>Ga0156304_108_pt1 | contig 4635 bp, 6 predicted proteins | sample RifCSPlowO2_12_FD_107952 | JGI IMG/M metagenome (GOLD analysis project Ga0156304, IMG submission 107952) | Candidatus Kuenenbacteria bacterium RIFCSPLOWO2_12_FULL_42_13 | reverse complement strand
AATTTTTTTGGCGGCGGTTAGAGCACTGCCCGCCCCTGTTAATGCCTGGGTATCCTCAGTCGAGGTACCAGGCTTGGTCTCTACTCCGCCGGGGATCGTACGAAGTCCGGAGGAGCAACTTATTAGGGTGACCAGCCCTAACAAAAATAAATTTTTCATCTTTTTCCTCGCCCGTATTACGCCACGGAGCCGGGCATTTTTGTCATTGCGAGAATAATATCATCGGGATTGCTTCGCTTCGCTCGCAATGACAACTGTGGTTATGGCCGGGAATGAAGACCGGCCGTTAATTTCCATTCATAACCTGAAGAATTGTGTCGCAATAGTCCTTCAGGTTTGTTCGGCCATCCGAGATGGCCGCCGGATTTTTATATGAATAGTATGGTTCTCCGGAAAACCATACGCTGGCCACATCGCGCCAGTTGCCATATTGGCCAAAAAGGGTTTCGGCCATAAATCTGGCTACCCGTTCTTGATTGAACGGGATTGGCTCAATCACACTGGCCGGTGGGGCGCCAGTGGCTTGGGCATAGCGGGTTGCCCAAAGTTGCCAGGTGGAGGATATAAACTGGTACTTTCCATAGGCACCAGTTTTTTTATTTTCTGCGTAATAATTTCCCCCTGACTCCGGTACTTTGTAGACAAGAGCCCACAAGAACAGGGAGATCTCATCGCCGCTGGCCGGGAATGTGGCAGGCGGATAATAGGTAGGCATCCGCACGCCAACTTCCATTTGGCGAGAGTTATATTCGGCCAGCTGGATGCTGTCCTCACTTGCCCTGGTCGCCAAATTTATTGTCCGGATCTGGGCTATTTTTAGATTCCGGGCACGCTCTTCCTCCAGCTTTGCCAACCAATGTTGCTTGGCCATGTCCTGGCGAGCGACAAGCGGCCTTAAAGGTCTAAGACCAGAGGAAAGGGGCTTTAGCGGCCGAAGTCCCTGCGCGGCGGTCTCTTGAGCGATAATTCCCAGCCCAAGCGCCACCACCATTAGAAAAAATTTTCTCAAGAGATCACCTCCTTCTATAGTATTTGTTGTTTTTTTGTTTCTGTTATTACGAGGGGAAACAATCGCATAAAATTTTATTAGCTCCTCGCAATGACAGAAAATACCCCTCTGCCCCCGCATTTGCGGGACACCTCCCCTTGGCAGGGGAGGAAATTTATTTGGAATAGGGCGCAATTACGCTATTTTAAAGGTTAAATTATAATAACACAGAAGAATATTTTTGTCAAATATTTACACTCCGTTTTGAATATGTTATAATTAGTCAGTATGAAAAATAAAGTGTATCAAAAATCAATCACTCTTGGAGATCTGGGAAAATTTACTGAAAAGGTGATTTTACCTGGTGTAGAGAGGATCGTGGATAAACGCATTCAGCCGCTTGAAAAACAGATGGACGGTTTTGAAAAGCGAATGGGTGGTTTTGAAAAGCGAATGGGTGGTTTTGAAAATGAATTAAAACTGGTGCGGATGGAAGTTAGACAATCTAAGAATGAGATACTGAATAGTGAAGATAAAATAGTGGGTGAATTAAAAAAGGCGCGACAAGAACAGGCGGCCATGTATTTGAATTATCAAAAGATTGAGGCACGGGTTTATAAGTTGGAAACCATAGTTAAGATTTTGGCGGAGAAACTGAAGATCAAGATTGAGGATATACTGCCGGCGGAGTAAGCATTTGAACATTACTTTAAAGAGCCTTGCCAAAATCAAGGCTTTTAATTTTTATGATTATTTTTCTTTACGGGCCGGATACTTTCCGGTCCAAGGAAAAACTGAAAATGTTTAAAGAAAAATTTGTCCGCGAGGTGGACAAGTCCGGGTTGAATTTGATAGATTTGGACGCGGAAAAAATGACCATTACTGATTTGAATAAGGCAGTGGCAACCCAGTCTTTTTTGGCAAAAAAGAGGATGGCGGTATTGCGCAATATTTTTAAGCAAAGAAAAGCTTTGCAGACCGAGGTTTTAGAATTATTGAAAGCGAGCAAATACAGAGAAGGCAAAGATGACAACATTTTGATTTTTTGGGACGAAGAACCGGACAAGCGGTCGGCTTTGTTTAAATATTTAGCTGGGAGCAAATTTAAAGAAGGATTTGAGATTTTAAAGAATAGCGAGTTGTCCGGTTGGATTGTGAAAACGACGATGGCGCGGGGCGGCAGAATCAGCAAAGCGAACGCGGATTTTTTGGCGAGCAAATCCGGCGGTGATTTATGGGCATTGTCGGGAGAAATAGACAAACTTTTGGCCGTGAATTTTGGCCAAGAAATAAGCAAGGAAAGTTTGGAGCAAAGCACGCTCGTTAAAATTGAAGACAATATTTTTAATCTGACCGACGCGATTGGTAACAGAAATACGCGGTTGGCTTTGAAATTATTACATGACAATTTGGAGGCTGGGGCCAATGGCATTTATCTCTTGACAATGATCGTGCGGCAATTTCGGATTTTGGTTCAAGTCAAAGCGGCGCTAGCAGAAGGGCCCGCCAATACGGCGGGCAGGCAGGACAATTATCGGGGAATAGCGACGGGTTTGGGATTGCATCCGTTTGTGGTGCAAAAAGCTATGGCGCAGGCGATGAAATATTCCATGGAGCAGTTAAGAACTATTTACAAAAAACTTTTGGAAATTGATTTAAAGCTGAAAAGCGGAGGAGACGGGGAAACGCTATTAGAGATGTTCGCGGTGGAGGTGGGAGGGGAGCAGTGATGATTTATGATTTTGGATTGATGATTAAATTTATATTTCAAAAATCGCCCCGATGGTCATCGGGACGGTTTTTTTAAATTACTTTTTGGCGAGCAGGCCATTAAGTTTTTTCATTATTCTGGATTTTTTTCTGGCGGCGTTGTTTTTTTGATAGATATGTTTTTCGCAGGCTTTATCAATGGCTTTTATCAATTGTTGAGACAGGCTTTTAGCTTTTTCCGTTTCAGCGGAGGCAACGGCTTTTTTAAACTGGCGCGCAAGATAGTCCAGACTGTCCTTGATTTTTTTATTAACAGCGGCCTTTTTTTGCGATTGCCGCAGCCGTTTGGCAGATTGTTTAAGTTGGGGCATATTTTATAAATTAAAAATTATCACCCTGCGGGTGATCCGCCTATCACTTGCATTAATTATTTAAGGTTTATCTGGGCGGAAAAATAAAAATGAAAAATTAAGGCTAAATATAGAGTATCACAGGGTGCGGGAGTTGGCAAGGGGGCAAGTCACAAAAACACAGAAACACTAAAACACAGAAAACACTAAAACACAGAAAACACTAAAACACTAAAGCACAGAAAACACAAAAACACAGAAACACAGAAAACAATTAACAAGACAAGCCCGTCAATTTCCAAAAGAGATTATTCGCGTGAGTGGAAGGCGCCTGCCTGTCCGGTAGGCAGGGGTCAGCCTAAGGCTGAAAAACAGCAATCAGGAGAAATTGAGAAATAAATAAACAAAGCAGTTAAAAAATTAAGGAGAACCAGGAATTAAAAACCAGAAGGCGCGTTGTTGCCAGTTGGTTGGGGTGAGATCGGCTGGAGAAACGGCATCTTTGAGCTGGTATTGTCCGATTTGGGTGCGGACGAGTTTTTCCAGGATTGCGCCGCAACCTAGGGTTTGTCCGAGATCATGGGCAAGCGAACGGATGTAGGTGCCTGAAGTGCACCGCACTTCAATTTTTAATTCCAAATTTCTAATTTCTAATATTTTAATGCTATAGATGGTTATTTTATTCGGTTTGAGATCTATTGGCTTACCTTGGCGCGCGAGTTCGTAGGCTTTGCGGCCGTTGATTTTTTTGGCGGAAAAAGCAGGAGGAGTTTGGGATTGTTCGCCGATGAATTTTTGAAGAGCAGTGATAATTAGTTTTTTAGTTAATTTGACATAATACTTCTTTGGCTCGTCAATAACTCGTCGCCCTTGCATATCGCGGAACAAACTCCCTTGACAAGGTGAGGACAGAACAATATTGCCTGTCCGGTCGTAGGTATTGGATGTGACGCCAAGGCGGAGCGTAGCCAGATAGGTTTTGTCCAATTTGAGAAAATTTCCAAGGAGACTGGTTGATTCGCGGCTAATGGCGCAGATTAAAAGACCTTCGGCAAAAGGATCCAATGTGCCGGCATGGCCGATCCGTTTGACGCCGGTTATTTTGCGCAGACTGTTGACAATATCATGGGAGGTCGGACCGGAGGGTTTATTAATCAAAATAAACATAATTTGGGTGATTGGGTGGGGATGGGGTATAATTATTATATAGTTTAAAGTTCAAAAATCAAAATGCAAAATGACAGGTAAAAATTTAAAAATGGGTTCAGAAATAAATGATTTTGTATTTTAATTTGTCATTTTATATTTTGAGATTTACATTTTGCATTTTTATGAAGACAAAATGACAATATTCGAGCAAACAAAAATTTTGTGTCAACGATTAGACATTGTTCCGGCAAAAAGTAAGGGACAGAATTTTTTGATTAGCGCAGGAGTGCTTCAGGATATTATTAAGGCAGCGGATTTAAAAAAGGAAGACTTAGTTTTGGAAATAGGGTCTGGTTTTGGTATTTTGACGGAGCAATTAGTATCATTGGTTGGAAGAGTAATAGCAGTGGAATTGGATAGAAAATTATTCGCGTGGCT
>Ga0156304_133_pt1 | contig 5074 bp, 6 predicted proteins | sample RifCSPlowO2_12_FD_107952 | JGI IMG/M metagenome (GOLD analysis project Ga0156304, IMG submission 107952) | Candidatus Kuenenbacteria bacterium RIFCSPLOWO2_12_FULL_42_13 | reverse complement strand
TGTTAAAAAAGCTGGAAGAAACAGAACAGGAATTGGTTGAGGTTGTTGCCGATCCGGAAATAGGTGGGAAAAAGGTTAAAGTGCCGTGGAGCAATAAACCAGTTTCAGCAATTGACTCTTTATGGGGGCTTGATTCTCATGAGGTTTTGCATACCGGCTGGAATTTGGCGATTATGGATCACCTAGGGATTAAGCGTTTTTCTGCGTTAAAAAGAACGTGGGGTTAATAATGTTGTATAAATCACATCTAGAAGTTCCAGTATTTAAGTTGGCACATAAATTAACATTGGAAATTTATCGAGCGACAGAAAAGTTTCCTCGGAGCGAGATATACGGAATAATCAGTCAATTACGCAGAGCAATGGCTTCGATACCGGCTAACATTGTTGAGGGATTTTACAGAAAATCTAGAAAAGAGTTGATTCAGTTTCTAATTATCTCACGCGGTTCTTGCGGTGAAGTAAGGTACTTCCTTTTATTATCAAAAGACTTGGGTTATGTTAACGTGGACAAGTATTTGGAGTTGGATAGTCTAGTCGAGGAAATTCATAAACAATTAAACGGTTGGATTAGGAGTTTAAAAGCGGGAGCTTAGCTACGTGTTATATTGATGGAGAAATATATGAGTCTATTACGTGATATTAATAAAATTTTAATTTTTGGCGATAGTATTGTTTACGGAAAATGGGACTCCGAAGGGGGTTGGGCAGCAAGGTTAAGGAGATATATTGATGAAAAATACAACTTTAATGATGATAAAAATATCCAGGTTTACAATTTCGGAATTCCTGGTGAGGTCGCAAGAAGAATGGTTAAAAGAGTAGAGAGCGAATTAATTTTTTGCAAAACTGAGCCACATGACAGATTTTTAGTTATTTTTGCTGTTGGCGCTAACGACAGTTGCCCTAACAATTGGATGACTAAACAGCAAACTACGGAGTCTGATTTCAAAAGTTCGCTGAGAAAACTGATTGGGATTGGCAAGAAGCATCAATGTCGGATAGTTTTTGTTGGGTTAACTCCGGTTAACCCCGCTAAATCTAAGGGATTGTTATTTACTAATGAACAGGTTAGTCGTTACGATAGATATATCTCAGAAATTTGTGTAGAAAATAAGATTAAAAGACTTGATTTATTTCGCAGCTTAATGAAATTAAATTTTCCAGAAGTGCTGATTGATGCTGTGCATCCAGATTCAAGTGGACATAAAATCTTGGCGGAAAGGATTGTTAACTTTCTTGAAAGTTAACAATCCTTTCTCCTTTTTGTTATCTGTTATTAATAGGTCATCATATGAACGTGTATTCTATTAACGCATTAACGAATTAACGTATTAACGCATTAGTCGTATGAGAGTCTTAGTCACTGGAGGAGCGGGATTCATTGGGAGTCATATAGTGGATCGTTATGTTGCCGAGGGATACGACGTGGCAATAATTGACGATTTATCAACCGGCGTAAAAGAGAATATCAATCCTAATGTTAGGTTTTATCAAGGAACCATTACAGATAAAGAATTTGTGGCAGCGGTGATCGAAAAAGAAAAACCGGAGGCGTTGAATCATCACGCCGCCCATATCCATGTGGGGCGATCGGTAGCCGATCCTTTGTTTGACGCGACGGTAAATATTGACGGAACTATTAATTTGATGCAGAGTCTGGTTAAAGTTGGGAGCTGTAAGAAGGTAATTTTTGCTTCGACGGGGGGAGCGATGTATGGTAATAAACAAACTCCGTTTACCGAAGACATGGCGGAGGCGCCTTTGTCTCCTTACGGAGTATCTAAAAGAGCGGTGGAGCTATATCTGGGTTTTTACCGGGAACAATACGGAATAAAGTTTACGGTGCTGCGGTACGCGAATGTTTATGGGCCGCGGCAGAATCCGCACGGGGAAGCCGGAGTGGTGTCAATTTTCGCCAAAAATATTTTGGGAAATAAACAGCCGGTGGTTAACGGTGACGGAAGGCAGACAAGAGATTACGTATATGTTGAGGATGTAGCGGCGGCGAATGAATTGGTGTTGGCAAGAGAAGCGGGTGGAATTTTCAACATTGGGACAGGAGTTGAGACGGATGTAAATGAAATTTTTCGTCTGGTGAATCACGAATTTGGAAGTGATTTTCGAGAGGTTCACGGTCCGCCGCGACCGGGAGAACAAGAGACAAGTTGTTTGTCTTTTGATAGCGCTAAGAGAGAATTGGGATGGGACCCGAAAGTGGAGTTGGCGGAAGGGATAAAAATGACGGTGGAGTGGTTTAAAAAGAATCCGAAAAGAGTTTGAAAAAGAATAAACTTCTGGTTATTATTCCTGCCTTTAACGAGGATAAAGTAATCGGTAAGACAATTACCGCAGTTATGGCGGCGGTACCGGAAGGAACGAGTGTTTTGGCGGTTGATGACGGATCAAATGATTCCACTGGCGAATTGGCCAAAAAAGCCGGGGCTATTGTGCTTCGTCATCCGATTAACCGAGGTTTGGGAGGAGCGTTGGGAACAGGTTTATATTGGGCGAAAATAAAAGATTTTGATTGGTGCGTGACCTTTGACGCCGACGGGCAGCACGATCCAAGGGATTTGGCTAAAGTGCTTGAGCCGCTTTATTCAAATTCCGCGGATGTGGTAGTTGGTACTAGAACAAAGTTAGGATGGAGGGAAATTCCCGGAGACAGAAAATTTATTTTATCTTTGAGTAACTGGCTGACTTGGTGGTTATTTGGGATCAAAACAAGCGATTCCTTGTCCGGTTTTCGGGCGTTTAATCGCAGGGCGATTGAGAAAATTCAGCTGCGAACAGATAGAATGGAGGTCAGCAATGAATTTTTTTCCGAGATAAAACGGCATAAATTAAGGTTGGCGGAGGTGCCGATAAGAGTGATTTATACGGATTACTCCAGGTTGAAGGGACAAAAAAATTCCAATGCGGTTGACGTTGGAGTAAAATTGCTGTTAAGATTGTTTAGATAATTATGAATATTTTAGCAATTCCAATCCAACTGGGGGCGGTGTTTTTTTTGATCTTTGCTTTTACTAGAGTGTGGTTGAGGATGAGAGAGGGATCAATCGGGATCGGAATGTTTATTTTTTGGATAGTAATTTGGGGATTGGCGTTGGTGGCGGTAGTCAAGCCCGGGGTGACGACATCGGTGGCGAATCGTCTGGGGATTGGGCGAGGAGTTGACGCGGCTTTGTATATTTCAATAGTGTTGTTGTTCTATCTGAATTTTAGATCCAACGTGATGATGGAGAACCTGCGGCACGAGATTACCAAGCTGACGAGGGAGATTGCGATCAAGTGAGAATTTTGATTTTGACGGAATATTTTCCCTCGGGTATTGGTAAAACTTTTACCGGTGGAGTGGAGGCCAGGGTGTATCACTTAGCTAATTATCTAAAACTTCGCGGCCATCAAATCACAATTAAATCCAGAACTGATAAATATTCATTTAACACTCTCTCGGCACTTATTGAACGTTTTAAATATCTTGTTAGAGAAGGATCAGATCTTTTGAGAAGATCTGATCTTTTAGGAAAATACGACATTGTTGAAGGGACTAATTTTTCGACCCACATATTGGCGTTTTTGTACGCCAAACGAGTCGGAGCGAAAGCCGTGGCCTGGTATCCGGATGTTTTTATCGGACATGGAGTGGAAAGATTGGGGTTAATCAGCGGAATAGTGACTGAGTTGGCGGAAAGATTGGCGATTAGATTGTCGTGGGACGGGGTAATCTCGCTTTCCGGGGAAACAAAGAAAAAGTTGATTAAAGCCGGTCTAAAAGCAAAAAAAATTGAAACTATTTACGGCGGAGTTGATATTGATAAGTACAAGAAAGTACAAGAAGGTATAAGAAAGTACAAAAATGCCACAATAATTTGTGTCGTGAGGTTGGTGAAGTATAAAAGGGTTCAGGATTTGCTACTGGCGATTTATTTTTTGCGGGAGAGATTTAAAGATATTAGAGTAATTATTGTCGGCGATGGCCCGGAGTTTGCCAAGTTAAAAGTTAAAAGTGAAAAGTTAAAAGTTGCGGATAAAGTGAGATTTTTGGATAGCGTATCGGAGGAGGAGAAATGGGAACTATTGATTCGATCCCATATTCATGCGTTGCCATCAGTAGTTGAGGGATTTGGTCTGGTATCAATAGAGTCTTTGTCTGTGGGGACACCGGTGGTTAACGCTGATATTCCGATTAATAGGGAGATTTTACAAAAGGAAGAAGGCCCGATCTCGGGCGGGCTACTTTTTAGAGCGGGAGACGCGGTGGATTTGGCGGAGAAGATTGAGATATTACTTTTGGATAAGAAGCTTTATAATCAGAAAGCCGGCGAAGGAAGGGAGTTGGCAAAACGATATGAGTGGGAAAAAATTAACAAACAGACGGAAGAGTTCTATCAGCGTTTGTTATCTGATTGACGTTTCGCCGGAGAAATTTCAAGGTGGCGGTCAAACGCACCTGACGAATCTTGTTCGGGAACTCAAAAGGTCCGACCTTGAGTACTCAAGATCGGACCTTATCATATTTGCTGGTCCAAGCCCTATTACTTTAATTCGTTTTCTGTGGAGTTTTTGGGTAATCCCTCAAGTAATTTTTAATCACTTATTTCGGCAAAAATTCTCTTTGATTCACGCGCATTCGGTGCCGGCAATGGCGGCGGGGAAAATTTTATCTTTGGTTTTGGGGATACCGATTGTGGTGACGGTTCACGGAAGTTTGGTTTCAAATCAGGAGTCTCCTGGCGAAGCCAGGAAACTCCTGGCCAGATTTTTGGAAAAGTGGATTTTAACAAAGGTTAAATATGACGCGCAGATTACGGTGTCGCGAAATTTTCTTGAGGTGACGAATGTAAATAAAAATGTGGTTTATATCCCAAACGGGGCTGATCTTGATGTATTTAAAGGCCCGGCCTTGCCGCGGCCCGCCTGGCGGCGAGGCAAGCAAGGCCGGGCCTTATCACATAAAATTGTGCTTTTTGTCGGGAGAATGAATGACCCGGCCAAAGGATTTAAAATTTTGGAAGAAGCTATGAAACTGGTGGAGCGGGAAATTCCGGGAGTGAAATTATCGGTTGCCG
>Ga0156304_128_pt1 | contig 6059 bp, 5 predicted proteins | sample RifCSPlowO2_12_FD_107952 | JGI IMG/M metagenome (GOLD analysis project Ga0156304, IMG submission 107952) | Candidatus Kuenenbacteria bacterium RIFCSPLOWO2_12_FULL_42_13 | reverse complement strand
GTGTCATATATTCGTTATAATCAAGATAATCTCTGCTGCGGAAGTCTCCCGCGAAATCCTTTTGCCAGCCGCTTTGGGCGTTGTGCTTTTTGCGCACGCTGTGTTTTTCTTTTTCAAAATCGTAGTCTTCTTTTTTGCATCTTTTCAATTTTCCGTAATAGCCAAAGCCGCCTGGCCACCAGCGATAAACAAAAGATTTCCCCAAAAAAATCGGATATCTGCGGCAACTCATCAATTTTTTAAAAACTGTTTTTAACAGATAAAGCATAAATTAAGCTTATTTTTCATTTATTATTAATATTTTTTTATGTCAGTCAAAATTTTCATTTCATTATCGGTTGGTATAATTCTTGAAAATATCGTTCCGCTATTTTTTCCCAGGAGTATTTTTGTACTTCCTCCAGGCCTTTGGCGATGAGTTTATTTTTCAATTCTCTATTGTTTAAAATTTGTTCCGCTCCGGCAATAATCGCTTTGGTATCCTCAACCTCCGTTAAAATAGCGTTTTCTCCATTCATCGCGATATCCGGCACCATACCGACTTTTGTGCTGACTAAGGGCACGCCCGCGGCCCAGGCTTCCAAAATCGCTTTTGGCCCGCCTTCAAGTCTGGAAGTTATCAGATACACATCCAGCGCCTGCCAGTAGGGGACAGTGTCAGTATAATTTTTTAAATATTTATGCGTATATGGCACATTTCCTTCAGCTAATCTTGTTTTGACATATCCGCGGGCTGGTCCAGTTAGTAATATATGAATCGGAAATTTTTTGGCCAGTTCAATCACCGCGTCGCAGAAAATATCCGGCCCTTTGATTAGTTTCGGCGTGAGTCCCTCGCCCCAGCCATTGCCGTCTTTCTGAAAAGAGCCGACAATGATTTTGTCTTGCGGTAGATCCAATTTTTTTCTGATTGATTTTTTTTCGTCAACGGTTACGGAGTTGAAAATATTTAAATCTATGCCGAGTGGAATAACTACAATCTTGTTTTCTGGCAGGCCGAGTGCCGTTAGTTTGTTTTTGGTTCCTTGGGACGCAGTGTGAATAAACGATATTTCATTCAAGCTATTTTTGATTTTCTGAATTGTTGGCACATATTCTTCGGCGACATGAAAAATGGTCTGCACCACGCGGTTGCTCTTGTCAGTCTGTTTTATTTTATTAAACACCGGTAAAGAGCCAAGATGGACGATTTTATTTTTATAATTATCAAAACCGCAGTCTGTTTTTGCCCTTATTTTCTGGATATTTTTTGTTATATTCTCGCCGTCGCGATCAGTTGACCAGTTGGCGCCCTCTATTATATAAATCAGGGCGGTTCGCTTGTCGGTTGCTTGTCTTACCGCTCTGATTATTTGTCTCAATTTATTCATCATAATTATTACGGTTGTTTCAGCACTCCCCACCATTCTCCCCAGTTAACTTGCCAAGATTCTATTTTCAGACCGGCGGCGTTGACCTCGTTTTGTAAAGTTGCAATGTCATACTCAATATAGTGTGTGTCATCCAGCCGATATTCCAAACCCATCTGTTTTTTGTAAACCGTCATCCAGTCGCGCGTGATCAAGGGCACCCTCACAAGTATTATCGGCGCGAGCGTCCCAAGTTTTTTCAGGAGTTCAATTCTGTTTTCAATATGCTCCAAAACATTTGACAAAATAATTTTATCAAATTTATCTTCCGTTTGGTAATTATTCAAATCAGCCAAGATAAATTTCAGGTTGTCTCGGCCGTATTTTTCCCGCGCCTCTTTAATATGCTGTTCATTATTATCTACGCCCGTAACCGTTTTTGCTTTTTGCGCTATTTTATGCGCGATGAGGCCGGTGCCAGAGCCGGCATCCAAAATCTTATCGGTCGCTAGAATATTATCAAGAAAAAATTGGTGGTATTTCATTATGCTGTGTTTTGGGTGAATGCCATTATTTAAAGATACAGCCAGCTGCGAAATTTTAGCATAGGCTTTATTGTGTTGGTTGACATATTTTTTCAAGAGCGCCATTTTGATTTTTTTGTTACTAAGCATTTTATTTTTACTAAAATTAAAAACCACCGCCATAGTTTTTTTCCAGCCTTTCTCTTGCAGATTATTCTTTAGTTTTTCAAACAAGTTTCTCATAAATGGAAATTTCTTTTCCTATCTGGGTTTTTAGCGCGAAATTATCAACCACGAATCGCCTGGCCGCTCTGCCCAATTTCACCCGCAACTCCTCGTTGTTTATCAGGGCTAATATGTTTTGCCGCAGACTCTCGGAATCAGTTCCAGCCAAGAATCCAGTTACGCCATTTTTTATTATTTCCCTGGCGCCTTCCACATTAGTGCCAACGCAAGCCAAGCCGACGCTCATCGCTTCCAAAAGTGATTTGGGCATACCCTCATAAAGCGACGGCAAAACATAGATTTTGTATTTGTTTAAAATTTTCGGCAACTCTTCGTTTGGCAGCCGGCCGCTGAATGTCAATTCCACTCCCAACTCCGTTGCCGATTTCACCAGCTCATTTTGCAGTTTTTCGCTTTTTTCATCCATTGCCCCGCCAATAATGTCAAGCGCGACGCCTGTTTTTACTAAAGCCTTTATCAAAGCTCCGAGATTTTTTTGTTGCGCTATTTTTCCCGAATAAACAATTCTGCGGTCGTATTTTTCTCCAGCCGTTGGCGTGAATTTATCCGTATCAATGTAATTGGCGGTCACGATGATTTTCTCCGGTTTGATTTTATATTGTTCCATCAAATACGCTCGGTCGCCTTCAGAGGTGACCAGTCCCATGTCTGCTAACCCGTAAGCTATTTTTTCCCAGCAAATTACTTTTTTGTCCGCCTGGCCGTTTTGTTTTATTTGAAAAAGCGATTGGGTCCAGCCGGTGCGCAGAATTAGTTTCGCTCTTCGGTTGATTATTTTTCCGATCAAGGCCGCTCGCGATTTCAGCTGGTTGGTTTTGAAAAAATCGCACCCCCTGATTTTTTTCCAATGCAAGAAAGGCATTAGCCAGCGGTAATCTCTCGCTTTCATCCGCCACTTTTTATAAACTATTTCAATGTTTGGCGCCAAATATTTTTGATACGGCAATTCTTCTTTTCCGTCGTAAGTGAATAAGTTGATTTTTTTAAACCGTTTCGCCAAAATATTATACGGCGCGATTTCCCGAGACAAAATGCCAGCCTTGTCCCATTTGGTCAGGCTCATTTTTTCCGTTAAAAAAAATCCCAGGGTTTTGTCTTTCAATTTTTCTGACATTGAATATAATTTCAAAATTTACAATTTCCAATTTTCAATAAATTTTTAATGCTTCAACTACTCAAACAATCTCCGTCAGACCTTCTTTAAAAATTGAGAAATTGAGTCATTGTTTAAAAATTATCACCCTTCGGGTGATCCCTGCCTGCCGGCAGGCAGGCGTCTTCCACGAACTTGAATTATTCACGAGACAACTTGGCGGAAAAATTATAAAATTAAAAATTCTATTGTCCTCCGCCGGTCAAAACCGTTTTAATCGTTTTTAAAAGTATTGAGATGTCCAAGGTTAAAGACCGATTTTTTATGTAGTACAAATCATACTGTAATTTTTCCAAGCTCTCGGCTTCCGAACCGCCGTAAGCCGGCCCCATTACTTGCGCCCAGCCGGTGATGCCCGGCTTGATGAGCAGCCTAATTTCATAAAAGGGGATTGCTTCTTTGAGCTTGGCGATAAACTCCGGTCTTTCCGGCCTGGGTCCGATAAAACTCATCTCGCCCCGAAAAACATTAACCAGCTGCGGTATTTCGTCAATTCTTGTCTTGCGCAAAAATCGGCCTATGCGCGTTACCCTCGGATCATTTTTTTGCGCCCACCGCGGTCCATTTTTTTCCGCATTCACGGCCATCGTCCTGAATTTAACCGCCATAAATTTTTTGCCATTTTTGCCCGTTCTTTGTTGTTTAAAAAACCCCGGTCCCGGGCTGTCCAGTTTTATGGCGAGACAGATGAACGGTAAGAAGGGGATAGAGCAGGCAAGCATCAAAAAAGACAGGATTATGTCCGCGATTCTTTTCTCCGCTTCGTAAATTTTTTTATTGCTCTCCTTGATGTTTTCCAAAAACCACAATTGTCCGATGGTGTTCACTAAAATTTTGCCCGTGAATTCTTCGGCAAACTTGGGCAAATCCCAAATGGCGATTTTTTGCGGCAAGGATTCGTAAAGCTGATTAATTGTTTCCGGCGAATCGTGGAGATTGGCGGCTACGATGACGCCTTTTATTTTTTTGATATTAATAAATTCTTTTAAATTTTGTTCCGTTGTCGCGACCTCCAAATTTGAATCAATTATCGTCAAGTCTCGGTCGCCAGGCAATTTCAGTATGGCCACGGCCCTAAAACCCATTTGTTGTTTATCGTTGACTTGTTTTGCCAAAACGAGCGCTTCTTCCGTTAAACCGACAATCAGCGCGTTTTCCAAAAATTTTTTGTGTATGATGAGTGCGTTGAAAAATCTTCTCCAAACCGTCAAGAGCGCGCCGAAAATCACGATGTCCAAAATCAAAATCGTTTTTGGAGAAATGCCCGTGGTCGCTATGTAAAAAAACACAAAGCCGACAACGGCACACCAGATCAAGCTTTTAAAAAGTATGCCGTAAAATTTTATGCCGTTTTTGGCCGTTTCCAGATCGTACAATTTATTTATAAAAAAAATCATCAGCCACGGTAAAAACACTATCGTGAACGGCAGCCAGTGCTTGTTCCAAATTTCATTTGTCACCGGCTTTTGAAACCTCAAAAGTAAAGTCAGCCATAACGAAAAATAGAGGATAATAACATCCCCAGCAGCCAAAATTAATCTTTTGATTCTTGAAGTAATGCCGATCATTAAAATTTTTTAATTAACCCAAATTATGCTTCTTTCCTTGCCGCGTATGCATCAAAATTCCAGTCTGATATTGCCTGGCTTTATTGTTTTTATTATAACTAAATCGGCCGAAATTTTCAACCTCGCATTTTTTTCGCCCCAACTTTGTGGGTTTAATCATCTTTCGCTTTTGCCCCCCGGCCGATTCGATGGGGAATACCGCGCTATTTCTTTATTTCTTAATTTCCCTCTATGTTTTATTTAGTTTCATGCTTTTTTTGTTCCTTGCCTGTCCGCCTGCCTGCCGCCTGCCTGCCGCCTGCCTGCCGCCTGCCTGCCGGTAGGCAGGGTAGGCAGGTTAATTGTTTTTTGTGTTTTAGTGTTTTCTGTGTTTTTAGTGTTCTTGTTTATTTGTTCTTTATATTATAAAATAAAGTTAATGAATGGAATAAACGCCAAACTGGCCCGCTACCTGCGCTATGGCTTGTGGGCCTGTTTATATTTAACGCTGGCCACCCCGCTTTTGATCGGGGCCAAGTTTTTATTCCCCTTTATTTCGCTGAAAACTTTTTATTTTAGAATAATCGTGGAAGCCGCTCTTTTTATTTATTTTCTTTTGGTTTTAGTTGACGCGAATTATCGTCCCCGTTTCAATAAATTGGTTCGCTCAATTTTGATTTTTTGCGCGGTCGTTTTTCTGACCGGCCTGGCTGGCGTCAATTTTTATCGCAGTTTTTGGGGCACGATTGAAAGAGGCGAGGGCATTCTGACGATTTCCCACCTGATCTTTTTTTGTTTTCTTTTGAGCCAGATTTTGCGCACTCGTCAACAGTGGCTGAATTATTTTTCCGCCTCAATTTTTGTCAGTTTTTTGGTTGGTCTTTACGCCATTGCTCAAGAATATACGCAAATTTCTTGGATTATCAACACCGGCGGCGGTCGGCTGTCGTCAACGGTTGGCAACGCCGCTTATCTTGGCGCTTACTCTCTGGGTCATTTTTGGTTGTGTCTGCTTTTATTTTTTGAAAGAAAAAAAATATTTTGGCGCATTTTATTCGGCCTCTTAACCGCCTTTGAACTTTATGTTTTGTGGCAATCGGAAACTCGCGGCGCTCTCATCGCCTTGATTTCCACCCTCATCTTGCTTTTAATCTTAGTGCCCTTGTTTCATCGGCAAAACAAAGTCAAAGCAATATCCCTATGCCTTTTGGCTTTTTTGGTCTTTGGCTCTGTTTTTGTT
>Ga0156304_147_pt2 | contig 7158 bp, 6 predicted proteins | sample RifCSPlowO2_12_FD_107952 | JGI IMG/M metagenome (GOLD analysis project Ga0156304, IMG submission 107952) | Candidatus Kuenenbacteria bacterium RIFCSPLOWO2_12_FULL_42_13 | reverse complement strand
TTTCCGTTATCCGGTTGAACCTTTAATGCTCATTACTGCCACGGTTGCCATTTCGGCCATGGTCGTCCGCCGTTCAGCGCCCGATCCCGCACCTTAAATAGAGACTTATGAGTTAAAAAAAATAATATTTATTTCATGCCGTACAATAAATTTTTTTATTATGCTAGAAAAATATTTCATCTTTTTTTGCTCGGTCTTTTTTTAATTATCAACTTATTTCCCAAAAAATATTATAAAACAATCGTCATTTGCCAACGGGGGAAACTTGGCGATCTGATATGCACCACGCCGCTTTTTAGGTTGGTTAAAAAATATTATCCGGACCACAAACTTGTCGTTATCGCCCGCGAGCCGTTTCATCAGATTTTGGAACACAATCCGTACATTGATTGTTTGATTAGTTTCAGCGCGGGTCAGTTGATGTCGAGCTATATCTGGGTTTTAAGAACCGGACTAATGATCAGACATCGTTTTCACCCTGATTATTTTGTGAATTTATTTGCTGACTTTAACGCGTCATTATTGGGGGTAGTGACGGGCGCGGAAAAAAAGGCAGTAACGACAACGGCTCTGGACGGCAAGATGCAAAAGATTTTTTATCCGTTTTTTAATATTCGACCGTATGACTATACTTCCGAGGCAAAGACTCACTACCTCTCTTTTTTTGATGAAATTAATCCGAAAAGTGACGATCTATCAAACGAACTTTTTTTTACGGGCAATAATCAAACGGTCGAGCTTTGGTCTCAAAAAAACAATACTCGCTATCCGTTGATTGGCGTTACCGTAAGTTCTGGAAAAGATTTTAAGCACTGGCCGCAAAAATCGTGGAGAGAATTGCTGAAAAAATTAATGTTGCGTTATCACGCCCAAGTCGTATTTTTTGGCGTTTCGGAAGAGCTGGAAGAAATTAAGCGAGTCAGCGATAAATTACCAGGTCAAAATTTTATTATAACTGATGTACCCATTAATGAGTTACCTCATTATATCAAGAAGTGCCATTTATTTATTGGCGTTGATACTGGTCCGCTTTACATTGCGGACGCTCTGAAAGTGCCCACGGTTGACATTATGGGCCCTTGTGATGAGAAAACCCAAAAACCAGACTATGGAGTCATCGTCACTAATCAGTATTATTGTCATGGCCAATCAAAGGTGTTAAGCCAGCCGAAGTTAAGCGACTACCCAGCCATTAAGCAATGTTTTGAGAGCATTACGCCGCAGCAAGTCTTCAGCAGCTGTCAGCATATCCTTGAACGCGGCAATAATTAATTTCTGCAATTCTACTTTTTTGTTTTAATATTTTTAACGCTTTGGTGTTTTTATGACCATTGTCATCGTCTCCAATTCGTTTTCTGCGCATGAAGGCGGCGCGGCCGCTATCGCCTTTGATCAGGCCCGGGCTCTGGCTGCCCTTGGTCATGATGTGCTTATTTTTGCTGGCTCGCCAAATTTTGCCGGTTGGAGCCAAGAAAACGGCTTACCAGTTTATCGCGTCAAAATCAAAGATACGCGTTGGTTTTTGCGTTCGTATTTTTGTCTCCGTAATTTTCGTCTTGAACGCGAGTTTAAAAAATTTTTAAAAAAAGTCCAGCCGGACATCATTCATTTCCACAATCTTTACTACCAGTTTCCATTTTCTCTGTTAAAAATAGCCAGACAATTTACGCCCAAAGTTTTTTTTACCGCCCATGACGTGATGGCCTTTAGTCAAACGAAGCTAGATCATTTTGTTGATAAAAAATACAATCTGGAAAATATTTCAGCGGCCAATTATCGTTTTTCCTGGTGGAAGGGCTTAAAGCGCGACAGGAAAGCTTTCAATCCCTGGCGCAACTTTATTATCCGTCATTATTTAAAATACGCTACAAAAATTTTCAGCGTCAGCGCTGAACTAAAAAAAGCCTTGACGCAGAATAAAATTAAAAATATTGAAGTTATTCACAATGGAATCAATGCCGCCGCTTGGCAAGTCAGTCAGCCAGAAGTGGATAAATTAAAAAAAGAATTGGATTTAACCGATAAAAAAATAGTTCTTCTTGCCGGCCGCCTAAGCGGCTACAAAGGCGTGAAGCAAATTATGGCCGCTTTTGACGAGGTTGTTCAAGTCGTTCCCAATGCTTTACTTCTGGTTTTGGACAGCAAAAACAAGTACAAAAACCACAACCCGTATGTTTATCTAGCGGGGTCGGTACCGCGCGATAAAATGAAATATTATTACGCGGTGAGCGATTTGGCGGTCGTTCCCTCAATCTGCTTTGATTCTTTTCCCACAATCAATTTAGAAGCCATGGCTGGTAAAAAACCGGTGATTGCCACGATTTTTGGCGGAAGCAAGGAAGTGGTTGAAAATAATAAAACGGGCTTTCTCGTAAACCCGTTAGCTGTTGATGGACTGGCTAAAAAAATAATCTATCTTTTGCAAAATTCGGAAACCGCCTTGTCAATGGGGGAGAGCGGTTATCAAAAAATTAAAAGCGACTTTAATCAGGAAAAATGGCTTGGCAAAATTTTAAGATGGTATTCTAAATAAAACCGCCTTCACATTTGCGGGACATTTTTTAGTTATAGCGATTTTTGAATTCTTTAGCCAAACTGTACAACTCAGGTACATAGTGTCGTAAAAACGATTTGATTTTCTTTTTCCAGGTATTATTGATTCTAAACACAAACTTCCAATTATAGTTGTCCGCCTTAATGTTTATTTTTATCGCCGTCGGATGGACTATGGGCAGTTCCAGTTTGTTTAAGGGCAGGTTGGCTTTGGCGTCATTTTGAAGCGCGTGTGTGCCTTCAACTCCAAAACCGATATTGGTAATCAGATTGTTCTTAGGTGTAATTGCCAAACCATTGTTAGTTAAAACTGCGTAGAACCATTGAGCGTCCCAGGTATTTTTGCGGGGATTTTTATTCTGGTACATCTCTTCCATCAGATTTGTCCAATATTCCCTGACGGCATAGTTCGGCAGCGTCATTTTCCATCGCTCGCTTTCTTTTACTTGCGGCCAATTTTTTATATTCACATCATAGCGCTGCCAAGCTCTTTTCCAGGTTGCCCAGCCCCAGATCTGCGCGATTTGCGAAAAATAATAACTTGCCGCGCATTGAAAATTTTTATTCCCTTCTTGGGTATTCGTTCCGCCGATGTGCATTACCCGTTCATTGTCTTTATACTTTTCCAATAATTCTTGGCAATAACTAAAGAAATCGGGGTGGGGCAGGCAGTCATCCTCCAAAATAATTGCTCGTTCTGTCTGTTCAAAAGCCCAGTCAATGCCCGATGATACTCTGGCGCGACAGCCTAAATTTATGTCAGAATAGTTTTTATAAATTTGGCAATCCCAATCAATCATTTTTTCCACCAATTTTCTTGTCTTAGCGCATAAGATTTTTTCCCGCTCATCCCTTGGTCCGTCAGCCACCAAAAATAATTCCCGCGGTTTTGCCTCACGGATTTTTTCTAGCACCCGAACTGTTGTTTCCGGTCTTTTCCAGAAAAGAAAGATTACCGGCGTGGTTAATTTTGGTGTCATAGCTTGGCTAAATCATGATAACTGGCGTAATAATTTTTTAAAAATTCGTTTGAGTCATCTACTGGCCCGACAAATTTATCTTGACCCAAATCAAATTTATAACTTTGGTAACCGCATGATTTTAAAACATCAAAAATTTCTTTTGCTTTTACGCCCGATCCCTTGAGCGGTATCTCTGATATTTCAAACGACAAGTATTCTATTTTTTTACCTCGCAATAATTCTTCAGCTCCGAGTAAAACATATTTGTCAAAACCCTCGGCGTCTATTTTTAAAAAATTTATTTTATCTATTTTTTGCTCTTGGCAAAAATTGTCCAGCATTTCTGCTGCGACTTCTTCTTCCGCCATAGGGGAGAGCTCTTTGAATTTTGGTTTGCCGAGAGAATTCCAGCTAGAATATTTTTGTTCAAATAGATTCATCATTATAGATTGCTTTTCGTTAAAAATAGCTAATCTGTACACCAAAACATTTTCCAATCGATTGATTGCCAAATTTTCTTTTAGTTCATGGAAAGTTTCCGCCACTGGTTCAAAGGCATAAACCTTGCCATTTTTTCCAGTTAATCTAGCTAAAAAACAGCTTATGAAACCGACATTTGCTCCCACATCAAATATGATGTCGCCCGCGCGCACCAATTTTTTTATGGCCGCTATTTCCTCCCGATAAATTTTCCGGCTGATTAACTTCTCCAAAGGAGTTGTATCCCAAGGATAAAGAATAGACTTTATGCCATAAATATCTTCCAGCATCACCGGCTGATTGTGAAACAAAAGCATTCTTAATCTGCTGTTTTTTATTTTTTCTTTGAGTCGCCGCCAGATTATTTTCGGCCATTTAACAAATAAGTTATATGGCGTGATTTTTTTGAGGGTTAACATTTTTTCAAGTTATTTTAAGATAAAAGTCGGTAGGTAGCTTTTCAGCAACTTTTTAAGCATACGCTTGTTTATTTTTTTATAATACTCTTTTATTTTTTGACGGCTGATCTTAGGAACTTTTTTGCCATTTAAAAAAGCGATTGTAATTTTTTTCAGCGTTGTTTTGCATCGTCTATATTTATCCCATGTCAATTTAATGGGAGAATTTTTTACAATGACCGTCTGGGCCAGTTCATCGAAGGTTTTACTATCAATATTTGTCCATTTACTCATGTTATTTTTGATTATTTCCAGCACAGCCTGCTGATAAAACGCCTTAATTTTTTCATTCCTAGTTATTGATCCGTTGTGCGTGCGGAGTTTTATTAAAACTTCTGACTGGTTGGCTATTCTGTTGTTAGTTAGCAGGCGAGAATATAATTCATAATCTTGCGCATATACATATTTTTCGTTATATCCGCCAGCGGCAACAATGCTGTCTTTGTTGAACAAAATTGAAGAATGCACCAACTGATTGCTGAAAATCATTTTAAAATAGAGTGCCGTTTCGTCCGTTTCGCCCTTGATAAAACCCTTGGCTTTCCCTTCCTCATCAATTATTTCCGCCCATGCTCCAACCAAAGTTGTCTCTTTATTTTTTTCCATAAATTCGTATTGTTTTTCCAGTCTTTCCGGCAAAGCAACATCATCCGCGTCCAGCCTGGCGACATATTCTCCCCGCGCTTCTTTCAACCCGATGTTTAAAGATTTTGTTAGTCCTAAATTGGTTGCATTGTTGATTAATTTTATTCTCGCGTCTTTATTCGCGTATTCTTCAATGATTTCTTTTGTTTTGTCAGTGGAACAGTCATTGATAATAATAAATTCAAAATCCTTGAAAGTCTGGTTTAAAATGCTTTCAATCGCTTCGCGCAGATATTTTTCCGCGTTGTAAGCGGACATTAAAACCGTGATTACCGGGTTATTCATTTTGCAGTTCTTTTATTTTTTTATAAAGCCACTTAGCACCTTTCAGCTTAAAATCTCGGTCATGGCAGGCAAAAAAGTTGTCATCCTTCACAAATTCAATTCCCACCATCGGCTTATTACTATCCAACATATAGCGATTAGCCATGACGGTTTTAATATTAGTATCTCGGAGTGCCTCATAAGTTTTTTCACCCCAGACATTGCCTGGTGGCACGAGTATCGTAATTGGTGTTTCAAAATATTCTTCCAGCATTCTTTGGGATTCCACTATGTGATTTCTATGCAATTCATTGGGCAAGTCCGGCCAGAATTCGCGGTGCATTTTTCTGTTTGAATGCCGCAGGTAGGGGAGATGGCGGCCGACAACGCAATGAGTTAATCCGTGGTTGGCAATGATTATTTTCTTCTCGCCAGCCGCTTTTTTTAAAACGCTTGCTTCCTCTGGGAATTTTTTCGGGAAGGGAATTAAATTTGATTTTTCATCCACCCAGCTCGCGGTCACGGCCACAATCGGTTTTATTTTATGTTCTTCAAAAATTTTCAGATATTTTTGCCACTCGTCCGCTGTTAGTTCATCGTATTTCGCCCAGCCCTTAAATGGCCAATGTCTTTTTAGAAAAAAATAATTGGCCCAGGGAAAATAAAAATAAGTCAAGCCTTTAAAGCTAAACCTTTTTTTGCCCCATTGATTAAAATGTTTAGTTGACGCGCCGATGTCGTCTATGCGCACATTTTTCATTTTTTCGCCGTAATGAATAAGCCTGTGTAATATTTGTCCTGTACTTTATCCAGTTTAAAAATTTTTAAAATCAGAAGCCACGGCAAAAGTATAAAATAAAAAGCCAGTTTTCTTTGTAAATATGGCTTGTCCAGAGTCAATTTTTTTTTGGCGATGTCCCAGACAGCGATATGGCCGTTGCCGTAGCTTATGACATTGATTTCCGAAAAACCCGCGCCTTTAAATAATTCTTTCGCGAAAGTTTTGGTCAGGCGTATGCGGTCGCCGTGATCGTGCTGCATAAAAGGTATGGATGTAATCGTCCAGCCGTTATCTTTCAACATGCGGTGGATTTCTCCGACGGCTTTTTTTATGTCCTCCACATAAGATAATGTTTCCAAGCACAACACGCCGTCAAAACTGGCGGGTTCAAACGCTAGATTTTGCGCATCGCCGTATTTTATATCGTATTTTTCATTCGGTTCAATGTCCACGGCCGTCACCTCGCCCTTAAAAAGCTGGTCATAGCGCCTGCTTTTTGAGCCGATATCCAGTATTTTATCTTGCATCAGGGCGCTGTGTTGCAGCAAAAATTTTTCCAACAAGTTTCTGTGCCAAGTGTATTTGTAGTAACGATAGCTCGCCCGCTTAATGTTTTTTAGTTTATTGATGAGCATTGCGTATTTTTGCAGATAATTAAAAATAATCTGGCCGCACTTTATTTTCAGGGGTAAAACAGCCGACATCTTTCTCGGCTTTCTCTGTGCGAGTTTGATCATTTCCGTCTCATATTGTAAAGTGATTTCTCTGGCTGTCGGATGCTTGATTTGCTTTTGATAATGTTCGTAATTGCCGGCTACCTTATCTATAATATTCAAGATATTCTTTTCACCGTCAAATAATTCCCCGCCGCCGGCAGATATTATTTCTGGATTGCCGCCGTTTTTAATGGCCACCACCGGCAGGCCGCATGCCAGTGCTTCCACGATGGAATTGGGATAAGCATCGTATCTGGTCGCGCTGACATAAATATCATGCTTTCGCAGTTCTTCCGCCA
>Ga0156304_129_pt1 | contig 7308 bp, 4 predicted proteins | sample RifCSPlowO2_12_FD_107952 | JGI IMG/M metagenome (GOLD analysis project Ga0156304, IMG submission 107952) | Candidatus Kuenenbacteria bacterium RIFCSPLOWO2_12_FULL_42_13 | reverse complement strand
TACTCGTTGCATGACACGCTTCCTTTCGTTTTGAGGTTACCTACTTCTAAACATTCAACTTGAACGGACTGTTTTAATTTTTGATTTTCCTCCTTTCTTTTTTAAATTGTGAATCTTATTTGTTTTGGTATTGATTTAAATTTTTATTTGTTTATTAAAAATTTTTAATTTGGAAAAATTCCTTTTATGTTAGCAAACCACTCTCCAGCTTTAAAATCGCCAGAAGTATCCGTTTCTAGTTTAAAATTGATTTGATAATTTTTACCACCTTCTGTGCTTCTATACACTATATAGTAGTTATCCAACCCCCCAAGAGGATCTTGTTTAAATTCTTTATATACTTTTAAACAATAGTCTTTTGATGTTCTAAAACCATTATCACATAATACATTATAAGTTTCACCCAAAACAACCCCATTATTTACTATTGGGTAGGACCCATAATATACATAATAAAGCTCCAATGCCGTTTGAGTTTGCTTAACTTCGGCTATCCTAGTAGTATCGCGCGATTGCGCAGCATTGTATTCGAAATCAATTACAGGAAAATTCATCGCAGATATTATATTATTAAATATCATCTTTATTGAATTGTCGGGATACATATATATATAGTTAACAGTTAAAACAAAAGCTTTATTGTTTAAAATAGTTATGTCGCGATAATAATCAGTGCCTGCTTCCTTTAAATGATCAAAGACTATCTCTTCTATACCATCGGCCGCTCTTCTTTGATACCTATATTTGCTAAACCAAAAACTAGATGTATCATCGAAGGAATTGAATAATTCTTCAGTATCTAATCCCTCGTTATTATCAATAATTGAAATATAAATTTCCCCTAAAAAATTAGTGCCGCCACTCTTGACGGTAATATAATCAGGTGAGGTTAAAATAATGTTTTTTTGTCTACCAGTATTTACCATCCACTCCCCCGGATACTTCACCTCAAACCCATACTCCTCATTCCTATAAGTCTGCCACTCGCTGGTGTCAATGTCGGTCGTAATGATCTCCGGTTCGGTCGTGGTGGCGGTGGGTTCGGGATTGTTCGTGATGGGTTGGTTCACAGCTGGTTGGTTGGTATTTGGCTGGCCGTTGTTGGCGAGTTGTTTTGGCCAGATTAAATATCCCAAAACAACACCAAGAACGATAAAGGCAAGAGTGATGAGAATAATGGCGGACTTTTTCATAAATTCTATTTTATTTTTAAACCTAATTACTGCTTTTATCTTAGCTAAAAGCAAGAACTAAGTCAAAATTTCCGAATTTTTGACTGTGTTTAACCAAAAAAACAGCCATTAAATATGCTGTTTTTGGATTATTTTTGAATTTTTATGGTTTGCTCTAAAATCACCCTCTTCTTCATTTAATATAAAGGGACTTAATATCCCCTCCTCTAAACGGGCAATTTCAGGGCCGGACATAAAATATCTTTTAATTCTGTGATGGGGTTAATATAGCATCAAATTGGGGAAAGGGCAAGGGGAAGAATTGATTTGTTTTTTTCACTTTTGACCGGAATGGGTTATAATAAACTATATGTATAAATTCAACATTTCCGAAACCAAAAATTTATTCGCCTGCTATTTGATTTCTCTAGATAATAACAGACTTGATATCAAACCAAGCCTCTCATTGGTTCAACCCTCCCGGGTTGAACCTAAAATTTAGTTAATGGCAAAAACATTTCTAATGCTGACAGTCTGCGAGCAAATTGAAAATCCTTTTCCCGCTGACCAAACCATAGGTTCAATTTACAAAATTGAACCAGCAAAAAAACAAAATTAAAACAAGCCCAAGTTTTGGTAACCTTGAGCTTGGCTAAGTTTCGGTTTGTATTGTTTTTGACTTGCCCTCCTCTATTAAATTGCCATTTGTTAAATGCCAATTATTTTTTTAATATCGGGTCAAGCCGTTAATTATTTCAACAGCACCAAACAGGCTGGGGAGTGCAAACATTATGGCAACTGCCACAACGACGAAATCGTTTTGGTTTTTTTAATTCATTTTAATACTTTTTTTAATAGCTCCTTGAAGTTGGGAAAGATGGGTATATCGTTGAGATCTTTCAAGCTAAAAAAACCCATACCTCCTGATTCGCTCTTATCATAATTGACTGACATTTGTGAAGCAGTCGGACGACAGAGATAAACCAAGTCATTATGATAATGATCGCCAACCAATTCGCACAAGACAACATACGGTTTGCGTAATGCGGTTATGTCGTTTCCAGCATCCTGCAAATTTTCGTCTTTCTCACCAACAATCTCAATATCCAGCCCGGTTTCTTCCTTTACTTCTCTGACGACCGCTTGATCCGGAGTTTCATTGTCCTCGATATGCCCGCCCGGGTAAAGCCAAACCTGTAATTTTTTATGAAACACTAAAAGTACTTTATTATCTTGGACAATCAGCGCCGAAGCCGTGAAATGTTTTTTAAATTTTTGGTTCATAATTTCCTCACTCTTTAAAAGAGTTAATCAAATCTATCATATAGTCCAGTTCATTCTTTGACAGACCTGGATGAACGGGGATGGTTGTTATGCTTCCTGCTAAAAACTCCGCGTTTTCACATTCGACTGTGAATTTTTTGAATGCCGGATATTGATATAAAGCCTTGTAATCATAACGCAAGATGTCCGACGGTATGCCATTTTGCGCTAAAAAGTTGATAAACGCCCAATTATCTTTAAATTGTAAATTTAATAATAAAGAATAATAATTTGGATAACCGTCTTTCGCGATATTTAACTCGGCTATGTTTTTATTTTTGATCCCATCAATCACATGTCGGGCATTGGTCTCTCGTGCAATAAGTTGTTCTTTAATGTATTTAATCCTATTATAGCCCAATGACGCCTGCAAAGCTCCGAGCTTGAAATTTAATCCAAAAGAGATACCATCCATATTGCCAAATTGTATAAAACTTTTAGCCTCGGTGTTGTACTGATCATTGTCAGTTAGAATAAACCCCCCTTCACCAGTTGACAAAATTTTTCTATCATGGGTGCTAAAGCAAGAGACATCACCGTAAAAAGACAAATAATTGCCATCTATTCTTGTCCCGTGAGCTTGTGCCAAATCTAGAATCAGGGGAATGCCTTTGGATTTTGCAAAATCAGACAAACCTTTAACATCAGTAGGATAACCCCACATTGGGACTTCAATTATGGCTTTTGTTTTGCGGCTTATTTTTTTACTTAAGTCCTCGACATCCAAACCGAAATTATTAACATGCGTGTCGCAAAAAATAGGCCTGGCCCCAACATATAAAATAGGAAAAATTGTCATCGACGGACAGGTCGGCGGGAGAATAACTTCATCTCCTCTCCGAACGCCGGCAATAAATAATGCGGTTTGGATGGCGGATGTGCCAGATGATGTAGCGATAGCGTACTTTGAACCAAAAAAAATCTTTAGCGCAACTTCATACTCATAAATTATATCACTCGTGCCCGAAAGCTTTTTGGTTAAAATCGTTTTGCGGATCATCTCAAGGTCATCGTCCGCGGAAAATAAATATTTATCGCTGATTTTCATATGAGGCTCCTTATGCTTTATAGTTGCTGGCAATCTTTCCAATAACAATCAACTATTTTACCATATTGATCGACCATAAAAACATTTTTTTGATCAAGACAGTGTGTCTCGGAACACGACTCGCCAAAACCAACCAAAACAAGGTCTTTGTGTCCAGAATATTTAGATAAAATTTTCTCTGCCGTTTCAATGTAGTGTGCTTTATGTTTCGTCAAAGCCTTGTCGTGTTTATCATAATAAATAGTAGAAACAACGATGTTGTTGGCAAGCTTTAGAAAAAACTCAATAGTGTCGTCTATGTAATCTAAATTATGGCTGTGGAGAGTAATGTGGATCGATATATTTTTATTACGGCATCGTAATTTTTCTAAAAAGACCACCGTTTGATCAAAAGCGCCGTTGCACCCTCGAATTTTATCGTGGATATCTGCTCTGTGCGAATCGATGCTTATTGTGTAAGATGAAAAATTTAAATGCACAATTTTGTCTTCAAGGGGACTGCTCAAAATGACCCCATTAGTACATACGGAAACCCTAGCAATTTTTGATATGGCGTATTTTGATATCTCAACAAAATACTGATGCAGTGTGGGTTCGCCTCCGGTCAAAACTAGCCTGTCTATTTTTTGCTCACACCAGTTATCAATTAGCTTATAAATTTCAGCCAACGACAGTGGAGCTTTAAAATGTTTTTTGCGTTTATATAAACAATATCCGCAATTTAAATTGCAAGAAGATAATAATTCAAATACCACCTTTTTTATATCCGGTGAGACATTCATTTTACAATTCCGTGGCATGGTAGCCTCCTTATATAATAGGAATATGAAATGATTTGTTTTCTTTGTTTTCCCCCCTTTTAATTACTTTCACGATACCACGATTTAGGGGGAATTGTCAAATTTTGGGAAAATGCCTTCAACTTTGAAAGGCAATACTGGGCCTTCGTTGGTTCAACCCTCCCCCGCCTAGAATGCGAAGCGGGGCAGGCTGGGTTGAACCTAAAATTTAGTTAATGGCAAAAACATTTCTAATGCTGACAGGCTGCGAGCAAATTGAAAATCCTTTTTCCCGCTAACCAAACCATAGGTTCAATTTAAAAAATTGAACCAGCAAAAAAACAAAATTAAAACAAGCCCAAGTTTTGGTAACCTTGAGCTTGGCTAAGTTTCGGTTTGTATTGTTTTTGACTTGGGCCCTCCTTTTAAATTGTCAATTGTCAGTGTGTCAATTGTTTTTTAATCGGGTCAAGCCGTTAATTATTTAAGCAACACCATCTTCCTGACAGCGGTGAATTCCCCGGCAGTCAGACAATAGAAGTAGGTGCCGCTGGAAAGTTCGCTGGCGTTGAATGGAACTGATTGCTCGCCAGCTTCCATAAAGCCGTCCACTACCGTGGCCACTTCTTTCCCAAGCAGGTCATAGACCTTGAGACTAACCTGGCTCGCCTTAGGCAGAGCAAAGTTAATCGTGGTCGTGGGATTGAAGGGGTTGGGAAAGTTTTGGTAAAGGACGAAAGCGGTGGGAACGGTTGCGTCTTCAGTGGCTTCGGCGACTTGCTTTCCCAGAGGCACCGTGTAGGTGATCTCTAAGTATGGCTGCCGCGAGCCGTATTCAAACATGAATGCTCGCAACCCGCATTCAAACGGCAGGCTGGGTTCCACATTGTTCAGGTCGCAGCCCAATCGGGTCGCGAACTTGCTGTCGCCAGTCTTGCTTATCTGGGCGATACCAGCAGTGTTCAGAGTAAACACGGTGTAACCGCTAAACTGCGCCGAGCTGACTTGAATGTTGGCAAAAGACACACTGCCAACCTTGTTGTAATCAGTAGCGGATAAGCTAGCCAGACTGGCTTGAGAACCAGAGACAAGGTGATAGGAATCATTGCTGGCACCGTTGCGTTTTTCAAACCAGATGCCAATGGTCGCGCTGGTTATCGTGGTATTGTCCGGAATACTGGAAGTATTGACTCCGAACAAACCACGACTGATTGACCAACCGCCATTGCCAACATCATGACGCACAGCGCCAAAACAGTCAGCAATGGTTTGGGTGTAGACTACGCCGCCGGTCGTGGCATTATGGGCAGTAGTCCAAGGATTAAAACCCTTACTGACATAACCATCGCCAGTCGCCGCGACATAGAAACGAACGGTTGCGGTTTGACTGCCGGCTACGATCAAGGTTACCGCAATGGTTTTATTGCCGCCATTGGAAGTGACGGAAATATTGCCAGTGTAGGTGCCATAGCTTAAACCAGTCGTGCTGACCGTAGCAGTGATTTGGGCATCACCGGAACCGCTGGCTACAGAACAAGTCAGCCAACCGGCGTTATCGGTCAAGCCCCAAGTCAGAGTTCCAACGCCAGCATTGGTAAGATTGAATGTTTGGCTGCCGGAACAGTTGAACTCTAGAGTGGCAGCGCTGATGGCCAGCACCGGAACATCGGCGACCTCGTAGGTAATGTCCAAATACGGCAGACGCGAGCCGTATTCAAACATGTAGGCGCGCAGACCGCACTCAAACGGTTTGGTTGGTTCCACATTGTTTAAGTCGCAACCCAGACGGGCAGCGAATTTGGTTTCGCCCGTCTTGTTGATACTGGCCATGCCGGCTTCATTTAAGGCAACCACTGTGTAGCCGATAAAGGCGACTTGGCCGGTCATGAAACTCGCGAAGCTGGTTGAACCTACCTTGTTGTAATCAGTCGCGCTCAAGCTGGCCAGACTAGCCTGCGTGCCAGCCACGATATGATATGAATCGTTGCTGGCGCCATTGCGCTTCTCAAACCAAAGACCAACAACAGCTCTGGTAATCGTGGCGTTGTCCGGAATACTTGAAGTATTGACTCCGAATATGCCTCTGTTAATACCCCAACCGCCATTGCCTTGATCGTAGCGGGCTGAACCAAAACCGTCAGCAATGGTCTGGGTGGTGACCGCGCCTCCGCCTAAAGCAGCATTGCGGATTGTACTCCAACTGCCCCAGTAATTGCTGACATAACCGTCGCCAGCTTGATTAACATAGAAGCGAACGGTGGTGCCGCTGGTGGGAACTGGAGGCGGCGCGCCAACCAAAGACGGGTTAGCCGGCGGCACTGCTGGTGAACCCGGACTAGCCGCTGGGTTAAGGGTTGCTCGGTCAAAGTAGACCGTGTGACTTTTGTTAATGGTTGATTGGGTTAAGGTTAATTCCAAAATGTACTCGCCAGTCTGAACCACATTGATGTAGGCCGTGTAATTTGCCCAATTTAAAGACATTGCGGCAAATGGACCAACAGTGACGCCTGGTTTGGTGCGGTGAGTAAAAGTGAAATTCACTTCAGGCCATTGAGGATTATCACCATCGTTGGTGAATCTTAAAGCCTTAAGATTAAGATCCACTTTCCACCAGCCAGAACTGCCTACCCAAAAGATCTTGGTGCTGTTGGTTTTGGGATCAGTCCTTGTTAATTTGATGCCGGTTTCTGCGCCTTCCAAAGGATTGGCTGGCGCGAAATCAGAAGTGGTCAGGGTGGCTGGAAAGCTGTTGATGTTAGAGCCGAGTTTGACCGTGAGCGGGAAGTTGTCAGTAATGTCAGGGTCTTGAGCGCTGCCGGAGCCGCTGCCGCTGCCGCTGTCATCGCCTGAACCGTCATCGCCGCCCGAGCCGCCAATGGCAATGTTGTAATTGTAATTTTCCTGCCAGATGTTGGTTGCGGTCAATGTCTCACCAAAGCCAATGAAGCCGTCTTTGTTATTAATGTTGCTTTGTGGCAAGCTGATG
>Ga0156304_152_pt3 | contig 7409 bp, 6 predicted proteins | sample RifCSPlowO2_12_FD_107952 | JGI IMG/M metagenome (GOLD analysis project Ga0156304, IMG submission 107952) | Candidatus Kuenenbacteria bacterium RIFCSPLOWO2_12_FULL_42_13 | reverse complement strand
TTCCAATGATTCCGATAGCGACGGCGATGGTTATTCGGACGGCGCAGAAGTAAGGAATGGTTATAATCCGTTGGAGACTCTTGGTCCGGCCATTAACAACCCGGAATTTATTTACGGCAAAACCAGGCTAAGTTCGTTTGAAGCTGAACAAAAAGAAGCTTTGATTCTTAAAGCCGAGTTGACAAAAAAACTTGGCCGCGCTAGAGTGGCAAGAATTCAAACCAGCTGGAGTACGCTTGTTAATGCCTATATTTACGGGCGCTACACCGTGGCGGAAATTATTGATACGATTAAAAACGGTCCGCGCGCCATGCACCCGTCAATTCCGGCCGTTATTTGGCGCCAAAGCGAGAATTACAAAAAATTTTTAAATTCTAAAAAATAAATAACCAAAAATAACCCAAACCTTGGTAGTTACCATACCTGCCGCAAAAGCGCGAGATCGGTCAACTACATAGTTGTTTTAAAAAACGGCGAGGTTGCGCAAACAAGTGACGAGCGCGACCTTCCTACGGGGTGGTGCAAACCAACGGACTTCTAACTAAAATGAAATGGAGGCGCCACAAGAAGAATTCAAACTGGCGCTTTTTGTTTTAATCTTTTTCCGAATTTAACAGTTAGCTCAATCAAAGGACGATTAAACCAGCGATAAAATTTTAAATTTTTTTACTGTCATTTTGCATTTTGAGATTTACATTTTACATTATTAAAAAGCCACCATTTTCGTTTGGATTTTGTAGGGGCGTATTGCTATACGCCTTTTTGCCAAATTGTTTTGTAGGGGCGGTTCACGAATCGCCAATCAATTTTTTGGGCGTATAGCAATACGCCCCTACATCGGTTTTGTTCTATTTAAATATTCCCCGCATACACATATTTCAATCCGGCTGACTGGCCGATTTTTTGCGCTTCAGAAATTTTTTCTTTTGGTGTCGGCGGCAGATTATTCAGTTTGTAAGCTGGATAAAAAGCGCTCACATGCCATGGTGTTTCTTGGCCCAGATTATTGGCAATAAATTCCGCGATTTGTTTCAGCTCGGCCGTGGAATCGTTTTTTGTGGGAATAATGAGCGTTGTTATTTCCAAGTGAATTCCCAACCGTTTGATTTTAATTAAATTATCCAAAACCGGTTTGAGTCTTGCCCCGCAGATTTTCTCATAAAATTGTTCCGAGAAAGATTTTAAATCAACATTTATCGCGTCCAAATACGGCGCGATTAAATCCAAGGTTTGTGCAGACATAAAACCATTGGATACCCAAATATTTTTTAGACCCTTTGGGCGGGCCAGCTTCATCGTGTCCAAGGCGAATTCCAGAAAAATCGTTGGCTCGTTGTAAGTGTAGGAAATTGAAGGCAGTTTATTTTTCAAAGATGTGGCCACGATCTCTTCAGGTAAAACATGCTCTATTCTTTCCAGTTGGTAATCTTCCGTTTCCTTGTCTTTTCCCGCTACTTGGCTGATAAAAAAGTTCTGGCAGTGCTGGCAGGAAAAGTTGCAGCCGAGCGTGCCGAAAGACAGAGTCCAAGTGCCTGGCATAAATCTGGCCAAAGGTTTTTTTTCAATCGGGTCAATGGCCAGGCCGGTTGATTGGCCGTAATTCAAGACCAAAAGTTTGCCGTCTTTATTGACTCTCATTTGGCATTTGCCTTTTTCATCTGGTTTTAAAACGCAAAAATGGCAGCAGGTTTGGCATTGGACCAGATTATTTTTCAGTTGTTTGTAAAGATAAGACTCTAGCATAAATTTAAAAAGCCACCATTCTTGGCAGCTTTTAGCGATTGACTATTTTGCGTCTTTTTTCATCGTTCGCATGCATCTGGTGCAGACTTTCTTTTTCACTCCATCAATGGTTTTAACCTGCAGATTTATGAGTTTGCGCGTTAATGTTTTATTGTTGGCATGTGAGCGCTGGATAAATTTTTGCGGTCCGCGGCCGCAGAGATCGCAGATTCTGGACATAATGTTTATGTTAAGGATTGATTAATTACTGGAATTATAATAACATAAAGATAATAAATGTCAATAATTTTGTAATCCGCAATTTGTCTCCCTGCGGGAGATCACCCGTAGGTGGATAATCCGTAATCCGAAACTTATAACTCATAACTATTAGTCATCGGAATTTACCTTTATTTATTACGGATTACGAATTACCAATTACTATTAGCTTATGGGCTTCACCCAGTTGTTTTTTTTCTTTTTAATCATAATTCCCTCGGCGATTATCCACGAATACGCTCACGGCTGGCTGGCTGATCGTTTGGGCGATCCGACGGCTAAAGACGCCGGCCGCTTGACCCTTGACCCAAGAGCGCACATTGACCTTTACGGCACCATTCTTTTGCCCATATTTTTAATTTTCGCTTCCGGCGGCTCTTTTATGTTCGCCTACGCCAAACCCGTACCCTACAACCCTTATAATTTAAAAAACCGTCAATGGGGACCTGCTTTAGTGGGCTTGGCCGGCCCGTTCGCCAATCTTATGGCCGCTCTTTTTTTCGGCGCGCTTTTCAGGCTTTTGCCAGTCAGCACTTTTTCTTTATTTATCAGCTTGATCGCTTACGCCAATGTGGTGCTGATGGTTTTCAATCTCGTGCCTATCCCGCCCCTGGATGGCTCCAAATTGCTGTTTGCTCTTTTGCCGGACTCTATGGAAACCGTCAAAATATTTTTGGAGCGCTTTGGCATTATTATCCTTTTGATTTTTGTTTTCTATTTTTCTGGCATTATTAGCCCAATAACTAGCTGGTTGTTCAATCTAGTTGTTGGTTAAAAAATTTTTAAACCAGTCTTCAGGCTGAAAATGGTCAATGATTGATAAAAATCTATGCGTGATTATTTTAAAAAAAATATTACCCGCTCCGGCCAAGAAACTGAAAGGCTTGGTAAAAAAGTCGCCGGCTCCCTTTTTGGCCCAGCGGTTTTTGGTTTGGTCGGCGATTTGGGCGCTGGCAAAACCCAATTTGTCAAAGGCTTGGCTTTAGGCTTAGGCATAAAAGCGCATATTACCAGCCCCACTTTTGTCCTGTTGAAAATTTATAAAATCAAAAATCATCAATCTGCAATCATCAATCTGCAATCATCAATCTGCAATCTAGTCCACATTGATTGTTATCGCCTGGCCGATTCATCGGAGCTGCTGGATCTTGGTTTTAAGGAGTTTCTCCAAAATAAAAACAGCCTGATTGTTGTTGAATGGGCTGATAAAATTAAAAGTATTCTACCCAAAGACACGATTTGGATTAAATTCAACCACGGCAAAAAGCCAGAGGAGAGAGTCATTGTCTTTCAAAATCAAGACATTCTTTAAAAATTAAAATTTTAAAATTGTTTTTGGCGGTTCAGCCTCTTGCCAAAGCTAGTCCCCAGACCTCTTTTATTCCGTTTTCTTTTAGGATTTTGGCGCATTCATTCATGGTGGCGCCGGTAGTCAAAACATCATCCACCAAAATAACGAGGGCGTCTTTTATTGTTTCCGGCTGACCGGGTTTTATCCCAAAAGCGCCCTGGATATTTTGCGCCCGTTTTTCCTTTTTTAATTTTACCTGCGGCTTGGTGTATCTTTGCCGCAGTAAAAGCATGGGTTGAATACCCCAGCCAAAATGGCTGGATATTTTTTTTGTCAAAAGCTCGGCTTGGTTAAAGCCGCGCCAGTTCAGTCTTTTCTTGTGCAAAGGCACCGGTACGAGAATTATTTTTCTTTTTTCAAAAAGACGAACCCGCTCCGGTTCGTTCATTTTTTTTATTAAAATATCAGCCAACGGTTCGGCCAATCCGGTCACGAAATTGTATTTGTATTTATGAATCGCGCCTTGAAGCAATTTATCTTCCCAAGCCGCGGCCACCATTACGCCGTCCAAAAATGTTTTTGTTCGGCAGGGCTCATGTGTTTTCCCCAAGCCTGTTGTTTCTTTGCAAACTAGGCACTCATCAATTGCTTTTAGTTTTATTTTTTCTTGGCACCTTTGGCACAACCATTTATTTTCCCCTCCGCAGCCCAAACATTCAATCGGAAAAAATAAATCCAAAAGAAACGGTTTTATTTTCACAAAGGTGCTCATTACTGCCTGCCACTCCATACTCAAGCCAAAAAATTAGTCTATCGGTTTGCCTCCGTTCCTAATCCGTTTTTCATCCGTTGTTAAAAAAACAAAACAACAACTTGGAACAGATAAACAACGGATGATGACAAATATTAAGTCAGCGCTATTCTATTATTTTTAACCTTGATTTTTATCAGCCGGCTTTTGTTAAAATCGCCTTTGATGATTTTATCCGCCAAAGGATTTTCTATTTCCAACTGAAGAATCTCTCTGACCACGCGCGCTCCCTCGCCCCGCTCAAGACATTTTTTCAGGAGTTTTTTTATTACCTTATTATCCCAAGCGACTTTTAGTTGGCGGTCCGCCAACTTGCCGTTGATTTCATTGAGTCCCATGATGGTAATTTTTTCCAGATCTTTTTCTTTCAGGTCGTTGAAAATCACTATTTTATCCACGCGGTTGAGAAACTCCGGCCGCAAAAATTCTTCCAGCGAATCTTTAAAATTATTTTGCTCCGTTCCTTTTTCTCCACTGCCAAAGCCCAATTGCTTCTTTTCTCCCTTTCTCTTTAGCCCGATATTGGTGGTCATGATAATGACGGTATTTTTGAAATTTATCGTGCGGCCGTGGCTGTCTGACAGCTGCCCGTCTTCTAATACCGAAAGCCACAGGTTGAAGATGTCGGCATGAGCCTTTTCTATTTCATCCAAAAGAATTACCGCGTAAGGATTTCTTTTTACCTTTTCGGTCAGCACGCCGCCTTCATCGTAACCGACATAACCGGCCGGCGCGCCAATTATTTTTGAAGCGTTGAATTTTTCTCCGTATTCCGACATATCCAGCCTGATCAGCCCGTCGTTTTTTGGATTCATCGTTTCCGCCAAGATTTTGGCCGCGTAGGTTTTGCCGACGCCAGACGGCCCGGCAAAAATAAACGAGCCCAGCGGCCGCTGGTCGCCCGTGAGCCCGGCCGCTGATCTTTTGAGCGCGTTGACGATTTCTCCGATCGCTTCATTTTGTCCGATGATTTTTGTTTTTAGATTTTCTTCCAGCTTGGCCATGCCGGCAATCATTTTTTTACTGTCCGGAATGTCAATCTTTGTCGCCTCGGCTATGAGTTGTCTGATGTCTTCGCCGGTCAGCTGGTTTTCCGCCATTATTTTCGGGTCGCTTTCAATTTTGTTTTTTATTTCCTCGCTTTCCAGCTGGTATATTTTATTGATAATTTCAAATTCTTTAGTCTTAAGTCTTATGGCCTCCGGGTATTTTTCTTCTCTGACCAGTTTATTTTTGGCTTTGGCCAAATCACCCAATTCTTTTTTTAATTGGTTGACCTTTTGGAAATTGCCCCGACTCGGCCGCTCCACTCTTTTTTTACTGGCCGCTTCGTCAATAAGATCAATGGCTTTGTCCGGCAAAAATTGGTCTGTGATGTATCTGGCGCTCAACTTAACGGCCTCTTCAACTGCTTCGTCCTTTATGCGGACCAGATGATGTTTCTCGTAGACTGTTTTTATGCCTTTAATGATCGCGATTGCTTGTTCAATCGTCGGTTCGCCAACCGAGACTTTTTGTAGTCTTCTGGTGAGCGCGCTGTCCGGTTCAATGTGTTTTTTATAATCGTCAAAAGTGGTCGCGCCAATACAGCGGATTTCTCCTCTGGCTAAGGCCGGCTTCAAAATATTGGCCGCGTCCATCGTGCCGGCCGCCGAGCCGGCGCCGACGATATTGTGAATCTCGTCAATAAATAAAATAATTTCCGGATTTGATTTAGCTTCATCCACCACTTGCTTTAGCCTGGCTTCAAATTCGCCGCGATAGCTCGTGCCCGCCACCATTAAAGGCATATCCAGCGCGTAGATTTTTTTATCTAAAAGCACCTCCGGCACTTCGCCTTGCATGATTTTTTTAGCCAAGCCTTCCACAATGGCGGTCTTGCCCACGCCTGGTTCGCCCAAAAGTATCGGATTGTTTTTGGCGCGGCGCGACAAAATTTGGATGACTCTTTTTATTTCCTCGGCGCGGCCGATTACCGGCGTAATATTTTTTTGCGCCAACTGGCTGGTCAGATCCGTGCCAAAAAAATCCAAGAGCAGTTCCTGCCTTTGGTGCGTATTTTTTTCTGCCTGCTTCATTTTTTCTTTCAAAGCGCCAACCGCCCCGGTCATCTCGCTAAACTTGGCAGTTGACCCCAGGACTATTTCCAAATTTTTAAGCAGGTTTTTTGGTTCAACACGGTACTGTTTTAGGATTTTGTTTATCTCTTCGTCATTAGCCTTGATCAAGCTGTACAAAAGATGCTCGGTACCAATGTAGCCGTGCTGGTATTTTGCCGCCACTGCCGCCGAATCAACCACGATTTTTTTCGCCCTGCCGTTCAGCCCGATATTATTTTTGGCATTTAGTATTTTTTCCCATTCTTCCGCGCCCATCGTTTCCCCGGCATCGGTTTCCAGGCCAACCTTCACCCCGGCTTTTATCAAGGCTTCCGAACCAAGCGAGCCTTTTTCTCCAAGCAAACTCCAGAAAAGTTCCTCCATGCCGATTTCCTTTTTTTTATTTGCCAATGACAAACCATAGGCTCTGACCATGGCCTTTTTATAATGCGTGGTGAATTTTCCCAAAACGGTTTCTATCATATTGTTATTTTTCTGTGTTCTTATTCTAACACGGTTTAGGCCGCTTTTCAATTCCAATCAACTATTCTTTTTATTTTGTTTGCTATTTTTAGTTGTCATCGTAAATCTCTTTTATGCCCACTTTCTTTTTAGAAAAGAAAGTGGGCATAAAGAAAAGCGCTCGCGGTTGGGGCTCAAAAGAAAATCTTTGCCTCACTCGCGTGAAAATTGTCAGGGAACCCCATCGGCTAAGCGCCTGATCGCCCTGACAATTTTCTACGCCTCATTCGGCTAGATTTTCATTTTCTCGCCCCAAAAGCTCGCCTTAACGCTGACTCGTTTATAAATAAAAACACCGGAGTTTGTCAGTCGGTGTTTTTTATAATTATCTTTTTTAATTTACCTGCCTCGCTTACTGCTTATCTTGCTTAACTCGCTTATGACTTTTCTAAAAAACTCTTTATCTCTTGGATGCGTCAATCTCTCCGCGACCTTTTCTTTTCCCAGCCAAACTGCTTTGGGGTTGTGCGGGTCAGTAGGGGATAGCGCTGTCTGTTCTGTTTGAAATAAAAACATGTGAATTGTTTTTATTTCCGTTTTATCATCACTGCCGGTTTTACTGATTTTATGCCTTTGGTAGCTTCCCAGTTTTTTTATCAAACGCAAATTTTCCGGCCTGACTCCGGTCTCCTCGTAAATTTCCCTTTTGGCCGCCGCGACTTCATCCTCACCCGGATCAATATGC
>Ga0156304_118_pt1 | contig 8018 bp, 7 predicted proteins | sample RifCSPlowO2_12_FD_107952 | JGI IMG/M metagenome (GOLD analysis project Ga0156304, IMG submission 107952) | Candidatus Kuenenbacteria bacterium RIFCSPLOWO2_12_FULL_42_13 | reverse complement strand
GCCAAAGCCAGTAATTTTTGTTAGAATTTTTTTATGATGACAGCTAAAGAATTAAGACGAAAATATATTGAATTCTTTGAGTCCAAAGACCACGCGGAAATACCGAGCGCGTCTTTAATGCCGGAAAACGATCCGTCAACTCTTTTTATTACTGCTGGTATGCAGCCATTGGCGCCGTTTTTGCTTGGTGAAAAACATCCGTCTGGCAAGAGATTAGTGAATGCGCAAAAATGCGTGCGCACAGGAGATATTGATGATGTCGGGGATAAAACCCACCACACTTTTTTTGAAATGCTTGGGCATTGGTCTCTCGGAGACTATTTTAAGAAAGAAGCGATAAAAATGAGTTATGAATTTTTAACTCAAGAATTGCAGTTAGATAAAAATAAATTAGCATTTACTGTATTTGAAGGTGATGATAATGCACTCTGCGATAAAGAAGCTGCTGAAGTTTGGCAAAGTATGGGCGTGAATGAAAAACGAATCGCATATTTGCCAAAAAAAGACAATTGGTGGGAGCCGACTGGAGCAAGCGGGCCATGCGGTCCTTGCACGGAAATGTTTTACTGGAGTGATAATGAAAATCCGGCGCCAGAAGTTTTTGACCCAGCTGACAAGCGCTGGGTGGAAATTGGCAATGATGTTTTAATGCAATATGAAAAAATCGGTGAAAATAATTATGCGCCTGCCAAACAAAAAAATATTGATAATGGCACTGGTCTAGAACGGCTTTTGGCTGTGATGAATGGTTTGGAAGATAATTACCGCACAGATTTGTTTTGGCCGATTATTGAGAAAATTGAGGAGTTGAGTGGGAAAAAATATGATGATTCACCGGAAATAAAACACGCGATGAGAATTATTGCTGACCATATAAAGGCGGCAACTTTTATAATAGCAGATGGAGTTTTGCCCGATAAAACTGGTGCTGGTTATGTTTTAAGACGACTTATAAGGCGCGCAAAATATTATTATGATTTAATTGGAGCCAAAGATAGAGCATTAGGGTTTCTTGTTGAATATGTAGCGCCAATATATAAAGATGTTTATTCTGAATTACTCGAAAAGAAAAATTATATTGCTGAAAAGATAACTGACGAAGAAACTACTTTTTTCGGTCATTTAATGTTTGGCAGGAAAATGTTAGAAAAAATTATAGTGGAAGAAAAATATATTTCGGCAGATAATGCATTTTTATTGTATTCAACATACGGATTTCCCTTTGAGCTTATACTTGATATGGCAAAAGAAAAAAATATTGAAGTTGATACGGGGGGCTTTAATAAGAAAAGAGTAGTTCACCAGGAACTTTCCCGTACCGCCGCGGCCGGAATGTTTAAGGGCGGACTGGCGGATCATTCGGAAAAAGTCACGCAATACCACACAGCCACACATTTATTGAACGCGGCTTTAAGAAAAGTTTTGGGTCCGCATATTTTTCAAAAAGGTTCCAATATTACGGATGAACGATTGCGGTTTGATTTTTCACATCCGGAAAAAATGACGAGCGAGCAAATTAAACAAGTTGAAGATTTAGTTAATGAACAAATTCAGAATAAAATTGATATTGAATGCGCAGAGATGAGCGTTGAAGAAGCCAAGGCGCAAGGCGCGATTGGGGTATTTACTAATAAGTATGGCGAAAGAGTAAAAGTTTATTCAATTTCCGCATCGCCATCACCGTCTCCGTCTCCGTCAGATAACGAAATTGAAGCATCTTTTTCAAAAGAAATCTGTGGCGGGCCCCATGTGAAAAATACCAGCGAGCTGGGGCATTTTAGGATTATCAAAGAAGAGGCGTCGTCTGCTGGTGTGCGGAGAATTAAGGCGGTGCTGGAATAGTGAGGGTGGTCGTTTGATGGGTACAGAGGAGGGCGGGGTTAATTACAAATTGTCTAATTTCTAATTCCTAATAAAATGCTAAATTATAAAATTTCTAATTTTAAATTTTACCGTTTTGCTGGATTTGAGTATTGGGCATTTTATTAGAAATTAGTTATTGGAAATTAGAAATTAGTGATGGAAAGTGGAAAAAAGAAAGTAGTATTGTTTATTACCCCATTATTTTATTGTTTCGTTGCTATACCGTCGGAGAGTATTCGGGCGAGCGGAGGGAGAAGGCGGACAAAGGCCCGTTTTTTGTTTTGACATAAAGTATTTAAATGTTGTAAAATGAAATAAATACAAGGTGATTTTATGGTTTCCAAATACGATTATCGCAAAAGAGAGCTGGGCGACAACTATTACGGCGCCAAGCCAAAAAAGAAAAACAAACTAGCCAGGAGTTTCGGTTTATTGGTTTTTTTTGCGTTTTTGGCAGCGCTTTTTATCTATGTTTTCCCGGAAGTGGAAATAACCATAGTGCCAAAAACAGAGAAAATAACCAATGATTTTGAAGTGATAATCGATGGCAGTCTAGAGGAAAACGATTTGGAGCACAATAAATTGTCAGCCGTTGCCGTGACAGCCGAAGACGGTTTGGAAAAAATTTTTCCCACTACCGGAGAAAAAAATGTGGGAGAAAAGGCGGTTGGCGCGGTGGTTATTTACAACCAGACTGGTTTGGTCCAGCCATTGACGACCAACAACAGTCTGTCAAGCGATGAAGGGCAGATTTTTTATTTGCAAAATAATATTGAAGTGCCAAAGGCTGAAGTTTCAGCCGAAGGGACAATTGTCTACGGCATGATTACAGCCAAGGTAATTGCCAAAGAAGGCGGTGAAGCGGGCAACATTTCGCCTGGACGGTTGACAATTATTGATTTATTGTTTAATAAACAGAGCAAAATTTACGGCGAAGCCAAGGAAAAATTTTCCGGCGGGAGCGACAAGACAATCAATGTGGTTTCTGAAGACGATTTGAAAAACGCCGAGAAAGTTTTATCCGACAAGCTTCATCCAAAATTAAAAGAACAACTATTAAGCAAGCTTGGAGACGGCCAAGAGGTGACCGACAAGATGATAAAATATCAAAACATGAAGATAGAAAAAACAGTGGAATTGGAAGAGGAGGTGAACGAATTTACCGTCAAGCTTTACGGTCGAGCGGAAACGATAGCTTGGGATGAGGATAAAATTAGAGAGATTTTAAACACCAAATTGGCTGGTTATCAAAAAGACGGTAAACAAGTGGTGGCTAGTTCACAAGATGTGTTTAAGGTGGAGGTGAAGGAATTTGATTTGGACAAAATGACGGCCAAGTTGGCGGTGCGCGCGGAAAATCAAATTTCTATGCCCGTGGAAGCGGACAAGATCAGAGACGAACTGAAAGGCTTGAGTGAGACGGAAGCCAGAAGATCCTTACTTAGCAAAGGCAATATTAAGGATGTGAGGTTTAAATTTAATTACAGTATCACCAATAAGATCCCTCAAAACGGCAATAGGATTATGATTAAGGTGGGGTTGTAGAACACCGGGGGCACAGAAAACACGAAAACACAAAAGCACAGAAAACATAGTCCGCCAATTTCCAGAGTAGATTATTTTTGTGAGTGGAAGGTGCCTGCCTGTCCGGTAGGCAGGGGTCAGCCTAAGGCTGAGAATAAGGGGAAGGAAGTAATGGGATACGCGGCGCGACTGTCATTCTCCGGCTTGACCGGAGAATCCAGACAAAAAATAAACAGAACTTAGGGTTGGTTCAATCTTGCAGATTGAACCAGGGAATTATTAGCAGCAGAATGATTGTAAGTTGGGGTGAAAAATCCGGAGGATTAAATTGACAAATAATTTGGTTCAAGCGAAGGACGCTTGGACCAACGGATTGAGGCGGATTGGCGAATGCTTTGAGTTATATTAATCAATAATTAAAAACACTCCGATACCAATCGGGGGGTGATTTTAATTTGCCATAATTATATTTTCAACTTCATTTCCATAGTCAGATAGCCGATGCCAAAAGGATGTTCATAAGAAAGAACCTGCGGAACATAGGGGACTCGGTAGAGGGCGCCCAAAAGAAGCATGATTGGTTTAAGACCGCATTCTTTCGCTTCTTCGGACAAATTTTTTTCAATAGCCATGATCTCGTTTATTTTTTTATGTTTCAAAAATTTAATGAGCGCGTGGTCAAATTCTTTGGTCCGGGGAGAGGTGCCGCCGATCGGCGAGTCAGGGGAAATTGTATGCGAGAGGTCGCCTGAAGCCACCAGCGCGATTTTTTGAGTGGTTTTTTGGCAGGCTTTTTTTAAAAGTTGGCCGAAAGAAAAAATTTCTTGGAGATTGAAAGATATTGGCGGGTGAAGGGCAAGCAGTTTAACGCCGATCAGCTTTTGCGTCAAGTAAAAGAGGGGAATTGTCAGGCCGTAATCAACCCCTTCTTCGTTAATAATTTGCAAGGGAAAAGTTTTTTTCCGGCCGTTATTCAGACTATTAACGGCTTCCGCCAACTCAATATTTACGGCGAATTCCAGCCCGGTGGCCAAATCGCCAAAGTTTTTCAGGGAACCGAGATAGCGAGGTGCGATATTCATGATAAAATGTTCGCTTGGTTTATGGTAGTGGGGAGAAATGACAACAATAGTGTCCGGTTTGTCGGACAGCAGTTTTTCGTTTAGTTTTTGAAGGGAATTGACAGTGGTTTGTAATTGCGTTAGATTGTTCTGGCCGATAGCTGGAATAATTAGGGGTGGATGCGGACAAATAGAGGCAAAAGTGAGCATAAAGATTATTTATTTAGGGTTATGATTTCACCGGTAGTATGCAATTCCAGGGTTTTTTTGTCAACATAAATTATATTTTCTGGTTTGAAACCCATACCTTTAAAAGCCGCATAAGAGTCAAACGGTTTTTTAAGACTTGAGGAAATAAAATAAACCGTAGACTCGCCTTTGGGAGAAACCAATTCGCCGTCACGGAGTTTGATTGCCGCGCCAGTTTCGTATTGGTCCAGTTCTTTGGCGCTGGCAGCCGTTATTTTTTTATTTTTATAATAGATTTTTAATAAATCCCTGGTTGGAATAGGGTATTTGACGCCTAATTTGACAAAATAGACGCCGCCGGTTTTTTTGTCTTGCAGCAAAGTGCCGGTCGGGTGAAGATCTTTTTTAGTGACGGGTTCGCCAAATTTATAAGGGAAAATGTCTTTGTTGCCAACATGGATAATTTCTTCCAGGTTGAAGCCGAGCAGTTTGAAAGTTTCTTTGGAATCAATCGGACGCAAGGTATCGTCATCCAAAAGATAAATGCCGCCGGTTGGAATTTGGAGGAGGGAATAATTCGGATATTCAATGGGACTGCTAAGCGAATATTTGTCTAGCTCGGCAGGTTTGACCGGGATGACTTTGTCAAAAGAAAGATAACGGCTCAAGAATGCTGATTTGGACAGAAATGGCTGTTTGGCGCCGTCTCTTATAAGATAAATGCCGCCGCTCTCGGCGTCTTGCAGTAAGGTGCCGTCAAGATAGCTGACGGCAAACCACTTTTCCCACAGATTGGCCAATATTTCATTGCCGTGCAGGTGGGGCGTATAAATATAGAGCGTCCGAGTGGCGTCGTTTTTTATCGTAACTTTTGTGTCGTCAATGGCATATGTTTGGCCGACTTGGTATTTGAACTTATCCGGATTGTCAAAATAAAAGCGCGTGCCGCCGGCGCCATAATCCACTTGTTTGTAAAAGCCTTTATATTTTTGGACGCCGGGATCATTTTTGGTACAACTGTCGCAGATGCCGTAGCCGGTAGCCCAATTATATTGGTCTTCGCTGGGATTTGGATCAGTAACCAGGCTTTGTTCTTTTTGAAGAAGCGCTAAAACATATTTGGGGTTGATGCGATTGAGCCGGGCATTGTCATAAATTATTTGCGCAGCAGTCATTCTGACGGTTGGATCAACATATTTGGCCAAGGGACTGTCTTTTACTTCTAAAAATTCCTGGATTTGGTCCAGATTCATTGTATTATAATCAGTAAGTTCAACATCGGTGATAATTAAATGGGGATTGAATTGAGCCGAAGCTGGCAGACTAGGCGCGAGGGCTCCGATAAAAAAACCAAGTAAGCTCAAAAAAGCGGTTAATTTTTGTATTTTTAACATAAAAAAGAATCATAAAATTGATGGTAATATTATAGCATGAAAACAAGAAAACAAGAAAGCGCCAACAATAAAAAACAGTTAACAATCAACAAGAAACAAGGAAAACGCAAGAAAGCAGGAATCAGAAATCTAGCAATCAAGAAACTAAGGAAATGGTCGAGTGGAAGGCATGGCGCGGCTGTCATTGTCCCGCTTGGCGGGACAATCCAGAAAAAACAAAAAAAGAATTGAGAATACTGGATCCCCAAACCTTGTCACGGTCGCGACTTGTCCCCATGATGATAAATAAAGCATTTGAAGGTGGCAGAAGGTGAGTCTGGAGTTGCGGCATTATCATTTGGAATCAATGTGCTATAATTATGTAATAATAATTCTAATGTTTAAATGTTCAAAAAATGTTAATTTACAAAAAAAAGAATTTTTATGGCCAAGCGGGGCTAACCTTGGTGGAAATTTTGGTGTCCGTGGGTATTTTTTTGATAATCACGACATTGGTTTGGCTTTTTATCAAACAAAGTTATTTTTTTCAAAGTTTCGCTTTGGAGCAGACAACTTCCATTAACGAGGCGCAGAGGGGTGTAGAAACAATAGTCAAAGAATTGCGTGAAGCAGCGCCGGCTGATACCGGAGCCTATGCGATAGAGCGGGCGGATAATTTTGAATTGATATTTTTCAGTGATTATGATCGTGACATAGCGGTGGAGAGGGTACGCTATTTTCTTGTCGGTTCTGATTTCAAGAAAGGCGTGACAGAAGCGTCCGGAACATCCTCGCAGTATTTGCCGCAAAATGAAGGAGTGACTGTGCTTTCCCGATATGTCAGGAATACACAAACAGAGCCAGTTTTTACCTATTATAACGGGGATTATCCGGGGGACGCGGAAAATAATCCTTTGGCAGTACCGGCTGATCCCTTGGCTTTGAAACTGGTGCATATACATTTGAAAATTAATGCCATTCCAGATAAAGCACCCAAGGAATTTGACCTGGCGTCTGATGTGCAGATCAGAAATTTAAAGGACAATCTATAGTCCAAAAAGCCTACGGCTCCTGGGAGCCTAATCAAGAAATCAAGAAATCAAGGGAAAGCAGAATACGCGGCGCGATTGTCATTCTTCAGCTTGACTGGAGAATCCAGAAATAAAAAAGAAAAAGAGAGAAACAGACTAGGCGGAAATAAACAGAAATTAAGAAATTGAGAAATAGAAAGCAAAAGATAAATTTATTTATTAATTGAAGTAGCGCGTATGAAGAAAATATCAATTTTGTTTTTAGTTATCCTGATGGCTGGCGTATCAGTCGGCTGCGTAAAAAATGGCAAACAAACGGCGAAAGAAAATAAAGAAACAGTTGCCGGCGGCGTGGTGGGCAGTTGGGAATTACCGGCAGAGAACAACCAAACAGCGGAAACAGCGACCAGCACCGTGTTGGTTTTGGTGGGTGATAAAACGATTGACTTGAATACGGTGGAGGTGACGGGTTTTAGCAAGGCGATATTGAAAACAAATTTTGGCGATATTACCGTTCAGCTTTATTCAGATTTGGCTACGACGACGGTGATCAGCTTTTTAAAACTGGCCAAGGCCGGATTTTACGATGGCACTAAATTTCATCGCATAGTTAAAGATTTTATGATTCAGGCCGGTGATCCAAATTCGCGGGATAATAATTGGGCCGATGATGGGGCGGGCGGACCAGGCTATACTTTTAACGATGAGATCAATGACAGAAAATTAGTGCGCGGTTCTTTGGCCATGGCCAATGCCGGGGTTAATACCAACGGTTCGCAGTTTTTTATAGTGACGGCTACTTCCACGCCCTGGCTGGACGGTTTGCATACTAATTTTGGCCAGGTGACGAAAGGGCTGGAAATAGTAGGCAAAATTCAATTGGTAAAAACCAATGAGAATGATCATCCGACAGAAGATGCGATTATACAAAAGATAGAGTTGGTGAAGTAGGGGGAAACATAAAAACACAAAAAACA
>Ga0156304_113_pt1 | contig 8263 bp, 8 predicted proteins | sample RifCSPlowO2_12_FD_107952 | JGI IMG/M metagenome (GOLD analysis project Ga0156304, IMG submission 107952) | Candidatus Kuenenbacteria bacterium RIFCSPLOWO2_12_FULL_42_13 | reverse complement strand
CGGCACATGCGAAGTTGCGCCGTGGATTATTGATTAGTTTGTTAATTATCGCCTATCTTGATTATATCACTAATTTTCCCATGTCGTCAGCGCAATTTGGGTGAGGAAATTTCTCACACCTTAATTGAGAAGTCTAAAAAATGAGAAATTTCTGAACCGCATGTGCCGTGTTGTGCGATGTTTTGTTTAACAAATTTATTCCTTATTAAAAAGCCCTTTTGAAATTTTTTCGCGCGACCTTGACAGATGTTGTGAAATATGCAATACTCTGAAGTCAGTACAGGTAGAAATTTTCCATCAAAAATAGGAGGAGATAGCCATGGAAAGAGTCGAGGAGTTCTTTACAGTAGAGGCCCTTAGTATAATTTGTGGCATTTTGCAGATAGTCGGATTGATTTTGATCATCTGCAGAGTGGCCCCCGTAATCATCGGTGTGTGTGGTTTTGCAGGAGTAGTCAAGATTTTCCTGCCATTACCACAAAACCGCAATGTGCTCGGATACTCAGCAGCTCTCGCAGGACTGGGAATCATCATCCTGCACGCAATCTAGTTTTTCCCTCAATCAAGGGGGCCACGGTCTTGAACAGCAAATGTTCAGGGCCGTTTTTCTTTTCCAAAAAAAATTTCAAAAGGGCTATCTAAATAAAGAATTTGTTAAACAAAATTTCGCACAACTGGTTTATATCTAAACTTTTTGGTTGATAATGTTGTAAATTTGTATGTTATCTAAACTTTATGGTATAATTTTTGTATGGCTAATCTTATAGAAATTATAACTCAAGAATTAAAATTACGCAATTATAGCCCTAAAACCATTAAGGCCTATACTTTTGTGGCGCGGGATTTGTACGCGTACTTTAAAAAACCGCTGGGTAATTTGTCAGAGCAAGAAGTTAAAAAGTATCTTTTAAATAAGCAAGATAAAAAATTAGCCAGCCAAACTATTGCTTTATGCGCCAACGCCATTAATTTTATTTTTTGCGAGATTTATAAAAGAAAAAATTTTGAAAAAATTAGACATCCCAAAAAAAGTCAAAAATTGCCCATTGTTTTATCACGGGAAGAAATCCGGCAAATAATTAATTGTATTGATAATTTGAAGCATAAAATGATGGTCGCTTTGGCTTATGGCGCGGGGCTGCGGGTGAGCGAAGTGGTGCGGCTGAAAGTGGCTGATGTTAATTTGGATGAATTAACTTTAATCGTCAGGCAAGGCAAAGGCAAAAAAGATCGTCTGACTGTTTTGTCAAAAAATATAATTGAGGAATTGAAAATTATAATGGCTGGCAGGGAAAATGATGATTATGTTTTTGAGAGCAACCGGGGCGGTAAGTTGACGGAGATGAGCGCGCAAAAAGTTTTTTATTCGGCCTTGAAAAAAGCGGGCATTAAAAAACCGGCCAGTTTTCATTCTTTGCGCCACAGCTTTGCCACGCATCTTTTGGAAAATGGCGTGGATGTCCGTTATGTGCAAGAATTATTAGGCCATGCCAATATTAGAACTACGCAAATTTATACCAAAGTAACTAATCCCAGCTTAAAGAATATTAAAAGTCCGTTATAGTTTGCCGCGGGATCACTCGCTCGCGATTGGAATAAACTTGATTGTTTTTTCGTTTGTCTTTGAGCCTAAAAAATGTTAGAATAAGGGAGGGAAGAAATTAATATTTTTTGTAAATATGGTTAAAAAAAGAAGCGGAAGGCTGGGTTTTGACGAACTTTTGCCAGGAGTGGAGCCGCCCACGAGGAAAGGAATTTTAATAGTGGTTTTAATGGCTTTGGCATTTTTGAGCTTACTTTCCATTTTTGATTTAGCCGGAACATTCGGCCGATATGTCTATTATATTTTAAAGCTGGTTTTCGGCTGGGGATTTTGGATATTCCCTTTGATTTTAATTTTGGCCAGCTATTTCTCTTTGAAGCCGGCTCATAATTTTTTTAAAGGCGCCAACTGGCTGGGCATGACTTTGAGCGTGTTTGGCTATTCCGGGTTGTTTCATCTATTCAGGAATCCGGAAATGATGAGCCTTTCATTAAAAAGCGGGACTGGCGGCGGCTATGTGGGTTATTTGATTTTGTGGCCGTTTCTGGAATTGATCGGCATGGGCAGGTGGGGAAGTCTGGTAGTAATGCTCGCCATGCTTATTGTCGGGATTTTACTTTTATTCAATACGACTTTGGAAAATTTGATAGAAAGGCTGACTTTAAAAAGCGCTCGGCAAAAAGTAAATGAATTTATCAGTTATCGCCGATTAAAAAAAATAGGCCGGGAGGCAGAAGGGCAAGAAGAGGCCGGAGTAGACTTGGATTTTGAAGGCCGAGAAATCGCGGACATCAAGGAAGAAAAAGGTAATGACGAGAGTCAAGAAGCAATAATGTCTGACAGTGATGGCCAAGATGCGGAAGAAGCAGTAGCGCGAGGAAGAGCAAGAAAAAAATATCCTAAAATAATTTTACCTTTAGAATTATTAAGCAACAAAGCTGGCAAGCCGACAGCCGGTGACATTGCTTTTTGCCAAGAAAAAATCAAGAAAACATTGGCTAATTTCGGCATTGAGGTGGAGATGGTAGGCATTGCCATTGGGCCGACAGTAACGCAGTATACTTTTCGGCCGGCCGATGGCGTCAAATTATCAAGGATACTCGGTTTGAGTAATGACCTGGCTTTGGCTTTGGCCGCGCACCCGATCAGGATTGAAGCGCCGATACCGGGAAAATCTTTGGTTGGGGTAGAGGTGCCAAACAGTAAGATCGCGATCGTGCCTTTGAGGCAAGTTTTGGAGTCGCCGGTTTTTAAAGAAAGAAAATCAAGTTTAACTATTGCGCTTGGGCAAGATGTGGCCGGCAATGCGTGTCTGGCTGACTTGGCCAGGTTGCCGCATTTGCTCGTGGCCGGGGCGACAAATTCCGGCAAGACCGTGTGTTTGAATTCCATTATTATTTCACTTTTATATCAGAACCAGCCGGATGAATTGAAATTTATTTTGGTTGATCCAAAGAGAGTAGAGATGACTTCTTATAACAATATTCCTTATCTGTTGACGCCGGTGGTGACGGAAGTGAAAAAAACAATCAATGCTTTGAAGTGGACGATTAGCGAGATGGAGCGCCGTTTTCATATTTTATCCAATGCCAGTAAGAGAAACATTCAGAGCTACAATGTGACTCACCCGAATGATAAATTGCCGTACATCGTTTTTATAATTGACGAATTGGCGACACTAATGTCCGTGGCTGGAGCGGAGGTGGAGGCGGCGATAATCAGGTTGGCGCAGATGGCCAGAGCGGTCGGGATTCATTTAATTTTGGCGACCCAGCGACCATCGGTGGATATTATTACCGGTTTAATTAAAGCGAATATTACGGCTAGAATAGCATTTTCCGTGGCTTCGCTTATGGATTCCAGAACCATCCTTGATTTTTCAGGAGCGGAAAAACTTTTGGGCAGAGGTGATATGCTTTACACTTCGGCTGAATTGTCCAAGCCAAAAAGAATCCAGGGAGCTTTTTGCTCGGATGAAGACATTGAGCATGCAGTGGCTTATCTGAAAGAAGCCGGGTTGCCCGATTATGTTGACGAGGTGACGGAGAGACAGATGACCTTGGGGTTGGGCGGCATTGTTTTAAATGAAAGCGACGGAGACGATGATTTACTTGACGAAGCCAGAGACATAGTTTTAAACGAGAAAAAGGCCTCGGCATCATATCTGCAAAGGCGGCTGCGGATCGGTTACGCCAGAGCGGCGAGAATTTTGGATTTACTGGAACAACAAGGGGTGGTTGGCCCGGCTGACGGGGCAAAACCGCGGGAGATATTAATTAAAAAGGGCGAGAAGAGCTTGGCGGAGCAGGCTGATGAGATATTATTGGGGCAAGAAAACAACCGATCAAGAAATCAAGAAATCAAGAAATCAAGAAAACAAGAAAACAATAGATATTTGGTTCAAGATGATGATGCCACGGCAGGAGAGATGAAGGAGCGGGGCGAAATTGAAGGCAAGGATATTAATGAACAGGCAGCAGTTGAGAATATGGACGGTCAAGCAGAAGGAATTGAGGAAGATGATAAAGATATGGGAGATGACTCGGTGGTTGAGGAAACAGAAGAGTTTGACGAAGCAGAGGTAGAGGAGATAAAAGCGGATGGAGCGGGCGAGGATAAATATAATTTTTAATATGGTGGTTTTTCGTCAGAAAAAAATAATTACGGTCAAGTCTTTGGGTGAAGGGCTGGTGGAAGCTCGAGAGTCTTTGAATTTAACCTTGTCTTTGGTGGAGAAAAAAATAGGCGTGGGGCAGGAATATCTGGAGGCAATGGAGAATGGCGAATGGCAGATACTGCCGGGCGAGGTTTACGCGAAAAGTTTTTTGCAGAGATACGCGCTTTTTTTGGGTTTGGACAAAGTCATAATCTTAAAAAAATTTAAAGAGGAGACCAGAGGACAGAATTTTTGGCCGGGCAACAAAAACTGTAAATTTGGCATTACCCCCAAAAATCTCCGTTGCCTGCCAAGTATTTTAAGGCGGCTGGCAGTGATTTTTTGCGCCGTGGCCATAGTTTTTTATTTAGGCCTCCAGGTGTGGCGCCTTTATCGGCCGCCGAAACTCGTGGTGCTTTTTCCGGATGATAATTACATAACTTGCGCCGGGGAGGTAAAGATACTCGGGCTAGCCGAAGAGGAAGTTACAATTGGCGTCAACGGACAAGAGATAACCGCTGATAAGAGTGGATTTTTCACAATTGACATAAATTTGAATAAGGGCTTGAATGTAATTGAATTGGAAGCTAAAAAGAAACACGGCCAGACAACCGTGGTGTACCGGCGGATTTTAGTGGAGGAGGGAAAAGAGCCGGTGGCGGCAAGATAAACGCTCCGCAAATCTACAAATCAGTTACGAATATACAAATTATTAAGGATTTTTTATAATTATAAAAAATTAGTTGTCAAAAATATTATTAAATAAAAAGCATATGGATAAACTAACGGGAGATTATGGACGCGGCGAGCCTGGAATGTCGCCAACTATCAGGGAAATTTTGGAGGGAAGAGCTAAAATAGGATATGCGTCTGACGACCCAATCCGTACCATGAAGGTAGACGGAAGAGAGTGGACAGGCCACGCGTACACATATAAATTAACCGTAGCGCATCCAATAGAAAATGGTCAGGAGTGGAAAACATTTTTAACGGTTTGGTTTCCCGCTGGGTATGACAAAATGGAGTATGAAAAATTACCACCGATGCAAATAGACATTGAGGCTTTCGGGACAGTAATGCCGCTTTCTAGCAAGCAGGATATTATCGGAAAGGTATATGCAGAAATATCTAGACAAATGGATAGCGCCAGGCAGACAAAAAAAGTTGGGGCGGCGGCAAAAAAATAATCTTAATAATAATTTTACTAATTTAATTTAAATAATATGCCGACAAAGAAACAGGAGATAGAGGATGAAGTAATGGGAGGAGGGGAAAAGTTAAAAGCCGCTGAATTGGCAATGGAGCAGATCAAGGAAAAATTTGGCGAAGGGGCGATTATGAAGTTTGGTGAGATAAAGAAAATAAAAGTGCCGGTGATTCCGACCGGCTGTTTATCTTTGGATTTGGCTTTGGGAGTCGGGGGTTTGCCAAGAGGCAGGGTTATTGAGATATACGGGGCAGAGGCTTCGGGCAAGACCACTGTGTCGCAACACGCCATTGCCAGCGTGCAAAGATCAGGCGGGGTAGCGGCTTTTGTGGACGCGGAACACGCGCTGGATCCGGATTACGCCAAAAAGATAGGCGTGAAAGTGGATGAACTTTTAATTTCCCAGCCGGACAGCGGCGAGCAGGCGTTGGAGATCGTAGAGACACTCGTGCGTTCTGGCGGCGTGGATATAATTGTGATAGATTCGGTGGCGGCTTTGACGCCGAAGGCGGAAATTGAAGGCGAGATGGGACAATCGCATATGGGACTGCAGGCGAGACTGATGAGCCAGGCATTGCGCAAACTGACCGGCATTATCAGTAAAACCGAAACAACGGTGATTTTCTTGAATCAGACAAGATTGAAAATCGGGGTAGTGTTTGGCAATCCGGAAACGACAACCGGCGGCATGGCTTTGAAATTTTACGCTTCAGTCAGAATAGAGCTGCGTCGGGCGGCCCAGATCAAAATGGGAGAAAATTTTATTGGTAATCGAGTCAAAGCCAAGATTGTCAAAAATAAGGTGGCGCCGCCGTTTAAGAGTTGCGAGTTTGATATTATGTATAACGAAGGAATATCCGTGACCGCTGATGTGCTTGACCGCGGGGTGGAAGAGGGTATAGTGAACAAGTCCGGCAACTCTTACAGCTATTTGGATGCCAAGCTTGGCGTGGGGAGAGAGAACAGCAAGAGGTTTTTAAAGGAAAATATGAAAATGACGCGCGATATCGCGGCTAAAATTTGGCATAAGGTTAAAGAGGCCGAGGGGAGAGAGGGATAGAGACAAAAAACGCAGAAACACAGAAAATACAAATCAAGAAAAGGGTAGAATGGAATATAAGGCGCGACTGTCATTGTCCGACCCTCGATCGTAGCCGAGGGCGGGCTTGATTGGGCAATCCAGAAAAAAATTCATCAGTTTGCCTTGATTTTTACATTTTAAATTACAAAATCACTCCGATGTTAGTCGGAGCGATTTTTGAATGGAAAGATTATTTTCTCACAAATGGCAAAAGGCCCATTTCTCTGCCGCGTTTGACGGCAGTGGACACCTTGCGTTGGTGCTTGGCGCAAAGTCCGGTCCGTCTGCCCGGCACAATGCGGCAATAATGAGACATAAATCGTTGCAGGGTAGGGACATCTTTGTAGTTGGCGTTGTCAATTTGATTGACGCAAAAATAACAATGTTTATTGGGCGCGTTTTTGGGAACATTTCTGGGTTTCAGCATATTTTTTTAAAAGGGTACTTCTTCAACTTTAATTTCATTAACCGGAGAGACATCAGATTCCTCTATTTGAATAGTAGGAGTGGTTTCTTCAGGCGGTGGAGCGTTTGGCCCGGCGGCTGGTTTCGCGCCTTTGGTATCAAGCATAATCATATTGTCGGCAACAATTTCGGTGATATAGCGCTTGTTGCCAGTTTGATCATCCCAGCTTCTGGTCTGCAAGCGGCCTTCCAAATAAACCTTGGAGCCCTTGTGCAGGTATTGCCCGCAAATTTCAGCCAGTTTTCTCCAGGCGACAATATTGTGAAATTCAACTTTTTCTTGGCGATTGCCAGAGGGGTCGGTCCAGATGAAGTTGGTGGCAATGCCAAATGAGGTGACAGAAGTGCCATTGGGCGTGGTTCTGACCTCTGGATCGCGAGTAAGATTGCCGATGAGCATAGCGCGATTAAGATTCATAGGTTTGATGATTAGTTAATTAATATTTTGAAATAGTTTCTATTTTATACATCTGCCAAAAGCAATTCGTCAATTTTTCTATTGAGTTCCTGCATGTCAACTTTACCGGTTGGATATTCGGACTGGAACTCTTCGGTTGGCGTTGTCTTCGCTAGCGGCTCCTCTACTTTGGCTGACGCTGAAAGAGGGGCGGCCAGATGCGGCAATTTATAATCTTTTTTAATAACTAGAGAATGCCTGATAATTTGGGGCATAAGTTTAATCTCTCGACTTATCTTGGCCGCGGCATTTGGCTCGGAAGAAAAATAGGTCGCGAGATAATAACCGTGCCTGGCGCCTTTGATGGCGAAGGATAATTTTTTTTTGCCCAAATCCTCTTCTTTGATTACCTTGCCGTTGTATTTGCCAATAATAGAGGCGATTTCCGTTTTAACATCATTAGCCTCTTCTGGCGTGAAGGTAATCGGCAGAAAGTATAAAATTTCGTATTCTTTTAACAGACTGGACATAGAATGATGGTTTATATTTATATTTTACCTTATCATATTTGTTTCAAAAAGGCAAGGAAAAAATTTTACAGAGCACTGGCCAGTCCAGATGAGCGGAAACCCAGTCAACATGCTCACATGCCTGTCAATGTCTTTATTGGTCGCAATTACTTAACGCCGCTTGAACCTATTTTGAACGAAAAATGCTTGATTAGCTCCGCTCCGCCACAGGCGTGGTGAGCCCTGAAAATTTGAAATGTCTTGATTGGTCGGGCTGCTGGGAATTGGCTTTACCTCTCGTCGGCTTCCGCCTCCTCGGGCTAGCCACCGCCTCGCGGTGCTCCTCGCTCCTTTGCTCGTCGCACATCGCTCCGGCGTTCAATTCCCAACGCAAGACAAGCAGTT
>Ga0156304_107_pt3 | contig 8297 bp, 9 predicted proteins | sample RifCSPlowO2_12_FD_107952 | JGI IMG/M metagenome (GOLD analysis project Ga0156304, IMG submission 107952) | Candidatus Kuenenbacteria bacterium RIFCSPLOWO2_12_FULL_42_13 | reverse complement strand
CGCCGAAACAAACATAGAGTAAATCATACTGCTGGTTAGCCGCATACTGCATGTAAAGTTTTTCTACCGCGGCAATGTCGTTTTTATTCTCTCCCTTCCCTAAATCATGAATTTTAATATTGACATAATAAACTTTCTTGTTGCTCTTTATCTCGCAATCGTGCAAACAGGTGTCCGGCAGATCAAAAAACACCTCGTCTAATTTTAACTTACCCTTGTTGTATTTTGTCTGTTGCGTTATGACTTGTTCCACCAACCAGCTGATAGAACGAGTATGCGGCTTTAAGCCATAAGGTAAAACTTTTTTGTCGGTGATGTTAAACGACGGCAAAATAATCCGTAGCTGCCTAAAAACACCAGTTAAATGTTTTATGTCGCCTAAAATATTTTCTTGTTGTTTGTCAATTTTCTTCATATTTACAGTATAACATCTCCCGCCCATTTTTCCAACCTTTGCTATTTTCTTCAAAAAATTATAAAATAAACTCAAGCTGATCTAAAATAAAACTTATGAAAAAAATTTTTCATCCTGCTTCCGTTGCCGTTATCGGCGCTTCAGTCAAAAAAGAAAAAATCGGCGGCATTTTGATTGACAATCTTTTAACCGCCGGCTACAAAGGGGAAATTTATCCCATCAATCCCAAATACAACCAGATCAAGGATCTGAAATGTTATCAGTCAGTCAAAGAAATCAAAGCCCCGATTGATTTGGCAATCATTGCCATCCCGGCGCAAAAGGTCCCGGCTGTTCTGATAGAATGCGCCACTGCGAAAAAAGCCGTAAAAAATTTCATCATCATCTCGGCCGGTTTTTCCGAAGCCGGACCGGTGGGCCAAAAGCTGGAAAAACAAATTTTGGCCATTGCTCAAAAATACCGCTTGCAAATTATCGGCCCCAACTGTCTCGGCATCATCAATACCGGAAACGGTCTTAACGCTTCGTTCGCCCCGAACAATTTCCTGGCCGGCAATGTCGGCCTGATCTCGCAGTCAGGCGCTTTTGCCGCCGCCGCTCTTGATCTTGGCAAAAAAGAAAACCTTGGCTTTTCCTCCATCGTCACTATCGGCAACAAAACCGTGCTTGATGAAACCGACTTTTTGGAATATTTTGCCACAGATAAAAAAACCAAAGCCATCGGCGTTTATCTGGAAAACATCAAACGCGGCGCGAAATTTTTGGCTGCCCTGAAAAAAACCGCCAAAGCAAAACCAATCGTTATCATCAAAGCCGGCGCCACCGTTAAAACGCGCGCCGCCATTGTCTCCCATACCGGCGCCATGGCCGGCGATGAAGAAATCGCCGAATCGCTCATTGAAGATTGTAACGGCGTCTCGGCCCAAAGCATCAGCGAATTTTTTGCTTATCTCAAAATGTTTTCCTATTTCAAAGCTCCGAAAAACAAGCTCGTCGTCCTGGTCACCAACGCCGGCGGTCCGGGCATTATGGCCGCTGACGCGGTCGTCAAAAGCAGTATCCTGAATCTTTATGAATTTTCAGAATCTGAAAAAAATACCTTTAAAAAAATACTTCCCAATGCCGGCTCCTACTCAAATCCGCTTGATTTGCGCGGGGACGCCACTAATCTTCACTATGACGCGGCAATCAAAGAACTGTCAAAAAATAAAAATATTGGTTCACTGATCGTTATCGCCACCGCCCAGTCGCAAACCAACGCCCCGGCGATCTGGCAATCCGTGGCCAGCGCCCAATCATATTGTCCTTTTCCAGCAATCCCGACGATTATGTCAGACTCCATCACTCCTCTTTTGGCCTCAAAAACAGTGCTTGCCAATTTTCACGATCCGCTTTATGCCATCAAGGCCATAGAAAAATATTATCTTTGGCAAAATAAAAAAAACACTAGCATCGCTTTTGCCGAAAAAATAAAAATAAATTCCGCGCGGCAAAGAAAAAGCAACGGCTATCTTCAGGAAATAAAAACCCGCGGCCGTTCGGTCTTGCTTTTCAGCGAAGCCTTGAATGTTGGAAAATTATACGGCCTAAATGTCTTGCCTGCCCCGAGAATCAGCTCTCTTGACCTAAAAAAAATCAACTATCCCGCCGTTTTAAAAATAGACACTGATAAAATACTGCACAAAAACAAAGCCGGCGGTCTGATTCAAAATATCAAAAATCCCAGCGAGCTCCTGGACTCGATGAAGATTCTCCGTTCAAAATTTCCCAAAACCGATCTGATTGTTCAACCCCAGACAAAGCCCGGTCTTGAGCTGATTATCGGCGCCAAGCATGACGACAATTTCGGTCCGATAATTATGCTCGGGGTTGGCGGCATCACTGCGGAAATCGTCAATGCCAAAATATTTCTGTCACCCATGGGTAATCTCAAATACCTTAAAGAAAAAATTCAAAATTCTCTTATCGGCAAACTGTTGGCCAAACAAAAAATAAATATTTCCCTCGTTGCCAAAGAAGTCAAAAAAGTTTGTGAATTGGCGCTTGAAAATCCCTCCATCAAAGAACTAGACCTGAACCCCATCCTTTTTTACCCGAACGAAAATCCCGTCATCATAGACATCAAGGTTATCTGCAAATAAAAAAATTTATAAAGGCGAGATTCCGGAATCTCGCCTTTATTTTAATTGATCCCCCTCCACAACAACCAACCGGCTACTCCCAAAACCGTACCCAAAAACAACTGCCCCAGGGTATGTTTTTTTTGCGCGTAACGCGACCAAAAAATCAACGGTATAAAGAACAACAGCCAAAAATAACGCCAATCGTAAAATTCATTCAAAAGCAGGCTGGCCACCGTAAAACCCAGCGCGTGGTTGCTGATTTTATAATAAAAATTAACAATCAGAACAACCAGCCCGATGATAAATGCCAATAGTAAAATTTTAATGATGACCTTCGGCCCGCCCACTCCCCAGGTAAAAATCAGGCCCAAAGCCCAATAAAACAAAATGACCAAAATATAAGGCGTGCGCTCTGCTCTTTTGGTAAAATCTATATCCTTTACCTTGCTCTTCTTCAGCGCCAAAAATAATGTCAAGAGCGGCAGACCCGTCAAAAAAAATATTAAGCCAGCGGTCCACCAAACGCGATTGTAGCCATTAAGCTCCGGCGAAAAAACAACAGCCAGCCCGACCAGCGCCAGCCACGCGAACGGTTCAAATATCCTGGAAACCAAATAAGCGATTTTTATTTGAAAACTGCGCTCTTTTTTTAAAAACATTTTTTTAAATTTAAATTATAGCTTCTATATAAATATTATAACATCTTTTAAACTTTTTTAGGCCATACTTTTTGGATATCAACCTCAAACCACATACAAATATATAGCTACCCTGTTTTTATCAGGTTTATCTATCGTCGTTGCCTGCCAGCCCTTTATTTCAAAAACATAGGAAACCACCCTGGCTCCAGGCTTCAATTCTTTTTTTAATTTATTCTTTAATTTTGAATCAATGCCCGACGGCGTGCCAAACAAATAAACAATGTCCGCCCCGGCCAAGCCATATTTATATAAATTACCGAATTTAAAAGAAACCCCCGGCGACCTTTTGAATAATTTTCTTATTATACAGATCAAATAATTCGGGAAAGACAGCTCTACGCCTATGGCTCTGGCGCCGGCCGCTCCGGCCGCAAAGACGACTTTACCATTGCCGCAGCCAAGATCATAAAAAACTTCGCCTTGTTTCAATCCAGCCATTTTTATAATTCTCCCCAAATCCCTGTTTTTCGCCGGCACGAAAGGCGCCATAGAAATGGAAGACAAAAGCATGGACAGCAAAATCAGATTTAAAATTAACAAGAAAAAAATTTGCCAGACATTCATAATTATTTTTCTATTATCCCGCTGCCAAGGCAATATTCGCCATCGTAAAAAACCGCGTATTGTCCGGGCGCTATACCCCGATCCGCTTTATCCAATTTGATTAAAACCTTACCCCTGGGCTTAAACTCCAGACGACAATCGTAAAACCCTTCGGCATGTCTGATTTTCACCTGCAATTTGGTTTTGACTGGCCTCTGACCGCTAAACCAATTCCAACCCCCCGCTATAAAAGAATCTTTTTTCTTGGCCACAATATCATGGACCAGCCCGATATAAATAATGTTTTTCTTAACATCTTTTTTCACCACATACCACGGCCCGCCCGACAATTTTATATCTTTTCTTTGCCCAATTGTGTAATACCAAAAACCGTCGTGCGCTCCGACCCTTGCACCGGTTTTGATGTTGATAATTCCACCGGTCTTTTTGCCCAGATGCACTTCCAAAAAATCTCTGTATTTTATCTTGCCTAAAAAACAAATTCCCTGGCTGTCCTTCCGATTTTTATTTGGTAGATCATATTTTTCCGCCAATCTTCTAACCTCCTCTTTTTTATAGCCGCCAATCGGGAAAAGAATCCGCGACAATTGCGTCTGATTCAACCGCGCCAAAAAATAAGTCTGATCTTTGATCTTGTCTGGTGATCTTTTTAAATAAAAAATCCCATTTTTCTCTTCTGTTTGCGCGTAATGCCCCGTAGCCACCTTATCAAATCCTTTGCCTATGTAATCATAAAATACGCCGAACTTTATAAACTGATTGCACAAAATATCCGGATTCGGCGTGCGTCCGGCTTTGACTTCCCTGATCGCTTCCGCCACCACTCTCTGCCAATATTCTTTTTGTAAAGGTACGATTTCCAAAGGCACCTTTAATTGCTGGCAAACTTTTTCCAAATAGCTCAAATCTTCCTGCCAAGGGCACTGGCCAAGATGAGAAAATTTATCCTCCATCCAGATTTTAATGTAAAACGCGGTCAGCTTATGCCCCTGATCTTTAAGAAGCCTCAAGACCACCGAACTGTCCACGCCGCCGGACGCAAGTACTGCTATTTTCATAAAAATTATTGTATTTTTATTTTAACCTAAATAATTCAAATTAACAAATTAAACCCAAAGGCGACATTCCGGAATGTCGCCTTTATTGCTAGGAATTTAAAGAAGGACAGTCCCTTTGGAAATTTTAAGGACTGTCCTTAATTCTTTCCCAAAAAATATTAAACGAAAAATTCACCTCTTGGCTCTGGGAGTCCCGCCAGTGCGAAACGGCATCTGCGTTACCCCGCACCAAAACTCCGCGCGCTTCACGCCTGCCTGCCCTACCTACCCTGCCTACCCTGCCTACCGGCAGGCAGGCAGGCATTTAGAACCGCAATTTGGCAGATTCCCGGCAATATTTCGCCATTCAAGATCGTGAACCCCGTTAGAGGCCGCGAGGGCTCGTCCCATACCAGTTCGCTACGGGACAAGCAGCGTGCCTCTGCCTCTAACGGGGTGAATTATTGGTAGATTGTCAGTTCAACATCCAGATCGAATAGTTTAGATACGAGGCGAAACTCACCCAAAGAAGATACGGCACAAGGAGATATGCCGCCGGGCGAGAAATTTTGTAGAACACAACCATCGTCCAAACAATCGCAAGCCAGAGAAGAATGATATCAACCAGTGCCCAGCCGGGATTTTGCAGGCCAAAGAAAATAATTGACCAGATGGCATTCAAGAAAAGCTGGATGCCGAATACTTCAAGCGCCATTTTTACCTCTTTCCGTTCCCAACCCATACGCCATACCAAAAACGCCGCAATGCCCATCAATGTGTAAAGCGTTGTCCACGCGGGCCCGAAAACCCAAGCAGGAGGATTGAGCGCCGGCTTTACAAGTCCGGCATACCAATTTGGAATCGCGGAAATGGTAAAAACCGAACCGATTATACCGGCCAATTCTGAAACACCAATCGCAATAACCAATTTGAAGAAGTTATTGAGCTTCATCCCGTTAGAGAAAGGAAGCGCTTTAAACGATTTTTTAAATATCTTTTGCCCATCCCTGACTTCAAATACTTCTCGCGGGCAAATGCATCATTTTTATTAGCGCATGCTTCGTAATAAATTAAGTTAAACGAACCACGACCTTTTGTTGAGGGCACTAATCCATCATTGTGTTGTTTAAAGCGCTTCCGTAAATCATCAGTACAACCAGTATACCAGCGATTATCTTTATTGCTTTGCAAGAGATATGTATACCACATAAATTTTTCTCTAACGGGAATCATAAGTTTATTTTACCACTTATTACGCTTTTTGCCTTCGCTTGTGCCCGCTTGCCTGCCCGCCGTAACCCTGCGTGAAGGCGGGTGTGCCCTCGTGGCGAGCGATTGACCCAAGGGCACAGCCCTGCCTGCCGGCAGGCAGGTTTGCACCCCTTGTGCCGAATTGAGACGAGTTTGACGAGCTGGGCACATTTCAGAACTATGACAAAAGTGTATCAGATGTGAAATGTGCTTTTACCTTTCTCCATTTAATAAACGCTCAAACGCTTCAAGATTACCCATCGCGTCATTAACGGGATTATGATCATGCGGCGTAACACGCAACTTTTTCCACGATGAAGCATTTGTAAAATCTCCGACAAGACCGGCATAAAAATCACCAATTCGTCTTGCCGAATGTCCAAATGGGTTTTTGCCAATCGTCCTCCAAAAACCATCGTTGATCCACTGCCAATCAAAAGCCGGGTTGTCACTCACGAAAACAGGCCTTTCTCCTTTCGTGATTTCGGTAAGCCATTTATCAAACTTTTCAAAAACTTCTTTTTCGTCAAAAGTTTTTCCGGTAGCTATTCGAAATTTCGGATTTTCCTCTGACCGTTTTCGTTCTACTAAAACTCCGTGAAATGTTGCTTTTGATGGATAGGCAACCGCGCCAAACTCGGTCATCTTTCCAGTACTCGGCGATTTACCGTCAGCTTCACAATCCACAAAAATCAAGTTTTTTATATCTTTGTTTTCCATGTTTTGAAATATACCGTGATCAAAGAAGGTCGGCGAGTTCTTCGCGCTCGTCATCGTCAAACTCGTCGGGATCAAGCCCCGCATCCTCTAACTTTTCTTTTACTTCTTTTTGCCGTTTTTTTTCTTCGTCCACGGTATTTATGTATAAATTTTTCGTGGAATCAAAAGCTTGCGACTAAAGAAAATAATTTCTTTTCCAATGCGCGGGCCATGGGCTGAATGTATAAGCTCGTGGGTTTTCTGGCGAAAGTTAGAATAGATTTTTCTAATCTCCGGGTGGTCGTCGTATGAAACAATCCACTGCACACTTTTGATATTTTTTATGACTTCTCCGACAGCGATATGATCATCTTTTTCATAGTGGTTCATGTAAAGAGATTCGCCTTTTAGGTAATAAGGCGGGTCAAAATAGAATATTGAATTGCTACTTTTTGCCTCTTTCTGAATTTTCTTCACCAAATCAATCGCATCCATACATTCAACATGGATTCGGTTTTTATGATTGGCAATTCTTCTAATACGCTCAACTAAAACTTTCTTATTAAAACGGCAATTGAGTTTATAAAATCCGGTTTGATTTATATTCCCGATAGGGCCTCCATTAAGAATTCCCGAAACATTTGTTCTATTCAAGAAAAAGGTAGCGAACCCCAAACGCAACAACGGCTCCCGTTCTCTATTTTTGAGGATTGTTCTCTGCTTCTTCCAAGTAGAAATGTTTACTCTTGTTGTCCGTATCAATTTTATTAACTCTTCGGGTTTATACACCACCGAATACCAGAAGGCATAAATTGCCCTGTCTTTATCATTGATAGTTATTTCAGATACGCAACCCTCCAACAAGAGATAAAGCGCAACAGACGCCCCGCCTGCATACGGTTCAATGTAATGACCATTGATATTATTGCGCTCGCAAATCCTAGCGATGAACTTCGCAAGCTTATTTTTGCCACCAGGATATCGAAGAGGTGAATAAAAAATCATACTTTTTTGCTGAAATAAAAATCTAAAATATCTGCGACAATGAAAGAATCTTTCAAAATATCCGCTCGTTTATAAATAATGTTGCCGTGGGCGTATTTATCTAAAATCGCGCCGAGATTCCGCTGGTCTGACAACCATTCGTTTGTAAGCGATATATCATTCTTCTGATGTTGCTTGAGCTCTTTCTTTGCCTCCTTAAGAAATGTTTCGCAAATCTGATCTTTTTTCGCCTTCTGTCCACTTCCTTGCTTTTCGTAATGCACGCGCGCGGCAACCTCTACCAAAAGACGAAGCGCCATACCAAGGAATGGAAGTACTGCATCATTGCCTCGGTTTTTCTTATCAATATCAACAAGAGCGCGGTACAAGTCATTTACTCTGCCGGATTCTAGGGCAAGGTTTCTGCCGAAGAGTTCGTCGGTTCCTTTGGTGATGGGTGTTTTCCGTAGGCGCAAAACATCATAGCCAGAAACCGCTTGTCCAAAAATGTTTTTCTGTTTTT
>Ga0156304_151_pt2 | contig 9629 bp, 10 predicted proteins | sample RifCSPlowO2_12_FD_107952 | JGI IMG/M metagenome (GOLD analysis project Ga0156304, IMG submission 107952) | Candidatus Kuenenbacteria bacterium RIFCSPLOWO2_12_FULL_42_13 | reverse complement strand
TAAATATTTTTTTAAAAAATCTGTTTCATTACAAATTCGGACATATGTCTTTTGGCCAGCTGCATACTTATTATCAACTTACCCCGGATGGAATAATCGACGCACTGTGTGGTCTGGAAATTAAGAAATACGGAAACAGAGAAAAGAGCTGGGTTTACTATATTGCCAATGAAAAGATAAAAAATGGCCCGAAGAAATTTATGCAATTGGTAGAAGTACAAGGCAATGCCACTACTCTGCGGGGTGCCTGTGCCTGCCCAGGTAGGATCAAAGGTCGGGTGAATATAATTTTGAACATCAGCCACATTTTTAAATTCAAAAAAGGCGATATTCTCGTGGCGCCATTTACGAATGTCAATTATCTGCCAATTATGAACCGTGCCGCGGCCATATTGACTGAAACCGGCGGACTAACCTCCCATGCGGCCATTGTCGCGCGAGAACTAAAAAAACCCTGCGTGGTCGGCATAAAAAATTTAATCGCCACGCTCAAAGACGGGGACTTGGTTGAGGTTGATGCGGATAAGGGAGTAGTAAAGATAGTTAAATAGTTAAATTAAATGGAGTTTGGTGGAAGCCTGCCCCGTCGAATGAGCCGGGGTTGACGCGGACAAGGGAATGGTAGTAAGATTAAACAGTTAGGATCAATAATAAATAATATTAAGTAAAATTAAACATATGAGGCATTTTACGCGAACTGAAGATCTAACCAATAAAGAATATCTGGAAATTCTCCGCCGAACTAAAATTTTTGACGAGGGCATAGCCAGAGGCGAAAATTTTACCCACTTGTGCCCAGGTAAAGTGATCGCTACCGAATTCTTCCAGGAAAGTACCAGAACTTCAGCCAGCTTACAAGCCGCAATGGTCAAATTGGGCGGTGGCTGGTTTGGTATCTCGGGCATAAAAGGGACATATTTGGAAACCGGGGAGGAAGATTTGGAAGACACTTTGTATGGCGTAGCTCCATTGGCTGACATTATGGCCATTAGACACAAAACCTTAGATTTGACAAAATTTGCCGGAGAAGGCTTTCCCCTACCCTTGATCAATGCCATGTGCGGAGGGACAGAACACAGTATTGCGGCAGTGGGTTTTTTTTACACGGTGAAAAAATATTTTCCCAATTTAAGCAAGGTGAAGATGGGCATCTACGGGATGACTAAATCATCCCGGCCAGCCAAAGCTTATTTGAAAGTATTAAGCCGTTTTAAAGTGACTTTTTACGAGGACCCAGTAGTGCCGGAATTGGCTACGCCGGAAGAGATAAAAAAGATTGTCAAAAAAAATGGGGCCAAACACATAACCGATAAACTGGAAAATTTTATAGACCAAGTGGATGTACTCTTGGTAGTTGAAGGGCTGCCACAAGCCGGTGAGGACCCCAAGGTAGTGGACAAATTTAATGAAAACTTTGTACCAATTAATAAAAAGCGCTTGGCAAAAGTGAGAAAAGATGCCATTATTTCGGTGGGTGAGCCCAGAGCCACGACTGATGGGCGGCTAGTGGCCCTGAAAGAAACTGATAATGATCCGCGCATGATAGAAAAAGAGATGTGTAAGAATATGGTTTATACCAATATGGCGCTGATTACTTATCTATTAAATATCAAGATAAAATAAATAAATAATTAAACATAAATAATAAAAACAACAAGGTGAATCTTAAAAACTTTGGAGGTAAAAAACTATGGAAAACGAACTATCTATCTACCAGCCGGAAAAAATAGTGACTCCGGAAACGGGGCTAAGGGGGAAAGAAAATGTAGTCTTGGCTGTGGATCAAGTAACCGGTGAAATTGTTTTCCGCGGCACAGATGAAGAGGCTAAACAATGGTGGGCAAACGAGGACACCCAGCAAAAATACAGTGCTCACCGCCGAGTTGACCACAAGGGTAATGTTGTGCTGCCCGGCGCAGTGGATACTCATAATCACCCAGTGCTATTTACCGTCTTTGATGAAACTGTTGATTTGTCAGGGGCAGAAACCCCTGATCAATTCCGAGATGACATAAGAGAGAAAGCCAAGGGTGGCGCAGAAAAAATTATGGCAATTAATTGGCGGACGGAAAAAATCCAAGGAGTGGATAAAAAAGAGTTGGACGCTATTTGTCCTGATAAATCCTTGGTAGTTATTGACCCGTCGTTTCACGGCGGGGTGCTTAATTCCAGAGCCATTAAAGAATTAGGTAGAATAATCAAACCGGAAGAGATGAAGCTCTTGGCCGGCACCTTTGACAAAAAGACTGGTAGGGTGACAGAGGAATTCATGATCCGGGCTTGGGAAACAGCGGCCCCTTCAGTGGAAATGATGGAAAAAGGAACGGAAAAAAATCTGGAAACATGGCTGTCACAAGGCATTACTGGGGTGCACGATATGGAAATGACCAGTTGGGATCAATTTCAAGCCTTCCTTCAAATGCAAAAAGATTGGCAAGAGAAAAAAGGCCTGACTTTTCCAGTTGACCGTTTTTATATCGCCCCGCACATTATGGAAAGATTGTTCGGGGAGATAAAAAATCTTGAACAACAAGGACTGTGGCAGGGAGATCTTTTCAAAAAAATGGGGATGAAGCTGATTGCGGACGGAGCCTTTGGCACGCATAGCGCTAAGGTTTTCTCTAGGTATGATGATCAGGACACGCGAGGGGAATGGGCTTCAAAAATAGAACGGATGAATAAAGCCATACAAATGGCTTTGGAGCGTGGCGTAGAGAATATTGCTATACATGCTATTGGCGATGAAGCGGTTGCCCGTGTTATCAAGCTGGCACAAAAATGGGAAAAAGACGCCCAGGCCATCCAGGGTAAACCTTTGGATACCAGCAAATGGCGGATTGAACACTTTGAGCTGGCAAATCAGCAACAGATGAAAGACGCAGCTGGCATGGGTATGTGGGTTTCCATGCAACCTAATTTTCTCTCGGATGGAGTAGATTACATGAAGCGTCTGGGTAATCGGACGAAATTACTCTGTCCACACAGACAAGTGTTGGACTCTAAGGTAGCAATGATGTTTGGATCAGACAATATGCCAACCAGCGCCTTATATGGTATTTGGGCAGCAACCCATGCGCCAAATCCAGAGCAAAGGGTCACCTTCCCGGAAGCACTGGCTGCCTACACGATTATGGGGCAACGCCATAGTGGCCGGGAACAGGGCGATCTCAAGGTGGGTGAGAGAGCAGACATTGCAGTATTACCACCTGATACTTTGGCAGGGCTAGAAGGACCGGCAGCCAGAGATTGGAAAGAATTTAAAAACATGATGGCGGAGGCTAAGAAGCAATACAAAGACCTTAAAACGATAAAGACCATCATGGCCGGAAAGGAAGTTCCAAGAAATTAATTGGTGTTTTGCATATAGAACGACAAGCCAGGGACATGGAGGACCTGGCTTTTTTTTATTTTAAAACCCCGCCCTAATATTCATCAGAGCGGGATTCTTTTGCTCATATTACCCCCAACAGTGCCAGAATATCATGGGAAAACCCAGCTATCCTGGACTTATGGCTACTCGGTCTGACAAGGAGGGGTGTCTTCGCTTTCGCCACTGTTGAAGGAAATATAAGCAAAATATCTTTCAAAATTATTAAACCATTGTAGCACTAAAATCAATATCTGTCAATGGCAAAAAAACTCGGTTACAAAAAGGCCGCTTACAAAAGCGGCCTTTTTGTAAAACAAATCTACTTTTTATTGAGCGGGCTGATTGGTAGCGCCTGATTTATAAGCAGTGATCGCTTCCACTACTTTGCTGTCGCTCTTGAGTTCTTCAACAAAGATTACATGAGCGTTGTTGACTTGCATAAAGTCTTTTGGTCCATGCAGCTCATTGCCAAGCTTGACCAAGGACAACTGTTGCTGCTGCGTGCCGCCTGGCGGCGGGACCTGTTGCAACGGATTGGAAACTTGCAGATAATAGATGTCTTCTAGGGTGGTATAGTTACTGTCTGTGCTGGTAATTTTACCAAAATACACCTGGCCATTGCTAAAAAATACCGCGTAGTAGCTGTCTTTATTGTAAGACATCAGAGCCGAACCGGCAGATTTTTGATTGCCAAAGAGACTAACACTGGTATAGCGGTCAACATAGTAGCCGACAGCCAGCAGAACAACGATGACCACTAGCGCGACAATAAAGGTTTTGACCGCCTTGTTGTTTTTGCACACGCAAGAGTTTTTATCGTCTCTGCCCGATTTGTAACTCTCGGGCATGTCTAAACCCATATCAGGTTTGATTTCCGGGGCAAAATCCATAGCCATAAAATCTCCTTTGATAGGCATTCCTTATCATGCCTATAACTTAATAATTAATAAAAGGTCATTTATATAATAACATAAATGACCAGCAAAACGAAATGGCAAACTGTGTATAAATATTAGTTAATATCTAGAATTTTAAATTTAACCGCTCCTTTAGGAGCTTGAAATTCAACGGTCTCGCCAATTTTTTTGCCGAGAAAAGCGCGTCCGATTGGAGATTCATTAGAAATTTTTCCAGCGCAAGGGTCGGCTTCACGGCTGCCAACAATTTGATACTCCCTCATTTGTCCAGCTTCATCTTCAAAGCGAACCGTGGAGCCAACATTGACTATGTTTTTTGAGGGGCTTTGTTCGTCAATTAAAACTGCATTTTTTATAACACTATCAATCTCCATAATGCGCATTTCCAAAAAAGACTGTTCTTCTTTGGCAGTCGCATATTCAGCGTTTTCGCTTAGATCGCCCAGTTCCTTGGCTTCTTGAATTCGTTCGGCAATTTTTTTCCGCTCCACATTGATTAGGTCGTTTAACTCATTTTTCAATTTGATAAGACCACCCTTGGTAATATAGCTTTGGTTGTTATTGAAGGACATAAGATGTGAAAAATTAATAAAATTTTTTATAGATACTCCAAATCATATTATAAATGACAAAATTTGTCAATAAATAAAAGGTATCAATTTTCGTTAAAATACCAAGAGACAACATCTTTAAAAACCGGCACGGCGACTAAACTGCCCTCGCCCCCATTTTCAACAATGATTGCGATGGCAATCTTTGGCTTGTTATAGGGAGCGAAACCGGCAAACCAAGAGTGAGTGGGCTTATCGCCAGCGACTTGGGCAGTACCGGTCTTGCCAGCCACGGCGACATTTAAACTTTGGAGCGACCGGGCAGAACCGCTTAAAACCGTTTCGCGCAATCCTTTGCGGATGATATTTATATTATTCTGACTTATAAAGTTAGTTTTAAGAAGATAATCTGAAGCTGTCTTGTAACCACCGTTTTTTATTTCTTTTAAAAGATGCGGCTGGTAAAGGGTGCCGCCGTTGGCAATGGCTGAAGTGTATAAAGCAACCTGAAGTGGGGTAACAAGGATATCGCCCTGGCCAATGGCCAGATGATAGGTGTCGCCAATATACCAGGGCTCTTTTTTGGCGGATAATTTCCAGTTTTCGTCAGGCACAAAGCCAGCAACCTCGCCAGGTAAATCTATGCCAGTTGGCTGACCCAGGTTGAACTCATAAGCGTATTCTTTTATCTTCGGCGCGCCAAGACCTTCAAAATCAGCATAGCCGCCGCCAAGGTAGTAAAAAAAAGTATTAACCGAGTTGGCCAAAGCGCTGATGATATTGATACGTCCATGACCGCCTGTTTTCCAGTCTGGGAAAAACCATTTGTCAATCTGAAGGCCGCCAGTGCTTAAAAAGGTTTTGCTTTCGGTAATAATGCCTTCTTCTAGCGCGGCGGCGGCGACTATGGGCTTGAAAATGGAACCCGGCGGGTAGGCACCGGCAATGGCGCGATTAAAAAGCGGCTTGCGCGAATCAGCCAAATATTTCTCATAAACTTCCGTTTTGATGCCGGCGCTGAAAAAATTATTATCAAAGTCGGGCAAGCTGACCAGGGCTAAAATTTCCCCGTTTTCCGGATTTATGGCGACAGCAGCGGCAGCGCCAGATGAATGAGAACCAATAATCGCTCGCGACAGACTCTCGGCCAGTTTTTTTTGCAGGTCCAGGTCAAGGGTCAAAATAATATCTTTGCCAATGACCGGGAAAAGACTGGCAATGGTTTTTTTAGGCTTGCCATTGGTGTCAACCTCAACCTCCTCTTCGCCGTTTTGGCCATGAAGCATTTCCTCATAATAAACTTCCAAACCGCTTTTACCGAATAAATCACCGGCCTGGTAACCTTTATCTTTATAGTCTGACAGCTCTTTAGCGTTGATTTCGCCGAGATAACCCAAGACATGAGATAGGCCATAACCAGAGATATATTCTCGGCGCGGACTGACAGACAATTTGATGCCGGACAGGCTATCCTCATAAGCGGAAACGGCAATCGATTGAGCATGAGTAAATTCATCCGCTATCAGGACGGGTGAATAGCTTTGAGGCGGGGCGGATAAAAAAAGTTCTAAAATTTTGCTTCCATCTCTGGCAATAAGCTTGGCTGTGATGGCGGCTAATTTCTCTTTCTCAATCAAGCTAGCGGGCAAATCAGCCGGAATAAAGAATAAAGAAAAATGGGAAATGTTGGCAACGAGCGGCACATTGAAGCGATCATAAATAATGCCTCGGCTCGCCGTAAGGACATTGACGCGCAGACGGTTGCCTTCGGCAACGGCGGCGTAGTCGGCGCCTTTTATGATTTGCAGCCAAAACAGTCTACCCAAAACAAAAACTAAAAAGAAAAAAATAACAAAAAAAACAGTCTTCAGTTTAGAGGCAGTAAACGAGAGAGCAACCCTTTCTCCTGAATCGCCAAGCCAAAAACTGTCGCCTTCCTGGCGACGGCGATCAAAGCCATCAATGGTGGCGACGGTTTCAGGGATGCAAAACGGGTTGTTTTTTTTCATAAAAATTAAGAAACGGTGAGGTGCTTGAATTTTTTATTTAACGGGGTTGGCAGAACAAAAAGAAAAAAAATAATCAGCATATGACCGCCAATCTGGCCGAGAAAAAACAGCCAATGACTAAGCGTACCAATTGAGTCAAAGGAGATAAAGAGCCGGACGAGATAAAAAATTTGATAAATGAAAATAGGCAAAATGACCGTGGCAATAAGAGAAAGCAGATTTTTGTTTTGGAAAAAATTTGATAAGAAAAATTTTATAATCACCATCACTGACAGAAAAGTCAGCAGATGAAAGCCGAAAAACCATGGGGAATAAAGATCCAGAAACAAACCGAGGATGGCCGCGCTAAACAGCGCCAACTCCAGGGTGCTAAAAAAGGCAACCAAGGAAAGGAAAATTAATGGTAAATTGATGAAAAAAGAAAACCGCGGGACGATGGCTGGCAAAAAACCCAGATAAAAAACTATTATTAAGATAATGAGCAAGAGCAGATAAATAAAACGAGCCATGGTGACAAAAAAATTTTAAAAACTAATTATTGTAATCGGGCAAAATAACGGTCACAAAAGGAAGTTTGGAGTAGTCAACCAAGGGTTCAGCGACCGCTGACTGCCAAAGGTCAACATCGGAAGACTCCACTTTCTGGATCTCACCAACCAATAAACCATGGGGGATATTGATATTTAGGTTGGAGGTTACCACCAGATTGTGAGGAGCGATTCTGGCCAGCTTAGGTAGCATATCTATTTTAAGATTGAGGTCATGGTCGCCAATCGCCAAGCCCGGCGCTTCTTCCTCGCCCATAATGGAAACGGCAATCTTACTTTTGGTGTCAGTTAAAAACTGGACTTGGGACAAATCTTGTTCTACTTTGATAAGGCGACCGACAAGCAAACCCTGGTTTGCCGTGACAGCCAGACCGACAAAGAGGCCGTCACGGACGCCCTTATCTATAATCAGATAATTGTTTTCATAATCAAAGCTCTGCCCGATAACCCTGGCCATCACATAACGATATTTGTATTCATCAAGAAATCGCAGCTCTTTTTTGAGCAACTCATTTTCATTTTTGGCGCTGATAAGCTCAACATTTTTCTTGGTTAGGGCAATGAGCTCCTGCCTTAGTAATTCATTTCTATCAGCCAAATCTTTTTGTTTGGAATAAAGCGAAAAAAAGTCGCCCAAATAATTGGCCAAGTCGCGGCCGGATTTGATGGCCGGATTGAGAGCGACCGTCAAGGGTGAGTTGGTAAAACGAGATAAACCCAGATAATAAACCAAAAAAACAAGGCCACAAAAGATAAGCGCCCCAAGAGTAATCTTTAATGGCAGTTGGCGGGATGACATATAGACAATCGCTTTATCCAATAACAAAAATTAAACGAGTATGGCTTTTTTGTTTGTTATCTGGTGGAAGGCAACAAGACATCCTTGAGATTTTCCACATCTTCCAAAATCAGACCAGCGCCGCGCACAACGCAGGTCAAGGGGTCGTCAATGACAGCCACCGGGATTCTGGTTTCCTGACGCACTAAAGCGTCAAGGCCGCGCAGCAGCGCTCCGCCGCCAGCAAGAACAATCCCGCGTTTATAGATATCGGCAACCAATTCGGGCGGCGTGGCTTCTATGGTGGATTTAATATTACTTACTATTGTTTTAACGGAACGGGCAATGGCCTCGCGCACTTCTCCGTCGGTAATAACAATCTCTTTGGGCAGACCGTTGATAAGATCGCGGCCGCTAACCGCCATTTCTACCGGCCGATCGCCGGGAAAAACAGAGCCGATGGCCAATTTAACTTTTTCAGCAGTAGCATCGCCAATCAAAAGATTAAAATTTTCTCTGATATATTGGATAATATTTTTATTCAAGGTGTCGCCGGCCAAGCGCAGTGATTTCCAAGCCACAATGCCAGACAGAGAAATTACGGCAATCTGGGTGGTGCCGCCGCCAATGTCAACAATCATATTGCCGGTTGACTCCTGCACCGGCAGGCGAGCGCCAATAGCGGCGGCCATGGGCTCTTCCACTAAAAAAACCTCTTTGGCGCCAGCGGACAGAGCCGCGTCTTCCACCGCCTTTTTTTCAACTTCCGTGACATCAAGAGGAATACCAATCACAATGCGCGGCTTATTGATGATAAAACCCAATTTACTGCTGATAAATTTATTGATAAAATATTTTAACATCTGTTCGGCCACTTCAAAGTCTGAAATAATGCCTTCCACTAAAGGCTTGGAAGTAATAATGTGGCCCGGTGTTTTGCCAACCATTTTTTTTGCATCTTCGCCAATAGCCAATATCTGATCGGTTCTCGTATTGATGGCCACGACCGAAGGCTCATTAACAACAATACCCTTGCCTTTGATATAAACGAGGGTATTACTGGTGCCAAGGTCAATGCCAATGTCGGAGTGAAAATTTTTGAAAATTGCGTTGAACCTCATGGAATATCTTTAAGATTTTTTAATTCCGTTGTCATGGAATTTCTGGGTTTAAACTCCAATTGGCCAGCGGTTTTGTCCGAAACTATCAAGCGGTAAGGCAAACCGAGCAAATCAGCATCTTGTAATTTTTCGCCGGGAGAACTTTCAGCCCGATCGTCATAAAGAACCTCCTCGCCCAGCCCTGCAAGCACCTGATAAACTTCCTCGGCTTGTTTTTTTACCTTATCGCTTTTTGATAAATTTAGCAAATGGCGTTAAACCAAACTAATAGGCCTTGGCCAAATATACTTTGTTTTTGGCTGTCTTGCCACAAACCAAACACTTTTTTTCTCCAT
>Ga0156304_110_pt1 | contig 9761 bp, 10 predicted proteins | sample RifCSPlowO2_12_FD_107952 | JGI IMG/M metagenome (GOLD analysis project Ga0156304, IMG submission 107952) | Candidatus Kuenenbacteria bacterium RIFCSPLOWO2_12_FULL_42_13 | reverse complement strand
CCAAATGCGTGTCGCCATTAGTGGACTTAACTTCCACTGTGTCATGCGCCACATCCAAAATGGAAATATCAAAAGTGCCTCCGCCTAAATCATACACCGCAATTTGCTGGCCTTTCTTTTTTTCATAACCATAAGCCAAAGCCGCGGCTGTTGGTTCATTGATAATTCGGCGCACAATAAAACCGGCAATTTCTCCGGCCTCTTTAGTCGCTTGCCTTTGCGAGTCGTCAAAATATGCTGGCACGGTAATAACCGCTTCAGTGATTTTCTCGCCTAATTTTTCTTCCGCGTCAGCTTTTAACTTCCCTAAAATCATAGCTGAAATTTCCTGCGGCGTATAATCCTTGCCAGACATTTCAATTTTTACGCCAGCGCCAGCTTGTTTCATTTTGAACGGCAAGGTCTTCAAGTCCCTTTGCACTTCCGCGTCTTCAAACCTGCGGCCAATCAGCCGTTTGATGGAAAACAGGGTGTTAGTCGGATTGATCACGGCCTGGCGCTTGGCCAAAAGTCCGACTAACCGTTCGCCGGTTTTATTTATGGCCACGATTGAAGGCGTGGTGCGGTTGCCTTCTTTGTTTTCCAAAATTTTTGGGGAACCGCCTTCCATAATGGCCATGCAGGAATTAGTGGTCCCCAGATCAATACCCAAAATTTTACTCATATTTTTTTACAGTTTATCCCGAGTGAAGCGAAGGATCCAGTGGATTCTCGCCAATTTCTCAAGATAAATAAATTAATTGCTAAATAATTTCCAATCACCAAGATACAATTGCCAAATGACCAAATTCCAATACCCAAACCAAAATTATCACGGTTTTTGAATTTGAAATTTTGGATTTGAAATTTATTTGGAAATTGGGATTTGGAAATTGCAAACCGTCTCCTTATCCCCGCCCGCGAATTATCCTAACTCGCGGGCAAAGTAAAAAGACATTATTTTTTAACCTCTACCTTGACCTTTTTCGGCTTGGCGCGCTCTTCTTTAGGCACGCTGATCTTCAACACACCGTTTTTGTATTCGGCCTTGGCCTCGTCACCCTTAACCGCGGCTGGCAAAGCCACGGCGCGATGGAAAGAACCGTAGCGCACTTCACGGCGATAATAGTTCTTTTCGTCCACTTCACTTTTCTTTTCCTGACTGCCTTCAATGGTCAAAACATCGTTCTCAATGGCAATATTAACCTTTTCCGGATCAACTCCAGGCAACGGCGTTTCCACATAAACATTATTTTCGTCCTCCCAGACATCAACTGCCGGCGCGAAATTTGACAAACTCGCGCTCGGCCAGCCGTCAAAGAGGCGCTCCATTTCATTGAACGGATCAAGCATGGGGGTCCATTTAATGAGAGACATATAAACTCCATTTAATCCCCGTGAGCGTTTGGAACTGACGGGAATTTTAAAAATAATTAAAATATTAAATACCAATAATCAAGATACAAACACCAAACAAACTCCAAATCACAAAATCCAAATAAATATTTAATCCTCAAAATTCAAATTTTAAATTACAGTTTGGTTCGTTTGTAATTTGGCACTTGAGATTTGGAGCTTGGAATTTTTTTGGTTTTTGTTTCTTGATGTTTGATTCTCCTAAATGATTACTTTCGCCGCCTGAATCACTTTGCCGTTCAGCTTATATCCGGCGCTGATTTCTTTTTTAATAATCTTGCCGGATGACTTGGCCTCTTCTACCTGCCCCGCATCTGCGCTGGTGTTTTCCGTGCTGTGTGTGTTTTCCGTGCTGTGTGTGTTTTCCGTGCTGTGTATGTCTGTGTGTTCAACCGCTTCATGCAAGGCCGGATCAAATTTTTGTCCGACTGTTTTTATCTCTTCAATGCCCTGGTTTTCAAGAAATTTCTTCAGCTGATTTTTGATGTGCTCAATGCCGACCACCCAATTAATTTTCTTCTGCTCTGCCGGAATATGCGTAAAAGCGAGTTTCAGATGGTCATAAATCGGCAATATTCCGTGTAATATTTCCAGACCGGCAAATGCCGCCCATTCCTGACGCCGGGACGCGGTTTCTTTGACCAAATTTTGGTAATCAGCCTGGCTGCGCTGCCAGCCGGACAGATATTCCGCGCATTTTTTTTGACATTCAGCCAAAGCGCTATCATCACTCTCGCTTTCAACTGTCTCGTCCGCCTCGGCGCCGGCTGCCTTTTTTACAATCTCATCATCTTTTTCATGACCGTCTTTTTTATGCTGAAACATAATTAATCGTATGTTTAATTTAATAATTCTCTAACAAAAGTCACCAGCCCGAGATTACGCTCATAGTCCATGCGCATCGGCCCGATCAGACCGAAAACCTTGCCGCTCTTTTTCGTTAAAATACTCGCGCAATCAGATGAGAAAGCATTGTCTTTACCGATTTTTATCTCGATGTCTTTTATCTTGTCGTAAAGACCGTCTAAGACTTCGTCAAAGTTATCCACTACCTCGGTCAGACGATAAATCAGATTGAAGTCGGCGAATTCCGGCTGCGACAGCAAATTGGATAAGCCGGTGTAATAGGTGTTGTTTTTTGACGGACAATAGACCACGGCCGTATCCGCGAGTTCAGCGACTGCTTTGGCCAGCATTTTCTCCGCGCCAGCGCCGGATGGTTGTCCGCCGCTTTCTTTGGCTTGCTCTAAAATTTTTTTATCCCGTTCTCCGACTGCGGGATTTTTTGACAAATAATTGGCGACATAATAATTATACCCTCTTTCCGTCGGCACGCGGCCGGCCGAAGTATGCGGCTGATAAATCAGTCCCTCGGCCTCAAGCTCGGCCATATCGTTTCTGGTCGTGGCCGAAGAAACTTCCAAATTATATTTTTTAACCAGAAATTCCGAGCCAATGGCCTTGGCCGTAGTGATATGCTCAAGCACGATATTATGGAATAGCTCTTTCTGTCTGTCGTTCATATTTTGTCGTATAAAGACATTATAATACTTCTGTTAGCACTCGTCAAGAGAGAGTGCTAATTTAGTTATAGCACCTTATCACTGACTGTCAACAACAAAAATTATATCCCCATTTAAACAACCGCCCTCAAACCAAAAGGCTGCCGGTCTTTTTTTGCCAGGGCTCAAGAATTTTTTAAAACTTTTCATCCGAGTTGCAGTCGGAAATTTTGAGATTCCTAGGCCCATATTTGCGATCGGCAGCCTTTTGGTAAAAATATTCTATTTTTCCTCCCATAATTATACATAAAAAAATAAAAACTGGCAAATAACAAAAATCCCTCCAAATCAAAATTGATTTGGAGGGACAACTAAAGATTGGATCAAATAATTTGGAGGTTAAAGTCTGCCTTTAGGACAGATTTTTAACCATGAATACAAGCATGGTTAGAAAAAGGTGTAATATAAGCTAAAAGCCTTATTACTAAAAATACTGATTAAATGGCCAAATCCAGTCGAAACCAGATTATAACCACTAACTAATATTTAAACCTCCAAATTACTTAATTCAATTCTTTCCATTTAATTGTTAATTTTCCATCATAGGACTTTCGCGTTTGCCCCCCCTTCTGCCATCCTCGGGCTCTTTTTTCTGTCATCCCTGCCTACCGCCCAAGCGGGACAGGCAAGCAAGGGAATGACAAACGCTAAAGTCCTGCGTCATTAATTTTCAAATCTTGGCATAATAACATATATATTAAATCTTGTCAAGTAAAAATCCAGTAAATAATAAATTTTACTTGATATTAGCCAAAAGAAAAAACCGTTTTATTACTAAATACGGTCTTAATCTTACTTTTTTAACTTTATAAATTTAATCAACTATAATGGCTTTTCTCGCCGTACTATCTTCCAGTAAGCGTAAATAATATGTCCGGTCGCCAAAATATTAATCGCATACAGCATCCATGAAGCCACGCCTCTTCCCCAAAACCCGAAAATCACGCCTAATACCGCCACGCAAAACGGCGTCTTGTAATAATTTAGTTTTGCCACTGGTCTGATAATCCAATCCGTAGGCTTGTTTTCGTTCCTCTGAATAATCACTAATAAATACAAAACCGGCACGGCTAATAAATTATAAGCCAGGGCTTTAATGCTCAAAAAATCAAGCCTGATTAAACTTAAAACAACCAAAGCATAAACCGCCTGATCCGTTAAAACATCAATAAATTTCCCGCGGTCGGAATCTTCTTTGGCATACCGCGCCAACGACCCGTCGAAAACATCAAAAAAATAAACTGCCAAAAAAATGATCGCCGCCGCGTAAACATTTTTTGTCACCAACCCCATGGCCACCACCCCGCCTAGCGCCTTTAGAGTACTCAACATGTTCGCGGTAATACCAAGCCGGCGCAAACAAAACAAAACAGGTCGCAATAATCCGTCTTTGGTCGTTTGCATTTTTATATTCAATTCATCCAATCTACCGTTAAAGTCTTTGACCATAAGCCTTAAGTCTCTTTTATCACCGCTCCGTAATATTTATCGCCGTCAATGTCAAAATTTACCCGCAAAGAATTATTCGAAACCGTCGCTTCTTCTTTGGGCAGATATTCCCCTACCAGCCAACCGCCGTCAACCGTCAAGTTGCTTGAAAATTGGTCATCGTTGCTGCCCGGCTGTTTTTGCACCAACAGTCCATAAATATAATCTTGTTGCTTGGTCTGCTGTTTTTTTCTGAACCCGAAATACTGCTTCACAAGCGACCACCAGTCATGCTCCTCCGCTGCCGCCGTCCTTACCTCATCACCGCCCTGTATGCGCCATGGCAAGAGGTATTTAACGCTGACTTTTTTTATCTCGCCCGGCGCCACTGAAAGCCAATTGCCAAAAGAAGTTTTGCCAAATTCATCCACTATTCTCGTACCTGACTCGCCATCAACCCGCAAATTACTTTCCAACCTGGTCAAATCTGGATCGGCCTCCACGCCACTCGTTGCCGTCTGAAATTCCCTGTCGGTCGGCATCGGATCAAAACCGCTTGTTGCCAAAAGCTTGCTGTCTTGCGGCACATAAAAACGCACGAAATCGGTATTGGTTTGTCCCTCAAAAACATCGCCGACCTTGCCCTGATGTTCGCGAGTCAAAGTTACCGCGTCCACGATCTCGCCGTTATTCATAATTTCAATTTTATGCTCCACGGTATTCTTTATCACCTGGTCAGTTTTGCCGCCGGCGATATTGGTATGCACTATTGCCAAATAATCTTTATCATACTGTTCCACCCGGCCTGTCCATTTCAGCTTGTCAGCTATCTTCTGAATATCTTGATCTTTAAAATATGTCAAAAGGTCTTTGCTTTTGAGAGAATCAAAAATTATCTGCAAAGCCTCAACTCGTTGCTCTCCCTCCAAACTAAAAACCTTGTCTAAAACCATTGGTAATAAATCTCCAATAAATTTTTTTGGCTTATTTTCCGCCTTGTCATAATTTATTTCTACTTCCGCCTGCGTCAACCGCCGGAAATTGTTGTCGTCAATGGTCATTTTGTAATCCGGCATTTCAATCTGACCGGTTAGTTTTAATAAGTCTTCTAAAACATCAGGCGTGAAGCTGACGACGCCGTCCACGCTCGGACCGCCTGATTTGTCGTAGAACCAAGTGATCTTTTCCGCCGAAGACGGCCAGTCAAAAAACCAATTGGCGTTCCACGGCTGCCAGATCGGAGAAAACAAATGGAACGGATAAGGCGCGTCCACCATAACCGCCAAAGAACCTTTTAAATCATAAAATCCGCCACCGGGAACTTCTATTTTTTTTATCTCTCCATTTTTCAGATCCACCACCGCGTAGGAGCCCAAAAATCCGCCGGTCGGCCTCAATTCGGCATTATTCTGAAAAACCAAAAGCCACCGTTTTGGTTCATCAACTCCGAGCATGCTAACGACTATTTTTGTCAGGTCGCGATAATCTTCCAAAAGGCTTGCAATCATTGGCAATTGATTTTTTACCGTCGCCGCTTGCTCACGGTAAGCTGACAATCTGGCGTTGCCTAAATCAACCTCTTTTATTATTTTTTCTATCGCTGTTGCGTCCGCGACCGCTTGTTCCAAGTCCCGGTCCACCGCCCGCCAATCTATTTTGTCCATGCTTTTGGCCTCTGGTCTACTGTCGGCTTCTATTTGTTTATAATCAATATTGCCGGTAAATTTAGCCATTAACTGGCTGGTCTTGGCCAAAATTCTGCCAACATTAGCTGACTTTATTGCCACCTCAAGCAGTTGAGTACCGGCTCTCACATCCGGCGCCAAGCTCGCCAGCCCATTGGCCAAAATACCAAGCCCCCTAAAACTATTTTTTGCTCTTTCAAATTCTTGCCCGGCTAAAACAAATTCTCTGCCCGCGTCCTGGATATTCAAATCCTTGCCGGCAATGCCGGCTTGCAGCAAATGTTGGACTCCAAACTCTGACGCGCCCAGCACCACGGCTTTTGTTTGTTCTGCCCGGCTGTAAAATAAATAAATTTGTAAGGGTAATATCAAAAACAGAGCCGCCACGGCGAAAATACCCGCCGCCCTGAAACGCCAATTATGTTTATAAAACTTCTTGTTATCTTCAGCCAATAATTCCTCCGCGACCTCATTGGCTTCAACCACCTCAACCGACCTGAAAGATAAATTAAAACCCCCAAAAATATAAATAAAAGCATACTTAAAAGCCACTGCCACCTGCCAAATAAAAACTATTGATCCTTTAACTGCTCTATAGAAAAAAATTACCGCGCCAACTACTGTCTTGCCTATCGCCACTGTCACACCAAAACAAATTTTGAATAATAACTTCGCTGACCAAAGACCAATCCTAAATAAAAACATCTTTGCCCTTGATTCGCGCAATTTCGGCGCCTTGGTCCATTCCACCGCCCGATGAGCTTTTAATTTTGCTTCGTCAAAAATTATACCCGAATCTCTTCTCAAATTGTTCGGATTAAATTCGTCGTTCTTCTGCCAAAAAGCAAAATTTTTATAATCATCCTGTTTCGGATTATAATATTCTCCAGTCTCATCCCCGCCGGCCGGCTCCTTTATTTGATAATAATTAAACTTTTCAGATTCACTTTCTTTTTTTATAGCGCTGGCTTGTTCTTCTTTTTCTTTCAATAAAAACTCCCAAGACAGCTTTTCCAGCTCCTGTTGCAGTTCCTCGCTGAATAAATCGTGCTTGTTTTTATTTGTATTTCCCTCTTTCATCTTGCCTAAGCTAAAATTTACTCGGCCGCCGTGGGCCCAGTCTTTTCCACCTCTTTATTTTAGCACTTTTTTGAATAAAAATAAAAACGACGGCCAGTTTGCTGACCGAGGCTTTTAATATACTTTTTAAATTGGCACTGGCAATCCAATTTTTTGCAGCGGCAAATAGTTGAAATAGTACGAGCATCCTTCAACGGATATAACATAATCTAAAACATCTTTATATTCCGGCTTTTTAAACCAGTCGTCTAAAATATAGATATACTTGACTTCCACATTTAATCTTGATAAAAGTTTTCTGTATTGTTTAATCTTAAAATCGCAAGTCTGCAATTTCTCGTCAATAGAACCACCGACTGTTTGGGATTTCATTTCTAATACAAAAAATGTGTTATTCACAATCACGAAAATGGCATCATCGGGCACAACCCTTTTTGATACAAAATTTTTATAATTAATGCCTTCTTTGGCAAGATATCGGTAAAATTCATATTTTTTAAAAGATGCGGCGACTTTTTTATTTTTGTAAAAAATTTCAGCGCCTTTAACAGAATAATTTTTCTGTTTTTTGATTTTTAGTGTCAGTAATATAAACCCTATTATTTTTAAAAATTGGTTTAACTACCAAAATATTATCTGCCATTAAAACTTCAGCTTCATTTGAATTTTTATTATTTTTTGATATTTTTATTAACTCTTTAATAAAATTTTTTAATTTCATATTTGTATATTAAAATTATTTTCTAAACTAACAATTTCAAAAGTTTTAGTATGCCATTCGGATAATTTATCATAATCCATAAATTGAACCCTTGATTTGATTGGCACAAAAGCACTTAAAGAAAGTTTACCAATATATTCGTTTTTTCTTACTTTATCGGCAACTATAAAAAAATTAGTGTTAAAATCTTGCAATTCAACAAATTTCAATAAGGAGTTTTGGATGTCGGCTGAATGTTCCACTTCAAATAACACGCTTGGCATTTTTCTTACATTAAACCAGCAAACATCAATGGTTTTCGCTTTTCTTATAATATGGTCATAACCAAATTGATAATAATTTTCCTGCGAGCTGACTTCTCCCAATGTTTTACCTAAAAATTTTTTATTTTTATCTTGGCTCGGGATAAAAGCTTCGTATTTTTTCAACTTTCCAATTTCTACCAACAATCCCTGATAATAACTGTGATTAAATTCTTCTTGCTCATTTTTTGAAACTATGTTGGTAGGGAAAATTTCAAGCGGCAGTTTATTTTTATAGGATTTTAAAGCCCAAAGTCCAGGTTTTATTTTAAAGAAAAATCTTTCATCTTGAACGATGCGACGAATACTGGCAAAAGGAGTTTTGGTTTTCCAGTCACACTTTTTTATTTTAAAAACATTTTGGTTAAGAAAACCAAGAGTGGCAAAGCCACCACTTTCTTCCATAATCTTTATAACTGCTTCATGTTGTTTCATGTTTTTAATAATTTAATTTCTTTGTGCCATTGCTTAAATCCCAATCACCCTTTTTCACACTGACCATTTTACCATTTTGGCAAGTAAATGAACCACTGGATAAAAAGTACGGCGGGTCGGCAAAAATCATATCCACTGAATTTTCCGGAATTTGCTCTAAAATTTTTAGACAATCATTATAAAATAATACAAAATTATCCTTAACAAAATAGGGCTTGCTTTTTATCTCGCTTAAAATTTTCTTGGCATGGGGCATATGAGGATCAATCCAACCAAGCTTATATCATATCTCCATTATCTCATCTTCCCGTCAAAAGATCAACCACGCCAAATATTTAAGAAACGCGCCGCTTGGCGCGTTCCCCCAAAAACGATTATCAATCCGCCTTATCCTTTGAGCCATCGGCACTCCCCTGTTTTCTCAATAGCAACATATTTTACCGTCACTTCAAAATCCGGCAAATTACTTTTAATTATCTCTTTTACCTTTTCATTATTCTCCTTATGAACCGCGAGTTCGTGTTCAAAATCATTAAAAACATAACCGTTTTTCTGGTACGCCCCGCAATCCAGATGATCAAAAAGCGCCACCGTATCCGGTCCGTGCATCGCCTGATACAGTTTGATTCTCTCAATAATGCCGCCGACTTTATCCGGATTTAAAAAATCCAAAATCGGGTTCTCATACTGAATGCTGTCAAAGTGGCCGAAACAATTATTCTCAACCAAGTAGCCATGGTAAATTTTCTGGATCCGCGGGTCAGTGCAAATGATGTGAATGTATTTCGCGTTGTGAGACATATTTTAGGCTTAATCAATTTTTATGCCTTTTCTGTTTCTGTGTTTTCTCGCCACTTTCAATCTGGCCAACTCTCTTTGGAGCTTAGCTGCCACGGCCGCGTATTCTTTCGCGTCTCCCATTTTTTCCTTTAATAATTCCTCCGCTCTTTTTCTGGCTTCTTCCGCTCTTTGCTCATCAATCTCTGCGGCGTGCTCGGCCGTGTCGGCCAAAACCACCACATGATCATTGTCCCTGACCTCAACTAAACCACCGGCTACTGCCATGTTTATTTCTTGCCCGTCTTTTCTAATGATAAGTTCTCCTGGTTCAAGCACGGCCACCAAAGGAATATGGTTTACCAAAACCGTAATC
>Ga0156304_104_pt1 | contig 9942 bp, 7 predicted proteins | sample RifCSPlowO2_12_FD_107952 | JGI IMG/M metagenome (GOLD analysis project Ga0156304, IMG submission 107952) | Candidatus Kuenenbacteria bacterium RIFCSPLOWO2_12_FULL_42_13 | reverse complement strand
TGCAAGGCGGTTCTGATTCCTGGGCTTCCACTATGTTCAAACCGGAATATAATTACCTGCCGAGGTATCTGTCTTCAAACCCCCTTTAGGGGAGGCATCTGTCTTCAAACCCCCTTTAGGGGAGGTATCTGTCTTGCTGGCAAAAATTAAACGAAATTCAGCCGCTATTAGCCAAATATATCCGCGTCAATATGCAAGGCGGTTCTGATTCCTGGGCTTCCACTATGTTCAAACCGGAATATAACTACCTGCCGAGGCATCTGTCTTCAAACCCCCTTTAGGGGAGGCATAATCCTTAATATCATGACCAGATTCTTTAAAGAATTTACTTATTATTTTATCACCAGCCCTACTTTAAGGCATCAAAAATTATTTGACACAGATTTCAAAAAAGACATAATCTTAAACAGAATCATTGATGGCTCAAAAAAATTTGGACTTAAAGATCTTTATTTCGGAATTAATTCCCATCATTATCATCTGTTAGCTTATTTTGGAAAATTTACAACCGTTCCTAAATTATTGAATTATGTAAATGGCGGATCATCTTTTGAATTGAATAATTTAGATAATGCCAGAGGCAGAATGGTGTGGGACGAATATCATTTGTATCTAATTGAAGATGATAACGCGCTGTACCAGATTAAAGGTTATATTATTGGTAATCCATATAAGCACGGAGAAGTTGAAACAATCAAGAAATTAAAAGATTATAAATATTCAAGTTTTTCTAATGTGGTCAGGCAAGCGGGAGAGTCTCAAGCCGAGGATATGGTTTTGTCTTGTATAAATCTAAATTTGGCAGATTTTAAAAAAGGATTAAAATTGCTTTATAATTGATCTGTCGCCTCGCCTACCTGCCCGTCCGGTAGGCGGGAAGGCGGTTTGAATTTACTCCTCGCCTACCTGCCCGTCCGGTAGGCGGGAAGGCGGTTTGAATTTACTCCTCGCCTAAAGGCGGTTTGAATTTACTCCTCGCCTAAAGGCGGTTTGAATTTACTCCTCGCCTAAAGGCGGTTTGAATTTACTCCTCGCCTACCTGCCCGTCCGGTAGGCGGGAAGGCGGTTTGAACTTACTCCTCGCCTAAAGGCGGTTTGAATTTACTCCTCGCCTAAAGGCGGTTTGAATTTAATTATATGCATATCGCTCATCTAGTCTGCAAATTTCCTCCTTACCGTGGCGGCATGGGTGCCGTTGCTTTTGAAGAAGCCGCGCGCCTGTCTGAACTTGGTCATGAGGTGACTGTTTTTACTTTGGATCAAAAAGAAAAATTAGACCCCACGAAAATTAATTTTAAAATAAAATATTTGAAAGCTTTTCCGCGTTTTGGCAACGGCGGTTTTTGTCCGGGGCTTATCCGACAATTAAAAGGATTTGACATTATTCAGTTGCATTATCCGTTTTTCGGTGGCCAGGAAGTGTTGTGGCTGGGTAAAAAATTGGGTTTGATTAGAGCAAAACTGGTTATTTTTTACCACATGGATGCCAGCTTTGATAATCCACTGGTTAAATTATTGAGTTGGCCTACAAAAATAATAAAAAATAATCTTTTCAAAATCGCCGACAAGATTATTTGCGCTTCGCTTGATTATGTTGAACATTCCAGTATAAAAAATATTTATAAAAAATATACAGAAAAATTTGTGGAAATTCCTTTTGGCGCGAGTCAGTCTCCTGATAGAATCAACTGCTTGCTCGTGGAACAAATAAAACAGCGGCTAAATTGGCAAGCTGACAAAAAAAATATTTTATTCATTGGTGGACTGGACAAAGCTCATTATTTCAAAGGCGTTGATGTTTTAATTGAAGCGTTTAGAAAATTATCCGATAACGGATTATCCCCCTACGGGGGATCCCCCCTCACCAGTCAGGAAAAGTTCAAACAGAAAATTGGGGGACGGATTGCGGATTACAAATTACTCATCGTCGGCGACGGTGATTTGCGGCGGGATTACGAAAAGCAAGTTCAAGAATTAAACATCTCCGACTGCGTAGTTTTTGCCGGCTGCGTGTCTGACGATGAGCTGGCCTGCTATTATTATCTGGCCGATTTGGTTGTATTGCCGTCTGTTACCAAGGCTGAAGCTTTTGGTCTGGTTTTGGCCGAAGCTGAAAATTTTGGCAAACCGGTTATCGGCTCGGGTTTGCCCGGAGTTAGAGGCGTGGTTGGAGAAGCCGGTTTATTGGTTCGCCCGGGCGACATTGATGATTTGGCCGAAAAGCTTAAAATAATTTTGACTGACGAAAATTTACGACAGAAGTTTTCTCTGGCTGGTTTGCGCCAAGTCAAAGAAAAATATAATTGGGGTGAACACACCAGAAAACTAGAACAATTATATAAAATGTCAGGGAAGGTATAAACGATTGAACAGCTTATTGTTAATGAAGGTATTAGATATTTAATATTAAATATCTAATATTCAATATCTTGGTGTTTATCTAAAATTCAGTCATTCAATCATTAAAACTTAACTCAAAATTCAAAATTATAATTTCATAATATGGAAGAGTTTGAGGTTGTCTTTACCGACATCAATATTAAAGAAACCCGTGCCAAGCTGGAGTCCGTTGGCGCGAAAAAAATTTTTAAGCGCACATACCATCGCTTGAATTTTGAATATCCTGATTGGCGTTTGGACAAAAACAATTCCTGGATTCGCCTGCGCGATGAGGGAGAAAAGGTTACGCTGGCTTTCAAAAAAAGAATCGGCGCGGGAGCAGGGGAGCATGATAATGATCTAGGCATGGAAGAAATTGAGTTTGAAGTTTCAAACTATGAAAAAGTACGCGATTTTTTTCTCGCCATCGGGTTTGTTCATAAGCTGGAGGTAGAAAATCGGCGCGAGCGTTGGCAATATCAAAATATCCAATTTGACCTAGATACCTACCCGTTGATTCCGACCGTAATTGAGATAGAATCAGATTCCTGGGACGGAGTTTCCAAAGGCATTCAACTGCTCGGTTTTGACCCGGCAAAACAACGCATTTGTTCCATGAGCCAGATCGCCAAAGACTACGGCGTTGATTACGCGGATTATATTATTTATCGGTTTGACAAACAAGTCAAACGAGAGCAGCCGCGACATTCTGAAATCTGATAAATTTACCCTGTCTTTTGCGAAAGGCGGGTTTTTGACATAGGCGCTCAAATAAAGGATAATTATATCATAAACATTTATGGCACAAAAAACCCCCAAAGTTTTGATTTTTTCGCTTACCTATCTGCCTTTTATCGGCGGCGCCGAAATTGCCTTAAAGGAAATTACCGACCGGGTTAAAGATTTTGAATTTCATCTAATTACGGCCAAATTTAACCCAGTTTTACCTTCTGAGGAATTATTGGGCGGTATTCATATTTGGCGCGTTGGCAGGGGCAATAAATTGGACAAATATTTGTATCCTTTTAGAGCCTGTTTTTTGGCCGGGAAACTCATGGCGGCAAATAATTACCGCCTGATTTGGGCCATGCTGGAAACCTGGGGCGGCCTGGTCGCTTTGTTTTTTAAGTTGCGCCACCCGCAAATCAAATATCTCCTGACTATGCAAAGCGGCGATGCGGATTGGTTTATAAAAATCCGCACTTGGTTTTGGCGGCCGATTTATAAAATGGTTTATACCAAAGCCGATTATATTCAAGCAATCAGCCAATGGCTCGCCGACCGAGCGAGCAGGTACGGTTATCATGGAAAAGTTAGTGTTGTCCCGAACGGGGTTGATTTGAATAAATTCAAAAGGCAAAAGGCAAAAGGCAAAATTAAGGAAGAATTAAATATTGTTCAAGGTACAAAAGTTATTTTTACTGATTCGCGTTTGGTCAAAAAAAACGGTGTCGCGGATTTAATACGAGCTTTCCACTTGCTGGTTACTAATTACGAATTACGAGTTATTAAATTAGTTATTCTCGGCACCGGACCATTGGAAAATAAATTAAGGCAACTTACCAAGCGATTGAATGTTTATGATAAAGTAATTTTTCTCGGTCGGGTGTCTTATGAACAGATACAAGATTATTATTCTATCGCTGATGTTTTTATCCGGCCGTCTCTAAGCGAGGGCTTTGGCAATGTTTTTATTCAGTCAATGGCCGCGGGTATTCCAGTGATTGCCACGCCGGTCGGCGGCATTCTTGATTTTCTCAAAGACGGCGAGACCGGCTGGTTTTGCGAACCCAAGAATCCTAAAAGTATCGCCGAAAAAATCAAATATATTCTGGATGAAAATAACCGCGCTGAAGTTGAACGCGTTGTTGCTCATGCCAAGCAAATGGTTGAGGATAAATATAATTGGGATTTAATCGCCGGACAAATGAAAAATATTTTCCACTCTTTAATTAATCATCCATAATTCATTATTCATAATTCATGATTCGGAATTCACTATTTGCCGTAGTCAAAAAAAATTCTCGTTTTATCAAATATTGCGTTGGCGGCGGTTTTGCGTTTTTAGCAGATTTGTCCTTGCTTTATGTTCTCACCGAGTATTTTGGTTTTTGGTATCTTTGGTCGGCCACCCTGTCTTTCATCATTAGCGCCATAGTCAACTATGCCATTCAAAAACTTTGGACATTTAAAGACAAAAATAAAGCCGTTACTAAACAACTCTTGGCTTTTTTAAGTATTCAAATTGTCGGTCTCGGCATAAACAATCTCACGCTTTATTGTTTGGTGGAATTTTTTGAATTATGGTATATAATCGCCAAAATATTTGCCGCGGGTATAGTCTTAATTTGGAATTATCAGGTTGGTAAGGCGCTTGTTTTTCGGGTAAAAAAAGAAACATCGCGTGATTTAATTGTCGTTGCTGGCGAGATTTTTCCTCCAGACATTGGCGGACCGGCCACCTATGTCTACCAATTGGTCAGATATTTGTTGGCTGAACGGCTTCATTTTTCGGCTCTTTATTATGCCCGTTCCGAATTAGCGGATCACGATCGGGATCTCGCGCCATTTCTAACGACCGTCAGCGGTTTTTTGCCTCTGCCGATCAAATATCTTGTTTATTTTTTTAGGTTGTTAGCGCGCTCTTTTCATGCTAAAGTTATTTATGCGCAGGGTCCGGTAGCTTCCGGTTGGCCGGCTCTTTTGGTCAGTAAGATTTTACAAAAAAAATTGATAGTCAAGGTGGTCGGTGATTATGCCTGGGAACAGGCAATGTTAGGCCAACTCACCCGGCAAGGCGTTGACAGTTGGCAGGCCGCGCCGGAGCTGCATGCCAGAAATTATTTTTTAAATTTAAAAATAAAATCGCTCAATTTTTTGGAAAGGCTGGTAGTCAGACACGCCGATGGCATCATTGTACCCTCTTATTATTTAAAAAAAATAGTCTTGGGCTGGGGCGCCGACCAGGAAAAAATAAGGGTTATTTATAACGCAATTTTTCTCAAAGACAAACCGACCTTATCGCGCGAAGCAGCGCAGGAAAAGATAAAAATCAAGGGAGACATCATCATTACCGCCGTTCGCTTGTTGCCCTGGAAAGGCGTTGCTATGCTTATTAAAATAATGCGCGAGCTTAAAAATATCAATCCGGATTTTAAATTAGTTGTTGCCGGCGGCGGGCCCGAAGAAGTTGTTTTGCGTAAAATGGCGGCTGAATACGAACTCACGGACAAAGTTTTTCTTTTGGGCAGTATCAGCCAAGACGAACTCGCGATTTATTATCAGGCCGCTTCTATTTTTGTGCTCAATTCCGGCTATGAGGGCTTGTCTCATGTGGTTCTTGACGCTATGCATTATCGTCTGCCGATTATCGCGAGTAATATCGGCGGCAATCCGGAATTGATTCAAGACGATTACAACGGGCTTTTAGTTGAGTACAACGATTATGATGCTTGGCTCAAGGCCGTTGATCGGCTTTGGCGCGACCATAAATTGCGGGAGCGGTTGGCGTCAAGCCCATTGGTTAAGTTGGATATTTTCAATTTTAATAAAATGGTTGCCGAAACTATGAGGATTATCAACTCTTTCTAAAAAATATTAACTAACATTCTATGTCCCAAAATAATCTAATCAACGCTGTTGAAAATTGGCTCCTTAATTATCAAGATATACTTGAAGCGAAAAAAGAAGAATCTCGCCATGGTTCTAGGATTGTCGTGAGTGACGCCGCGAGCAGATTGGCCTTTATTTATGAGAAAATTCGCAACACCGTTGATTATCGCGAAGACCACTTGCTTCGTCGTTATGCCACGGCGCGTATTTTGCGTCGTATTGCCACGCCGGGCAACAAAGGTTCTGATTTGGCTCGCCCACTTATTGAAGAGCTCATTCGTGCTCGCTATCTGGCCAATAACGCCGTGCCGGAGCAGATGATAGAAAAAGTCAGTCATCTGATCAATAAATACATCGTTATTTATAATGTCATTATTGACAGCAACTATCCGCCCAAGGAAATGAAAGGTTTTTTTAATTGGCTGATCAATCTGGCAGCTTGCGAGGTGGAAGAGGCGCTCGTGCCATCGGGCGAAGAAAAAATTCTGGTGGAAGTTGTTGAAAGAACCATAAAACAGAATTTGGTCTTTGACGGCAATTGCCATCTGGACGAGCAAGGCAAAAACATCCAGGTTTATGTGGCTATTCTCAAATCTTTGCTCAAAGCCGATGAGATGACGGTTAATTATTTTCTTTTGAAATATTATTTCCCCGAATGGCACGATTTGACCTTGCCGGAAGCGGAGCGCGCCGCCCATGATGTCAAATGTTCCCAAGGTATTATCAAGGAAAATTTTAATCACCATCTAAATGACAAACTGGTCAGGGAATTCAAAAAATATACCGCTGTTTTTTGGATTTTGCAAGATATTGTGCAAAGTAACCCCGAGGAGTATTTGAATATTTTTTCAAAAAAAGAAAAACTTTTGGAAAAAGTTGAACAGACCTGTCGGGAAAAATATGGTCAGATCGGGGCCAGGGTCAGACGCGCCATCGTCAGATCGGTTATTTATATTTTCTGTACTAAAATCATTTTCGGTATCTTGCTTGAATTGCCTTTTGACTATTTTATCTTGAATGAACTTCGTTGGCCGCCGCTTGTTATCAACGCTCTTTTTCCGCCAGCGCTGATGGCCGCCATCGGCATGAGTATCCGCGTTCCCGGCGCTAATAATACCGCCAGTATCAAAAAAGAAGTGGAAAATATTGTTTATGGCGATGACAGCGGAGAACTGCGGGTGAAGATTATGAAATCCAAAAAGGGTTTCTTGAATGTCCTCCTAAACTTTTTTTATGCCATAATGTATCTAGTTTCCTTCGGCTTGGTGGTTTATGGTCTTTTGCGATTAAACTTCAGCGCGGCCAGCATTGCTATTTTTTTGCTGTTTTTGACCGTGGTCAGTTTCTTTTCGCTGCGCATCCGCCGCACCGCCGCCGAGTTGATTATTTTGGAACAAAAAGAGCGCTTTCTCACGATTATTATTGCTTTTCTCTTCGTGCCGATTCTCCGCGTGGGCCGTTGGATTGCCATGCATTCCTCAAAAATAAATGTTTTTATTTTTGTTCTTGATTTTATCATTGAAGCTCCTTTTAAGATTTTTGTCCGCATCTTTGAAGATTTGGTTATTTTCATCAAAGAGAAAAGAGACGAAATGATGTAGGCCTGGCCGTGTTTTAAGAATATTAGGACTTTCGTGTTTGTTTTGTCCTCCCTTGCCAAGGGGAGGGAAGGGAGGGGTGTTGAAATTATTGATAAATATTTTGCCCCCAACCCATTCTAATCTGCCACCATCAGATTAGAACCCAGCTTAGGTGAGGACAAAAAGAGAATAAGCCACAAATATAAAACCTGCTCTATGTTTAAAAAAATTATTCAATACTGTCTAAAATTTTTATCTCGTCGGATAATCGGAAAATATCAGCCGGAGATTATCGGCATCACGGGCAGCGTGGGTAAAACCTCGGCCAAATTAGCCGTGGCCGCGATTTTGTCGCCCGATTTTCAGGTTCGTTCCAGCCCCAAAAATTATAACACCGAAACCGGCGTTCCTCTGACGATAATAAACGCCAAAAATCCCGGCCGCTCGGTCTTTGGCTGGCTAACCGTTTTTATCCGTGGCTTATTGTTAATTATCAAGCGCGATGTCAAATATCCGCATGTTTTGATCTTGGAAATGGCGGCTGATCATCCCGGCGACCTTGATTATTTGGTCAAACTGGCTCCGCCCAAAGTCGGCATAATTACCGCCATTGGCCCCGCTCACTTGGAATTTTTTAACACGGTGGAAAATGTGGCTGCCGAAAAAAAGAAAATTATCACCACCCTGAACAGCCGCGATTTTGCCGTTTTGAATAATGACAATCCCTTGACGGTTGAGCTGAAAAATAAAACCAAAGCGCAGGTTATCACCGTCGGGCTGAACAGCGAGGCCGCTTTGTTCGCCTCTGATATTGTTTTAGATAAAGAAAAATATTCGCTCAACTTCAAGCTGAATTATCAAGGCTCTTTCGTGCCGGTAAATTTGGAAAATATTTTGGGCCGTCCGGCTGTTTATGCCGTTCTTTTTGGCGCTGCCGTCGGTCTTATTTACGGTCTGAATCTGGTGGCGATTGCCGCTCACCTAAAGAAATATCAGTCGCCCGCGGGCCGTTTGAAGTTATTGCTAGGAGTGAAAAATACTAAAATTATTGATGATACTTACAATGCCTCGCCGCTTTCCGTCAAAGCCGCTCTGGAAACCCTCTCACACTTGAACTGCCAAGGACGCAAATTTGCCGTGCTTGGCGATATGCTTGAATTGGGCGCCCTTACCAAAGCGGCGCATGCGGAAATTGGAGAGGAAGTCGCCCGTCTGGGCATTGATTATTTTATCGCTGTCGGCGAGTGTTCTCGCCATGCCGCCGACGCGGCCAAACAGTATGGCATGAATGAAGACCGGATTTACGCCTTTGACGATTCCATGGCAGCTGGTAAATTTATTCAAGATAAAATAGAGGCCGGAGATTTGCTGTTGGTCAAAGGTTCACAAGGCATAAGAATGGAAAAAATCGTTAAAGAAATTATGGCCGAGCCGGCAAGGGCGAGTGAACTCTTAATCAGACAGGGGGAGGAATGGGAATAAGGGTAAATTTTATAATTTTATAATTTTTAAACAAGGAATTAATTTTTTAATTTTAAAATTAAATCATTCTGGAATTGTTTGAAAATTGAAAATTGATTCACGGCCCGTTCGTCTAGTGACTAGTCCCGCACCTTTTGCCGCGTTCGTCTAATGGTTAGGACATTAGGTTCTCAGCCTAGTAATAAGGGTTCGATTCCCTTACGCGGTAAAATTGCTTATCGTCTTGTGAGCAGTAAAACATATGAATGATAAAAAATTTTTAAAATTGGCGATTGAACAGTCAGATTTGTCGATAAAACAAGGACTGTTTCCTGTTGGAGCATTGGTAGTTCTTGGTAATGAAGTTATTGCATCAGAAACGAGCGATTCTTATCCTGGTTATAATCATGCGGAATGTAAAGCGATTGATAATGCGTTTCAAAAAATCGGAAAACTTACCGATGCAACTCTTTATGCTTCAATGGAACCTTGCCTTATGTGTCTCGCAAGAACATACTGGTCAGGGGTTAGACGGATTGTCTATGCAATAAGTAGAAATAGTTTGAGCCATAAGTATTATGAAGGGTTACAAGATAATAGGAAGGTAATAGAGGGCTTGAATGAATCCGTAGAGTATCTGCAAATTATAGATTTGGAAAGTGAAGCGTTGAAAATCGTGTGGACATGGGAAGAAAGGTAAATTTATTCTATTTCAAAACCACCCCGCCTTTCGTGAAAGGCGGGGTGGTTTTCATATTGCTTATTGTTAATTGTTTCTTGCTCGCTGTCTATTCAAACATCAGCAAATTCGGTTTTAAAATCATAATTATCCCGAGTACTGTCAAAAGCCCCCCGCCGATGAGATGCGAATATTTGGCGTATTTTTGGTTGCCGGCAAATACCTTCCAGG
>Ga0156304_106_pt1 | contig 9998 bp, 10 predicted proteins | sample RifCSPlowO2_12_FD_107952 | JGI IMG/M metagenome (GOLD analysis project Ga0156304, IMG submission 107952) | Candidatus Kuenenbacteria bacterium RIFCSPLOWO2_12_FULL_42_13 | reverse complement strand
CCGGACAGGCAGGCAAGGAACAAGGAATATGACAAAAAATAAATATAATTTTCAATCATTAATCATCAATCTAAAATTATAAATTTATGCAAAAAGTTTGTTTGGTGACGGTGGATCTCGGATACGGACATCAAAGGGCGGCGTTTCCTTTGCGGTTTTTGGATAGGAAAGGCGAGATGACTTTGGCTAATAATTACCCGGGCATACCGGATAAAGACCGGGAAATCTGGAATCAGGGAAGAAAACCGTATGAGTTTATTTCGCGTGCCAAACACATCCCGATTGTCGGCGATATTTTGTTTATGGGCATGGATTCAATGCAGAGAATCCGAGATTTTTATCCGCGCCGGAATTTGTTCCGGCAGAGTCTGCAGTTGCGCACGAATATCATGATGATAAAAAATAAGCAGTGGGGCAAGGATTTGATTGATAAACTGGACCGGGAAAACTTGCCGCTGTTGACGACATTTTTCACCGTGGCTTATATGGCCGAGGAATTTAATTACAAAAATGACATTTATCTCGTGGTGTGCGACGCGGATGTCAGCCGGGCCTGGGCAGCGCCCAATCCGACCAACAGCAAAATAAAATATTTCGCGCCAACGAGAAGAGTGTATGAGCGGCTGCAACTTTATGGAGTCAAAGCGGAAAATATTTATTACACCGGATTTCCTCTGCCAAAAGAAAATACCGGCAATGGCAACCTTAAGATTCTTCGACACGATCTGGCCGGGCGGTTAAGGAATCTGGATCCGAAAAATCACTACATCAGCAAATACAAAAAAACGATTGAAGAGCATTTAAAAGACGAGCGGGTGCCGGATCAGCCGACGCATCCTTTGACTATCACCTTCGCGGTGGGCGGAGCAGGCGCGCAAAGAGAGATGGGCATAAAACTCACGAAAAGCCTGAAACGCAACCTGGAGAAAGGTGAGGCAAGAATAAACCTGGTGGCGGGAATCCACAACACGGTGAAAGATTATTTTATGGTAGAGTTGGAGAAGATGAAGCTCGTGGATTACTTGAACAAAACCGTGTTTATCCTGCATGAGGACAAAAAGGAAAATTATTTCCGTAAATTCAACGGACTGATACGCACAACAGATATTTTGTGGACCAAGCCGTCGGAATTGTCATTTTACGCGGGACTCGGATTGCCGATAATTATTACTGAACCGTTGGGCAGCCAGGAGGTATTTAACAGCAAATGGCTGAAAGGCATTGGCGCGGCGCTGGATCAGGAGAATCTGACATACGCCAATGAGTGGCTGTTTGACTGGCTGAATTCCGGCTGGCTGGCCGAGGCGGCAATGCAGGGATTTTTTGAAGCGCCAAAATATGGGACTTTTAATATTGAAAAGGTCATCAACGGGGAGTTGAAAGAAGTCAAAAAACCTGATACGATATTGCAGTACTAGGACACAGAAAACACAAGAAACACAGAAAACACAAGAAACACAGAAAGCACAGAAGCACGAAAACACTAGAACATTAAAACATAAAAACATTAAAGCAAGCCCGCCAATTACCCGAATAGATTATTCTCGTGAGTGGAAGGCGGGTCAGCCTGGGGCTGAAAAACAGTAATCATCAATCTGAAATCATCAATTTAAAATATGGAATGTGTTTTTTGTAAAATTATTAAGGGCGAGATTCCGGCGGCAAAAATTTACGAGGATGAAAAAATTTTTGCTTTTTTGGACATAAATCCGGTAAACGCCGGACATACATTGGTGGTGCCAAAAGAACATTACCAATGGCTGGATGACACGCCGGACGAGTTGTTGGCTGAAGTTGTTTTGACTGCTAAAAGATTATTGACAGCCATCAGGGCGGCGACCGCGGCCGATTATGTGGCGGTGAATGTGATCGGCGTGGATGTGCCGCATTTTCATATGCATCTTATCCCGCGCTACTTTAGCGATAATTTCGTGAATTGGCCGGCCAGAAAATACCGGGAAAAAGAGATGGAGGAGACGGCGGAAAAAATTCAATTATATATAAAATAATTTTTCAACCATATGAATAAAAAAGACAAAATTTTCGCTTCCAAGCCAGAGGAGGTTGAGACCTTGAGCGGGGCAAAGGAATCTATCTTGACCAAGAAAAAATTGACCATATTAGTTGTCGTTATTTTGTTGGCTAATTTAGCGCTGTCCGGCGTGGTTGTGGGCGTGGGTATAAATACTTACGGCCAATGGGGACCGTGGTTTGAAAAAAATATTATGGGAAAAGAGTCTAGCGTTGACGGGAACAATAACGCGGATGATGGCGGCGGTCAAGACAATGGCAGCCAACAAAATTTGAGTGCGTTGCTTGAAGACAGGAACACGGAAACGCAAGTTATTGACGAACAGGGCCAGGTGGAGAGAGTGGTGGAACGGGCGAATCCGGCCGTGGTCAGCATTATTGTCACTAAAGACATACCAAAAATGGAGCAGTATTATGAGAATTATGATCCGTTTGGCAACAATGAATTTTTCAGGCAATTTTTCGGCGACAGTTTTGATTTTCAGGTGCCGCAATATCGGCAGAATGGCACGGAAAAGCAGGAGATCGGCGGCGGCAGCGGTTTTATTGTCAGAGCAGACGGCTTAATCGTGACCAATAAGCATGTGGTGTCTGATGAGAGCGCGGCATACACGGTTTTGACCAATGACGGGCAGAAATACGAGGCGACGGTTTTGGCGCGCGATCCGGTCAATGACATTGCTTTATTAAAAATAAATAAAGATGGTTTGCCAGTTGTTAAATTGGGCGATTCTGATAGCCTGAAAGTCGGTCAGACGGTTATTGCCATTGGCAACGCGCTTGGCGAATATCGGAATACGGTCAGTAAAGGCGTGGTGTCAGGGCTTAAAAGAGACATAACGGCTGGCGGGGCGATTGGCCAGGCTGAACAATTGAGCGGGGTTATTCAGACGGACGCGGCGATCAATCCGGGCAATTCCGGCGGACCGCTTTTAAATTTAAAAGGCGAAGCCATCGGGGTAAATGTGGCCATTGTCCAGGGCTCGCAGAATATCGCTTTTTCTTTGCCGATTAATGATGTTAGAAAAGTAATTGACTCAGTGGAAAAGTATGGTAAGATTTTGCGGCCGTGGATCGGCGTCCGCTATGTGATGGTAAATAAAGAATTAAAAGATAAGAATCAACTGCCGGTTGATTACGGCGTTTTGGTGGTTCGCGGTGAAACCAATACTGATTTGGCAGTGGTACCCGGTAGCCCGGCTGACAAGGCGGGCATCGTGGAGAACGATATTGTTTTGGAAATTGACGGGAAAAAACTGGAGGGGGATTATACTTTATCAAAGGCAATCGCGAACTACAATGTGGGCGATAAATTGAAAGTGAAGATTTATCATAAGGGTGAGGAAAAGACATTGGAGATAACTTTGGAAGAGAGAAAATAGTGATTAGATAAAAGTCTGGAAAATAAGGCCGGGAGCATAACCCGCCTTGTTTTAGTTGATAAATTAGTTATAGGTGTTTTTAGGTGTTTTATTGCCCGGGATGGTTTTGTTTCTAGAACATGACCGCCGTTCTATTTGTTTGGTGGTATACTTTACTTTTCTTTTAAAAAAAGAAAAGCTAACAAAAGAAAACTACGGCTCGCTTCGCTTGATTTTCACTTGGGCGCTTCGCGATGCTAGCGAAAATTTCTCCGAAATTTTAGGATATATAGATATTGGTTTCGCAGCATTTTTAATAATAATTGGAATTATGAGGTGATAAGATATAAATTAAATAAGTTCGGTTTGATTTTGTCATTTATGGTCTTTGTGATATAATAATTTAGTAAAAAGGGAGAGAATTTATGAGATTATCAGTCTTGCAGCGTTATATTTTATTAGAGTGTTTTAATGCTAAAAATGGCAGAATTTTTAGGAATAGCCTGGTTGGTTTTTATGCCAAGACAAAAAATCCGCCCAAGAGGGAATTGGTGGTTAAAATCATCACTAAAAGCATAGAGCGACTGATCAGGCGCAATTTAGCAGTCGGCTTTGGAGAGATTACCAGTGAAAAACAATTCATTAAAGAAATCAAAATAACAGTCAAGGGCAGAGCGGCGGCGAAAAAGCTTTTGGGAGAGCAGATGAGGATACCGTTGGGTACAAAAACACGGAAAACACTAAAACACAAAAAACACAATTAACCTGCCTACCCTGCCTACCCTGCCTACCCTGCCTACCCTGCCTACCCTGCCTACCGGCAGGCAGGCAAGGAACAAGGAATGGGTTAAAACACAAAGGGCAATTAACAAGAAATCGGGAATCAGGAAAAAATAAAGAAATTGAGAAACTAAGAAGATAAAATATTAACTAAAAACGAATTATATGAATAAAAAATTAATCCAATATTTAAATGATCATAAAATCAAATATGAATTATTGGAACACAAAATGGTTTATACCGCTTATGATGTGGCGGCGACGACGCATGTGAAGCTCGGCGATATTGCCAAAAGCCTTTTGGTAAAATTCAACAAACCCTTTGAGAATGGCAAAAAACCGTACGCTTTGGTCATAGTGGCGGCTGATAAAAAAATTGATTTCAATAAATTAAAAAAAACAGTCAACGATTGGGCGATAAAGTTGAACAAAGAGTCAAGGGCGCAAAAACCGATTAAGGGTAAGAAGCAGCTGATTGATATTTATAATAAAATAGCCAAAGTGGCGCTGCCTAAAGAAAATGACATGAAGATAAAGTTTAATGTGGCGCCGGGAGCGATGGCCGCTTTTGGTTCTTTTTATAAATTGTTGATTTTCGCAGATAAGGCTTTTGCCAAAAAAGAGAAAGCGCTTTTTGCCGCCGGCAGTTTTACCGAGAGCATCAGGTTGAAGGTGGCTGATTTTATTAAAGTAGAAAAGGCGATGATCGGGTCTTTTGCCATAGCAAAAGAAAAGAAGGCGAAAAAAGCGAAGCAGACGAAATAATTGCCGAGATTAAACAGCAGAAGATATTTATGGAGATAAAGGTGGATAATTTTGAAGGTCCGCTTGATTTGTTGCTCCGCTTGATTGAGGAAGAAAAATTGGATGTGACTACGGTTTCTTTGCTGCAAGTAGCTGAGCAATATATTGCTTATTTGGATACCATGCCGATAAAACAGCCTGATTTGCTGGCTGATTTTTTACTGATTGCCGCCAAGCTTTTGGTGCTGAAGTCAAGAGCCATTTTGCCGGAGTTGTTTATGGAAGACGATGAATCTTTTTCTGATTTGGAGCAGCAACTGAAAATGTATAAAAAATATTTGGAAGCGAGCAAGGGCATTGAACATTTGGCAGCCCAAAAAAGATATGTTTACGCGCGGCCTGAATATGCGCGGCCGGTTGGCTTGGAATTTGTAGTGCCAAAATCTCTGAATAAGAGTAAACTGGAACAAGTGCTGGAGGCGATCGTGGGGGAATTGGATGCTTTGGCGCGCTTACCAAAGAAATCTTTGGAGAGATTAATTTCTATCAAAGAGAAAATAGAAGAAATTCGTCAAATATTGAAAGAGAAAGGCGTGGTGCGCTGGCAAGAATTGATTGACAGCGCCAAAAGCAAAACGGAGATTGTGGTGAGTTTTCTTGGACTTCTGGAATTAAACAAGCAGAAGCAGTTGGTGCTGGAGCAGGAAGAAATTTTTGGAGAGATTATCATTAAAAATATAAATAATTTTTAACATATGCTCGCCGCCAAGGTAGAATCAATTTTATTTGTTTTAAATAAGCCCATAGAGATAAAAAAAATTGCGCAATTGTGTGCATGCGGCAAGGATGAGATAGAAGTGGTTTTGGAAACTTTAAAAAATAAGTACAACAACGAAGAGAGCGGTATTAATGTTTTGACAACCGACCAGGAGGCGCAGTTCGTGAGTAGTCCGAAGAACAGCAAGTTAACGGAGACTTTGGTAAAAGAGGAAATTGAGGGAGAATTAACACATCCGCAGTTGGAGGCTTTGACGGTGGTGGCCTATCGCGGACCGATAACCAAACTGGATTTGGAGCGAATCCGGGGAGTTAATTGCAGTTTGATCCTGCGCAACCTGATGATCAAAGGGCTTGTTGAGGCGGAAAACGACAAAGTGACGGAAAACGCAAGATATAGGATCACGCCCAGCTTTATGAGACATTTGGGAATTATGGAGGTAAAAGAATTGCCTAACTATAAGGAGCTTTCGCAAGCAGAGTCTCTGGAGGATATTTTAGAAGATAAGTAAACGAATAATGTTTAGTTTTTTGTTTAGCCTGATAATAGCGAGTCAGTTGGTTGCGCCGGTTTCGGAACTGGCGCAAATAGCCATGGAGCATAAAAGCAATTATCCGGCGAGAAAAATGACCGGCAGTTTTGAGCCGGTGATTGAGGCCAAGAGCGCTTTGGCATTGGACATTGAGTCCGGTAAGATTTTATACCAAAAGGACGGTTTTAAAAAAAGACCTTTGGCAAGCATAACCAAATTAATGACTGCCTTGGTTTTTTTGGAAAACAATGACCACTGGGACAGGAAAATACGGATTAGCCAAGATGACCAAAAAAACGGCGGCAAAGTGGTTTTGTTTCCGGGAGAAGAAATATGGCTCAAGGATTTATTCAGAACGGCCTTGGTCGGTTCGGTCAACAGCGCCGCTTATGAATTGGCTTCGGCCACGCCTTTAAGTTATGAAGATTTTATAAAGAGAATGAACACCAAGGCGGTGGAGATTGGCATGAAAAACAGCATTTTTTTGGAGCCGACTGGGATAGACGCGCATAATATGGCAACGGCGATGGACGCGGCCAAGTTGATTGAATATGCTTTGGGCAAGGAAGAGATCAGACTGGCTTTGACCATGCCAAACTATTCTTTTAGAGCGGCGAGCGGCGAGTCTCATACGCTAAAAAACACCAACAAACTTTTAACCAGTTATTTGAATCTTGTGGGCGGTAAAACCGGTTACACGGAAGAAGCGGGATTTTGTCTGGCTAATGTGGTTAGCCATCCAAAATTTGGTCAGGAGATAGTGGTGGTGATACTTGGCGCTGAATCAGAGGAAGAAAGATTTCAACAGAATAAATTTTTATCGCAGTGGGTGTTTGACAATTGGGAATGGGGGGAGGCGAGAAAACAATAAGACACAGCCCGCCAAGTACCAAGGTGAATTATTTACATAAGTGGAAGGCGCCTGCCTGCCCTGCCTACCGGCAGGCAGGCGGCAGGCAGGGATCAGCCCAAGGCTGAAAATCAAAAAATTAAGAAAACAAACTGATGTTATTAAATTTTTCAAAAAATTATATGACCAGTCAAAATAAAAAATACATAATCGCCAACTGGAAAATGAAACTTGGCCAGCAGGCGGCGGTGGAATTGGCCAAGAAAATAAAAAAACAGTATAGAGGCGGTGGGAGTGTAGAATTAGTGGTGTGTCCTTCAGCAACGGCCTTGTCGGCCGTGGCGGAAATTTTTAAAGGAACGGAAATCAAGCTTGGGGTGCAAGATATTTTTTACCACGATTTTGGAGCTTATACCGGTCAGATATCACCCTCCGTGGTAAAAGAAATAGGTTGCGAGTATGCGATTATTGGGCATTCGGAGGTGAGAAAACTTGGTGAAACCGATGAGAATGTGAACAGAAAAGTGGCCGTGGCGCTGAAGCACAACTTGACGCCGATTATTTGCGTAGGCGAGACATTCCAGGAATATGAAGCGAAAAAAACAGAGGTGGTGATTATTAATCAGGTGGTTAAAGCGTTGGAGGATGTTAAATTAGAGGCGGGGCAAAAAGTGATTATCGCTTACGAACCAGTTTGGGTAATAGGCTCGGGTCAGGCGGTAGATCACGGTATTTTCCAACAGATCGTGCAAATCATCGCGCATACGGCGATTGAGATGGGAGAGAAACTATCCAATAAATTTGAAGTTATCTACGGGGGCAGCGTTGACGAAGACAATATCAAGGATTTTATCGCAGGTAATATTTCCGCTGGCGTGATCGTTGGCAATAACAGTTTAGTAGCGGATAAATTATTAAAAATAATCAGGAATATCCAATAATATGCATTATGCCGTTTTGATTTTGATAATACTGATTTGTCTGGCAGTCATTTTGCGTTTGGCCGGCGGCAAGGTCCGCAAGCTCAAGCTAATTGCGGTGGAGGCGATACCGGAAGAAAAACAGAGTGAGATAAAAAAAAGATTGTTGGAAATCCGGTTGCAGAAGCGCATACTTGGTGGCGGACAAAAGATTTTTTCTTTTTTTAAAAAAGTAGGCGCTATTTGCCTTAATATTGTAGTCGGATTGGTAATTTTTTTCAAAATGAAAAGACAAAGAAGGTTGTTCACCAGAAAGATGCCGGAAGCAAAAATTAGAACGGAATCGAAGACGGCGAGTGTGGTTTCCGACAAGCTTTTGGAGGCCGGAGTTTTGATTAAAAAGAGAATGTTTGATGAGGCGGAAGGGAAATGCATTGAAGCTTTAAAAGATGAACCAAAAAATGTTGATATTTTTTTGGTTTTGGGAGACATCTATGCGTTTAAGCAAGAATGGAAATCGGCCGAAGAGACATACCGCCATATTATGAGAATTGATCCGAAATTTCTATTAGCCCAAAAGGAGCTGGCAAATATTTTGGAAACAAGCAAAAAATGGGAAGATTTAAAGCAATTAAGCCAATATATTTTAAAGAACGGCCATGAGGAGGCCTGGATTTACATCAAGTTGGGTTTGAGCTACCGGAAAACAGGCTATCCGGATGTGGCGGAAAAATATTTTGAAAGAGCGGTTGAGCTTGAGCCAAAAAGCGAGCCAGCGCTTGACTGTTTGCTTGAGGCCGCTATAATAAACAAAAATAAATCATTAGCGTTGAAGGCACTCAATACCTTAATGGGCATCAGTTCAGACGCGATGAAATTGCAGAGCTATCAGGATAAGATTGACATTTTGTGAATTTTTCATAAAAATTTTAGGCCGTTGTAGCTCAGTTGGTAGACCTGTCCGCCAGAGCCAAAGCCCATGTAGCTCAGTTGGTAGAGCAACTCCATGGTAAGGAGTAGGTCGCCAGTTCAAATCTGGCCGTGGGCTCTGGCTTTGGCAGGCGGGGCAACTCCATGGTAAGGAGTAGGTCCTCGGTTCAAATCCGAGCAACGGCTCCAGTCCGCATATCATTTGTAGTTGGTAGAGCACCCCAACATTATGTCGTGAAGCTCGCCGGTTTTCCCCTTCGGGGGGATCTCTCGCAGAGAGACAAATCCGAGCAACGGCTCCAGCGCGAAAATTATATATCAAATCAAATATATGACACTCGGTCTTTTCACTTTGGCGGTCAACGCGCTTTTGGTGCCCTTGGTCGGCAAAAAGTAAATCAGAATAGTCTTTGGCTAAAATACTTATACTAAAAAATCCGTTGGCTAGACGGATTTTTGCTTTTGACTAATTCCCCTTAAAATTCTATACTTAAAGGGAATTGAATAATGAATTATAAGTCATGGATTAAGGGAGAAAAACCAAAACCATAATTCATTATTCATTATTCTTAATTCAAATTATAAACTAAAATCCAACCTAAAACAAGTTGGATTAAAAGGGAAAAATATGGATAATATCAATGCGAATAATGCGACTTGCTGCCATAAACCAATGTTTTGGTTTAAGATTTTGACCCTGCTTTGCGTCACCGCTATTGTGATTGTTTCCTTGGCGCTTCTGGCCAAGGGACCGGATTTTAATAATCAGTTTTCCGTGTCCGCGACTGGCCGGGTGTTTGCCAAACCAGACATCGCCAATCTAATTGTGGGCGTGAAGACCGAAGCTAAATCAACCGCGGCTCTGGCTGTAAAAGAGAATACAGCCAAAATGAATGAAATTGTGAAGGCCTTAAAAGATATTGGGATTGAAGAAAAAGACATTCAGACCACTAATTATAATCTGAACCCGGTTTATGACTGGACAGATAAGACTGGCCAGCGCTTGAAAGGTTATGAGGTTAATCAAAATATCAATATCAAGATTCGCAACTTAGACAAAATTGGCGACGCG
>Ga0156304_131_pt1 | contig 10584 bp, 8 predicted proteins | sample RifCSPlowO2_12_FD_107952 | JGI IMG/M metagenome (GOLD analysis project Ga0156304, IMG submission 107952) | Candidatus Kuenenbacteria bacterium RIFCSPLOWO2_12_FULL_42_13 | reverse complement strand
TGGCGGCGTAATATGATCGTAGTTCGCGTCGCGTTCAAAATCTGCCATTGACTCACCTAACTCATCTTCAACAGTATCTGTCGGATTGGGATAACCAAAATTGTTGAATCTTTTTTGGGATCTTGACTCGGATCTAGAAAATGACGGCGGCGGAGTATCCAGGACATCAGGTTTAATATCCAGCCTTTCGTCCCAGGGCAGGACCACATCGTCAAAGCCCCTTTTGCTCTCAAAGTCTTCATCTTCATCTTCCGGCTCGGCTGTTAAGTCTTGCGGTAAATCAAAGTCTGGCAAATCAAAATTCTCTTCCGGATGAAAATCTTCTATTTTTTCATCCTCGTCATCCTGCCAATTAGGCTCAATCCATTTGTCGTCTTCATCAACATCATCAAGGCCGCGGTAATAAAAATCATCATCTCTAAAACGCGGCTTTGGTTCGTAATCGTCTTCGGCCAGATCAGCCAGTGTTTTTTGCGATTCGCGCCAAAGGGCGATTTCACGATTGACGCGCGAGAGCATTTCCTCTTCGGTCAGGCCAGCCAACTGTTTTTTGTGGCGGAACAAACCCTCATAATCGTCAAGAGGCATAATGACAAATTCCGTATCGTCTTTTAAGACAATGACTTTATCGCCGGTGTTTCTGACAAAGTAAATGATTTTATCAAGTTGGTTTTTCATAGGCATTTTCTAAAACGAGTAAAAGGGAAACTTGTCTTTAATTTAACAGATTCAGCCAAAAATACAAGGGTTGATTTTTCCCCTTTTTGCGAACAGATAAGGCAGGCTAAGTTGCTTTAGACAATGGGCTTATTTTGAGAGGATAAAACCATTTTAAAAACCACCGGCTGGTATTTATTCCGCGGATATTTTTTAATTCCATTTTTCACAAAGCCACATTTCTCATAGGCCATAATGGCGCGCTTGTTGTCCGGCCGCACTTCTAAATAAGCTTTTTTGTATTTTAACCGGCCAAAGGCAAGGCGCAAAGCCTGTTTAATGGCCAGCTCGCCATAACCCTTGCCCCAATATTCTTTTTCGCCGATAACGATGTTTATTTCAAATAAATCTTTATTTTTATGCATTATGGCCAAATGACCAATAGCTTTATGGTGTAGTAAGATAAGATAGTGGCGATCTTTTCCATTATTTAATAAATCTAAAAAATAACCGGCCAGAAGTTTCGTTGATTTTTCCGTTATTCCGCTGGTGAGTTTGATTAGTTCTTTATCGCGCCACCATTTGAGAAAATACTTCAAATCCGCCCGGCGGATTTTTCTTAGTTTGATGTTTGCACTAGTCATAAATATATTATAGCATAAAAACTTTGGGGCGCAATATTTTGGGTGGCTCTGGCTATTTTGCCACAAAAAAGATATAATCCCGATATATGAGACTTAAAAAAATATGTTTAAAAAAGGAGAATTAAAATTACTTTCTCCTTTCTACGCTCACTCGCTTATCTTCAATTTAACAAAGGTGATAATGCCGTTTTATGTTTTATATTTTCTGGGCATTGGACTTAGTTTTTTACAAATATCTTTGATAAGCGGGATTAGGAGCGCGGTGGCCATTATTTTTGAAATTCCGACTGGCGTTATCGCCGACAAATACGGCAGAAAAAACAGCGTGATTTTTGGATATCTTTTCACGGCCGTTTCATTGGCGCTAATTCCGCTAAGCAATAACTTTTATATCATCGCCGCCATCTTTGCAATTGACGCATTTTTTGAGACATTTATAAATGGAGCGGATCGCGCCTGGGCGGTTGATTTAATAAAAAGCACCGATGAATCTCTACTTGATAGATATTTTTTAAAAACCAGGCTATTTAGAAATATCGGGATGATAATCGCGCCGATAATAGCCGGATTTATTATTGGACAACACTCAATGAAAATATTGTGGTGGGTATTCGCTGCTGGGATTATTGTTTCCAATTTGATCCTAGTTTGGGCCAAAGAAATCCGCCAAAAGACACTGGAAATCGCAGCTCCCCAAAAACAGATTAGGGCAATAATGACAAAATCGTTGGAGTCTGTTAAATATGCCTTTTCCCATAAAATCATATTTCTTTTATTGCTTGGAATATTCATTTTTTATTTCGTGGACGAAATTACTTCTTTGGTTTGGACGCCTCATTTACAAAATAACGGTTTAGACCTGCCGTCAATCGGGTTGCTATTTTCAATAATTTCAATAATCGGAATAGCTATCCCGATTATTACGCAAGCGATTCTGAAAAGAAAGAACAAGATATCCCTAATTTTGGCCTCAGCTATTTGTTATGCTGTTCTGTTGTTCGCCGCCGGAAGCATAAATTCAATTGCCGCTTTGGCGGTAATTTTCATTTTCTTCAATTCACTTGACGAGATATTTTTACCGCTTGAAGAATCACTAATAAACGAATTCATCCAAAATCAGCAACGAGCGACCGTGCTGTCAATAAAATCAATGGTAGAATCTTTGGCTGCGATAATAGGCGCTCCTCTGGCTGGTTTGGTTGCCGGAGCGATAATCGGTCCAAAGGTTTTCATGATTTCAGGAATTTTAATACTTTTATGTTCAGTAATTTACTTTTTTGTCTGGAACAAAATAAAAAGGCCGGAAGTTATTAGCTTCCGGCCCCGACCCTAAGATCACTTACAGCCGGTTCTTTTTCCGGCCATGGTGATCCGAGCCTCTTTCCGGACTTTACGCATGGCGTACTCCTTTTTAGGTTATCTTTCTTAATTACCGATTAGTTCGGCGGTTAATTTTTCTTGCAGAAGTCTTCTGGTTGCCTTCCGATAAAAATTGCAGAGCAGAATATCCTTGCTGTTCTTGGCGGCGTTGGCAACCTCTCTCGTGATTTGGCACTGTCCGGCGCAGACTCCTTCAATTTCACATTCATAACACATCGGGTCATTGCCTGGCAATCTGCCCTCAACTAATTTAAAATATGGTTTATTCTCACCAAAAATTTCATCAAAATTAGTTAGATCACCCAACTGCGTATTGGTGTGTCCGCAAATAAAAACCCGGCCAGACGGATTAACTGAAATATTCCTCCCCTTGACCGCTTTACAAAAAGTCGGCATGTCATCTTCCGGTTCATTAACGAGATTATCGTAAGCGGTTGTCCATGTCCCGAAATTCTCCATGCTATTTTCATGACACGCGTGTCTTAGCTCCATAAGCTTCTCTATACAACTGTCAAGGGAATGTGTGGCGATGGTATTAATTAGATCTATATCACAGGCTATTCCGCGAAAACCTTCGTCGTGCGCCCAATTTATGAAAGCGGAATTCAACGCATCAATATTCAAATCGTTAACAGTAATACTAAAACCGTCCAAGGGATAAGATATTTCGGCCAGTATTTTAAATTTGGAAACAATCGTGCCAAAGGTTCCTTTCCCATTCTTAAAAATACGGATAGCGTCATTTCCTTCGAGCGGGCCGTCCAAAGAAGTTGAGATATAAACATGGTTGTCTCTTAAAAATTCGGCCATTTCCACCGTAAGTAATGAAAGGTTGGTGTTAACGGCTAATTGCGCCTTGTCGTCAAGGGATCTAATATATCTCACGGAGTTTTTTAAAACTGGCCAATTCATTAGCGGTTCAGCCGAGCCAAAATGAACATTTAAATGCATATTGGCCCATCGCCGCAATGTATTACGATAAGCATCAATCGCCATTCTAGCTGTTTGCCAATCCATAATTTTTCTTTTGCCATGAGCGGAGCTTGTCTGGATAGAACACTTGTGAAGGCAGTGTTTGCAGCCAAAATTACATTCTTCGGCAATCATAAGGTTTAATAATCTCAACTGTCCGCCACCAACGACTTGTTTCATCCATGCTTTATTGCGTGCAGTTAAAAACTCCCTTTCATCAACCTGTTCATTAACAATATAACCAGCGCCTGCGAGTTCTGATAAGATTTTCGCTTCAGTTTGAGAGATTTCCCCTTTTAACGCCTTTTTGATCTTATTGAGCAACCGCAGATATGGTGGTTCTAATAAAAATAAATTACCTCGCAATGAATGGTAACATAATCCATACCCGCCTTGCTCTATCGTCTGTAAATGGGGACTAACTATCATTTGTGACCTCCTTAATTCTTCTTTTGTGAATGTTTTTGTTATTTTTACTTCTTCCTTTTATTTACCTTTAACTTAGCATAAAAAAAGACCCTGTCAAATTTACAAAACATAAGCATGACTGGCCAGATTTAACTTACTAAAAACAAAAACCGCCCCGCGTTTGCGGAACGGAGGTGCAATGGATTGAATAATCGCATTATTTCATCTTGCGGCGGATAAAGGTGGGAATTTCAAATTCATCAGCATCGTCAGAAAGAAAATCTTTGATAGACGGTTTGGCTGATTTGTCTTTATCTGACGGAGCTTCAGAAGAGGCTTTGGCCGCGTTAGCTGATTCTTTACTCACCTTGGGAATGAAAGCGCTCGCGGACTGCAAAGGACTGGCAAAGGTGGCCGGGCCGGCAAATTTGGAATCTCTTTTAGCTGATTCGTCGCCAAAACCAGTGGCGATCACCGTGATGGAAACTTCGCCTTTTAGATTATTGTCAATCGTGGTGCCGAAAATAATTTTGGCGCCGGAATCAACCGAAGCGGTGATCAATCTGGCAGCCTCGTTGACTTCATTCATAGTCAGGTCGCTCGGACCAGTAACGGTAAAGAGCACGCCTTTGGCGCCTTCAATGGACAATTCCAGCAAAGGCGAATCAATGGCCGCCTTGGCCGCGTCTACTGCCCGGTTTTCGCCGCTGCCCTGGCCAATGCCCATCAGGGCCGAGCCGGATTCTTTCATAATAGCCTTGACATCGGCAAAATCAACATTGATCAGACCGGGCTTGGTAATTAATTCGGAAATACCTTTGACGCCTTGTTTTAAAACATCATCAACAATGCCAAAGGCATCCAAGAGCGAGGTTTTTTTATCAATAATTTGTAAAATGCGATCATTGGGAATGCTGATAATAGTATCTACTTTGGCGCCAAGTTCTTCCAGTCCTTTGTCCGCGATAGTTCGGCGCTGCGCGCCTTCAAAAGAAAACGGACGCGTTACCACTGCCACAGTCAAAGCACCCAGATCTCTGGCGATTTCCGCGATAACCGGCGCGGCGCCAGTACCGGTGCCGCCGCCCAAACCGCAAGTAATAAAAACCATATCAGCGCCTTTTAACACCTCCCTTATTTCACTGGATGATTCTTCGGCTGATTTCATGCCCAGTTCCGGATTCATGCCGGCGCCAAGTCCGCGAGTGACTGTTCGGCCAATATGCAGTTTATGCTGGGCTAAATTTTGATGCAGGGCTTGGGCGTCAGTATTGACGGAAATAAAGTCAACGCCGTTAATATCACTGGTTACCATTCTGTTGACGGCGGAGTTGCCGCCGCCGCCGACGCCAATGACTTTAATTTTAGCAAAGGTTTCCACCTCGGGTTTCACCTCAATGGTCTTTGTCTTCCTGTTAATTTTACTTTGTTTAGTGATAGCCATAACCTTAGCTTTATCTTTTATATGTGGTTAATATTATAGGTTGCCATTCAAACTCCCTTTAGGGAGGTCTTGGTGAAATGCGGAATAATCCGTTTTGTCCTAATTTTTCTAGTAAACCTGCCTAAAGGCAGTATGAAAAAACTGGCAAACGGGAAAGTCCTAATGTGGTTAATATTATAGGTTAAATGAAAATAGTCAAGGGTCAAAACCGAATAAGGTTTTTGAGCCAGGACGCAGCGTGGGCAGCCAACTCGCTCACGGATTTAAAAGATGGCAGATGAAACGGCTTGCCAGATTTGCCGCCAATTGTTTCGGCGCCCCAATAAGCCAGGCCAATGGCGGCCGTGAACGACAGATTATTGATCTTGTCAATGGCGGTATTGATATTCAAAGGCAGGCCAAGCGAGGCGGGCAGCCGGAATCTTTTTTTAGCGACTTCAATAATACCCGGCAGTTGCGCGCCGCCGCCGGTCAAAACAACGCCGGCCGGCAAAAGACCGGAACGATCAATTTTGATCAATTCTTTGTCAACCATGTCAAAAATTTCTTCCACGCGCGCTTCTATAATTTCAGAAATATATTTCAACGACACGCTCTCATTTTCGCTCTCGGAGAAATCACCTAAATTTATTTCTTCTTTCTTGTTAACATTTTCGGAAACGGCCTGACCGTATTCTAATTTTATGCTTTCAGCCACATCCAGCGAGGTGCGCAGGCCAATGGCGATATCAGCCGTAATGTGATTGGAGCCTAAAGGAATAATAAAAGTATGCAAGAGATCGCCTTCTTCAAAAACAGCCGCGGCTGAAGTGGACTCGCCGATGTTCACCAAAGCCACGCCCAGCTCTTTCTGACGCTTGGTTAAGACGGCTTCGGCGTTAGCCAAAACGGACAGCACCAGGTCGTCAATTTCCACGCCAGTGCGATAAACCGCCTTGGTGAGATTTTTGATCTGGGAGGAAAGCCCCAGAATAATCTGCGTGGCAACCTCCAGACGAATACCAGTCATGCCCAGGGGATCTTTAATGCCAGTTTGATTGTCAATGATAAAATTTTTGGGGATAACATGAAGGATCTCGTAATTGGGCGGCGTGGCCACTGCTTGAGCCGCCTGAATGGCGCGGTCAACATCATCTTCTTTAATCTCGCCGTTGGCTCGAGAAACGGTGATCACGCCTTTGGATTCTTGGGTGATGATGTGGGCGCCGGAGATGCCGACAAACACCCGTTCAATCGGCGAACCGATCATTCTCTCGGATTGCTCAAGACAGCTGGTGATGGAAGAAACCGCGTCTTCAATGCTGACGATCACCCCTTTGCTGATGCCGGCCGATGGCACCTCGCCGCAACCGATAATGTAAAAATTGCCGTCTTGGGGATTGAACTGGCCGGTAACCACGCGCACAAAAGAAGTGCCAATATCCAGACCAGTAATCAGTCTTTCTTTCATAATGTTAAAAGTTAGTGTTGTTTGTAGCAGTCAAGCAACTGTCTTTATTATAAAATAAAAATACAATTTAGACAAATACGCACTTATCCACTGTCCTCGGAAACCCGTTTCAATTTATTATACAGCCTCGAACCGTCAATTTTAACGATTGAAAATATACGGCCAAAAGATAATTAACCCGATAATTGCCGCGCCGATGGAAGAGATCAAAACCGCGGCGGCCATAAGGTCTTTTATTATTTTAATGTAATCATGAAGGCGGGGTTTTAGGATATCGGAGAGCCGTTCAAAAATTGTATTCAGTGATTCCAGAACCAGCACAAAAACAATCACGAAAATCAAAGCGACTTTTTCCAGACGAGTCAGGTGAAAAATAAACATTAAAAAAATAACAACAAGCCCGCAAAAAATCTGAATTTTAAAATTATTTTCTTGCCAGACATATCTAAAACCAGCCAAAGCATAACGAAAACTGCGGAAAAAATCTTTCAGGCTAAACATAACGATGGTTTAATTATTTTTTCTTCCAACCGTTGCATTTTTTGCCTTTCTTTAATTGTGCGGTGGTCATAGCCGATCAGGTGCAAAAAACCATGGGCCAGTAGTCTGATAATTTCGCTTTCAAAAGAATGGCCAAATTTTTTAGCCTGTTCTTGAGCAATCTGGCAACAGATGACAATTTCCCCGTCAAGCATGCCGTTTTTATAACGGTAAGAAAAACTCAAAACATCGGTCGGCTGGTCCAGGCCGCGATAAGAATGATTCAAACGGCGCATGGTTTTTTTGTCCACGAAAGCCAGGGAAATTTCAGCATTTTTAATTTGCCGCGCTAATAGGAATTTTTTAAATTGTTTTTTAATAGTCCGGTCAGGCAAGGTCGCGGCAGCTGTATTATTGATTTCTATTTTTAACATAAATACTATTCTGAAGCCATCAGTTTAAAGCTTTTAACAATCATCTTAAAAGTAGTCATAAAATTGCCGTTCTGGCGCAAATTTATGTTATAAATCAAGCTGTAAATATTATCGCCGAAAATAAAGTAAAGATGCATCTGATCGGCGCTGACGATGGCCGGCGTAGCGCCGGCAACCACGGTGTCCGTGACCGTTGTCGGATCTAGCTTGAGATAATCTTTATACCATTTTTTAATATCAACATAGCCTTGGCTATTGGGTTCAATGAGAACCTGAAAAAATTCGCCCTGAGCGTCCTGGAAAATGACCGAGCCCTGGGTTTCTTTGACTTGCCAACTGGCCGGATAAACCAGGTTGTAATGATGAAAATTATTGACCTGGGTTTTGACCAGATCGGATTCATAGAGCCTGGCGCTGCCGGCAATTTTGGGATTGTAAAGATTTATAACTTCAACGCCGTCTGAATAGGTGTCTCCGTCGGTATCTGGATTACTTTTATCCGTGCCAAAAAGCGCTTCTTCCGCATCGGTCAAGCCGTCCTGGTCGCTGTCAATGACTGGTTCATAATTTATATTTTCTTCTGTTTCTTCTTCAGTTTCTGCCAGGGGAATAAATTGCCAGTTAATCAAAAATTGCTCATAAATGTCGTCAACGACGACACGCTTGGATTTTATAAACTCCAAAATGTAAAACTTGCCGCCGTAAAGGGTGGCAATAGTAAAAGAATTGGCGGCAATATCGTCAGAGCGATAACCGTCGTTGTTATTTAATTTATACGATTCCAAGTCCACCTCGCTCAACCCGAAATTTTGAGTCAGCCAGCTCAAAAGCGTGGCACGCTCACTGTTATTGTAGACGGTAATGTAAATTTGACCCAAACCAGTCTCACCCGCGATAGAGATCCTAGAGAGCGCATTCGGCGCGGTTTCGGAAGCGGCTGACGCCAACTGCCAAGGGGTTGGATATTTTAAAGAATAATTATCCGTTGCCTTGATATAGGGTTGCCACTGGCTGACATCTAAGAGAACCTGAAGAGCTGATTCATCCGTGGTCGTGGGCGCGATATTTATCGGCTCTTGATTAAGGCTAGCGGGGGCATTGTTGGTAGCTGGCGCGTTGGTTGCCGGCGCGGGAACTTCTTTTTTAACGCTCTTTAAAAATAACCAGGCGGCCAAAGCCATGGCAGCGCCGATAACAATGACCATCATCGCTCCGATAATAATATTTTTTTTGAAGCCGGCAGTCGCGCCGCTGCTTTTGGACTGACCGCTAAATGAAGGGCGCACAGCCAAAAATTTTGCCGGCATAGTATGGACATCAAAGCTAACCGGCAAAACGGTTTTTTGGTTAGCGGAATTTTTGTCAAAAATTTGACTTTGTTCTGGCATGGGAATAATTTTTATTTTTAGAACTTTAAAAACTTGAATGATTTGAGCAGGGCTTCAAAATTATCTTGATGGTTGGACGCTCGTTTGGCAGCCACATAACGGATAATATAGCTAAAACCATTTGCCGCTTCATATTTTTGGGTGTTGAGTTCAGTAGAGTAAGGAGTCTGATCCGGCAGTTGCTCACTATTCTTTATGGTAAGCGCGCCGAGGATGTCGGCGGAAATAAGGTAACTCACATCAGGCGCTGGCAAATCCTCGGGCTGACTGTTATCAAGATAAATATACAGTTTTATCTGATTGACATCTTCGTTGAACAAAACCAAATTGTCACTGGCGGAACTCAAGACCATGCCGGACAAAGGCGTGAAAGAAAATTTATAAACATTGTTAGTGTAGACGCCAGCTGACAGCGAACCGTTGGGTTTGAGCGGATCTGTTTTGTTTTGTATTTCCTCACCGTCGCTGGCGCCATCACCGTCGGTATCCGTTTTTATCGGATCAGTTTTATAAACTTTCACTTCTTCACGGTCAGAAAGACCGTCATTGTCGGTATCAACGGCCTGCAAACTGGTACCCAAATCAGCTTCTTCTTCATCGGTCAGACCGTCACCGTCGGTATCGGGGTTGGCCGGCGGCAAATTATTATTGACGGCCGGAACATTGGTATTGGCATTTAAGTTGGAATTTTCTGGGTTGACATTGTTCACCGCTGGAGTATTGTTTCCGTTGTTTAATTCATTAAAAAGATTTACGGCTGGAGAATTGTTGGGGTTGTTGTTTCTGTTTTTATTATATTTAATAAACCACCAAACAGCGGCAGCGACCGTACCAATAATAATTAGACTAATAATAACCAGCAAAACAAGGCTTTTGGCATCCAGGGTTTTTGGCTGAGTGCCGATGTCTGATGTTGAGGGAATATTTTGATCAACTTTTTGGGCGGTAGCGGAAAAAATAGAGGGGGTGCTTTTGATTACCGGCTCTTGGAGTAATTGGGACGGAGCTTCCATCGGCCTTGGCTGAGGAGGCAAAGCAGCGCTGTTTCTTAGCGCCAGATCAATATTCATAAAAATATCTTCGGGTTCGCTTGGGGCAACGGCTGGCGGAAACGGCGGAGTTTTGGTGTTTGGTAGATTATTGGCTGGCGATGATGGATTATTAAACATAAGATTAGAATAACTTGGTAAGTTACTACGAATTACAAATTTGATACAAATATACGAATACCTTAATTCTTTTCTTTTTATTTTTTCTTTCTGGATGCTCGGATTTAATCCGAGCATGACAGTAAAAAACATCCCTGATTTCCAATTTCTGATTTCTG
>Ga0156304_125_pt1 | contig 10904 bp, 10 predicted proteins | sample RifCSPlowO2_12_FD_107952 | JGI IMG/M metagenome (GOLD analysis project Ga0156304, IMG submission 107952) | Candidatus Kuenenbacteria bacterium RIFCSPLOWO2_12_FULL_42_13 | reverse complement strand
GGTTTGGAGTGTGTGGATAAATGCGTTAGAAACATAGTGGAAACAGTGGTTTACAGAAACAGCGGTTTTGTCGTTTTGGTCGGCGATCACGGCAATGCCGAGGAAATGATAGACATTGTTACCGGCAAGGTGGACACCCAACACTCAACCAACCTCGTGCCATTTTGTCTTGTCGGACCGCGAAAACTAATGCGCCGTTTTAGAAAATTAAAACCCGGCGGTGCCCTGGCCGATGTGGCGCCGACCATTCTTTTTCTTATGAACCGCGACAAACCGCGCGCAATGACCGGACGAAATTTAATAATCTTGTAATTTAATAACTTTAATTACTTGCTTCGTCCTCCCCTTAGATGAGGGGAGGGAAGGGAGGGGTGTTGATTGCGTAAGCATGTTAGACCAGCACCACCTTCACTCCCTCCTCAATTGAGGAGGGGCCAAGCGCGAGAGTTTTCAATTTCTCAATTATGAAGTTCATCATTTTTGCCGGCGGCGTTGGTACGCGCCTTTGGCCGCTTTCCAGAATAAATTCACCCAAACAATTTGACGCCATCTGGGACAATAAATCCACGCTCCGTTTGGCCGTGGAACGGCTTGTCTCGTCTTTCAGTCGGTCTGACATTTATATTCAGACCGTAAGCGATTATGAGCCGTTGGTCAAAACCCAAATTCCCGAGTTGCCGGTCAAAAATATTTTTATTGAGCCAGCCAGAAGAAATGTCGGTCCGGCTGTTTGTTTAGCCATGAGTCGCTTGCAAAAAATTTTCAAGCAAGAACCCATCGCTATTCTCTGGGCCGACCATTTGATGAAAAATCCGGCTGACTTTATCAAAAATTTAAAAATAGGTGGGGAGCTTATTAAAAAAGACCCCAACCGTTTTGTTTTTTTGGCCGAGCAGCCGCGCTTCGCCAACAATAATTTGGGCTGGATTCATGTTGGCAAAAAGGCTGGTCAGATTTCTGGAGTTGATTATTTTCGTTTTTTGGGCTGGCAGTACAGGCCATCGTCAAAGGAGTGCGCTCGGATGTTTAATTCAGGTGAATATTTTTGGAATTCCGGTTATTTTGTGAGTTCAATTGATTTTATTTTGCGTGAATATCAGCGCTTGAGTCCGGATATATTTTCTATTGTGGAAAAGACTATTTCGGCCAAAAGTGGAAGACAGGCTTTTGAGATTTACAGCCAGGCGCCCAAAATTTCTTTTGATGATTGTTTAATTAAAAAAATAGCGCTTGACTCCGCCGTAATTTTAAAAACCAACATGGGTTGGTCTGATCCGGGCACGCTCTACGCGCTCAAAGAGGCCTTGCAAAAAGATGGCCACGAAAATGTCACTTCGGGCAAGGTTTTTAATTTCAATACCGTTGATTCGTTCGTCTACAATTTGGAGCATAAAAAATTATTGACCACCGTTGGCTTAAAAGGTATGGTGGTGGTCAATACCAAAGACGCCATTATTGTCGTACCCAAAGACAAAGTCAAAGATATTACCGAGCTCGTGGCAGCTCTTAAGCGCGATGGCTATAAAGAATATTTATAATTATGAAGAAAATTATTTTTTATCTGTTTATCCTCGTTGTCACTGCCGGTTTTTTGGCCAGCGGTTGGTTTGTTTTTGAAATTCTCAATCCCGTCAAAATTACCGATGACTCCGCCTTTACCATTAAACCAGGCGAGGGCATCAACCAAATCAGCTACCATTTAAAACAGCGAGGCATTATCAAAAGCTCCTTTGTTTTTGAGACTTACGCCTATCTCAAAGATATTGAAAGTCAATTCCGCGAAGGCGAATACTTATTGCCCTCGGTTATCAATATTAAAAGGCTCGTTGACCTTTTGACCGTTGGCGAATCAACCAAAAATTTAACTCTTTTGATAAAAGAAGGCTACACCATAAAAGACATTGACGCGGCCCTGACAGGCAAAGGAAATTTTTCAGCCGGCAGCTTTGAAATGGCCATTTCAAAGCTCAATCAGAATTTTCTTGCCGCTTATGATTTTTTGTCAGACAAGCCGGCGCAGGTTTCCTTGGAAGGTTATCTTTACCCGGACACCTATTATTTTTTCAGCTATTCCACCCCTGAAGATGTCATCAGAAAAATACTCGCCAATTTTAATGATAAATTAACGGATGAGCTGAAAACGGAAATAAAAAATCAAGGCAAAACTATTTTTGATATTATCACCATGGCTTCAATGGTAGAACGGGAAGCCAGAGTGGATCCGCAAAATCCCGGAGCTGACGCCAATATTATCGCCGGTATTTTTTGGAAGCGGCTTGAAGCCGGTATGCCGTTGCAGGCCGACTCCACGATTGAATATCTTGTCGGTCGTGAACCCACGCCAGATGACCTAAAAAAAGACTATCCTTTCAATACCTATCTTTATCCCGGTCTGCCGCCGCAGCCGATTTGCAATCCCAGTCTTGCCGCCATTAAAGCTGCTATCTATTCGCAAGAATCTGATTATTGGTTTTTTATCACCGAGCAAAATTCAGCCGGCACTGTTCACTATGCCAAAGATTTTGCCGAGCACCAGAAGAATATCGCTGAATATCTGAAAAAATAACTTATCCGCCAGCGCAGCAGCGATCGCATTTGACAGAGGCAACGGCATTTGCTACAATTGTTTTAACAATGTAGTTTTGCCCGAGATAGCCGGTGCTTCAGTAAAATGAACATAAATCCTGCCGAGGTAAAGATTATGGTCAAAAATTATCCAATATTGGCCAATATTTTACCCTGTGGCTTGTCCGCAGTTTTTTATTTTTTTAAAGTCAAAACTATGCCAAAGTCCAGACAACAAAAGAAAGAAGTATTAGACAATTTAATCAAGAGCTTAAGGAACGGCAAAGGCGCAGTCCTGACTGTTTTTTCCGGTCTCAAGGTTCAGTCCGATCGCGTTTTCAGAAGCAAGCTTTACGAGGAAGGCATTGAATATTCAGTGGTCAAAAAAACCTTGCTCAAGAAAGCTTTTAGGGAGTTGGGTTATCCGGAAGATAAAATTGATAATTTAAAAGGCAATGTTTCTCTGGCTGTTTCCGCCAAAGACGAGGTCGCTCCGGCCAAGGTCTTGGATAGTTTTATCAAAGACAACCAAATGGTCAGTTTTGCCGGCGGTATTTTAGAAAATCAGTGGATTGCCGCGGACAAAGTTAAAGCGCTGGCCAAACTACCCGGGAGAGACGAGCTCATTGCCAAAACCGTTAGCGCCATCAAAGCTCCGATTACAGGTTTCGTGAATGTTTTGGCTGGCAATTTAAGAGGGCTGATCAATGTGCTGAAAGCTGTGCAAAATAGGCAATAGAATTTTGAATTACGAATTTTGAATCAATTTTTAATTATTGAGTTTTGAACTAGGCGAATTAATAATATGAGGCGAAGCGTTTGAATTTAAAAATTTAGTCAATAAAAATTATTTAAAAATTAAAAATTTGAAATTAAAAATTTATTAATAACTGTTATTAAACTAATAATCTAATTAACTCAACCCATGGTGTTGTCTAAGTTGCGTTAAAAAAAGGTAATATATGTCTGATGAACAAAAAACCGTTGTTGAAGTGCCGGAGAAATTCAAATCAATTGTGGCAACCGTTGAAAAGATGTCTGTCCTTGATTTATCCGAGCTCGTGAAAATTTTGGAAGATAAATTTGGCGTTTCCGCCGTTGCTCCCATGATGATGGCCGCCGCTCCAGCCGGTGCCGCCGCTCCGGTTGAAGAAAAAAGCGAGTTTGATGTGGAGCTGACTCTCACCGGTGAAAACAAAATCGGCGTTATTAAAGTCTTACGTGAAGTTACCGGCAAAGGATTGAAAGAAGCTAAGGATATGACTGAAGCCGGTCCTATTGTGGTTAAAGTCGGCGCCAAAAAAGAAGAAGCTGAAGAGATTAAAAAGAAATTGGAAACAGCCGGCGCCAAAGTCACCCTGAAGTAAATTTTTCAGCAAAAAACATTCTGCCAAAGCGGAATGTTTTTTTGTTCAGTTTGACTTGTATTATTTTTTTACGGTTAGCCAGTCTACAGCCCGAATTTATAAACGCCCTTTGCCGTCAAAATATACAATTCTTTTTCATTGTCGCTTGGCGCGAGCGCGACTATTTTGTCCAGATTGTCGCCCAGTATCTGCCGTGTTACCTTGCCCTGTTTGTTGGCGACGGTGATTCTATTTTTTTCTTTATCCAAAAGGTAAAGGTTGTTCAGACCGTCTTTGGCGTAAATTATCGTTGCTTGGCTGATTGGCTCATACAAGCCGCTCAAAGTGAATTTTTCTTTTTTGCCCTTGAACAAGCGGTTGATTTCTCCGCCCGCGGCCGAGAGCCAGACATTGCCGTCAACGGCAATAGCAGTGTTGCCGGCAATGCTGGTTTCTTCTTTCAGCCACTTGACGCCGTTGCCGTAATCGCCGTTGCTGTAGTTGTAATTGTAAATATTTTTTTCACCCAGGAGATAAAATTTTTGACTGTAAATAGCCGCGTCAACCGCTTTGTCGTTGTCGGGTATTGTTAAGATTTTCTTTTGCACTGTTGTTTGCTTTTTATTCCAAAAAAATATTTCATTGCCGTTGCCGTAAAAAATCAATTGTTTATTGTCAGGGGCCATTATTTTATTGATCGGGCCGCTCAAGACCACTGCCTGATTGACAACGCCGTCGTTGCCGTTTATTTTATAAGCTGTCGCCCCGCTGACAAAATACAAAAAATTGTCTGACCAGACCAAATTGCCGGTTGGCACTACGGTTTCCGGCAACTTGGAAAAATAGCCTTCATTTTTTATTCTTTCAAGTTTATAGACCTTATTCGTCATCTCGGCGGCTTGTTTTACAAGCTGTTCATAATCAGCGCCGCTATTGTTTTGTTTATAGGTAAAATTAGCTAAAAGATTTTTGGCTTCGGCCAACAGTTGCTCAGCCTTGGCTTCGTCTTTGTAAATCATAGCCGCTTCCACCGAATTTAGTTTGTCTTTAAGGTCAGCAATGGCCGTTTCTATTTTCTGGCTTTGCGCCCGTTCTGTTTTTTTATCGCCGATAATTTTCAGGCTGCCGGCAAAAATTATCGCCACAATAATAATAAAAATTATCAAACGATACTCTCTCAGCCGCAATTTTTTGAGCCAATTCGTCGGGACTGCCGTCTGGCTCCCGCTAAAACCCAGTTTGGAGCGCCAGTCAGTCGCTGTCTTCTTCTGTTGGGTTTTGTCCTGATTTTTTTTGATTTTTGCCAAGACATTTTTTGTGATCGCGGTTTTGGCCCGCTCCGTCTTGCTGCCCAAAGATATTTTTATTTTTGACAGTGCGTCTTTAACCAGTCCAGTCAAGCGCCAGCCGCCTTTTTGGTTCAAACGATCCTCCATTTCCGCATTTTGGAGAATATTGATGTGGGCCGTCTCCATTGCCTCGCGCTCGTTTTTTTTGTAGCTTACGAATTTTACGATAATCGTGCTGAAATCAGCCGTTACTTTATAATCCAAAAGGGTGTTTTTCAAAAAAGCGCAAGCCTGGGTGGGCGCCAGAGTCGTGATGGTCTTTTTGATTTTTTCTTCGGAGAAATAATTAAAAATCGTGGCGTTGGAAAGTAAGAGAATGTCATTATTTTCCAGCTGACCCGTGATAATTTGGCTCAATATTTTTTTGGCCGCGGCTGTTTTTTTGCCGTTGTTGTCCGCGCCGGAAATGTCGTGGACTTTTCCTTCACGCACCAGCCAAATTTTTATATTATTATAATTACTCAAAGACAAACAGTCGTCTTGGACAGTCGCGATAATAGTACTTATTTTTTCTTTCAGCCATTGCCAGTTTTTTTGACTGATATCGGCGATGTTTTCATTAAAATACTGGCAGGTCGTTTCCAGCGCCGCCTCGGCGTTTTTGGTCGGAGAGTGATAATAGTATTCACTCAATTCTTGAACGATTTGTTCCAAAATAGCCGGCACTTTTTTTTCTTTTGATCTGATTTCCGCGATAATGAAAAGCTGTCCCAAGCCGCTCTCCTCCGCCAGGTTAAGCGGAGCAAGGTAGCTGTATGATTGGTTGTTGCCCTTGGTGTTTTTTACGGTGAGCTTATCGGCTTTGAGTTGGTAGTTCATATTAAAAATTATTAGATAGTTTCTCTAATTTTAGTATAGCAATTTTTTCATTTTACAACAAACCCGTTATATATTATAATGATAATATCTTACATTACCGCTAGATTTATCGGAACTGCTGTTAAAATTCGTTTTCCAATTCATTCATCCCAGCCGCAATCATCATTGTGACAGGTTTTGGCGGTTAAGGCAGGGATTCAGAAATATCCGCCAAAATATCACACGGGGGGAATTTCTTTTTATTGCATCGGCGCAAGCTGCCTTAGCGGGCAGTTTGCCCCTAAGGGCAAAAACGGAAAAATGTTTTAAGAACTGGATGTTCGGGTCCCACCAATGCGGCGGGCAGGCAAGCCTGGGAATGACAAACGCGAAAGCCCCAAATTCATAATTTGCAGTATGTTAGAAAATCTGTTCGGTTCCAAAACCAGAGTCAAACTGTTAAACCTCTTTTTTGATAATTCGGAGAGCTGTTTTTACATTAGAGGCATTAGCCGCGAGATAAAGGAAAATCTTAATTCCGTCAGAAGAGAAGTGATTAATCTGGAAGAGTTGGAGATTATCAAGTCGGTCCCGCTGGATTCTTTAGACCTTCCTGAAATAGAGCGGACTAAAGAGGCGCGGGAAAAAAGAAAATATTATCAGGTCAATAAAGACCAGCTGCTTTACAATGAGCTTCTGAATCTGATTACCCGCGCCAAAATTTTGGCCGACAAAGAACTTTTGGAAAAAATAAAATTGGAAAAAGGCATCAAACTTCTGGTGCTCTCCGGCATCTTTGTCGGTAATCAGCGCGCCAGGACCGATATCCTTATTATGGGCAGCGTTGATAAAAATAAAATCAAACGACTGATCGGCGGATTGGAAAGAGATTTGGAACACCCATTGCGTTATTCCATTATGAGTCAGAGTGAGTTCAACTACCGCAATGTCATGACTGATAAATTTTTATTTGAGATTATGGAAAGCAAAAAAATCGTTGTGCTTGACAAGAGAAGATAGCGGCCCGTCGCCAAATGATTTAATTTTATTTTACAAAAGCGCTTTGCCAACGAGCGCTTTTATGCTCACTTATGGCCATAATAAATCTTACTCAAGCCATTGCCAGGTCAGGACGGTGTTCGCGCCGCAAAGCCGAAGGGCTGATTCGCGCCGGCCAAGTTAAAGTTAACGGTCAAGCTGCCGTTCTTGGAGCCAAAATTGATCCAGCCGAAGACCAAATAACGGTAGCTGGCCAGCCGCTTGGCAGCGCTGGCAAAAAAGTTTATTATTTAGTCAATAAGCCCATTGGCTATGTCTGTACTGTGAGCGATGTTCACGCATCCAAAAGGGTGGTTGATTTAGTGCCAAAGATTCCCAAGGTTTGGCCAGTCGGCCGGCTGGACAAAGACAGCCGCGGACTCATAATTTTAACCAACGACGGCGATTTGACTTATCGCCTGACTCATCCCAAGTTTGAGCATGAAAAAGAATATTTGGTAACCTTGGACAAAGAAATAATGTCAGCTTTGCTCTTAGGACTAAAGCGCGGGATTAAATTGGAAGAGGGGATAGCCAAGGTTGATAATATTAAAAAAACCAGCCCAATTAAAATTTCTCTTGTTATCCATCAGGGTTGGAAAAGACAAATTCGCCGTATGGTTCAAGCCTGCGGTTACAAAGTAGCGGATCTCATTAGAATTAGAATTGGCAAGACCAAGTTGGGCGACATAAGGAATGGAGAATACAGGGAGATGAAGAGTTCTAATTTCTCCGCCTAATCGCCCAGTGAATTATTATTGTCCGTGGCAGGCGGCAGGCAGGGATCGCCCGCAGGGTGATAATATCTAATTTCTTCGCCAACATACGGCGTGGATTATTCAAGCTCGGCGAAGGCGGATCACCCGCAGGGTGATAATAAAATTCTCAATGCCTAATTCTAAAAATTAAAATGTGGTGAGTAATTATTTAGGCATTTAAGTATTAGACATTTTGTTAGGCATTAGAAGTTAGGTGAATTAGGAATTGGTAAGATAATAAATTTTTAAATATGCTTAAAATTAAAATCAAGAGATTAAAATCCGAAGCCGTTCTGCCTTCTTATGCTCATCCTGGCGATGTGGGGCTGGATTTACGCTCGTTGGAAGATTATGCATTGCAAGCAGACGAACGGCGGGTGTTCTTTCTCGGTTTTGCCATAGACTTTGAAACCGGCTATGCGGCCATTATTAAAGATAGAGGCAGTCTGCCGGTTAGGGGCGGCGTGCATGTCATGGGCGGCGTTTATGATGCCGGATACAGGGGTGAATACAATGTCATTTTAATCAACTTGGGCAGTGAAGTTTATCAAATCAAAAAAGGCGATAAGCTCGCCCAGCTTGTTATTTTCCCGGTGGTTATTGCCGAGCTGGAAGAGGTTGAACAACTGTCCGAATCCGCGCGGGGCGAGGGAAGATTTGGGTCAACGGGAAGATAGTAGATAATTTTTAATTTTTTAATTTTTTAATTTTTAAATAAATTCTAATTTTCAATGTTTAAAAATTTAGATTTAAAAATTTATTTATAAAATTAAAAATTGAAAATTGTATTTTATGTCCGCTGAACAAAACAACAAACTCAATATTTATTCTCTTGACCACTTGAAGCCCGAAGTGGTGGCCGTGGCCTTTGCCAAATGTTCGCGCTCACCCGAATCGTTCAAAACAATTGCGGATGAATTGACCGATGAAAAATCCGCTGATTTCCACGAAAAATGGGTGGTTGGCTATGGTCATTCATCAGTTGCCGAGCACGCCACTCTGCATTTGGCCATTGAAAATGTCTCTATCCTTGCCACCAAAGTCATTGAAGACAACCGTCTGGCTTCCTACACGGAAAAATCCACCCGCTACCAAATTTTTGACCGTGATAAATATTACAAACCAGGGAATATTCTGTCTTCAGAATTCGTTGGTGACTATGAAACAACGCTCAACTATATTTTTGATGCTTACACCGGGCTGAATGTATCTATGCGTGATTTTATTGTTAAAAAATATCCGAGAGACAATGAGCAAAATGAAAAGGTTTATAATGCCATTACCAAAGCCCGGGTGTGTGACAATACCCGCTATCTTTTGCCGACCGCCACTCTGACCAACCTTGGTATGACTGTTAACGCCAGACAACTGGAACACGCGATCGTGAAACTTTTATCACATCCGCTGGAAGAGTTGGAAAAGATCGGAGAGAGACTCAAAGAAGAAAGTTTGAAAATTACCCCGACGCTGATTAAATTCGCCAATGCCAATGAGTATTTACAAAAGACAGAACAGGAGTTGGCCGTATTAGCTAAATATACTTTGATTGACGCTCCGGCATCGGTTAACCCGGTGGAAATTGTAGACTATGACCGCGCCGCGGAAAACAAATTGGTGGCCAGCTTGCTCTACCGTCATTCGCATGAGCCGTATAAACAAATTTATGCCAAGATTAAAAATATGACCGCCGCGCAAAAAGAAAAAATCATTGATACCGCCTTGAAATACCGCTCCGATTATGACCAGCCGTTGCGTGAATTGGAAAATATTTATTACACTTTTGATATTTTAATGGACTACGGCGCTTTCCGCGATGTCCAGCGTCACCGCATGGCCACGCAACTCAATCAAAAAATCACCGTGGCGCATGGTTATGAAATTCCGGAAGAAATTATTCAGGCCGGTCTGGAAAAAGATTTTAGAGCTGTGATGGACCGGGCCGCTGAATTATACAATGAATTAGCTGAAGAATTTCCGAACGAAGCCCAATATGTCGTGCCTCTGGCTTTCCGCAAACGCACTTTATTCACTTGGAATTTGCGCGAGCTACATCACTTTATTTCCCTGCGCAGCGGCTCCAAAGGTCATATTTCATACCGCCGCGTTGCTCAAGCTTGTTGGCAAAAGTTAAGTGAAATTCAGCCATTATTGGCCAAATATATCCGCGTTAATATGCAAGGCGGTTCTGATTCCTGGGCTTCCACTATGTTCAAACCGGAATATAATTATATGCCACAGAATAAGAAATAGCTTGTAACTAGTAATTAGTAACTAGCAGATTGTTGATTAGTATGCAAAAATTATTCATCAAAAACCGTAAAAACCAAAAACTTGCTGTCATTATTGACCAGTCGGGGAATCCCCAAGGATTGGCCTTTATTATGCATGGCCTTGGTGGATTCAAAGAGCAATTGCATATTAAAACATTTGCTAAAAGCTTTAAAAACGCAGATTATACGGTAGTGAGATTCGACACTACTAATACTTTTGGTGAAAGCGATGGTGATTATGGAAATGCTACCACGACAAATTATTATGAGGATTTAGAAGATGTGATCGGATGGGCAGAAAATCAAAAATTTTATCAGGCCCCTTTTTCCTTGATCGGTCATAGCCTGGGTGGGCTTTGTGTTGCTCTTTATGCTGAAAAATATCCTGAAAAAATAAAAGGTTTGGCACCGATATCGACAGTAGTATCCTATGAGCTTAGTTGTGAGACATCAAAATATAAGAAAACAATGGAAGAATGGAGAAGAACAGGTTGGCGAGTTACCGAGAGTTCCTCACAACCAGGCCTAATTAAAAGGTTAAAATGGTCTCATATGATAGATAGATCAAAATATAATTTATTGCCGGAAGCGAATAAATTAACAATGCCAGTTTTAATGATTGTTGGCGATCAAGATGACAGCACTCTACCGGAACATCAGAAAATTTTTTATGAAAGACTGCCAGGCAAAAAAGAATTTCATATTATCAAAGGGGCGACGCACACTTTCAAGGACCCAGAGCACCTGAAAGAGTTGGAAGAAATTTTTGACCAGTGGATA
>Ga0156304_152_pt2 | contig 11379 bp, 11 predicted proteins | sample RifCSPlowO2_12_FD_107952 | JGI IMG/M metagenome (GOLD analysis project Ga0156304, IMG submission 107952) | Candidatus Kuenenbacteria bacterium RIFCSPLOWO2_12_FULL_42_13 | reverse complement strand
ACCCGGATCAATATGCCCCTTGGGCAGCGACCAGGAGTTGCCGTTTTGATTAGTAATTAAAATTCTTCCGTCCGGTCCTACCACCACTCCGCCGGCCGATTGCGTTTTGCGCATATAAATTACCAATTGAATATTTTTAGGACTTTCGCGTTTGTCATTCCCTTGCCTGACAAGGGAACCCAGTTCTTAAAGAATAGCGCCATTAGTTTGCTGTCTGGATCCTCGGATCAAGTCCGAGGATGACAGTAAGGGGGCAAACGCGAAAGTCCTAATAATGTCAGCCTATCATTTTTTATTTGCCAAGGCAATAGAATTTCATTTGACACCGTAAAATTTTTATGTTATACTTATCCTAGTTATAGAGAGTATTTTTAATACTCTTTCATATTATTTGGCCATTCTTGGCCAAAAATACTATCAATTAAAGAAAAATTTATGTCTTTCTCGCCACACAAGTTTTTGTTCGTTTTGTTGGGATTTGTCTTGATTTTGAGCCAGTTTTTATTTGTGCCAAATTCAGTCAGAGCAAGTGATATCACTGCCAGTAATGTACAGACAGAACCAAGAAGTGCAACTAGTATGCATTTGCAATGGGATAGTGGGTATAGCGGCAATACCGTTATCTTATATAATTTAGCTAATTCTCAAACATGGTTGGAAAATACGGCTGATTGTTATACTAATAATATTATTAGTACTGGGAGCAGGGAATGTCAGGCTATATTAAACGTAACTCCTGGCGCAATTTACTATTATAAATTTCGTGAGGGCGATATTACCCAAGAGTTTTCTTATTCTTATTTTGTCGTTCCCACTGAGTTAAAAGAAAGTGATATAACCATTTCCAATACTACTGGGCGGTCAGTTACTTTTACTTGGCAGACTGATAAGGTAACTAAAGGAAAAATTATATATTATCCAGCTGATAATAGTATGGATCAAAACAGAGTAGAAGAGGGCGGTTTTGTTAATGGTCATAGTATTACTTTAAACGATTTGTTCCCAAATCGTAAATATCTCTATCAAATTATCTCATTGGATCAGGAGGGTGCTGGCGTGACAACTAGTTGGTCAAATATGTTATCTTTTACTACGATTGATGCTGACAGGATAAAAAATGGCGACGGAACCTATGATCTGTATGAAGGTGATATGGTGAAATTAAACAGCGGGACTGTGGTTGAACCTGTTTTTTTATCATCCAATGATATTTTTTATGTTAAATTTAAGGTTTATGTGAATGAAACTAATTATCAGGGGACCACAGAAGCAGTCACCGCTGGGCTAAATAAAAAACTTTTGCATGTTTATCATGTTGGTTCAGCTAAATTTGAGGTACAAATTGACCAATTGGGGAAGGTTGGTGGTAAGTGGCACACCAAAGTGACTTTTTGGAGTACCCCCAATAAGCCGGTAATTGACAGCATTAAACCAATCGCCAATTCCAATTCAGCTACCATTAGCTGGCTTGTTGATAGTCCGACGGTAAATTGTGCCATGCCTTATGGTAAAAGTTCTGATTTAAACAATAGCACTACTGTTTTTGGCAAAAAACAGACACAAGAAACAGTCTATAATTATAGATACGACGCCAGTCTTAGTAATCTTGAATCAGGCACAAAATATTATTATAAAATAATTTGTTCCGAAAGCGAGAGCAATTACAGCGAGAGTGAAATTTTAAATTTCCATACCTCCCTTGGCCAGATTGATCTGACGGTTAAAGATATTTTTTATGAAAACGGTTTGATAAAAGTTAAATACTGCAACGCCGGCACAACCAGTAATAAAAATTCTTTTGGAGTAGGCGAGACTTTTTATATAAAAATGATTACCAACGGCAAAACGCACACCGGCACATCAAATTCAAGCAATTATGTTTTAAGTACGCCCGATCCCGGGGAGTGCGCTTCTAGCGACGGTTATCCGGCCAGCTATTTCAATTTAACTAGCGGTTCTTCTTCTGTAACGGCCGAGATTGACTGGCAAAAAGTTGTTAACGAATCAAATGAAAATAATAACACCTTAACCAAGACAGTTACCATTGGCGGGAGTGATGATACTGGTTTTTTGTATAACATCATGGCAACTTCAATTACTAAAAATTCAGCGACCATAAAGTGGACAACCTCACGAGCGGCCAATAGTCAGGTTGAATATGTTGAATCCGGCGGTAGCATCTATGATATTAAAGGCAAAAAAGACATAGGTTATGTGACTGAACATAATGTGACTCTGGCGGATTTGAAGCCGGGAACTCTTTATAAATATGCCTTAACTTCTTATGACCAGCAGGGTAATGTTTATGGCACCAGCTCACTTAGTTCTTCCGTATTGGGATTACACTTCACCACCTTGTCCGAATCAAATCAATTAAAACCGGATCTTGTTCCAATTCAGCTGGAAGTAAAGAATTTAACTCGCCCGGGCAATAAAATTTTTAAACAAAACGATATTGTTGAAGTTAAAATCAGTTTTAAAAATGTGGGAGAAACTGACATTAACCAAGAATTTTTCTACACCGTAGAAAAAGACATTGGCTTTGGCAGGTTGCGCGGCAATGTCTTGAATCTAAAAGCCGGTGAAACATATAAATATACAAGTAAGATGCTTTGGCCCAAAGACATTGGGAGCGGCGAGGTTAATTTTATGTTTACCGTGGATAGCGACAATAACATTGATGAATCAAATGAAGACAATAATATACTATTTAAGAAGATAACTTTAGGTAAGGCAACCCCTATTCCTCCTACTCCAACCCCACCACTTACTCCCACCCCATTACCCATACCCTCTCCTCCATCAGGTAAAATAGCCGAGCGTCTTGTTGGCAGGCTTTTATTAGCCGTAGAAGATAAAGGCAGAATTCATTATGTTAATCCAGATGACCAGAAAAGATATGAAGTGACCTTTGGCAATGTGATGAGCTTATTCCAAAATTTAGCCCTCGGTATCAGCAATGCTGATTTAAACCAGATATTAATTAATCCCAGCTCTGTCAGCGAGGGCAAAGATACTGACGGCGATGGATTTAATGATAAAAGTGAAGTGATGTATGGTTACAATCCGGAAATAGCCTCCAGCCCGGCTAATCGCGGTAATGATAAGATTAAAGTCAATACTAAATTATCAGATCGGCTGATTGGCAAACTCCTGCTCCAAACTGAAGACCGTGGCAGAATTTGGTATGTTGACCAAGGCGCCAAGCGCTGGGAAGTAACTTTTGGCAATGTGATCAATCTCTTTACTTCATTGGCTTTAGGTATTACTAATCAAGACCTAACAGAAATAGAAACGGGTAATTAGTAATAAAAGAATTTAAAAAAATACAAAACTCCGCCCCGAAAATCAGGACGGAGTTTTGGATTTAAAGTTTTTGTTCTTAACCGTTGTAAATTTTTCCCGCTAGAAAATTTTTGATTATTAACTCCGTGCCCTCGTGCAAAGGGCGGGGGAGTTTATCCAACGCGAACCAGCGCCATTCAGCGCACTTATCCGGTTCCATTTTTTTTACTTTGCCGCCGGTATATTTACCCTTGACTCCAATGTTCAAATAGTGTTTGCCCTCGGTTTTAATGTAGCGCCTTTGGTCAGCCACGGAAATTAACTCAAAGCCGTTGATCATTAATCCGGTCTCTTCCCGCGTTTCTCTGGCGGCCGTTTCAAAAATTGTCTCGCCAAATTCAAGGTGTCCGCCCGGGAAGCTCCATGCGCCTTTGGCGTGTTTGCTTTTTCTTAATCCAATTAACACCTCGCCATTTTTATTCTGAATCATCACTCCGATACCCACAAACGGCCTATTTTCAGGTTGTTTGTCTATTTTGTTGTTTGGTTTAATATGCGACATAAATTTCTTGGCATTATGAGCCATAGCGGAAATATCCCACCCCTCTGCCTCGTTCGCACTCGGCACCTCCCCTCAAGGAGGGGAGGAAAAAGCTGCCCCTTCTACCTTTTTTAAATTATCCCTCAATCAACAATATAACAATAAAACAATATAGCAATTCTCTTAGTTCGCTTAATTTACTTACCTCGCTTAACTCGCTGAACTTGCTTTCCTCACGCCATTTTCCTCAATTCCCTTATCCTTTCTTCAATTGGCGGGTGCGTGGAAAACAGATTTTTAAATCCATGCGCGGCTTTGGTCCCAAACGGACTGGCGATATAAAGATGCGCCGTGGCCGCGTTTGCCCGCGCCAACGGACTGGGATTCGCGGATATTTTTTCCAAAGCCCGAGCCAGGCCTTCTGGATAGCGGGTCAAAAGCGCGCCTGAAGCGTCAGCCAGGAATTCTCTTTTTCTGGAAATCGCCAGCTTGATTAATTCCGCGATAATCGGGGAGAGGACGATTAATACAATTCCGATGATCATGAGAATCGCTCCGATTTGCCCGCCACCGCGATCGTTTGCTGATCCTCGTCTGCCCCATCTGAAGCGTAAAAAATAGTTGCTCAAAATCGCGATCGCCCCGACCAGCACCACCACGATCGTCATCAGCCGGCTGTCGTAATTCTTTATATGCGACAGTTCGTGGCTGACCACGCCTTCCAACTCTTCATTTTCCAGTCCGTCAATTATGCCCTGGGTTAAAGCGATTGAGCCGTGGCTTGGATCTCTACCCGTGGCAAACGCGTTCAGCGCCCGGTCCGGGATAATGTAAATTTTTGGCAATGGCACGCCGGCCGTAACGCACAGATTTTCTACCATCCGGTAAACATACGGATTATCGTTTTTTTCAATCGGCCCGTTTGCCCCGGCCACTGACAAAGCGATTTTATCTCCGGAAAAATAGCTCACCAAAGTCATTATACCCGAGATTATTGCCGCGAAAAATAGCGGACTATAGCCGTATTCCGGATAAATCCGTCCGATCACCCAACCAATGAAAATTATAAACACGACAAAAATAACGATAAGCAGCAGGGTTTTCCTTCGGTTGGCATCTATCTGGCTATACATACAAATAAAATCAAAATGCAAAAGTCAAAAAGCAAAATGACAATTCAAAATTCAAAATTAAAAATTTATTAGAATTTAACGGAAATATTTTCTTTTTCTGCCGTCTCCGCTTCAAAAAATTCATACTTGCCGAATTTCAGCATTCCAGCCACGGTGTTATTTGGGAAGGTTTGAATCTTCGTGTTGAAGTCGCGCACATTGCCGTTATAAAATCTTCTGGACGCCTGGATCTTATTTTCCGTGTCCGAGAGTTCATCCTGCAGTTTGGCGAAATTTTCCGAGGCCTTAAGCTGTGGATAATTTTCCGTTACCGCGAACAGGCTTTTCAGGGTTTCGCTCAAAGCGTTTTCCGTCTTGCCTTTTTCTTCCATGCTCTTGGCACTCATTGCCGCCGCTCGCGCCCTGGTTACATTTTCAAATAATTCCCGTTCATGGGTCGCGTAGCCCTTGACCGTCTCCACTAAATTCGGTATAAGGTCGTGTCTTCTTTTGAGTTGCACATCAATGTCGGACCAGGCTTCATCAGTGCGGTTTTTCAGCCTAATTAGACCGTTATAAACGCCGATTAGCCATAAAATACCGACGACGATGATAGCCAATATTACATACAATGTGGTCATATTTTCTCTTTTCTTGACCAGCGAGTTCTGCAAAAACGCGCTAGCCAAGTCAATTATTCATAAAAATTTTTTTACCCGGCTACTTATAATGTATCGCCTTTGGGCGCGCAAGTCAATCTTCTTTCTTATTATTTATTCACCATAGAGTATGGTAGGCTTAAATTATTTTTTGTGTTATAATAAAGAGTAGTTAATTCCGGGCGAGCACTGCCATTCGGTTGTTTCCGTTTAATCTTTCAATCTCATTTATGGACATTTTTTCCGCTAAGAAAAGCTATTTAGGTGTTGATTTGGGCACCTCATCCGTCAAAATAGTAGAACTGCAGGATAAGTCAGGCCGCGCCATCCTTCTTAATTATGGCTATGTTGAGCAGCCGACTGATATTATTCGCTCGTCTTCGCGCGAGATGGAAGATCAAATCGTCAGTATTATCAAGGATATCTACAAAAAAAGTCGTCTATCTTCAAAAAGGGTCGTGGCCGCTCTGCCCAGCTTCTCTGTTTTTAGCTCTGTCATCAGCCTGCCCAATATGAATAAAAAAGATTTGGCCAAGGCTGTGCAATGGGAAGCTAAAAAGTTTATTCCTCTTCCGTTGGAAGAGATGACCCTAGATTGGAAAATCGTACCCGAGAAAGCACCAATCAAACCAATTGTGGTCAAAGGCAAAACACTCGCGTCCGAAAAGCCGGCGGGTAATGTCGGTGCGCCCGATACTGGTCCGAGCGAGAGCGAGACCGGTCAATCTTTTTTCAATAAATTTTTAAATCGGTCCAAGTACAAATCAGCGGCTTCAGCCGGTGTTGCGTTAAAAAATAATCTCAAGGTGCTCCTGACCGCCGCTCCGAAAAAGATTGTTGAACGTTACATCAGAATCTTTCGCGCCGCTGAATTGGAGCTGGTCAGCCTGGAAACCGAAGCTTTCGCCCTGGAAAGAGCCTTGGCCGGCAATGACCCGACCCCGATTATGATTATTGACATCGGCGCCGTCTCCGCCAATATTTCAATTTCCGAAAATAACATTCCGATTCTAACCAGAAGCATTGATGTGGGCGGTGCCAGCATCACCAAAGCCATTATGACCAGCCTTAAGGTTGACATTGAAAGAGCCGAACAGTTTAAAAGAGACATTGGGTTTTCCGCTGTTGGCCCCGGTGGTTTGCCGGATACCGTTAAATCAGCCATCAGCCCAATTATTAATGAAATAAAATATTCCATAGACATCTATTTGGCGCAAAATCCGGCGCAAAATAAAATAGAAAAAATCATTTTGACCGGCGGTAGCGCTTTTCTGCCGGAGTTGGTGAATTATTTGTCAAAATTATTGGACATGAAAGTCGTTATCGGCGATCCGTGGGACAGGGTTGTTTATCCCCTGGAACTAAAGCCGGTGTTGTCCGAGCTTGGCCCGCGTCTAGCCGTCGCCGTCGGTTTGGCCATGAGGGAGATATAAACTAAATTTTTATTTAATCTATATGTTTGACAATCCCGGCCGCTATCAACCAAAAGACAATAATGAGAAAGGGGATCGCGGCATTAATCTTTTACCAAAAGAAATGCAGAAAACGGCGGCGCGCGCCGATTATTTGGGGTACAATACGGAACGGAAAGATAAAATCAAAATTGATCCCAAAGCTCTTCATTTGCCGCCAAAAGAACAGTTTAAAAAAGTGGAGGAGTCTTTACCCAAGAAAATAGCTTCAAAAAGCGGTAAAATTACCGCTAGCCGCCCTGCCATTTGGCGCAAGCTGGTTTCCCTTTTCCATAGCGCCGGTAAAAAAGAAAGCTCGCCGGCGATTTTAGCCGTTAACGCGGTAGTGCCGCCCTTGCCAAAAATTAATCTTGCCGAACAGCCAAAAGCAGTAGTCAAAAATAATATTATTCCCAAAGAAAATTTTGTTGAATCCGCCAGCCGCCCAAAGCCCATCATTCCAGCCAAAGAAAAAAACCCTCTTTTTGAGACCAGGGAGCCGTCGGCAGAAGCAGTCAACGATAATCTGGAAGTGAATCTTTTGCCGCAGATAAAAAAGCGGTTTACTGACCACCAAATCATTTTGAGTTACGGATTTATTCTGCTTATTGGTTTGCTCATTCTCTTTTCACCTTATATTTTTTACCGGAGTAAAAATAAAAGCTACCGCGCCGATAACGAGTTTGTTAGCCGCCAGCTAGAGCTGATTGACGCCAAGACCAAAGATATGCAGACTCAAATTAAAGACTATGGCGCGCTTGCCTGGCAACTGGCAAGCCTGAGCGATGTTTTAAAAAATCATGTTTATTGGAGCCGGTTTTTCCCCATCTTAGAAAACCACACAGTCGGCAATGTTTATTTTACTTCCCTTGAAGTCACGGAAAAAAGCAAAATCACGGTGGCAGGCCTGGCGCTGGATCTCCGTTCCGCCGCCGAAGAGCTGGTGGTCATGGGAAACAGTCAAACATGCTCCAATGTCAAATTACAAGCCCTTTCTTTAATTGAGCCGAAAAGTCCGGGTGATCCAACCGTTTCTTTTTCTTTAAGTTTTGAGATACCCCAAAGCTTAATTGCCGCCGTAGAACAGTAATTGACGCTTATTTTTTTATTTTGAAAAATATGACCATGTCTCCTGCTGAATCAAAAAAACAACAATCTTTTTTCATCGTCTACTTTAAGGTTTTAGTCGTGGTCTTATTTTTAACCCTTTTAGTCCCGGGTTATCTATTGCTCATCAAGCCTGAACGGAGCGTCTATCAACAAAATAAAGCTTTATTCGCGGAGAACGAAAGGGATCTCACTCAAAAAAATGCTCGTCTTTTGGAATACAAAAAAGTCCTAATGAGTTATAAAAATATTAGCCCTGACGATCAAGAAAAGATTGCCGAGGTGTTGCCTTATGATCCCAGCGAGGCCAATCTTTATGTTAATTTTTCTAGTCTGGCTGAAGCCGTTGGCGCCCAAGTGGAGGGTATCAGTGTCCAGTTGGGCGAAGGTTCGGCTGGCCAACGAAGCGAAGAGGAGCTCATCCAAGAAAAATCAGCTTCAGCCGGTCAGGCAACCAACGGTCAGTTAAAAACCGCGCTGGCTAATTTTGAACTTTCCGGCATCAGTTATACAAAAACGAAAGAGTTGTTGAATCTCATTGAAAACAATCTTAGGATTTTAGATGTTAAATCTTTTAAATTCGCCCCGGCTGAAGGGAATTTGAGTTTAGTAATGCAAGTTTATTATCTTAAATAATCAATTCGGCCGCGCTATTTAGTCTGCTAAATCCGTTCAAATATGCTTACTGTCAAACAAGGCATTCCCAAGAAAAAATTATTAACTTATCTTGCCGTCATCGGCCTGATGATTGTTGGCAATGCCATCATTTATTTGCGCAATTCCAGATCCAGCTCTTTAAATATTGAGACTATTGACAGCCTTATTGCTGAGCCCTCCGCCGACATTACCGTTCCCAAAATCGGAGATGAAAAGTCGGTTCTGGAAAATAATCTTTTTTATGCCTTAAAAAAGATTGGTGATTGGCCGGTGGTGCCCAAAAATGTTGGCAAGGCCGATCCCTTTGCTCCTTTTTTCTCATCAGAGCAATTCCCGTAAATTTTTCTTATGAAAAAAACTGCGGAACTCAAAGACAAAATTTTGGACTATTTTTTGACCCACGGCCAATTGACAGCCGCCGAGGCAAATCAGCTTCGTCTGGAAGTTGATTTCGTTAAATTGGAACAAGCGCTGGTAAAGGCCCAAAATCTCACCGAGGAGGATATCACCAAAGCCAAAGCGGTTATTTTTAATTTGCCATATACGACCCTGGGCGACGAACGGGTGCCAGTCTCAATTTTAAATATTTTTCCCAAAGATCTGGCGGAAAATTATCAAATGGCGGTTTTCGCCAAAGACGATAACTTACTCAAGGTAGCCTTAGTTGACCCTTTAAACCTTAAAGCCAGGGAAGCGTCTGATTTTATCGCCCGCGGCAAGAATTATCGCATTGATTATTATATCGCTTCAGCTAGCAGCTTTCACAAAATTTTACAACAATATGGCAGTCTGAAAACAGAGGTAACAGAAGCTTTGAAAATAGCGGAAAATAAATTTGAAACTGAAGAACCGTCCGAGGATAAAATGGAGAAGATTATCAAAGCCGCTCCCATTTCCAAAATGGTTTCGGTTATTTTAAAGCACGCGGTTGAATCCCGCGCTTCCGATGTTCATATTGAGCCGACCACTGGCGAGACGCGCGTTCGTTATCGCGTTGACGGCTTATTACAAACCTCTTTGTCTTTGCCCAAATATGTTCACCCCGCCATTATCTCTCGCATCAAGGTTATGGCTAATCTGAAAATTGACGAAACCCGGGTGCCTCAAGACGGCCGCATCCGCTTGAATATTAATAATAAAGACATTGATTTTCGCGTTTCCACCCTGCCGCTCTACAGCCAGGAAAAAGTCGTGATGAGAATTTTAGACACCTCCAAAGGCGTTTCCACTTGGGAAGATTTAGGCTATGAAGGCAAAAATTTGGAGCTGATGTATGAAAACATACTTAAGCCGCACGGCATGTTCCTGGTTACCGGCCCCACCGGTTCCGGCAAATCCACCACTCTTTACGCCGCCCTAAATCTTTTAAATAAAGAAGAGGTTAATATTATCACCTTGGAAGATCCGGTTGAATATTATTTGACTGGCGTCAACCAGTCGCAAGTTCGTCCCGAAGTCAAATTTACCTTTGCCTCGGGTCTCCGTTCAATTCTTCGCCAAGATCCGGATATTATTATGGTTGGCGAAATTCGCGACGCCGAAACGGCCGAATTGGCAATTCACGCCAGTTTGACCGGCCATTTTGTACTTTCCACTCTTCACACCAATGACGCTTTTGGCGCCATTCCCCGTTTAATTGACATGAAAATAGAGCCCTTTCTTTTAGCCTCAACCCTAAATGTCATTATCGCGCAAAGGCTGGTGCGCACCATTTGCTCCGAATGCAAGGAGTCGATGCCCATGCCCAAAACCCTGATCGCTCAAGTCAAAGAAATTTTTGATTCTATTCCCAAAATAAGCCTGCCCAAAGACATTAGCGAAGAAAATCTGGCCACGATTTATCACGGCAAAGGCTGCGCTCACTGCGACAACACCGGTTATAAAGGCCGGACTGCCATTGAAGAAGTTTTAAGCATCAACGAAGAAATAAAAAACATTATTTATTCCGGTTCCGGCCTTGGCAAAGTTAAAGAAATTTTTATCAAGCAAGGCATGTTGACTTTAAAACAGGACGGCATTATTAAAGCCCTTGAAGGCCGCACCACCGTGGAGGAAATTTTAACCGCTACCAAAGAATAGCCAAGAAATCAAGAAAACAAGAAATCAAGAAAACAAGAAATCAAGAAAACAAGAAATCAAGAAAACAAGAAATCAAGAAAACAAGAAATCAAGAAAACAAGAAATCAAGAAAACAAGATGAACGAATATGCCCATTTGGCTTTTAAGCTTACCGCAGACTTTCCCAAATCAGAAATTTACGGAGTTACTTCGCAATCAAGAAGGTCGTCGCTGTCAATTATTTTAAACTATGTTGAAGGGTATGCCAGGAAAAGACCATTGGTTCGTTTTAATTTTTTAGAAACATCCTATGGTTCGCTCCAGGAATCCAAATATTTATTAGAATTTTCTTACGCCGAGAAATATTTAACCTCAACGGATTATGACAATTCTCTTAGGTTGGCAGAGGAAATTGGCGCTATGCTTTGGAAAGAAATTGAACATTTAGAAAAAAGCCTTAAATAATTGATTTCTTGTTTAGGCTCACCAGAGCCGTATGCTTTCTTGAT
>Ga0156304_145_pt1 | contig 12774 bp, 10 predicted proteins | sample RifCSPlowO2_12_FD_107952 | JGI IMG/M metagenome (GOLD analysis project Ga0156304, IMG submission 107952) | Candidatus Kuenenbacteria bacterium RIFCSPLOWO2_12_FULL_42_13 | reverse complement strand
ATTTAAAAAGACACTGGCCGAGAGGCGGTGTCTTTTTGGGTTTTGGGCAGGGTGGACGGGAATTGAAGAGATGAATGTCTAAAACCAAAACTCCTTATTTTAAATCAGAAATAAGGCTTGTAAAACCAGCGGTATTTACCCAGTAGTTATCAGGATTATTATTGAGGAATTTTTTTATTTCTTTTCTTTGTGTGGTTATTTTGTCGCCGTGTCCGCTATCGCTTAATAAAATATTAGAATATTTGCCATCCAAGAATGAAATATACGAAACCCCATTTTTTTCGGTAAGTCCAAGAATTTCTATTAATTCCGAAATTTGTTTATCTTGCCCGCCACCAGAAGTGTTTAGATGTTTGGCTTCGCAAAGTAAAGTTTCACTTTTCGCTTTAATTATTAAATCAAGAGTTTTGTTTTGTTTTTTAGTTTTTATTTTTACATCTAAATTTTTGCGGACATTTTTCAAGCTGAATTTTTTTGAAAATTTTACTACGCAATAATCAGCCTTTAAAAAATCATCCCAATCAAAAACTTCTTTGAATCCTCGTTTCTCTAAAATATGAATAAGCTTATTTTCTCCACATTTACCTTTTTTACGCGATGAATTCGCGTCTAATATCGCTTGTACCCATTCCTCGGGCACTATTTCATTTAATACTCTTTTGGTAAAATATTTTTCAGTTATTTTTTTAAGCAAGTTCATTTCATTTTTTGCTTCATTTATAATATTGTCGCAAGCGTTCACAAAACAAGCGAATTCAGAACAGTTGGAATATTTACCGATGATTTTGGATAACTCTAAAAAATATTTATCTATCACCGCTGATTTTTCTTTTTTGCTTTGCAGTGTTCTAATGGTGATTAGAAGATTCTTTATTTCTTTGGTATTTTTAATGTATTTGTTCAGATCGGGGTGCTTTTCGTCAAATACATAAAAATTATCAAGCAGTTTTTCTTGATTATTTTTAGATATTTCAAAATAATGCAGGTTGTTTTGAATTTTTTTCATAATAAATAAGGTTTAAAAATTTGTAAGCTAAATCAAATGATATTCTTTTGCGATTATTATCCCTGAAATTTGTAAGAAAAAAAGAAAGGTATTTTTCGCGATTAACCGACAGTTCATCGTTAAATTTTTTCATTAGTTCTATTTGTTCACTAATAGACACTTCTTTTTTAAAAATCAGATGAGCCATATTTCGCGAAGTGTTTTTTCCGACAAGACCCGCTATCTTATATTTTCTTATATCTTCAAGCTGAATTTTTTTGCCGTTTTTGCTGTCTATGGCTCGTAAAAATAAAATATTTTTTTCAAGCAATTTTTTAATATCGTCGCTTAGTTTTAATATTTTTTTATCTTTAATGTTTTGAAGTGCAACTTCCACTTCATATTCTCCGGACTTTAAGTAATCCTCCGTTAGGCGAAAAACGCCCAAATCATTTTTAACATTTTTTATTTTATAAATAAACTCCCCGCCAAATTGCCAGCCCGATTTTTTTTCAAGCGTTAGTTTTGTTTTTTTATTTTCGGGATAAATTGTCGTTTCTATAATATTTTTATCGGATATTTTTTGTTTTCTTTTAAAATAGAATGAAATTACATTATATGTAGTATCGTCAAAAACTTGTTCTGAAAAAATATTTAATTTGATTATTTCAAATTTTTCAAAAAATAATTCCCTGATTTTTTTTGAATTTTCAGCGCATAAAAAATTTAAAGGAATTATGATTATACCTTCCTCACAGCTTAAGATGGAAGAAATGGAAACTTGATATAAGTCTTCAAGATTGGAGTTTTTACCAGAAAAAAACTTTCCTTTGATTTCTTTTGTGGCTTTATTTTTGTGCAGATACGGCGGATTGGTACAGACGAATTTATAATATTTAGGCGAATTTATAGAATCATTGAAAAAGACATTTTTTTTATCAATATAGTTTTTATCGCAATCAAAACCCACAAATTTTTTACATTTGTTGTTTTTTGCCCAATTTAATAAATCCCGATTTCCAGCAAAAGGATCAGTGACTTCTTTATTTTTTACAAAGGCACTGAATCCTTGTAGGATATAATCGGAGTTTGTGGTAAAAAATTGACCTAAATTGCGTTTTTTGATTATTGCGTTCATGTCTATATTATAGCGTATTCTAGTGTAAAATTAAAATTATAGACAGGATGTGACTAAAGCCAAAAACAAAAATACCCCATAAATGCGGGGTATTTTTGTTGTAAAGCCCTAATTACTCCAAGAGAAGAAAATCCTTATAAGGAAAATTCGAGTCGAAACCAGAATTACCCTTAAAAGAGATCCCCATGCTCGTCGTCTCTTGGAGAAATTAAGGATTATTTGATTTTTAAACATCAGGCCATCATATCACAAGGCGGAAAACTTGTCAAGGCGCGATTATTTTGATAGAGTGAAGTAATAAGATAATTAAGACAATATAGGAGCTTTATGAAAAATAAGAAGAAAAACAAAGGAAAAGGGCTGCTTTTAAAAAGTGAGCTTTTTTGGGATGTGGCCAGCAGAAAAGAACAAAACGAGGCGGAGAAATTGGCCGAAGAATATAAAGGTTTTTTGGACAAAGTCAGGACCGAGAAACAGGCCATCAGGCAATGTTTGGATATGGCGAAAAAGCACGGGTTTGTGGAAGCGGATCTGGATAAAGACTTGCCAAAAGGAAAAAGTAAATTAGTTTTTTTAAATCGCGGCAAGAGCGCGGTATTTGTAAAATTAGAAGCAGGCCGCTTGACCAAGGGGGCGAGTTTTCTTTTGGCGCATGTGGATTCGCCCAGGTTGGATCTTAAGGTGCGCCCGTTGTATGAGGACGGCGAGATTGCTTATTTCAAACCGCATTATTACGGAGGGATAAAAAAGTATCACTGGCCGACCACGCCGCTTGGCTTGCACGGGACGGTGATTCTTAAAGACGGAAAAGAGATAGAGATCAATATTGGTTCGGAAGAGAAGGATCCGGTATTTTTAATTTCTGACTTGCTGCCGCATTTGGACTATGAAAGATTGGAAAAACCATTGGGCAAAGCGATTGAGGCGGAGGAATTAAATGTTATTGTCGGTTCAAAACCGATTAAAGACAAGGAGGCAAAAAATAGAGTAAAGATGGCGGTTTTGGAATATCTAAAGAAGAATTATAAAATCGGCGAAGAAGAATTAGTGACGGCTGATTTGCGTTTTGTGCCGGCGTTTAAAGCCAGAGATGTTGGTTTTGACAGAGGGTTGGTGGCGAGCTACGGGCAGGACGATCGCGTTTGCGTCTTCACTGCGGTTAAGGCGTTTTTGGCGGCCAATAATTTAGTTACCAATATTCTTTATTTGGCGGACAAAGAGGAAATCGGCAGTTTGGGCGCGACCGGAGCGCAGTCTTTGTTTTTGGAAAATGTTTTAGACTGCCTGATGGCGACAGTTGGCAAAAAATACAGCCTGTATGATTTTTATCGCCACTCAAAGGCCATCTCGGCCGATACGACCGGGGCGTATGATCCTGATTACAAAAACGCATATGATATGAATAATTTAATTAAAATGGGTTATGGCCTGGCGATAGAGAAGCATATTGGGCATAGGGGCAAAGCTCTGACCATGGAAGCGGAGCCGGCTTTTTTGAGAGCGTTGATAAATTTATTTAATAAAAAGAAAGTGCTTTGGCAAACTGGGCATCTGGGCAAGGTTGACCAGGGCGGCGGCGGGAGCATTGCCGTGTATTTATCCAATAGAAACATGGAGGTAGTGGACGCTGGAGTGCCGCTTTTGAATCTTCATTCGCCGTACGAATTGGCGAGCAAGGGCGATATTTATTCGGCGTATAAAGCGTACAAGGTATTTTTGGAAAACTAACCACCCCCCCTACCCCCTCTTTGGCAAGGAGGGGGAAAATGAGAATGACCGCATAAAACATTAAAAGATTATTTATGTCAGAAAACAGGGTCATCACACCTAAAGAAAAAGAAGAGGACCAGGGTTTTGATTTGACATTGCGGCCAAGAAGCCTGGACGAGTTTATTGGTCAGGGGCAGATTAAGGCTAATTTGAAAATTTTTTTGGAAGCGGCCAGGCAAAGAGGAGAAGCCCTGGAGCATGTTTTGTTTTACGGCGCGCCAGGACTTGGTAAGACTACGCTCTCGCATATTATTGCCAGAGAAATGGGCGTCAATATTAAGGTGACTTCGGGGCCGGCGATTGAAAAGGCCGGCGATCTGGCGGCGATTTTGACTAATTTGGATAAGGGCGATGTTTTGTTTATTGATGAGATTCACCGGCTGAACAGAAACATTGAGGAGATTCTTTATCCGGCGATGGAAGATTACGGGTTGGATATTATTATCGGCAAAGGGCCGTCGGCCAGAACCTTGAAATTGGAACTGCCTCATTTTACTTTAGTTGGGGCAACGACCAGGTTGAGCTTGTTGTCATCGCCGCTTCGGGATAGGTTTGGCAATATTTTCCGGATTGATTTTTATAAGCCAGAAGAAATACATCAGGTGGTCGGTCGGTCGGCCAAGATTTTGGGAGTGGATGTGGACGAGGAAGCGGCTGGCGAGATTGCTAAACGAGCGCGCTACACGCCGCGCATCGCCAACCGGCTTTTGAAGCGGGTGCGGGATTTTGCCCAGGTAAAAGGAAAAAATAGAATAGATCGCGAGGTGTGCGCCGGCTCTTTGGCAATGTTGAATATTGACGAGTTAGGTTTGGATGAAATTGACCGGCGGGTTTTGAAGGTGATTATTGAGAAATACAATGGCGGACCGGTGGGGCTGGGCACGATTGCCGCGGCGACCAATGAGGAAGTGGAGACGATTGAGGAAATTTATGAACCGTTTCTTTTACAACAAGGATTTTTGATGCGGACGCCAAGGGGCAGGACGGCAACCAGAAGCGCTTATGAACACTTGGGATACAAGCCGCCGGCAGAGGACAAGCTATTTTAGATTTTAGATTGATGATTTTAGATTTTTTGTTGGAGATTAAATTTTTAAAAATGCAGATACCCATTTTTATTATTTTAATTTTATATTTGATAGCGGCGGGGGTTTTCGCTGTTTTTTCGCTGTTTTTGGTTTATCACGCGTTGAAATTTGGTGTGGCCAGTGTGATGAATGTCGCGGCTCTATTTATTTATGTGCTGGTGGCGATGGCGATTATTATCAGTTCATATTTTTACATCATAACCGTAGACTGGAGCCAGCAGATTATTATATTTTGATTGGGCGCGTTTTTTATGTTTAGTTTAAAGTATTTGCCGCACAAGGAAGCGGATGAAAAACCAATTTTTGTTTTACATCGGCACGGTTTTGTTTTGGGCGTGATAATCGCCGGATTTTTGCTGATTGGCATATTGCCCTTGGCGGCTTATTTGATAATCAGGGCGGAACCATATCAGTTTTTTACCGGTGAGGCGATGGCGATATTTTTACGACTATTAGTCTTCGTTTTTTATTTATTTTGGTGGATGCTGTTTTATTACGCTTTTTTGGATTATTATCTGGATGTGTGGATAGTGACGAATTACCGGGTGATTGGGGTGGAGCAAAAAGGACTTTTTAACCGGACGGTGGCCGAGTATAAATTGTTTCGGATTCAGGATGTGGTGGCGGAACAGAAGGGATTTTTTGCCACACTTGTCAATTACGGCGAGATTCACATTCAAACCGCGGGCGAGCAACAGGTGATAAAATTTAAACAAGTGCCAAGCCCGAATCATGTGGCTAGAGAATTGATCCGGCTGGTGGAATTTAATAAGAAGCAATTCGCGGAACTGGAAAAGATGGAGGCCGGAGAAATGGCGAATGAGGAAAAGACGCAGAAGAATTTTTAATTTAAGATTTAAGATTGAATATTTTAGATTGCAGATTTTAGATTTAAGATTAAGGATGGAGAGCATCCACTCGGATAAAATTAAGAAAATGAAACTAACATTATTTGATTACAATTTGCCAAAGAATTTAATAGCGCAAAAACAGGTAAAACCGCGGGATCACTCGCGGTTGTTGGTTGTTGGCCGAAAAACAAAGAAATTAAAACATGATTATTTTTATAATCTGGATAAATATTTGGACGAAAATGATGTTTTGGTATTTAATGACAGCCGGGTGTTCCCGGCGAGAATAAAATTTGATGGTGGCAAGGGCGAGATTTTTTTACTGCGGGAAATGAAGAACGGGAATTGGGAAGTGATGGGGAAGAAGCTTGGTAAGAATTTTAAATTTCAAATTTTAAATTTTAAAATAAATTCAAAGCTTCAAGCGCAAATTTTAAAAAGAATGCCTGATGGTAATTATTTAATTAAATTTAATTTGAGGGGCAGGAAATTCAGGGAGTGGCTGGAGAAATACGGTGAGACGCCGTTACCGCCGTATATCAAAACAAAAGATTCAAAAATAATTAGAAATAATTATCAGACAATTTACGCGCGCGCGGATGGGTCAGTGGCGGCACCGACAGCTGGTTTCCATTTTACGAAAGAACTAATGAGCAAGTTGAGAAAGAAAGGGGTGGCAATGGAGTTTGTCACATTGCATGTGGGGCAGGGAACATTTTTGCCAGTGAAGACGGACAATATTGAAGAGCATAAGATGCATGCTGAATTTGCGATTATAGATAAAGAAACAGCCAAACGGCTCAATGATTACAAAAAAGCAGGGCGACGGATTATCGCGGTTGGAACAACAAGTTGCCGGGTGCTGGAGGCGATGACGAGTGAGGCAGGTGAATCCAGTAAGTTAAGCGAGGTCAGCAAGGTTTGTTTAAAAGCGAGAGAGAAGGAAGTAAATATTTTTATTTATCCGGGATACAACTTTAAATTTGTGGACGGGCTCGTCACTAATTTTCACTTGCCAAAATCTACGCTTTTGATGCTGGTTGCGGCTTTGATCGGCAGGGAGTTTATTCTGGAAGTTTACAGGCAGGCGATTAAAAAGAAATATCGGTTTTATAGTTTTGGGGATGGGATGTTGATAAAGTGAAAAGGCAAAAGGCAAAGTATTTTAACTCTAAAATCCCAGATTCCAAGCACAAAATAAATTTTAAGCATCAAGCTCCAATTATTAACTCGCCAAGTCAATTAGATTAATTGAAGAGTGGTGGGCAGCTTTGTCCCCGCTTCAGTTGAGGAGGGGGTTAAGGGGTGGCGCTGGTAAAATAATTCTTTAATGAAAATTAGAAAGAAGGCGACATCTTGAGGTGTCGTTTTTTTATTTGGGGTTGGCTTTTCTTTTTTTTTGGGGGGGTAAGATAAGGGCAAATAAAAAGAAATAATTTTTACTCAAAAAATCAAAGGCATTGAACCCGAATCCGAAAAGGAGGATTGACCAATGGATCAACAACGGTATGTTTATTCCATGTTGGGGAATCTCATACATAGCAAGCCTTCCAAATTATTGGCTATGGCGGTATCAAATTTTGTATTACCCGAGCCCCAAGAGGGGCAATGCGCAATATTTTGTTCCCGTTTAAAGTTGCGCAGAGGGGCATATTACAGAATTGCATTATGCGATCCCATAGTGATTAAGGCGGAATTAAAATATGCCGGCTCTGCCAGAACAGACCCGCGAAGCCAGAAGGTGATACGCCGTCTCGCTTTTAAGGGGAGCAGATGGTGCATCTTTGAAACCGAAAACAGCCAGAAGTGGCTGGCTGTAGATTATGATTACGCAACGAGCGCAGATAATATTTAGAAAACGGTTTCGCTACCGAGTTAGCGGCGAGGTTTTTATTTGCCCAGATACTTTAATGCGGATTTGATTTTGTCTTCCATGCGCTCAAGGTCGGCGGGGATTTTTCTGACGGCCTCGCGGACATCGCGTTCGCCGTAACCCAGAGACAAAAGCGCATCAAAAGTTTCTGTGTCAGTATCGGACAGGTTGATTTCTTTTTCGTTGGTCGGCAGGGCGTCAAGTTTGTTTTTAAGTTCCACGACAATTCTCTCGGCGGTTTTTTTGCCTACGCCGGAAACTTTGTAAAGAATTGACGGGTCGTCGCGGAGAATGGCTTTTTTAATATCAGACAGTTTGGCAACCTCAATCACGCCCAGAGCGGTTTTGGGGCCGACGCCAGAGATAGTGATTAAAAGTTCAAAAAATTGCAGCTCTTCCCGGCGGCTAAAACCAAAAAGACTCATAGCGTCTTCGTTGTGGCGGAGATGGGTGAATAATTCGATCTCATCGCCGATGACGATTTTAGTGAGGAGTGTTTGGGGAATTAAAACCTGGTAGCCAAGATTATTCACCAGGACCGTGACGGCCTTGCTGTTTTTGGAAAGAATTATGCCCTTGAGGTAGGAAATCATGTTAATTAAAAAATCAAAAATCAAAATGTAAAATTAAGGAGTTTATTTCTATTTTAAGTTTAGCTTATTTAAGTCTTTTTTGGAATGCTTAGGGAGTGAACAGAGTGGATAAGGTGTGGATTGACAGATATCCAGTTTTTGATATAATAATTAAGGTAGTCAATAATTTTTATACTTTTAGCTTAAATTGGCTAAAATAGTGCAGTTAAAATAAGGAATAATATGCAAAGGATAATGTTATTAACCAAATATCTAAGCGGTTAGGCTTTAAACTGTGCTGTTTTAGTTCTTCGCCGCTTAGAACAAGCGGTTTTTTGTTATCTAGAGAAGAGTTGATAAAGTTAAATAAGTTCAAAAAAGATCAACAAGAATGGAAATCAGTTCAGTTTTAAGGGACAATCCCCGCGTCCGTAGGGGCATTAGCGGGGCAGGCCCTGAAAAGTGGATTGATTAGGAAAGAAGCTTAAAATATAAATAATCGGGAGGTGAGAGGAAAAATTGCAATTAATGTCAGTTTATTTTTTAATTCCTAATATAAATTGTTAGGAATCCGTAATTTAAGGCGTGTGGTGGATGCCTAGACACCAAAAAGCGAAGAAGGGCGTAGCAATCTGCGATAAGCCTCGGGGAGCTGATAAGCAAGCTTTGATCCGGGGATTTCCGAATGGGGAAACCCAGCATTGTAAAACAATGTTCTCGTGTCTCACTAATGTTCGGCACAAGGATATGAATTTTTAATTTTAAATTTTTAAACAATTTTTAATGTTATAATTTTTAAACTATGCTTAAAAAGTAATTGGCTTAGAAATTAAAATTAAGAATTAAAAATTCTCTGTGGCGAGCGGTAGCGAGACACGAGGCATACCCGCTGAAGTGAAACATCTCAGTAGGCGGTGGAAAATAAATCAATAGAGATTCTCCTAGTAGTGGCGAACGAACGGGGAACAGCCCAAACTCTTTTCAGTGTTTGTTGGGGCGGCGCGATGTTTAATTATATCTCGTCAAACCGATGATAAAGGCGCAGGCCGTTGCTGATTTGAGGGTTGTAAGGCAATTGCGTTTTTGTTTCTTGCGAAATAAAGGATTAGTTACAAAGATTGTTGTTAGCCAAATGCCACTGGAAAGCGGCAACCAAAGAAGGTGATAGTCCTGTCGGTGAAAACAATAATCCTAATCAGCGATTGTTCTTGAGTAAAGCGAGACACGTGAAATCTTGCTTGAAGCCGGGTCGACTATGATCCAAGGCTAAATATTTTTGGCGATCGATAGTGAACTAGTACCATGAGGGAAAGGTTAAAAGCACCCCGGTGAGGGGGATGAAATAGTATCTGAAACCACATGCTGACATAGAATGGGAGCATTTCGCTTCACTTTGCGTTCTGAACGATTTTTAATTTTAAATTTTAAAATAAATCTAAATTTTAAATTTTTAAACATTGGAATTTAAAAATTATTTAAAAATTAAAAATTGGAAATTAAAAATTGGAACACGGAGCGAAGCGAAGTGTGACCGTGTGCCTATTGAAGAATGAGCCAACGAGTTTGTGTATGTTACTTGTTTAACCCCGCATTGCGGGAGAAGGCAAAGGGAAACCAAGTCTTAACTGGGCGTATACCTTTTAATATTATTGGCTTGACCTTTAAGCTAATAATATTAAAATGGTAAGGTAGCATGTACAAGACCCGAAACCAGGCGAGCTAGCCATGGACAGGATGAACCCTGAGTAAAATCAGGAGGAGGTCCGTACCCACCAGCCGTGCAACACTGGGGGATGAGCCGTGGTTAGGGGTGAAATTCCAATCGAGCTTGGTAATAGCTGGTTCTCCTCGAAATAGCTTATGGGCTAGCGTCTTTTGTTCGCACCCAGGGGTAGAGCACTGGAAGGAAGTGGAGTGGTTCGCCATATCCCTTTCTATCAAACTCCGAATACTGGGTGTTTAAAAAGGCAGTCAGACTACGGGGGCTAAGCTTCGTTGGTCTAAAGGGGAACAGCCCAAATCTTAAGTTAAGGTCCCCAAATCTACGTTAAGTGTGAAAGGCAGTGGATTTTTTTATACAACTAGGAGGTTGGCTTAGAAGCAGCCATCCTTTAAAGAAAGCGTAATAGCTCACTAGTCAAGAATTTCTGCGCCGAAAATTTACCGGGGCTAAAACGTAGTACCGAAACTAAGGGTCCCGATTTTATGTCGGGGCGGTAGAGGAGTGTTCTATATCCGTTGAAGTCGTTTCCGTGAGGAACGGGGGAGGATATAGAAGTAAGAATGTTGGCATGAGTAGCAAAAAGGCCGGTTGGAAACCGGCCCACCGAAAATCCAAGGTTTCCTGGGCAACGTTAATCGGCCCAGGGTTAGGCGATCCTAACTTTGCGTCCGAAAGGGCGCAAGGGATGGAAGAGCAGGTTAATATTCCTGCCCTGTACAGATATTATCCTCGCATTGACGCATTTTGAAGCTGGGAGCATATTTTGGCTATATATGTTTATGCCGACGAAAGTCGGGATGAAGAAGCAAAGCCTCCGGGTAGAGCGAATTTCCAGTAACAGGGTGCCGGGAAAAGATGCGTTGTTAAGTATATGTGCAACCGTACCGTAAACCGACTCAGGTGGGTGAGGCGAGAAGCCTAAGGTGAACGAGATAACCCTTATTCAGGAACTCGGCAAAATAACGGGCGTAACTTCGGAATATGCCCTTCCCGATTTCTTATATTTTTTAAATATGGGACATCGGGACGCAGTTAAAGATCTCTAGCGACTGTTTACCAAAAACACAGGTCCCTGCTAAAGTCGTAAGACTATGTATAGGGGCTGATGCCTGGCCAGTGTCAGAACGTTAAGCAGAGAGGTGCAAGCCTTGAAGCCAAGCGCTGATGAACGCCGGCGATAACTATAATCGTCCTAAGGTTTTTCGCTAAAGTTAGTATAATTTTAGCGAAAAAGGGCTGGGACGATTATATAAATTCGTTGCCTATTATTATCGTGAGATAATATTGTCCTAAAAATCAAAATCAGCTGTATGCGAGAACCCTTCAAAAGATTTTTACTACTCGTCCTGCGATAGCGGGACAGTAAAAAGGTAAAAATACACGGAGGCAATTCGCAGGAAACTAATTAAATTAGGATCCTCAGAGACCGAATGCTGAGATCTAGATAAAAATATGAAACTAAATCCTTATTGGGTTAGTGGTTTCGTTGATGGAGAAGGAACTTTTTATATCGGTATTAATCGTCAAAGTTCAATGACGGTTGGCTATCAGGTGCTACCCGAATTCAGGGTAGTGCAGCACAAAAGAGATATTAGACTATTATATGGTTTAAAAGCATTCTTTGGATGCGGGGTAGTCAGGGTCAACCACGAGGAAAGATACGAATTGCGGGTGAGAGATATAAAACACCTGAAAGATATAATTATTCCCTTTTTCCGAAAATATCAACTTAACACCCAAAAGAAATTTGATTTTTATAAGTTCCAAAAGGTTATTGGATTGATGGCAGAAGGATGTCATCTTAAGGAAGCGGGAGTGTTGGAAATAACAAAAATCGCGGAGCAGATGAACAGAAGAGAAAAGAATTCCGCAATAAGCATTAAAGAAGAAATATTGTCTAGATTAAATTAGAGTCCATGCGTCGCAGATAATGCGACGAAGGAGCAGAGCGAAATTCCTTGACGGGTGAGTTCCGTCCCGCACGAATGGCATAACGACTTGAGAACTGTCTTGATAAGGGACTCGGCGAAATTGCAATGGCGGTAAAGATGCCGCCTCCTCACAGTTAGACGAAAAGACCCCGTGAAGCTTTACTATAACTTGATATTGATATATAAGATGTCCATGTTCAGCATAGGTGGGAGCCCCGACGCAAGTCGGGACGCCAGTGAGATACCACCCTTGGCATTTTGTATATCTAATCCCGCGCAAGCGGGAGACAGTATCTGGTGGGTAGTTTGAGTGGGGCGCTCGCCTCCTAAAAAGTAACGGAGGCGCTTAAAGGTTGGTTAGCTCCGGATGGAAATCGGAGCGATAGAGCAAACTCATAAACCAGCTTTACTGCAAGACCCACATGTCGCGCAGTCGCGAAAGCGTAAGTTAGTGAACCGACCATTCTCATATAGGAGAGTGGAAGATCAACGAATAAAAGCTACTCCGGGGATAACAGGCTAGTCTTGCCCAAGCGTCCATAGCGACGGCAAGGTTCGGCACCTCGATGTCGGCTCATCGCATCCTGGGGGTGAACAAGCTCCCAAGGGTTTGGCTGTTCGCCAATTAAAGCGGTACGTGAGCTGGGTTCAAAACGTCGTAAGACAGTTTGGTCTCCTATCTACTGTGAGCGTTTAAAATCTTGAGGGACCCCTTCTCTAGTACGAGAGGACCGAGAAGGACGAACCGCTGGTGTACCAGTTGTCCTGCCAAGGGCATCGCTGGGTAGCTAAGTTCGGGTTGGATAAGCGCTGAAAGCATATAAGCGCGAAGCTGTTCCCAAG
>Ga0156304_112_pt1 | contig 14298 bp, 11 predicted proteins | sample RifCSPlowO2_12_FD_107952 | JGI IMG/M metagenome (GOLD analysis project Ga0156304, IMG submission 107952) | Candidatus Kuenenbacteria bacterium RIFCSPLOWO2_12_FULL_42_13 | reverse complement strand
CGCGGCACGGGATCAATCATTTTTATTCTAATGAAACAAAGCGGTTTTGTCAATTTTAAAAAAGAGATTATTCTGTTATAATAACATCAGCTAATAGTCTAATTATCGTTTGTCTATGGCGCGAGTCATCTCTGTTGTTAATCAAAAAGGCGGCGTTGGTAAAACCACCACTTCTGTCAATTTGTCCGCCTATTTGGCGCATTTGGGCAAATCCGTTCTTCTGGTTGATCTGGATCCCCAGGGCAACGCGTCTTCCGGGCTGGGCATTGATTTCAAGTCCCTTACCAATGGTCTTTACGAAGTTATCACCGGGCCTTACAACCTCGCGGATATTATTCATCCGACCGCTCATGATAATCTCCATCTTGCCCCGGCCAATCAAAATCTGGCCGCGGCCAATATTGAGCTGGTCTCTCACGATGACCGCGAATTTAAATTGCATAACAATATCAAAGATGTTCGCTCTCGTTACGACTATATCATTATTGATTCTCCTCCTTCGCTTGGCATTTTAACCATCAACGGTTTGGTGGCCGCGGATGAAGTCCTTATCCCGGTGCAATGCGAGTATTATGCCCTTGAAGGCTTGAGCCAGCTTTTAAACACCATCAACTTAGTCAAGGAAAATCTCAAGCCGGAGCTGAAAGTTCTCGGCGCTCTGATGACCATGTATGACGACAAGCACAAATTAACGCAGGAAATTTTTGATGAACTTTACCGTTATTTTCCCAATCGCATTTTTAGAACGGTTATCCCGAGAAACATCCGGCTGGCCGAAGCGCCGTCTTTTGGCCGCTCCATTCTTCATTATGATCGCAAATCCACCGGTGCCAAAGCTTACGAAAAATTAGCCAAAGAGATAATACTATTGGAGAATTATTCTAATTGACCTAATTATTCTAATTGACCTAATAAAATCCCAATGCCTGAAACCAAAAATACCAAATATGATCTAGAAGAGAGAACAACGAAATTTGGTGAGAATATAATCAATTTTTCTAAAACGATTCCGGAAAATTTAGTTACTATGAAAATAATACCTCAATTAGTAGCGGCAGGAACAAGCATTGGCGCAAACTACTGCGAGGCTGATGATGCTGAATCTGGCAAGGATTTCAAACACAAAATTTGTATTTGTAAAAAAGAAGCACGGGAAACGAAATATTGGTTAAGAATAACTGTCGCGACCATCCCCGATTTGGCGCCCGAAGCCAGAATCTTATGGCAGGAAGCCAACGAGCTTAACCTTATTTTTAATGCCATAGTTAGAAAAATAAACGATAAACATCGGAATTAAAAACTTGACCAATAATAGTGGTCAACAACAATCAATTTAGAATTTGGAAATTTTTTAGAGTAATTAGAGCAATTAAAATAATTAGAATAATTTACGCATGCCTTTCTCCAGTGGCAACAATCCATTTATTCATAATGATGAAAATTCTTCCCATCCTCTCGGCCGCGGGCTGTCTTCTCTTATCCCCAAAAAAAATAATGCCGCTTCTTTTGGCGACAATCATCATCAGTCAATCAGCCCGGCCAGTTATTTCCCCAAGGCTTCTGCCGGCGTGGCCAACCAAATTTTTCAAGTCCCGCCTTCTTTGGTCCAAATCAATCCTTATCAGCCGCGCAAAGAATTTGAATCGCAAGCGCTAGAGAGTTTGAAAAATTCCATCCGCGAACACGGCATTATTCAGCCCTTGATTGTCACCCAAACCATGGGCGGCAGATACGAGCTGGTGGCTGGTGAGAGAAGATTGCGCGCCGCCAAAGAATTAAACTTAAAAACCGTGCCGGTTATTATGCGCGCCGCCAAAGATTCGGAAAAATTAGAATTGTCTTTAATTGAAAATATTCAGCGAGCTGACCTGAACCCGATTGAAAAAGCCAATGCCTATGCGCAGTTGATTGCAAATTTTAACCTCACCCAAGAAGAAGCGGCCAGGCGGTTGGGCATTGCCCGCAGCACGCTCAATAATAGTTTAAGATTGTTAAACCTGCCGGTTGACATCCAACAAGGCCTGATTGCCGGCAAGATTTCCGAAAGTCAAGCCAAGCTTATTTTAAGCGTTGACGGGGAAAAAGATCGGGAAAAGATTTTTCATCGGGCCAAAGACGGCAACCTGACGGTCAAAGACACCGAGCATGAGATTAAAAAGATAAAAGTCAAAGCCCACACGCGCAATTTAAAAAAAGAACCCCGGCTTTTAAGCTGGGAGAGTCAATTGTCTAGCGCTCTGGGGACCAAGGTTTCCATCCGCCGCCGCGGCCATGGTGGTCTTTTGGAAATAGAATTTTACTCCGAGGAAGAATTGCAGAATATTGTCACCAGCCTTCTGCGCTAATTATTGAAAAATCTGAAAATGGCGGACAAGCCATCGTTTTTTTTGAGAGCTTGTTTTATTTTTTCTTTGGCCAAATGCGTTTGCGCGTACTGCAGCCATTCTTCGCCCGGTTTGGCCCTTTTTTTGTCAATGATAATTTCTATCATATCGCCGCTTTTAAGAGCCGTCGTTAATGTTCCCAGCTTGCCATTGATCTTGGCGCCGGTGGCGTGCTCGCCAATATAGGTGTGAATGTGATAGGCGAAATCAATCGGGATTGAGCCTTCCGGCAGATCAATCACATCGCCGCGCGGCGTAAAAACGAAAATCCGGTTTTTGAAAAAATCCATTTTCAATTTATCCAAATATTCTTCCGGTTTGCGCGTTTCGTCGCCTTGTTTTAAAAGCATTTTCACCCACTTCAATTTTTCCGGATCAATCGGCACTTTGGTGCGCTTGCCGGATTTTTCTTTGAACGACCAATGGGCCGCGATGCCCCATTCCGCTTCCGCCTCCATTTCTTTCGTGCGGATTTGAAACTCCACTATCTTATTATCATAGTAGACAGTGGTATGGAGCGAACGATAGCCGTTCGGTTTTGGTTGGGCGATATAATCCTTGACCCGGCCGGACATTGGTTTGCACAGTGAATGAATGATGCCGAGCACGCGGTAACATTCGTCCGTCGCATTGACGATGATTCTCAAGGCCACCAAATCGTAAATCCGCTCAATGTCCATTTCTTTGCGCAAAAGTTTTTGATAAAGCGAATAGTAGTGTTTTGCCCGGCCGTAAATATCAAAATCAACGAACCCATTGTCTTTTAATTCCGCTTTGATTTTTTTAATGACCGTCTCGGCGTCTCTCTTTCTTTCCTCATATTGCTTTTTTGAAATATCCACCACCCATTTATGTTCATCCGGATAGACATACGGGAAAGCCAAATCTTCCATTTCGTTTTGCAATTCTGTCATGCCGAGTCGGTTGGCGATTGGTGCGTAAATCTCCAGGGTTTCTTTGGCGATTCTTTGCTGCTTGACCGGCCGGAGCGCATAAAGCGTTTTTAGATTATGAATCCGGTCGGCAAATTTAATAAAGACCACCCGAAGGTCTTCGGCCATGGCCACGAACATCTTGCGCAGGTTTTCCGCGTATCTTTCCAGTCCGCGATATTTGATCGTGCCCAGCTTGGTAATGCCGCCTACCAGGTCAGCGACCTCGTCGCCAAAATCTTTTTTTATTTCCTCCATCGTGTGGCTGGTTTCTTCCGGCACATCGTGCAAAATGCCGGCGATGATTGTCGGCAAATCAATATCCATTTCCGCGAGCTTGTAAGCTGTTTCCAATGGATGTTGAAGATAATCTTCGCCACTGTCTCTTTTTTGTCCGCTGTGCGCTTTTTCCGCCACCTCATATGCCAATTTGACCATAGTCAAATCCACCTCCGGATGTTTTGATTTTATTACTTCTAAAATTCTTCCAATAGTCATGGCAATTGGCAATTATCAATAAGCGACACTGGTGTTATTTTACTTTTTTTCTCTTTAAAAGGCAAATTAACCGCTGATTTTTTCTTTTATTTTAGCTGTTTTTTAAGTTATCCACAAGAAAAGATTTGCTTTTTTTGTGCAGAGTGGTAAATTATATTTGTTCGAGCATCGGTAACTGAAGGTTCCGTGCCGCTTGTGGCGAAGTATTGGGATTGGTGTGGAGCGGCACGGAGATTATTCTCAAAAAAATTCTACGCCTCCGTTAAAAAACGGAACGCGCCAAATTCATCCTTCTGGATGAACCAAAAATCAAAAAAACCAAAAAATCCACTCTTCTTTTCCGAGCTGGCCTTAATCCAAGACCATTTCAGAAAAAGAGTGGATTTTTTGTTGATTATATTTCCATGGGGTCTTTGACCCCTCTAACTTACGCCGTCAGAGACGGCTAGGAAAAATGCTTAATTTACCTGCCTACCGCCTGCCTGCCGCCTGCCTGCCGCCTGCCTGCCGGTAGGCAGGGTAGGCAGGGTAGGCAGGGCAGGCAGGCTTAACTCGCTTAATTTACTTATTTATTACGCGCATTCCTTATTGGAACATTTTTCCGTTCCTTCACCGGCATTGATCATCAGTCTCCCGCACTTTGGGCACTTATTGCCAGACGGTCTGGCCCAGAGAGCAAATTTGCATTTCGGATATTGGTCACAGGCGTAAAAGGTTTTTCTGGTCTTGGTTTTTCTCGCCACAATTTTCCCCTTACCGCATGCCGGACAAACTATCCCCGTATCCTGATCCAGCGGTTTAGTGTTCCGGCATTTGGGAAAACCGCTGCATGCCAAAAACTTGCCAAACCGGCCTTGGCGAATCAGCATTGGCGCTCCGCATTTCTCGCATTTTATGTCAGTCATCTCTGGCTCTGTTCTTTGTTTTTCCTCTCCTGACTCACCCTTTGGCTGCCCGTCGGCCCTGTTGTTGCCATTGTCATTGCCTAATTGTTTGGTATTTCTGCAATTTGGAAAACCGCTGCATGCCAAAAACTTGCCAAACCGGCTGGTTCTTATGAGCATCGGCTGCCCGCACTTTTCGCACGCCTCGTCCGTTTGCTTTGGTTCCAGCACATCTTTTTTTTGTATTTCCATATATTTTTTTTCTAAATTATTTTCAAATGGTCCGTAAAAATCTTTTAAAACAGGCACCCATTTTTTTTCGCCCTGGGCAATCTTGTCCAAATTATTCTCCATCTCGGCCGTGAATTGATAGTCCACTATCGTCGGGAAATGTTCTTTGAGCAAGTCAGCCACCACCAAGGCTATTGCCTGCGGCAAAAATCTGCCTTTTTCTTTTTTAATGTAATTTCTTTCCTGGATTGTGGAGATAATCGGCGCGTAAGTTGACGGCCGGCCAATGCCAAGTTCCTCCAGTTTTTTGACCAGACTGGCATCATTATATCTGGCTGGCGGCTCGGTAAAACTCTGTTTTGGTTCCAGCTTTTCCAAAGCTAGTTTTTCTCCGGCTTGCAATTCCGGCAATTCATTTTCATTGCTCGCGCCGTAAACCTTGAGCCAGCCCGGAAATTTAATCACATTGCCCGTGGCTCTGAAAGTATATTTTTTGGTCGCTATCTCCGCGGTTGTATTTTCCATTATTGCCGGCTTCATCTGTGAAGCCACTGCCCTGGACCAGACCAGATTATAAAGTTTGCATTGTTGGTCATCCAAAAAATCCTTCACCTCGTTTGGCGTTTTTGAAACATCGGTTGGCCTGATGGCTTCGTGGGCTTCTTGGGCCGTCTTGGCTTTGGTTTTGTAGTAGTTGGGCTTGGCCGGCAAATAATTTTTCCCCACTTCATCATTGATATAATCCCTGGCCGCTGCCATAAAAGATTCTGCCAGATTGAGCGAGTCTGTTCTCATATAAGTAATGAGGCCTATCTGCTCTTTGCCGATTTTTATACCCTCGTACAAATTTTGCGCCAAATACATTGTTTGTCTGGCAGAAAAACCCAGTTTATTATTGGCCTCTTGCTGCAGGGTAGAGGTGGTAAATGGCGCCGGCGAACTTTTCACGACTTCCTTTTTTTCCACTTTTTCTACGGTGTAAGCAGCGCCGCCAAGCTCTTTTAAAATACGCTCAATCGTTTCTCTGTCTTTTATTGCCAGTTTGTCCAGCTTTTTTTCGCCAATCTTAATTAGGGTCGCCGCGACTTCCTCGCCCTGGTCTGTTTTTAAAATTGCCTTGAGCGACCAGTATTCTTCCGCCTTAAAGTTTTTTATTTCCGTTTCTCTTTCCACAATCAATCTGACGGCCACTGATTGCACCCGGCCGGCAGATAGTCCCTTGGCGACTTTTTTCCAGAGGAACGGGGAGAGTTTGTAGCCGACGATTCTATCCAAAATTCTTCGCGCCTGTTGGGCGTCCACCAGATTCTGATCAATCTCTCTTGGTTGTTTTAGCGCCTCCAAGATGGCCGGCTTGGTTATCTCATGAAAAGCTATTCTTTGGTAAGTCAGTTTGTTTTTTTTATCCCGCAGCAACTGCAATAAATGCCAGGCAATGGCCTCGCCCTCGCGGTCTTCGTCAGTCGCGAAGTAAATTATCTCCGCGCCCCTGGCCATTTTTTTCAGGCCATCCACCAATGGCTTTTTGTCTTTGGCTACCACATATTGCGGTGCAAAGTCGTCTTCTATTTTCACTCCGAACTTTTTGGTCGGCAAATCCCTGATGTGCCCGTATGACGAGGTAATTTGAAAATCCTTGCCCAAAAATTTGGCAATGGTTTTGGCTTTGGTCGGTGATTCTACAATGACGAGTTTTTTTGGCATAAAAATTATTCCAGACTTATAAATTCCAAGCTCCAAGATACAAGCTCTCCGCCTAGACGGGCACCGGATGTTTCGTGCCAGTGGCAGGCGGATCCCTCGGAGAGGGACAATTTCCAAGATGATTGATTGGAATTTGGATATTGGGATTTATTTGTAAATTGTCCCGATGTGATTCCGAAGAATCCATCGGGACTCCTTCGGAAGAAATTGTATCTTGGAAATTTTTCAGTTTATGAATTATATCTCAATATTCTCTCTTCACTGCACCACTTTTTTCTAAGCTCTCCCGCGAGAAAAAACGAACCCGTAACAAGCACCAAATCTTCTTTTTTAGCCTCGCAGAGCGCCTGCTCCAGCGCTTGCCAGGGATCAAGCCGTATCTCCGCTTTAATTTTTTTATTAGCCGCTAAAAACAAAGTATACATCAATTGTAAATCAGCGCAAGCCCGGCCAGCATTGTAATGTCTGGTTACAAACACCCGGTCAGCTGCGCCGGCCACTGTTTTTATTATTTTTTTGATGTCTTTATTTTCATTGACCGCTATTATCAAAAGCAATTTTTTATAAGTGAATTTTTTTAGGCTTTCGCAAGTTGATTTTATCTTGTCAAGATTATGCGCCCCGTCCAGAATCACGGTTGGCTTTTTTTGTATTATCTCCAGCCGGCAGGGGAGCGTGGTTTTTTTAATGCCTTTTTCAATCGCTTTTGGATCAAGACCTAAGATCTCGCCGATTTTCTCTGCCAGCTCCGCGTTTCTATTTTGTTTATTGCCATTTATGCTTAAATCAAAAGAACCATTGCTGTTGACTGTAATTAAGGTAGAGTTCATTTTTTTGGCTTTAGCCGTCAAGATTTTCAATATTTTTGGTTTTGTTTCCGTTGTCACAATCAGCACGCCGGGCTTGATAATCCCGGCTTTAGACTTGGCTATTTCGGCGAGTGTTTCACCCAAAAGATGCGTGTGGTCCAAACCGATATTGGTAATCGCCCCAATAATCGGCTGCGGGATAATGTTGGTAGCGTCAAATTCTCCGCCCACGCTAGTTTCCAAAACAGCATATTCGCAGTGGTTTTTTTGAAAATAAAGCAAAGCCATGGCCAGCATAAATTCTTGGAAACCCGGCCGGAGGCTGGTGTCTTTTTTGTAGATTCTTTCCGCCGCTTTTTTTAGGCGATTTAATATTTTCACCAATTCTTTTGGGCTGATGTATTTATCACCAACCTCAATTCTTTCAATCATCGTTGTCGTGTGCGGTGAATACAGCGAGCCGACTTTTTTGCCGGCCTCTTTTAAAATATTATGCACCATAGCCGTAACCGATCCCTTGCCTGAAGTGCCGGCGATATGCACAAACTTAAACTGTCGCAGATTTATTTTTAATTCTTTAATCAGTCGCCACGCTCTTTTTAAATGAAAGTCGGCCGGTAATTTTTCCGGGCTTTTCAAATTATTTAATGACTCCAAAAAACGAACCGCGCGATAATATTCTTTAAACATAGGACTTTAGCGTTTGTCATTCCCTTGCTTGCCTGCCCCGCTTGGGCGGTGAACAAGGGAATCCAGTTTTTAAAAATAGCCTTATCATTAGGACTTTCGCGCTTGCCATTCAAACTCCCTTTAGGGAGGTCTTGGTGAAATGCGGAATAATCCGTTTTGTCCTAATTTTTCTAGTAAACCTGCCTAAAGGCAGTATGAAAAAACTGGCAAACGCGAAAGTCCTAAAACATACAAATCAGTAAAAGTTAATTGTTGGTGTGCCAATTGTCAGCTGTTCTTATCGCGAGGCTATATACATCATATTGCCCAGATTGCGGACCTTGCCCTTCATCTCCATTAAGATCAAAGTGCTGTTGATGGTGGCCGTGTTCATGCCGGATTTTTTGATCAGCTCATCAATATGGGTTGGCTCATTACTCAAAATATCCAGAATAATCGCTTCTTCTTTGGTGTCAGGCGAAATTTTTCTGTTATCTATGAAATCTTTAACCTGTTTCATGTTGAGCGCTTCCAGGACATCACTAGCCGAAGTAACCAATTTAGCGCCCATTTTGATAAGATTATTTGGCCCAGCCGCGTTTTGGCTGTAGATATTGCCCGGCACGGCCATCACATCGCGGTTTTGTTCCAACGCGTGTTTAGCTGTCAAAAGCGCTCCGGAAGTTTCTGGCGCCTCAATCACGACCGTGGCCACTGAAAGTCCGGCAATAATTCTGTTTCTTTGCGGAAAATTTTGTTTATTGGGTATGGTGCCGGGCGGATATTCCGCCAGCAAGAGTCCGTTGTTTTCTATAATTTTTTTGGCCAGATAACGATTAGCAGACGGATAAATACTTGTCTCGTCAATGCCCGATCCTAAGACCGCAATCGTTCTGGCTTTCTGGTTGACAGTCGCTTCATGCACCAAGCCATCTATGCCGATTGCCAAGCCTGAAACGGTGGTGATGCCTTGATTAGAGAGCTCGCTGGCGATATTCATCGCCACCAGTTTGCCATAAGAAGAATATTTTCTTGTACCGACCATCGCCACCGCGAATTCATCGCCCTCGCCAAAAAGTTCTCCTTTATAATATAGGATGGCCGGCGGACCGTAAATTTCTTTTAACAGTTTGGGATAACTCTTGTCAGCCAAAGTGACGATATTTATGCCTTCTTTTTGCGCGTTTAAAAATTCCTCATCCGGGTTAATCCGTTGCCGCAAAAAAACGATTTCCTCGGCGATTTTTTGTTCTAGGCCGGCGCCCCTTAAATTTTCCAGATCAGCCTCCCAAGCTCGTTTCATAGAATCAAAATGTTCCCAGATGCGCTTGAGCCTGACTGGACCAAGTCCGGGTATTTTGGCCATTGAGAGCCAATATTTTATTTCCTCTTGTCCTGGCATATATGTTAATAACATCATACCCTCAAAAAAGAATTTAGACAACCATGGTTAGAAATGTTATGCTGAAATTAATCGTTAATTTATTTTAATCTTATGCTCGGTTATCCTAAGAATTTATACATCTTGCCCCTTGACCACCGTGATTTTCTGGTCAAAATATTATTCGGTCTCAAGGGCGCGCTCAATGTCAAAGATCACCGGCTGATGGAAAAATACCGTGAGCTGGTTTTTGACGGCTTTTACGCGGCCTATAAAAAGTTAAACAATAAACCAGAGCTGGCCATTCTAGTTGATGAGGAATTTGGATCGTCGGTTTTAAATTCAGCTCGCAAAAAAAAGATTGTTTTTTGCCTGAGCACGGAAAAAAGCGGCCAGTCCGGCTTCACTCTTGAATACGGCCGGGATTTTGGCAAGCATATAGAAAAGTTTCATCCGCCGATAGTCAAAGCTCTGGTCAGATATAATCCGGCCAATATCCAAGTTAACCGCATACAGCTCAAAAGACTGAAGCAGTTGAGTGATTGGTGCCACACTTATGGTTATAAATTTCTACTTGAACCGCTTGTCCCGCCCACAGTCGCAGATTTGGAAAAGTGCCACGGCCGTCAAGATCTCTTTGATAAAAATATTCGTCCGCGCCTGGCTCAAACCATGGTCAAAGAAACGCAACTCTCCGGTGTGGAACCCGACATTTGGAAAATTGAGGCTTTTGAATCAACCAAAGACTGGGAGAAAATTATTCCCGTTATCCGCCGCGGCCAATCGCGCTCGGAAGTTGGCATTGTTCTTCTCGGCCGCAATGCCAGTTTCGCGCAGGTGAAAAGATGGTTTAATCTGGCGCCACGCGGGCAACTCAATGGCTTTGCCGTCGGCCGCACGGTATTCCTGCGCGCCGTGGAAGAATTTCACGCCAAGAAAATCAATCGCCCTGCGGCCGTCAAAATTATTGCCGATAATTACGCCGAACTGGTGAGATACTGGACCAAATGAATTTTGAAAATAATTCATGCAGCCGATTTTTTTATCCGACGCCTTTCACGGGTGTTTTTTGACTTTTATCCAATTTTCAGTTAATCTAGAGGCACACGGACAGCCTCATTTTTTATTCCCAACCTTATGTTTTTGAAAAAAATTGGCATAGATCTTGGTACCACTTCCACCCTAGTCTATATTCCAGGCAAGGGCATTATTATCAATGAACCTTCGGTTGTCGCTTACTCCATTATTGACAAAAAAGTCTTGGCCGTGGGCGACGAGGCTAAACAGATGATCGGCCGCACGCCAGATACCATTGTTGCCACTCGTCCGCTCAAAGACGGTGTTATCGCTGATTACAAAACCACCGAAGCCATGCTTAGTTATTTTATCAACAAAGCCATTGGCGGGTTACGCCTTTTCCGTCCCGAAGTGATGATCGCCGTGCCGGGCGGTATTACCTCAACCGAACGTCGGGCGGCTATTGACGCCACCTTGGCCGCCGGCGCCAAAGCCGCCTACATCATTAAAGAACCCATTGCCGCCGCTATCGGCGCCAATATCCCCATTGGTTCCGCCTCCGGTCATATGATTATTGATATGGGCGGCGGCACCTCAGAGATCGCGGTTATTTCTCTCGGCGGCATTGTCACCAATAATTCCGTGCGCATCGGCGGCAATAAATTTGACGCCGCCATCCAAGAATATGTGCGCAAGAAGTACAGCCTGGCGATCGGCGAAGCCACGGCCGAAATGATAAAAATTCAGGTCGGTTCCGCTCTTTACTTGACCAAAAAACTTACCGTTGATGTCAAGGGTCGTGATATGGTTACCGGCTTGCCGAGAATTACTACCGTCAATTCCGATGATGTAGTTGACGCGCTCCAAGACGAACTTGCCGGTCTTATTACCGCGATCAAGCAGGTGCTTTACAATACCCCGCCGGAACTTTCCGCCGACATTATGGACAAGGGCATTGTGCTTTCCGGCGGCACCTCGCTTTTGCGCAACATTGATGAATTAATATCCGAAGCCATAGGCGTGCCGGCCTATAATTCCGACGAGCCAATTCTTTGCGTGGCCAAAGGCACCGGCATTGCCCTGGAAAATCTGGACGCATACAAGAGAAGCATTTTGGCGGCCAAGTAGAAAAAATGTAAAAAGAAAAGATCAAAAATCAAAATGACAGTTAAAAATGTAAAATTAGTAATTTTAAAGTTATTTAATTTTTAATTTTGCATTGTCATTTTGCATTTTGATTTTTACATTTTCAGTTATGAAAATCCTCATCATCCACGATCGGTTTATGTTCCGCGGCGGGGCAGAACGGCTGGTTTTAATTATGGCTAAAGGACTGGACGCTGATATTGCCACTGGTTTTTGGAGTGATGATGAAACTTTTTCCAAAAGCGCAGTGCCGCACAAATTATTTGTCTTGGGCAACCCTTCGCAAAAAAGCGGCTGGCGTTATTTGAAATTCCAGTGGCTTTTTTATTTTAAAACCAAATTTATCCGCGATTATGATTTGGTTATTTTTTCCGGCAACAATTGTCTATCAGCGGCGCACAATGTTAAAAAAGGCGTCAAAAAAATATTTTATTGCCACACGCCGGTGCGCCACGCCTTTGATCTCAAAGATTATTATTTAAAAAATAAAATTTGGTGGAAAAAAATTATTCTACGCTGTTTTATTCCTATAAGCCGTCTTGTTTATCGCTATGGTTTTCAGAAAATGGACACTGTTATTGCCAATTCCATCAATGTTCAAGAACGAATAAAAAAATATCTAAATCGCGATTCTGTTGTTATCTGGCCGCCAATTCAGACCACAAAATTTAAATGGATATCACAACAAGATTATTTTTTATCATTCTCCCGTGTTGATAAATTGAAAAGAGTAGGGGATATCGTCCGCGCTTTTCAAAAAATGCCTGACAAAAAAATAATTATTTGTTCTGGCGGTGATGATTTTGACAATGTTAAAAAAATAGCCGAGGGCTATGATAATATTCAAATTCTTGGCTGGCAATCTGACGAACAACTAAAAGAACTGATTGGTCGTTGTATCGCCACACTTTATATTCCAATCAATGAAGATTTTGGCATGACGCCGCTTGAAGGAATGTCAGCTGGCAAGCCCTGTATTGGCGTGTTTGACGGGGGATTGAAAGAAACCATTATTGACCGCCTGACAGGTAAATTTATCCCAGTTGATTATGTCATTGATGATATTATCAAAGCTGTGGGATGGCTGACGCCGAAACAGGCCTTAAAGATGCGCGCGGATTGCGAACAACAAGCTGAAAAATTTAGCGAGGGAAAATTTATTGAGGGGATAAGAAAGGTAATTCAAAATCAGAAAATTAAAAAACAATATGACCATCGGCATTGACGCTTCGCGTTCAATTGACACAATTCAAAAAACAGGGGTGGAAAAAGTGAGCGATGAATTGCTTAGGCAATTCATCGAAATCAAAAATCAAAAATCAAAAATCAAAAATAATGATTTTGATTTTATTTTCTACACCCCCCAATCAATTAACTGGCTACCAAAAGAAAACCAGAAAATTTTGCGTTGGCCGGTTAAATTTTTTTGGACGCAAGTTCGTCTCGCTTGGGAATTGATTTTTCATCCGCCAAAAGCGATGTTTTTTCCGGTGCATGCCATGCCCGTATTATTACTGATATTTTTTTCTTTTCCGTTGTTCCATAAAAAACCATGGCACAGGATATCTCTCACCACCCCGGCTCGCGAGCTCGCCACCCCTCCTCAAGGAGGAGGGGAAAGAACCCATTACTACAAAATCATCCACGATATTGCTTTTAAAAAACAGCCGCAATTGTATTCTTTCAAACCAAAAATGATGTTAAATCTGGATTTATGGCTGGCTAAAAGATTGTGCGCCAAAATTTTCGTGCCGAGCCGCGCGGTCAAGGACGATTTGTTGAAATATACCAAAATTAAGCCGGAAAAAATTATCGTGGCGCATTGGGGCTATAACACAAAAAACACAGAAAGCACAAAAACACAGAAAGCACAAAAACAAATTTTATACATCGGTCGGGTAGAGGGGAAGAAAAATATTAGGAATTTGATTATGGGATTTGAGTTGTTTAATGAAAAATATCCAGCATATAAGTTGATGTTGGCGGGGAGAATAGATCCACAATTTAAAATTTCAAATGTTAAATTTCAAATGTCAAATCAAATTTCCCCCTTTAGGGGATCCCCCCTTAACAAACTGGAAAATTTCAAGTTAGAAATTGGGGGACAAAATCCAAATGATAAAATAGTAAACCATAATTCATCATTCATGATTCATGATTCAATTCAATTCCTGGGTTATATCAGCGAAGAAAAAAAACGCCAGCTTCTTGCTGAATCTGCCTGCCTGGCGCTTGTTTCAGAAGAAGAAGGTTTTGGTTTTCCGATTTTGGAAGCGTTTGACTTTGGTTTGCCAGTGGTCGCGTCTGACATTCCAGTTTTGCGTGAAATCGGCGGCGATGCCTGTATGTATGTGAATCCTGACTCGCCGGAAAGTATTGCCCAAGGTTTAGAAATGGTCTTGGCAGAGACTTGCCGCGCCGTGTTTCTACAAGAAAAGATTGAGAAAGGTCGCGAACGATTAAAAAAATTTTCCTGGCAAAAAACAGCCGAGAAAATTTTTAGAGAGATGTTAAACGGGTAGGGGCGTATTGTCATACGCCTGCCGTCTCTTTCCCCGCCGTCTTTGACGGCGTTTCTATTTAGGGGTCGCAGACTCCGGAGAAAAATAAAATAAAAAATCGGCAGAAAGCAAAGAAATAAAA
>Ga0156304_139_pt1 | contig 16064 bp, 12 predicted proteins | sample RifCSPlowO2_12_FD_107952 | JGI IMG/M metagenome (GOLD analysis project Ga0156304, IMG submission 107952) | Candidatus Kuenenbacteria bacterium RIFCSPLOWO2_12_FULL_42_13 | reverse complement strand
ATGATTTTTTTTGGTTGAAAGAGATGTTCGTGGTTTAAGAGTATATTTCCCCCTTTTTCTAGAATTGTTTTAACAATAAATAATTAAATGAAAGGTCGTTGGGGGAAAAATCATTTTATTAACGCAAAGATTATGAATAAAAAAAGATTATGGCTGATGCTTGCGGTTGCGTGCGGTTTGTCACTGCTGCTGCCGGTTAACGGTCTGAAGGCGGCGGCTAATACTACGACTTTGGCGGCGGATACGATTATCCATTTTGCCAATGGCGGCACTAACGGTATGGACATTGTCGTTGCCGCGGCGTCTACCGTGGAGTCATTTACCCTGACTGACGAAGTTGGCAATACCAAGTTGGTTTTTGAGCTGGACACTGGTTCAGCGCTTCATTTAAAATCAAACGGCAGAAAGAATTTTGAAGACAGCCCAAATGTAGCCAACACCGATTGCACGAGTTCCAGCAGTTATTCAACCTATGACTATACTGCCACTTCAGATGATTATACCCTAACTATCACTTTCACCGAGACGGACAACTGCCCAACATCCAGCGGCAGCCCCGGTGGTGGCGGTGGTGGTGGAGGCGGAGATACCACCGCTCCAACGATTAGTAGTATAGAGGCGACAGCCAAAGACACGGAAGCGACTATTGTCTGGACTACAAGTGAAGCGTCAATATCCTGGGTAGTTTATGGCGGAACAACCGCTTATGGCAATGAAGCAAAAACCGCGGTTTATAAGACTGCGCACTCAACGACATTAAGTGGTCTAACGCCAGTAACAACTTATCATTATCAGATAAAAGCGCAGGACAGCAGCGGCAATGCCAGCTATTACGGCGATAAGACATTTACCACTTTAGCGACTAGCACAACACCAACACCACCGCCGACCACGCCGGCACCGAGCGCGAGTACGCCAACGGTGACCACGCCAGAGTCGTCAGTGCCTAGCGCGAATTTGGACATGAAACTGGCTAAAAGGCTGACCGGCAGACTTTTGCTTCGGGTGGAAAGAGGCGGTGAAATTTGGTATGTTGACACCAAGGAATACAAGCGCTATCAAGTGACTTTTGCCAACGCGTTGTTCGTTTTCCAAAAATTGTCCTTGGGCATCACTGACGCCAATTTGGCAAAAATTCCAGTTAACGGCACCAGTGAAACCGGCAATGTGGCTTTGCGCAACAGACTGAAAGGCAAATTATTGCTCCAGGTGCAAAAGGGCGGAGCGATTTGGTATGTGGATACCAAAGGCTATCGCCACAGCGTGACCTGGGCCAATTTGATGGATTTGTTCCGCAAGTTGGCTTTGGGCATTACTAATGCCAATCTGGATAAGATTCCGGCTGGCAGTTTATAGAAAAGCAAGATTGATAAGAATAAAAACCCCGCTCCGACGATATGTCGGGACGGGGTTTGAGTTTGGAGGGATTGGTGGAGATTTTTATTGTGTCAGTGGTTTGGTCTAAGCGTTGGTTCAATCGTCCCTGCCGGCCGAATCGGCGGGCTTCGATTGAACCCAAGGTTTAGTTAATGGCAGAAGCATTTTAATTGGTCAGTGGTTTGGTCTCTAGAACATTCGGGGTTATTTAATTGTTTTACATCATCTTTTTCTTTTGCCACTTTTTTAGAAAAAGTGGCGTAAAAATCGCCGCTTGATAAAAAGGCAGTAAATTCTACGCTTCGCTCGGGCGAAAGGCAAAACTCGCCCCGTCCCGCGCTTGCGGGACGGGACTCAAACATTGCCTTTCGTATTCCCTCGCTCCGCTTGAATTTAATCTGCCTTTTTGTATGCGGCATTATTAAAACTGTAAAATGTCCGTGAGCATTGAAAGTCCTGGCCCCTTTCTCATAGAGCGGGAGATGGGCAGGGTGAGGGTTATAAATATGTGGCTAAGGTTTTTTCGCACATCTGATCAAGGGAAAAATCTTTGAGCACGGAAGAACCGTTGCCAGCAAGGAATGCGGCTTTGCCCGGATCGCCCATAAGATTGATGATAGTCTGGGCCAGCGCGCCAAAGTCAGCTGGCGGCACCAGCAGGCCGTTAAAATTATTTTTTACTACTTCCGGATTGCCGCCAACGGCAGTGGCAATAATCGGCAACCCGGCGGCGGAGGCTTCCAGCAACGCATAAGCCAGACCTTCTTTTAATGACGGCAACACAAAAAGATCAAAAGCTTTTAAATATCTATTGGCTTCGGGCAGGGAGCCTGCCAAGATAAATTTGTCTGCCAGGCCGTATTCAATAATTGTATCAGCCAGAGAACTTTTCAGCGGGCCGTCGCCGATAACCGCGAATTTTGTTCGCGGATAAATTTTAAGAACTGATTTGGCGGCTTCTATGAGGTAAATCAGACCCTTGGCCGGATAGAGATTGGCGATGGTGCCGATTATAAATTCTTTCTCATTTTGCTCGCGGCCAAAGAGCTTGGCTAAAGCCGTGGATTTGTCCAGAAAGAATATTCGCGCTGGGTCAAGACCATTATGAATGACGGCGATTTTATCAGTCGTCGTGATTTTGTTTTTGAGGAGCGACTGTTTGTCAAATTCAGAAACGGAGATGAGCTTGTTTTTTAGTTTGGCGGAGAACCATTCGGCGAACCAATAAAATATTTTGTGAAAAAAGGGGAGCGGTTCATTTAGAACGAGGCCGTGAATAGTGTAAATAATTTTTCTGACGCCGCAGAATTTGGCGGCTAGGGCGCCGATGGAGCCGGCTTTACTGGAATTAAGATGGACAATGTCAGGTTTAATTTTGTTAATCAATTTTATTAAATCAAAAAAGACCGAGATGTCCGAGTAAAAATTCAGTTCGCGCGTAAGATGGCGCAGACAATATGTCTGGATGTTTAGTTTAACGAGTCTTTTTATCAGCTCGCCGTTTTCATCGCCGCCTGAAGCGACAACGACAATATGGCCTTGGTCGCGGCAGAAGCTAGCCAGATCCAAAATATATCTTTGGGCGCCGCCGATTTCAGACCGGGTGATGAGATAGAGGATTTTTAAGGTTTTTTCGGGCATAATTTAAGAATAACACAAAAACACGAAAGCAAGAAATCAAGAAAGTCCCCCTACGGGGGATCTCCCGAAGGGAGACACAAAAGCTGAAAAGCAAGTTAAGCAAGTCAAGTAAATTAAGAAATAAATAAATAGAGAAATAGATGTTTTTTATTTGACAAGAAAACCACGATATTCTATTCTTAATTTAAGATAAAATCCCAGTGGATTTTACTTTATTTTATCTAATTTATGGCAGTAAACAGAAGAAGAGTGGGTTTGACTATTGTCTTTATCATTATTCTAACAATCAGCGCGGCGCTTTTTGACGGCCATGTTTCTCCATTGGAAGAAGGCGGACGGTCATTGGATGTGCCAAATTGGGTGCCGGGGGCGTCTTTTTGGAATAAATTTGATTTTCATTTAGGCTTGGATTTAAAGGGCGGAACGCATCTTTTATATCAGGCTGACACGAGTAAAATTGACAATCAGGACGCGGATTCGGCAGTGGAGGGAGTTAGAGATGTGATTGAAAGAAGAGTAAACGCTTTTGGCGTGGCCGAACCGGTCGTGCAAGTGAACAAAAGCCAAGCAGGCGATTATCGGATTATCGTGGAACTGGCCGGAATCAAGGATGTCAACCAGGCGATCAACATGATTGGTGAAACGCCGCTTTTGGAATTTAAAGAACAAAATCCTAGTTTTACCAATCAACAAATAAATTTAACTCCGGAGCAACAGAAGGAATTGGATACTTATAATGAAGCGGCCAGCAAGAAAGCCGAGGAGATAAACAAAAGAGCTTTGGCCGGCGAGGATTTCGCCAAGTTGTCCAAGGAATTTTCAGAAGACCCGGGTTCAAAAGACAATGGCGGAGATTTGGACTGGGCGACCAAAGGCACTTTTGTGGAGGAATTTGAGAAGGCGATTTTTGATGATTTAAAATCCGGGCAAATCACGCCAGCGCCGGTCAAGAGCCAGTTTGGCTATCACATTATAAAAAAAATGGATGAACGGCAGGCGCAAGAAGTCGGAGCCACGGCCACCGTCAACGGCACAACGACACCGGTGGAAATCAATAATACCGAGGTTTTATCCGCTCATATTTTAATAAAAACCAAAACGGCCGCGGACATCGTGCCGACGGTGGACCAATGGCTAAATACGCAACTGTCGGGCAAGCATCTGAAACGGGCTTCGGTGCAATACACGCAAAATACCGGCGAGCCGGAAGTCAGCCTGGAATTTAACGACGAGGGCGGAAAATTGTTTGAAGAAATAACCGAAAGAAATGTGGGCAAACCGGTGGCGATATTTTTGGACGGCAATCCGATTTCCGTGCCGACCGTGAACGAGAAAATCACCGGCGGCAAAGCGGTGATTACCGGCAGATTTAATCTTAAAGAATCAAAGGATTTGGTGGAAAAATTGAATGCCGGCGCTTTACCCGTGCCGATTGAACTTATTTCCCAAAAAACAGTCGGGCCGTCACTGGGCAAAAAATCAGTTGAACAGAGCTTGCTGGCCGGGTTATGGGGACTTTTGGCAGTGGCTGCGTTCATGCTTTTGTATTATCGCCTGCCGGGCTTGATTTCGGTTTTGGCTTTAACCATTTATACTTTAATTGTTTTAGCGTTATTTAAACTGCTGAATGTAACCCTGACCTTGTCCGGCATTGCCGGTTTCATTATGTCAATCGGCATGGCCGTGGACGCCAATGTTTTAATTTTTGAAAGACTGAAGGAAGAATTGAGAAACGGCCGGAGTTACGGGAGCGCTTTGGAAGAGGGTTTTAAGCGGGCCTGGCCGTCTATCCGCGATTCCAATGTTTCCACCTTTATCACTTGCGCGATCCTTTTATGGGTAGGCACTTCGGTGATGAAGGGTTTTGCCGTGACCTTGGCTATTGGCATTGCCGTTTCTATGTTTTCGGCCATTGCCGTATCCAGAAGTTTTATGCGGGCATTACCGGCTCGCGTTATGGACAATGTCAAGTGGCTGGTTTGGCGCGGCAAGAAAATTGGTAAAACAGTTTAATTATCATTATGATGAGAATCATTTACAAAAGAAAAATATTTTTTATAATTTCCGGCATTTTGTTTTTGGCAGCGATTGCCAGCTTGTCTTTGTGGGGTTTGAGACTCGGGATTGATTTTACCGGCGGCACCATCGCGGAATATACTTTTAAAAACAACCGGCCGCAGGTTTTTGAAGTTCGGGATGTTTTAAGTAAAGAAGGCATTGAAGATTTGCAGGCGCAGTTGGCCGGCAGTCAGGAGATTATCTTGCGAGCCAAAACCTTGAGTGAAGAGGAGCATCAAAAAATTGTGGCGGCTTTGGGCAAGGGTTTTGGCGCCGAGCAGCTTGTGGAAAATAAGTTTGAGTCAATCGGGCCGGTAGTGGGCAATGAACTCAAAAATAAAGCCATTACCGCCTTGATTTTGGCGTCAATCTTGATTATTTTATATATTGCTTTCGCTTTTAGAAAAGTTTCCAGATCAGTACAGTCTTGGAAATACGGATTGGGCGCCATTATTGCCCTGATTCACGATTTAACCATTGTTACCGGTATCTTTGCCGTGCTGGGACATTTTTGGGGTTATGAAGTGGATGCTTTTTTCGTGACTTCGCTTTTAACCGTGCTTGGCTACTCGGTCAACGATACGATCGTGGTGTATGACCGGACCAGAGAAAATTTGTTCCGCAGCGCGGGCGAGAATTTTGAAGAAACAGTCAACCGGAGCGTGAATGAAACAATGGCGCGTTCCATCAATACGACCTTGACCACGCTTTTGACTTTGATATTTTTGTATTTTTTTGGCGGAGAAACAATCAGAATTTTTGTGCTGTCTCTGATGCTCGGCATATTTTTCGGAGCGTATTCTTCACTTTTTGTGGCTTCGCCGCTCTTGGTGGTGTGGCAGAAGCTGGGAGGGAGGAAGAAATAAGAAATTAGATATTGGATATTAGATATTAGAAATTGAAGATTGGAGATTAGGAATCCGTCTGGAAAGGCGGGTTTTTTGGTGTTGACATTGGAATAAAAAAGTGGTAGTGTTTTTAGATTGAAATACCCTAATTTTTTTGTATTTTTTATGCTTGCGCATTATAAAAAAAATAGTTCTCCGTTTGATACATCTAAATTATTTTTCCATGAGGATATTTTGGAAAGAATAAGAAATTTAATCAAAGGTGATTATTTTGAGCCAAAAGACATACCATTCCCGATTTGCGTTGAGGTTGATCTTGTCTCGGGATGTAATCAGGGCTGTCGTTGGTGTCAATTTAAATCATGGAGAAAAAAGAATGTTTTTATTGCGGCCGAATTTCTCAAGAGTATATTTAAAGATTTGAGATTTGGGGGGACTAAAGCCATTGAGTTGGTTGGGGGAGGGGAGCCGACCCTTCACCCTAAAATAAAAGAGATTGTGAAATCGGCGACCAAGAGCGGCTTGGAGATCGGTTTAATAACCAATGGTTTATTACTGCCAAGAATTTTTTCGATTGCCAATAAATTAAAATACATTAGAATCAGTCTAGATGCCGCCACCAGCGAGACATACCAAAGAACTCATTATTATTTTAAAAATCAGGCTAAAGAAAAGAAGACGCAAATTATAGAACCGTTTTTGCTGATAAAAGAAAATATTAAACAATTAACGAAGCTTATTGACAGACAAAAAATAGGCATAGCCTTTTTAGTTACTCCATGGAATTATCAAGAGATAGAATCAGCCACCAAGCTGGCAAAGGAACTTGGGGCGGGTTATATAGTTTTTCGACCGGCAAATTTAAGAAAAGGGAGGCATCTTAAAGGATGCTGGGAAGTCATAGAAAAGAGTTTGGGCGCTGCTCAAAAATATACGAATAGAAATTTTCGTGTTTTCCGCAGTACGGCCAGTCGATGGAATCTGGCTAGGTTTAAAAAAATAGGGAAAAGCAGGTTCGTCGGTCCTTGTTTTGGTTCACTTTTATTTGGCGTTATTGAAGCCAATGGCAACATTCCTTTTTGCAACATTTTTAGAGATAACAAAAAATACAGGCTGGGCAATATCTATGACAGTCAAGGGAGTTTTAAATCTGTTTGGCAATCAGTCCGCCACAAAAGATTATTAGAGCGCCATAATATAGAAAGGTGTGGGACTATTTGTAAAGCAAAGGACTATTTGTTAGCCATTAAACAACAAAAAAAGAACAGTTTAATAAAAAATAAAGATAAATGCGATTTGGCGCATGTTAATTTCGTTTAGATAAAAAAGTAAAAACAAAATAAGAAAAAGCAAAAATTTTAGCGTACAATTAAAAGGAGGCCGTATGGCTGGCAAGATTGTGTTGTTGTTGTTTTTTGCCCTCTTGTATTGTTCCAGGGGGGTGATTATCTGGCCGGCTATTGAGAAGCTGGCGGCCGGAAAAAATAGGGTTGGCTATCAGCCCTATGAGCCCAGGAGAGAGTCATGGAAGGGAATAACATTTCTCTCCTTCGGGGCGATGATTTTTTTTGTTTTGTTTGCCGAAGGCCCGATTTCTATTTGGGAAATGAAGATCGGGCTGGTGATATATTGTTTTGGGTTATTGCTGGCGAGTTTAGGCCGGTTTAACCTTGGGGTCTCATGGGCAGATATTCATAAAGTGACCAGTGAAAAGCAAGGGTTGGCGACCAGCGGTATTTACCGGCTGATGAGAAATCCTATTTATGTCGGTGTTCTGATAATGAATGTCGGAATAGTGATTTCGCTTGGGGTCTTAACAGATGACTGGGCGTTTATGCCCGGTATTATCTGTTTTGTCGGGAGCTGCTTAGAATATAGAGCGGCGATGGTTGATGAGGAGAAGTTTTTGAGGCGTAGGTATGGAAAGGAGTATGAGGAATATTGCGAGCGAGTGGGCAGATATTTTATAAAAATAAATTTCTCGGCTCGCAGAAGAGTTGAAACCGCGGGAAGGGGTAAAGTATGAAATTGTGGCCGTGAGGGCAGTGGCAGTCCGCTGTAATCAATGCCAGCAGGTTTTTTATATTTAGGGGGGAGAGGACGCGATTTTTTTATGCAAACGGTTAAGCTGATTGTAAAAGCTTAGCCGTTTTTTATTGCTGCGAATTATTTTTAAAGAGGATTAGATTTTTGGAGATGATGGCGGGTTTTGGTTTATTTGGCAGTCAAGTTATAGTGGGAGTTCTGACTACTACTAACCAAATATTGAGGTTCAACCCGGAGGGTTGAACCAACGAAGAGGTTTTAGTTTGTTCGACGAATAAGTTAAGCTGAAAGCATTTCTACAACTGATCAAGAACTTAAATTCAGGCCAGAGACCTGAACCAGCGGGAAACGAATTTTTAGGATAATTTCTTGATCAGCTCGGCGCACATTGAGGCGGTAATCAACTTGCCGTGATATTTGACGCCCAAAGGAAATTCTTGGTCGTAGCCGTGATAGTCGGAACCGACGGAAATTAGCAAGTGATATTTTTTAGCCAAGCCCAATAAATAATTTGTTTCTCGGGGCGTATTTTCCGGGCCGTAGGCTTCCACACCGTCAAAAGGAAATTTTTTAATTATTTTAAGCAGATGTTCTTTGCCATAGCTGAATTCCGGTGTTTTGCTCATCGGGTGGCCGATAATGGCCAAGCCGCCGGCAGAATGGATCATTTTAATAGACGGCAATGGCTGCAGATAGAATTTTTTAGGCACAAAACAGGGACAGCCTTTAGCTAAATATTTTTTGATAAAAGTGGAAAAGTTTGGTATGGCGCCAAATTCTTTTAGGAGCCGTTTTTTATTTTGTTTATGGTTGATAACCGAGAAAGCGATATGCGGCCTGGCCAGAAGGGTTTTATTCAATTCTGATTTTTTGATTTGCCAGCCGATTTTTTGGAGTTTGGCCGCCATTTTAAGACCGCGGATTTTCCTGGCTGCGCGGCATTTTTCTTCGTACCATTTTATTTTTAGACTTTTGTAATCTACGCCCAAGGCGACGATATGAAGAGATTTGCCAAGATAGCGGCTAGAAATTTCCATGCCGGGAATAGCATGAAGGCCGTATTTTTTACCAGCGGCCAGAAATTCATCCATCAGATCAACATTGTCGTGGTCGGTTTTGGCAAGATAAAAAAGACCCAGGCGCTTGGCTTTTTTTATAAGGGCAGTCGGCGTCAGGCAGCCGTCCGAGGCGATGGTGTGGCAGTGCAGGTCAAGATACATAAGAACAAAAAATCAAGAAATCATATGGCCTTGCGGCCTAAACAAAAAGTCAAGTCCGCCAAGTACCAAATTAAATTATTCCCGTTAGCTGAAGGCGCCTGCCTGCCGCCTGCCTGCCGCCTGCCTGCCGGTAGGCAGGGTAGGCAGGGTAGGCAGGGCGAGGCAGGGATCGCCCTAAGGGCGAAAAACACTAAAATACAAGAACAAATTATTTTAAAATTAAAAATTTAAAATTAGAAATTGTTTAGAGTCCTTTATCCAAGAGAAAGATCACCAGACCGAAGACGGCGGTGACACCGGAAACCACCCAGAAGCGCATAACGATTTTTGGTTCGGACCAGCCGATGGCTTGGAAGTGATGATGAATGGGAGAGGAAAGAAATATTTTTTTGCCCTGGCGGAGCTTTTTGGAAAGCATTTGCAAGATAACGGACAACGATTCCGCGACAAAAAGGAAACCGATAAGCAAAAGCAAAAGCGCCTGGTTGGTTAACATGGCCACCACGCCTAAAGTGACGCCAAGCGCCATGGCGCCGGTATCGCCCATAAAAAATCTGGCTGGGTTGATATTGAACCACAGGAAAGCTAAAAGAGCGCCGGCGATGACGGCGCAAAGGGCGGCCAGATTTATTTTGCCCTGGATTAGGGCGATAGCGCCAAAGGCGGTAAAAGCGGAAAGAAGAGTGCCGCCGGCTAGACCGTCCAGGCCGTCAATTTCATTGACGGAAAACGCGGTGGCCACAATGACGAAAACAAAGACCGGGATATACCACCAGCCGATAAAGACATTGCCGACGAAAGGAATATGAAACATATCCCAACCGAGCTTGTAATAAAACCAAAGAGCGCCGACGATAGCGATGACGACATATATTAAAAGGCGGTGTTTCATCTTCAGCCCGCCTTTGCCAAGACTTTTTATGTCAATAAAATCATCGGCTAAGCCGACCAGGGCGGTGGCGACCAGGCAGCTCAATGGCAAAATGGTTTCGGGCCGAGTCAAAAAATTGAGGAAGCCGAGCGTACTTGATGGGAAGAAATAGTCAACATAAAAAAAGAATAAGGCCAAAATCAAGGTGGTGAACCAAATTAAAATGCCGCCCATGGTCGGAGTGCCGGCTTTGTGCTCGTGCAGCGCGGAAAAAACAGGCGTGGCGCCGGTATTTCTGATAGCTTTGCCCATTTTGTATTTATAAAGATAGTGCGTGAGCATGGGCGTCAAAAGAAAAGCCGTTGTAAAAGAAAGACCGGTCAAAATGAGAATTTTGATAAGATAGATGTTTGGCATAAGGTCTAGTTGTTTAAAAGAATAATTAAGAAAGAAACGATGACCAGGACGAGCTGTATCAGGGTAGCGGAGAGCATTAAAAAGTAGGCGAGAATATTGGATTTCAGAAAAAGAAGATAGGCCAGGACAAAGTTGAAGATAAAAATCGCCAGGCCGGACAACAGAAATAAAAAAACAGACCACCATGGAGCGATAAGATCAATGCCGAAATAGACGGTGTAGCGCAGCGGAATGGCTTCGGTTATGGGGGTAATTTTTAAGTAAAGAGCAATGAGCGACAGGAGGATAAAAAATAAGGAAGTCAAAAAACAGACCCTGACGATTTTGTTTTTAAAAAATAAATTGGTGGCCAAAAAGGAGAAGAACATATTTTGTTTTTATTATATAAGGCTTTGGGGTAAAAAGCAAGGGAAACAAGAAATCAAAAAATCAAGAAAGCAAAAAAGCAAGAAAGCAAAAAAGCAAGAAATCAAAAAAACAAGAAAACGCTAGAACATTAAAGCATTAAAACATAAAAACACAGAAAACACAGCCCGCCAATTACCAAAGTAGATTATTTTCGCAGTTTTACTGCTTGATTGTTATATCGTCGCAAAGAAGCGCGTTGCTCTTTCCGGTTATTTATTTTTTGTGCTATAATAAAATAGAAGTTAGCAAGGCTATTTTTTGAAATAGCTTTAAATAAAAATAAATATGATCAACGAGATTGAATTTATAAAGGATTTAACGGCGACCAAAATTTTGTCGCCGGCGGAAATCAATAAATTTAACAAGGAAGCGCAAGCTAAAAAAATGCCGCTGGTTGATTATCTGTTGGAGGATAAAATTATTGATGAAAAACAGACCTTTGAAAAAATAGCCAAGGTGAAAGGCCTGCCTTTTGTGGATCTCAAAAACGAAATAATAAGAAAGGATATTTTGCAATTTATTCCAGAGCCGATCGCTCAATCCCATCATGTGGTGGCTTTTGACAAGAAGGGAGCGACGGTTCGGGTGGCGACCCTGGATCCTTCTGATTTGCAGACATTTACTTTTTTGGAAAAAAAGATTGAACTGCCCTTGGAAATTTTTTACACAACCCCGAGATCAATCGTTAATGTTTTGAAACAGTATCATCATAGCCTAAAAGCGGAATTTGAAAATATTACCAAAAGAGAAATAAGCGGGGGCGAGGAAAAGGAAAAATTGAAAGAAATGGCCGAGGATTTGCCGATTGTCAGGGTGGTGGATACGCTTTTGGAATACGCGATTTTTGAGGGAGCTTCGGATATTCACATTGAGCCGGAAGAAAAGGATGTGATTATCCGCTATCGGGTGGACGGCGTATTGAGGGAAGTAATGACTTTGCCCAAAAAAGTGCATCCGGGTCTCATTGCCAGAATAAAAATATTGTCAAATTTAAAACTGGACGAGCACCGACTGCCGCAAGACGGACGGTTTAAAATGGAGACCGATGATTATAAGATTTCTTTCCGCGTTTCCGTAATTCCGGTTTTTGACGGCGAAAAAATTGTCGTGAGACTTCTAAACGAATCCAGTAAGATTTTAACTTTGGAACAGTTGGGTTTTCAGGATGTGGCGCTCTCGGCCATTAAAAGAAACATAGAAAAACCAAACGGCATGCTTTTAGTTACCGGCCCGACCGGATCTGGTAAAACAACCACGCTTTATACGGTTTTGAATTTATTGAACAAGCCAGGAGTCAATATCACAACCATTGAGGATCCGATAGAATATCGCCTGCCGGGCGTGAATCAGTCGCAGGTAAATCCAAAGATTGGTTACACTTTCGCGGCCGGACTTAGGGCGTTTTTACGCCAAGATCCGAATATCATTATGGTGGGAGAAATCAGAGACACGGAGACGGCTGATATTGCCGTGAACGCGGCCATGACCGGACACTTGGTTTTGGCAACCCTGCACACTAATGACGCGGCCACTGCTTTGCCCAGATTACGGGATATGAAGGTGGCCTCTTTTCTGATCGCGTCAACAGTGAATATCATCATCGCCCAGAGACTGGTTCGAAGAATTTGCCCCAACTGCATTCAAAAATATAAATTGGGAAAAGATTTAGTCAAAGAACTGGAAAGTTATTTTAACTTGGCCAATATTATGGCAGTGTATAAGAAAAACAAGCTGGTCAAAGGCAATAAAACCTGGGCCGAGCTGGAATTTTATAAAGGTAAGGGTTGCAATCAATGTAAAGATGGCTACAAGGGCAGAATGGGGATCTATGAGACATTGGAAGTGACGGCGGAAATGAGTGATTTGGTTTTGAAGGATTCTTCGTCAGAATTGATTATGAAAAAAGCCAGAGAACAGGGGATGATCACCATGCTTGAGGACGGATTTATTAAAGCAAAAAACGGTATTACGACGATAGAGGAAATTATCAGAGTAACGAAGGAGTAGAATGATAAATCAAAAAATCAAGAAAACATACGGCCTCGCGGTCTAAACAGGGAAGCAAGAAATTAAGAAATTAAGGGAAGGGTTGAATGGAATATGCGGCGCGACTGTTATTGTCCCGCTTGGCGGGACAATCCAGAAAGAAACAAATAAAAAAGAGTTAGAAAATGGATTATCTGGCTCATCACAGATATGGAATAGCTGGGTATCGGTAATTATATAACTAGAAATTAAAATTATAGAAGTCAAAAAATGATTTTAAGCAATCAACAAGCGGCAGCCCCGGTGAAAATTTTAGCGGCGGGCAAGAAAAAGTTTGACTGGAGTTTTTTGAATAAATTGCGACGGAACATCAGCTTGCGCGATAAGATTTTCTTTGTCCAAAATCTGCGCATTATGGTCAAGGGCGGTTTGTCGCTTGGAGCGGCGCTGTCAACGGTGTCGGAACAGGTTGGCAATAAATACTTTAAAATAGTGATTGGCGCGATTTGGAAAGAGGTAGAGGCCGGTGCGCCGTTTTCGCAAGCCTTGGAAAAATATCCCAAGGTTTTCAGCGAACTTTTCATTAATATGGTTAAATCAGGAGAGATGAGCGGCGGCTTGGAAGAGGTTTTAGAAAGATTACATGTGCAGATGAAACGCGATCATGATTTAGTGGCCAAAGTTAAAGGGGCGATGATTTATCCGGCAGTGGTAGTGGTCGCGATGGTGGGCATCGGTTCGGCAATGATTATTTTTGTAGTGCCAAGGTTGGTTGCCATTTTTGAAGAGTTGAAAGCGCAGTTGCCCTTGCCGACAAGGATCATGATCGCGGTCAGTAAGTTTATCACGCACAATGGTCCTTTTGTGGCTTTGGGCATAATCGTTTTTTTGGTCATTTTTGTCAGATTTTACGGAAGCGCCAGCGGCAAGAAATTTTTTCACAAGCTGTTTTTAAAATTACCGATCATCGCCAATATTACAAAAAAGATAAATTTGGCCCGCTTTTGCCGGACGGTTTCGGCGCTTTTAAAAACCGACATACCGATTGTCCAGAGTCTGAAAATAACTTCACTCGTGGTGGGTAATATTTACTACCGGGCGGCGCTTTTTGACGCTTCGCAAAAAATTACCCGCGGTTTGCAAATTAATAAGGTCTTGGCCGAGTATCCAAAACTTTTTCCGCCAACGGTGATTCAGATGATAAAAGTAGGGGAAGAATCCGGCGCGGTGGATGAGGTTTTGGACGAAGTGGCGCAATTTTACGAGGAAGACATCAATCAGGTGATGCAGAATCTGCCAGCCGTGATTGAGCCGCTTTTGATTTTACTTTTAGGATTAGGAGTCGGCGGCATGGCGGTGGCGGTAATTATGCCGATGTATTCTTTGACGCAAGCGTTTTAAATGGAATTGTACTGTTCAAAAAAAGAAAAAGGGGGTTCACTGTTGGAGGTGATTTTTACCATTGCTATTTTGGCCGCGGCCGTTTTTTCTTTATACGGTTTATTTAATATATCATTAAAGATGGTCTGGGAAACTAAAGCCAGGGTGGGAGCGACGCAATTGGCCAATGAAAAATTGGAGATTGCCAGAAATTTGTCTTATAGCGCAGTCGGAACGGTGGGCGGGGTGGTTGGCGGTTTTATTCCGGAAAACGAAACGATGGAACTCAACGGTATTGAATATAATGTTTATACCAATGTGGTTTACATTGACGATCCGTTTGATGGCACTTGGAATTCTGATCCGGTGGATCCCCTGACCAATGATTACAAGAGGCTGCTGGTTAGGGTGAGTTGGGATTCGGCTTTAAGTTCTTTACCGGTGGATTTTTATACGGATATAGCCGCTAAAAACGGAGAGGAGATAATCGGCGGCGGCACCTTGGCGATAGTGGTTTTTGACGCCGGCGGATTGCCGGTTGATTTGGCCGAGGTGCACATTTACAACAATCAGGTGTCGCCGGCCGTGGATATGCATACTTTTACCAACGCCCAAGGGCAGCTGGTTTTGCCCGGCACAAAGGCGGCAGAGGATTCTTACCAGATCACGGTAACAAAAGCCGGGTATTCCACGGACAAAACTTATGACGCGAATGAAACGCTGCCCTCGCCGAGCAAGCCGCATTTGACTATCTGGGAAGGGCGGAGCACGACAGACAGTTACTTAATTGACAAATTGTCCACTTTATCTGTTCATGTTCAGGACATCAATGGCATATCTTTGGGTGATTTGACAATTCATGTCAGGGGCGATAAAAAAATAGGGACTGACGGGGAGGGCAATTTTATATATAAATTTGACCAAGATAAAACGACAAATATTGACGGTAATATTGTTTTGTCCAACATAGAATGGGGCACTTATACGATAACGATAGCGGAAACGAGCGGCTATAATATTTCCGAAACCAATCCGGCGCAACCGATCTTTTTGGGTCCGAATATCACGGAAATGATCACAGTGATATTGGAGCCTTTGGCGGAACACAGCCTTTTAACAATGGTAAAAACAGCGGAGGCCAGCCCGATTGCGGGGGCAACCGCGCATGTGACAAATACGGTTGGCTATGACGCGACTTTAATTACCGGCTCGGCCGGCCAGACTTTTTTTACGCCTTTGGCTTTTGCCACGACAACAGTGACCGTGACATGCGATGGTTATTTGGATTATGAAAATGAATTTATAGTGAACGGCTATACGACGGAACCGGTGGTATTGGTCAGTGAATGAGCACAGCCCGCCAATTACCAAAGTGGATTATCCGCATGAGTGGAAGGCGGGTCAGCCTAAGGCTGAAAAACACTAAAGCACAGTCCGCCAATTTCCCAAATAAATTATTCCCGCTAGTGGAAGGCGCCTGCCTGCCCTGCCTACCCTGCCTACCCTGCCTACCCTGCCTACCGGCAGGCAGGCGGCAGGCAGGCGGCGAGGCAGGGATCGCCCTAAGGGCGAAAAGCACAAAAACACTAAAGCACAGAAAACACTAGAATACAGCCCGCCAATTATCAAAGTGGATTATTCTCATAAATGGTAGGCGGGCGCCCTAAGGGCGAAAACACTAGAACATTAAAACAAGAAAGCACGAAAGTAAGAAAACAAATAGAAACAGATGGAAATTAGTGGCTGGAACTGGAAATTGGCATTGATTCATTGTCTCACTGCTTTATTGTTATTAAGATTATTGAGAAATAG
>Ga0156304_114_pt1 | contig 16533 bp, 22 predicted proteins | sample RifCSPlowO2_12_FD_107952 | JGI IMG/M metagenome (GOLD analysis project Ga0156304, IMG submission 107952) | Candidatus Kuenenbacteria bacterium RIFCSPLOWO2_12_FULL_42_13 | reverse complement strand
CTTCGGCGCGACCCCATTTCGGCTTCCGATTCCGATTTTCAATTTTGGCGGAAGGGGCGAGATTCGAACTCGCGATCCCGCTTACGCGGGATAACAGGTTAGCAACCTGCCGCTTTCGGCCGCTCAGCCACCCTTCCATAAAATGTATGATGGGATATGAATTATGAATTAAGGGGTAGGTTGTTTTTTCTACGCCTTAGTATTATATCCCTATGTCTGTAATTTGGGATTTGTGGTTTTGAATTCATCCGATTATTTGCTATTCTTAACCGTATCATCCAACACGGTCATTATCAGTATTAGCCAACATCTCTAATTATCATCATATTGAATATTATCCGAAAAGTCAAAATTCAGTTTGGCGTTCTTTGGGTTTTTGTGTTAAAATTATATTAGTAAAAATTAAATCCAAAACTATGCCTGAAGAAAAACATTACGACAAAATAGAACCAATTTCTTGGTTTTTTCCCGAACATGAAAAATACGAGCGCAGTCGGCGTTGGTATGTTATCGCCGCCATCATCACCGCCGGGTTTTTTCTTTATGCCGCTCTTTCGGCCAATTGGCTTTTCGCTCTGATTATCATTATGGTCGTTATGGTGATGTTTATCAATCACCATCGTTTACCGCGCCAGATAGAATTTATCATTGACCATGAAGGCGTTAAAATAGGTGAAAAGCAGTATCAATACAATGAAATAAAAATTTTTTGGTTGGTCTATAATCCGCCGGCCAACAAGAAAATATTTTTTGTTTTCAAATCTTCCATCAGGCCGATCTTGAGCGTACCCATTGATAAAGAAAACCCCATAAACATTCGCGCTTTTTTGCGCCAGCATTTGGCGGAAGATTTGGAGCAGGAAGCCGAACCGTTTTCCGAAGCCATGGGCCGGATCTTAAAAATCTAACGCTGTCTTTTCAGGCCAGGCAACTTCCCGCCTTTCAGCTTAATAGGCAACTACAAAGGCTTCCAATTTCTTTATTTCTTCCCTAGTTGACATATTTTTGAAACCTAGTATAATAAAATCGTATCTTGAAAACCCTTAATTTTAGGCATTTTATCAATATTAGGTTTCTAAATAACACTAATTTAGTTGTTAAATCCGTTAGTGTAGCCAGGGCTACCTAATTTTGTTTTACCCAAGGTTACGAAAACACATTCGGCGACAGTCCACATTAAAAGCTATCTCAAAAATAGTTTCCATAAAACTAATTTAACAAGCTAGTGATAAATAATGATCAAAATAATCCAGCCAGCCAGTCAGTCCAGCTTGGTGTCAACCGGAAGGGCTTTATAGAAATGGATGGTGAAATCATTGAACTGCTACCGGCTGCCAGTTTTCGTGTCAAACTGGACAATGGCCAGGAGATTTTAGGACACCTCTCCGGCAGAATGCGCATGAATAACATCATGCTTTTGACCGGTGATCGAGTCAAGATTGAGGTTTCGCCTTACGATCTTGGTAAGGGACGGATTATTTACCGTTATTAAATTATTAAAAATATGAAAGTTCGCGCTTCCGTAAAAAAAATGTGTCGTGAATGTAAGGTCATCCGGCGCAAGAAAAGGGTGTGTGTTATTTGCAAAAATCCCAAGCACAAGCAGAGACAGGGATAAATTTGGCACATTTGACAACTGACATTTGACAACTGACATTTGACCCGATAATTAGCTGATGACTGCGCGAAGAAGCCGCTGTATTGCTCAACCGTCGTCATTGTCAGTGCGTCAGCGTGTTAATTGTCAGCGTGTTAATTGTCAGCGTGTTAATTGTCAATTGTTTATTTTATGGCAAGAATTGCCGGCGTTAATTTACCAAATGAAAAAAGATTAGCCATAGGTTTGACCTATATTTTTGGCATTGGCCGCTCTACCGCTCAAAAAATCATCACTCGGCTCGGTCTGAATCCGGACATGAAATGCAAAGATCTTGTGGAAGCCGAAGTTAATCAACTGAAAAAAGTCATTGAGTCAGAAATCAGGGTTGAGGGTGAGTTAAAAAGAGAAATACTCGCTAATATCAAAAGATTAAAAGAAATAAATTGCTACCGCGGTTCCAGACATTCCAAAAGACTGCCGGTCAGGGGACAGCGCACTAAAACCAATTCGCGCACCATTCGCGGCAACATTAGACGCACTGCCGGTTCCGGGAAAAAGCAATCGGCCCAAAAAACTTAAAATTATTCAATAATCAAGATGGAAGAGAAAAATACTCCGGTAGCAGTTGCGGCACCGGTCAAAAAAATTAGAAAGCAGAAAGTTGTCCAACGGCTTTTGAAAGGCAAAGGCCAGGCTCACATTAAATCTAGTTACAACAATACCATTATTTCTATTACGGATCAGAATGGCAGTTTAATTGCTTGGTCTTCAGCCGGCAAATGCGGTTTTAAAAGCGCCAAAAAAGCCACGCCTTACGCCGCCGGTATTGTTGTCAAAGACGCCCTTGAAAAATCCAAAGACTCCGGCATTAAAGAGGTTGATGTTTTTATTAAAGGTATTGGTCCGGCTAGAGAAGGCGCCATTCGGGCGCTGGCTGCCAATGGTTTGCAGATTGCGAGTATTAAGGATGTAACGCCGGTACCGCACAATGGTTGCCGTCCCAAAAAACCGAGAAGGGTTTAAAAAATAAATTTACTTTGAGCGCGGCGAAGAGTTTCGTAATAAGCAGCTAGCACGGGATCCTTCACTATGTTCAGGATAAGTCAAAATAATAATTATATTTTATGGGCAGAGATACAGGACCAAAAGATAGACAAAGTCGCCGCATCGGAGAGAAGCTTTTTCTCAAGGGTGAGCGAGATTTGACGAGTAAAAGCGGCATTACCAGACGCAATTATCCGCCGGGCATGCATGGTCCCAAGGGTTACGCGCGCAAAGGCAGTGAATACGGCCGCCAGTTGACCGCCAAACAAAAAATCAAAAAAATGTATCGTTTGCGCGAGCGGCAGTTCAATAATTTATTTATTAAAGCCAGTAAAATTAAAGGCGATGCCAGCACCAATTTTTTAGTCCTTTTGGAGAGCCGTTTGGATAATGTCATTTATCGTCTTGGTTTGGCGACTTCTCGCGATCAAGCCAGGCAGCTGGTTACTCACGGACATTTTTTGGTCAATGGCGAAAAAATTGATGTGCCTTCTTACGGAATGAAAAGCAGGGAGGTCATTACCATCAGGGAAAAAAGTAAAAGCAACGGCTTAATCGCCAAAACATTAAAAGAAACTGCCGGCAAAAATATTCCAGCATGGCTCTCTTTTGACGCGACCAAGGCGGAAGCGGTCGTCGTTGATGAGCCATCGGTGGAAGAACTGGGTCTCTTGGCCGATGTTACCCTGACGGTGGAATTTTATTCTCGTTAAATTATAGTCTTTATTTTTTTATTTTTGATTTTTTATGCAACCAATACCCACCCCTACCAGAGTTGAGTTTATCAGGGAAACTGATTACAAAGGCGATTTTTTAATTGAGCCTTTATATCCTGGTTATGGCACCACCGTCGGCAATTCACTTCGTCGCGTGTTGCTTTCTTCTATTCCTGGCGCGGCCATCGTTTCCGTCAAGATAAAAGGCGTTGATCACGAATTTTCCACGCTCGCCTATGTTAAAGAGGATATCGTTGACATCCTGTTAAATCTAAAGCAGGTGCACATAAAAATTGAAGGTGAAGCCGGTACGCCGGAAGAGCCGCTGAAGATTATTCTTAAAAAAACCGGTGAAGGCAAAATTACTGCCGGCGATTTTAATTGTCCGACCCAGGTCGCGATTGCCAATAAAAATTTACAGATTGCCACCCTGACCGATAAAGCCGCCAGCTTTGAAGCCGAGTGCATTGTGGAAAAGGGCCTGGGTTATGTACCGACCGAAAATCGCGTTGCCGGCAGTCTTGACATCGGCCATATTGCTATTGACGCCATTTATACGCCCATTAGTTATGTTAACGCTAAAACGGAAAATGTTCGCGTCGGTGAGATGACCAACTGGGATAAATTGGTTCTCACCCTAGAAACCAATGGCGCCATTACTTGTGAAGAAGCCTTTGGTCTGGCCGTGGACATTTTAAAAGAACAGTTTGATTCTTTATCCTTAAATAAAGAAGTTGAAGTCAAAGCGAAAGCAGAAACGGTGATTAAGACCGATGGCAAAGAAGTGTCGGCCGAAGAATCGTCCGGCGATGAAGAGATCGACGAGCTATCGTCTGACGAGACTAAAATCAAAAAGAAAAGAGGTCGCCCCAAAAAAGACAGTCAATAATTTCAGTTATGAGACATCAAAAGAAGCGCGTAAAATTAGGCAGAAATCTTGGTTCAAGAAATGCCCTGATCAGAAGCTTGGCAAGCTCTTTGATTGTGCACGAAAAGATCAAAACCACTCTGGTTAAAGCCAAAACCATCAGGCCTATTGTGGAGAAAATGATTACGAAATCCAAGATTGACAATCTCGCCAATCGCCGCTTGCTGCTCAAGGCTTTGGCTAAAGAAAAAGTCGTTAAAAAGCTCCTTGAGGTTTTGGGACCGAGATATCAGGCCCGTCAGGGCGGCTATTTAAGAATTATCAAATTGGAGCCTCGCCGCGGTGATGCCGCCAAAATGGCGATTATTGAATTCGTTTAATTTTATGATTCAAGCGCTTAAAAGAAAAGAACATACCATCAATGCCGAGGGAGAGATCTTGGGCCGGCTTGCCAGTCGCATTGCCGTCTTATTGCGCGGCAAGCACAAACCGGAGTTTGAAAGAAATCTTGATTTGGGCGATACCGTGATTGTGGAAAATGTTGATAAAATAAAAGTTACCGGCAATAAGTTTAACGACAAAATTTACTACAAATCCTCCGACCGTCCGGGCGGACTCAAAAAAACCACAATGAAAGCCATTGTTATGGATAAAGGCTGGGGCGAAATCCTTCGCCGCTCCGTTTATCGCATGCTGCCCGGCAACCACCTTCGCTCCGACATTATGAAAAGATTGATTATTAAATAAATTATGCCAACTAAAAAAACAGAAAAACAAGCGGAGGAAACAGAAGCCAAAACCAGCGTGTATTATTATGGTCTTGGCCGCCGGAAAACCTCTATTGCCAAGGTTAAGCTTTTTGAAAATGGCTCTGGCAAATTTACAGTTAACGGTAAGAACTACAAGGATTTTTACAGCTATCCGCTTTATGCTGAAAATTTAGAACTGCCGCTTGAAGCCGTTGGCCTTTTGGGTAAGATTGACGCGGAAATAAAAGTTGTTGGCGGCGGCTTACAATCCGGCTCTGAAGCCTGCCGTTTGGGCATTGCCCGCGCCTTGGTTAGAATAACCGACAGCTATAAACCGGCTCTACGCGCCGCTGGTTTTATCACTCGCGACCCGCGCGCTAAAGAAAGAAAGAAATCGGGCTTGAAGCGCGCCCGCCGTGCTCCGCAGTGGGCTAAGCGGTAGAGAACTCGCCCGAATTATTCCGAATTTTAACCCCGCTTTTCGTGGAAGGCGGGGTTTTTTGATTTGACAATTACCACCCTCTCTTCTAAGATAGAAATAAATCAAAACAGAAAAAATAGAATAAAAAAGCAGAAAAGACTTAACAAGCTCGAAAAATTTTGGAGGAACAAACCATGAAATTGATGAAATTGGTTCTGTTTGTCTGCCTATTGCTGAATTGCTACAGCTTTGCCAGGGAGTCCATGGCAGAATCTTGAAGCGGTAAAAAAGGCCGGGTTTACGATCGTTTTCATTTGGGGAGTTGAATGGATTTTCTGGATGAAAGAGCAGGGGCATCCAGAAATGTGGGAGATGGTGAAGCGGTCAGTGAAAGAATAGAATTCAACACAATCACTAGTTTTTTGGGCCATCTCATTTGAGACGGCCTATTTTTTTTAGCTTTTGTATATTGATCTGGCTTAACTCGCTGAACTCGCTTGTCTCGCTGATTGAATTTTACTTTTCCCCAATTTTCCGCCATAATTAAGGTATGTTAAACTGGCTGATTAAACACAAAGAAGCCGTATTTTTAGGGCTATTTTGCCTGGTGTTTTTTTGTATTTACGCCCATTTTAATCTGCTCACAATTAAACCGTCCGGAGCAGTGGACAATCCCAAATTTTCTTCTCCTGACGAAACCGCCAATTACTTCTGGATCAGGCAATTTGCCGCGGGCCAACCGCTTTATTATTTTGAAGAGCTAAATTCAGTTGGTAATAATCTGATTCATCCGCGGAGCGTTAATGTTATTGACGGCAAAAATGCGCCTGGCTCTTTTCTTGGTTTGATTTTTATTTACGGTTCTTTGGCCAAAATTTTTAGTCTTGGAATCGTGCCGTATCTGACGCCGTTTTTTTCCGCGCTCGGTGTTTTCTTTTTTTATCTGCTGCTTGAAAAAATTTTTCAGTCGCGTCCCATTGCCGTTATCTCCGCTTCTCTTTTGGCTTTCAGTCCAGCCTGGTTTTACTATTCCTGCCGGGGAATGTACCACAATGTATTTTTTGCCAGCCTGCTAATTATTGGGCTTTATTTCTTGTGGAAAGTTTTAGCGAACCGCTCTTGCAACAATTTTCAATTTCTCCCCCTACGGGGGATCTCCCAAAGGGGGACAATTTCTCCCCCTACGGAGGATCTCCCGAAGGGAGACAATTTCTCCGCCAACTTGAGCGTGAATAATTATGCGTCAGATGAAGGCGGATCCCTCAGAGAGGGACAAATAAATTCAAAATTCAAAATTCAAAATTCAAAATTCTTTTTTTATCTCCTTTCTGGCCTTCTTGTCGGTTTCGCGCTGCTTACCCGCACTTCAGAAATTGTCTGGGTCGCCCTGACTGTTTTGCTCATTTTAATTTTAAATTTCAAAAAAATTTATTGGTCGTGCTTGATTGTGTTTTTAGCCGCCGGATTCGTTCCGTTTGTTGTTTTGTTTTATTATAATCAAATTCTTTATGGCGCTTTCGTCTCCGCCGGTTATCGGGCCATCAACGATGTTTTTGCCTCCGGCGGTTTGGCGAGCGCCGGGGTTCTGTTCCAAATTTTAATCACGCCCTTTGGCATTGATCCGCGCTCAATATTGGTCAATGGTTTCAGCTATCTCTATCAACTTTTTCCCATTTGGTCGTCGCTGGCGCTCATTGGCGCTTTTCTGTTCGCCATCCTGCCGTCAGCCATTATCAAATTAAATTATAAAAAAAGATTTGTTTATCTCACTTATTGTTTTCTAGCGGCCGTTTATCTATTGATTTTTTACGGTTCGTGGTCAATTACCGACAGAATAGATCAACAAACGCTCTCGCTCGGCACTTCTTATTTGCGTTATTGGCTGCCGATTTATGTTATTTCTCTGCCGTTTATTGCCGTTTTGTTCTGGCACATCGCCAAGTTATTAATTCCGCACACTTTCAATTCCAGACAGTTGTTAAGAGTTTTAATCTCCGCCGGATTCATCACGCTTCTCGCTATGCCCACATTCAATCTGGTTTATTGTCAAACCGATGAAAGTCTGTTTCTGCTGAAAAATTTAGTTGAGACGCGTGACAAATCCGCGTTAATCAATAATTTAATCGGCCCGGATGATGTGGTAATTGTTTACAAACAGGCAGATAAAATATTTTTTCCCGAGCGTAAAAAAATTATTACCGATTTAGTCGTGCCGGCCGACTATGCCGCCGTAAAAAATCTGGTCCAAATTAGAAATGTTTATTATTACACTTACGCGCCCGCTTCCACCGTGGCATTTATTTCCCGGCGTGATTTTGAGCCCCTTGGCATGGCACTCACCGCCGGGCAAAAAGTTTTCGGTACAGACTGGCTGTACAAGATTGTCATTCGTAATCTGTAATCCGTAATGTGTAATGAGATGGTTACAAAAGTCATTTTTTGTGGCTAAATTCAGCCAAATTTAGATAGTTTTGTAACCATCTCAATGAGTAAATTTAGTTAATTCTTAATCGCGTGTTACGCATTACGCATCGCGCGTTGCTAAGATTATGCGTGCTTACAAAATTATAAAAATAATATTAATTTTAATTCCAATTATTATCCTGGCTGTTTTGGTTTATAAAGATTTCAATCCCTCCGGATATTTGAAAGTGGGTTATGATTTTTGTCGTGAGGAGCCCTTTATTTCAAAATTTTCTCCGCTGGGTCGCGTGCTTGCGGTTGAAAGAATAAATGGCGCATGCTCGCAAAAAATGGTGATTGATCCGGTGTATTTTGATGTGCGCCTGCCGCAAAGGTTTAATGAAGTTCGTTTGACTATCTGGTATAAAAAATTGTCGGAGACAAAATTACAGATCGGCCCGGCCATTGATTTGTCCGCCTGGCAGTGGCAGCTGAAAGATATAAACTATATCAGAAATGAAGGCAACTGGCAAATTGGTCAAACCAGCTATGACTTATTTTTGACCCAAATTGACCACAACCGTTTGCGTTTCCTTGTTTCCTCGCCCAACCTTGCCGACTCTGGGCAGGAAGTTATTTTTAAAAAAATTGAACTGGAATTTGTTAAAAAACCGATCCAAAATTGGGCGGATGTTATTGAACGGCTTAGAGACCTTATCTTATTTTCAAGATTAAAATTTATAATTCACTTAATTTCTAATATCTAATAAAATGCCGAATTTTTAATTCAAAAAATTAGACATTGAGAATTGAATTTTTTATTGGAAATTAGGAATTAGAAATTAGGAAGACAGTAATCATCACCAGGAAAAACTATATATGTTTGCTATTCTCAAAAAAATTATCAACGACCTTTTCTACATCTCCCTCCTTATCTGGTTGATCTATTTTATGCTAGAATTACTCAAAGAAGGGCTAATTTCCAATTATTTTGATTTGAACTTGCTCTTAATTTTTGCGGTTATTTTAGGAGTTGTTAATATACAAGTTAATTATAAAAAATATGATGACAGAGGGTAGAGATTTTGTGTCTGATTCTGAAGTCAAGAAAGACGTTACTTTTGGTCATGTTGATCCAGAAAACAGGAAAGAGATTTCTGATTATTATGGTTTTGAGGTCGTTAATAAATTTTCTAAAGTAGCCGAGGAAACAACCTTTGATAAAATGATTGATTATAGGCAAGAACAAATGCGTCAGGGTTGTCTTCGAGTTGCCACGGCCAGAGAGGGTAAAGATTTAATTGCCACCAGCGTTGTTGTCCTCAAAGATATGGCTGATGGCCGCCACACTTTAGGTAAAGAAATCGAGTCAAATGAGGCTTTCGCTGCCGGCACTTTTATTTTGCCCAGTAAAAGAGGTTCAGAAGTGGCCAAAAGATTAGCTACTGAACAGGAAAAAATTACTGAAGAAGCTGGTAAAAAAAGTATTCTTACGGAAATTGATTATAATAATTCACCTAGTATGCGTTTCCGGATGAATAAAATGGGATATTGTTTATATGGGACGAAAATTCAGGATAAAGACGGTCAGGAGCTTTATGTTTACCGCTATAAAAAGAATCTTGAAAACCCCGAGGATGTTGGCCCTAGAGATCCGGCCAATCAACCACCTTGGGTTGAAAAAATAAAAGTCGGGGAATTGAAAATTCATGACAGTGAAGTCAATCCTGATTCGCCGCCAGAGATATTAATTAGTCCGGACAATATAAAGCAAATCCAAGCCGCTTTGGCTAATAATTATAAAGGTGTTTCTCTAATTAATCCGGAATTAGATTTTCCCGATGAAAAGGCCAAACCTATTGATAAAAATTATATTGTATTTATTAAAGATTAATTTATGATTGACGGGGTGAAAATTAAAGAATTAAAAGTTCATCAGGACACTCATAAAGCAGGGGAGGAGGTGGTCAAAACTCCTGGATTTTTGATAGAAATCTTGCGTGCCGACGAAGGGCTTTTAAAAAAATTCGGCCAAAGCATTTTTACCGTAGCCCACCCTGGTACCATCAAAGCTTTTCATTGGCACAAACGGCAAGCTGATCTTTGGTTTTTCGCCTCGGGAAAAGTTATCGTAGTTTTGCACGACTTGCGCCCCGACTCGCCAACCAAGGGCGAAACCCAGGTTATTCCAGCCGGTGCGGGAGATTACAAATTAATTTTAATTCCTACTGGCGTGGCACATGGTTATAAGGTTCTCGGCGAGGAGACAGCTATGCTTTTTTATCATGTGACCGAGATTTATAATCCTGAGAATCCGGATGAAGAAAGAATTTCTTATGACGACCCGGCCATTGGTTTTGAGTGGGAAAAATACAAGTAAAATTTCTAATTCCTAAATCCTAATTTCTAATAAAATCCCAATACTCAAATTATTAATGCCCAAATTATTTTTAGTTTTTGGGCTTAGAAATTTTATTAGAAATTAGAAATTATAATTTAGAAATTATTTTTATGCCCTGGTTATTGATCACATTGATTGCCTATTTCCTGAATGCCATCGCCATGGTCGTTGACAAGACCCTGCTCAAGCGTGATGTAAAAAATCCTTTTGTCTATACTTTTTACATTGCCGCCCTGGGCGCAGTGTTAATGGTTTTTATTCTGCCTTTTGGCTTGCGCTGGCCCGGTTGTAATCAATTTATTATCAGTTTAATCGCCGGCGCCGCTTTTACCATCGGGCTTTTTTTAATGTTTTTTGGGCTAAAAAAAGAAGACGCTTCGCGCCTGATCCCGGTCATTGGCGGGCTGACGCCAATTTTCGTATTTATCCTCGCTTATTTATTTTTAGACGAGCGGTTATTCAGCCGTCAAGCGATTGCTTTCGCTCTGATCATCATCGGTACATTCATTGTTTCATTGAACATTGGCAAAGACCATTTTCCTCACCTGCGCCGCGCTTTTTGGCTGGCTCTGCCGGCGGCTTTCTTTTTCGGTTTGTCTTATGTCTTAACCAAAGATGTTTACAACCACCAGTCATTTCTCTCCGGATTTATCTGGACCAGACTCGGCGCTTTTGTGGTGGCTATGTTGCCTATGCTTTTTGCCGCGAATCGCCGCGGCTTGCTTCATCAGGGCAATAATGCCGGCATAGCCAACATCAAGGGTCGCTTTCTTTTCGGCCAGGCCTGCGGCGGCGCTTCCGCCATCCTGATTCAATACGCTGTTTCCATGGCGTCGGTTTCTTTGGTTCAGGCCCTGCAGGGCACGCAATATGTTTTTATCTTTATCGCCGTTGTTTATCTGACTTATTATTATCCGAAAATTTTGCAAGAAAAATTATCAGCCGCGATTATTGCCCAAAAAATTATGGCCATTATCTTGATCGGGCTGGGAATGTATTTTATTATTTAAGCTATGATCAAAAAATTTCTCAAATTTCCTGACAATTTTTTCTGGGGCACAGCCACCTCGGCTCATCAAATTGAAGGTGATTGCGGCGTCAATGATTGGTCGCCAAATTTTTTTATTAAATACAAAAATCAACTGCCCTGGTGTCAAGATGCTCTGGCAAAAATTCCGGCCGTTGGTTTGGCTTGCGATCATTATAATCGTTATGAAGAAGATTTCGCCTTGCTACAAAAAATAAACAACAATACTTATCGCTTGTCCCTTGAATGGGCAAGAATTGAGCCGGTAAAAGGAGTGTGGGATAAAGACGCGTTGGAGCACTATCGCCAGATGCTCATTAGCCTTAAAAATAAAAACATCAAGATTTTTCTCACCTTGCACCATTTCACCAATCCGGCTTGGTTGGCGGCTGAAGGCGGCTGGCTCAATCCCAAAGCGGTTAAATATTTTTGCCGCTATGCCAAATTTATCGCCGAGGAATTCGGCAATTTAGTTGATTTTTGGCTGACCGTCAACGAACCGGGCAGTTATGTCTTTTGCGGCTATTTGCAAGGTTTTTGGGTGCCATTACAAAAGAGCTGGTGGCAAGGCCTAAGGGTTTTCTGTCATTTGGCCAGAGCCCACCGTCGTGCTTACCGACTTATTCACCAAACAGTGAAAAATAAATTTGGCAAAGAGCCGCTGGTTGGTTTTGCCAATGATGTTCAGGCTTACGCCAACTATGTCAAACATCGTTTTTTGGACCAGTTGCATGTTTATCTGGTTTATAAAATTTCCAATCACGGTTTTTACATTCTTTCCGGCAAAAAGAGCCATGATTTTTTAGCTCTCAATTATTATTTTCCCGTGCGCTTGGAAAGACGAGGATTGTTATTCGGCCAGCTGGGGAACATTGACGAAGATCGCCGCACTACGGAGACGAACTGGCTAATACATCCGCACGGCATCTATGAAGTTTTGATGGATTTGTCGGTTTATAAAAAGCCGATTTACATTACTGAAAACGGCATTGCCACCAACGACGAAGATTTGCGCGAGAGATTCATTCACGAGCACTTGGAAGAAACCTATTACGCGATTAAAGCTGGTGCTGATGTGCGCGGCTATTTTTACTGGTCGCTTTTAGACAATTACGAATGGGCCGAGGGCTATCGGCCGAAATTCGGTTTGATTTCTGTTGATCAAAAAAATCAAGAACGCCAACTTAAAAAAAGCGCTTTTTATTACGCGAACATTATCAAAGAAAACGGTTTGTGGCTGGATTATTAATTTTATTAAACTAAAAAAACACCCCGCGCCAACGGAATGTTTTTTAAATTTTTCAAATTACCTATCTATTTTTCTCCGTAAAATACTCCGTATTGAGCCAATCCGATTTTTATCGCTTGGTATTGGACAATGCCAGCCAGATTATTTTGAGTCAGTATTTTCGAAGTCATTTTTAATTTTTCGGTAATTTTGGCCAGCGGATAGCCGATCAGGCACATATTATATATTTTTTTGGAGGATGGCAATATTTCTTGTGTTTTATCCCAAAATTTTATATTTTTAAAACCCACGGCTTCCATAGATTTTCTGAATTGTTCAACTTTATCCAGGCCATGGAGCGCCAAGCCATTCAGAAAATTTTTTATTATTTGTAACTCCTTTTTATTTTGGGCATCTCTTTTCAGCCAACCATCGGCTACCACTATTTTTCCGCCTTCTTTTAGTAAGCGGAATGACTCTGCCAAAAAATCTTTCTTGTTTTCCGCATGACAGACACTTTCTTGCGCCCAGACACTGTCAAATGTCTTGGGGCCAAAGCCCGTTTTGGTATAATCTCTTATCTGAAAGTCAACTTGCTCTTCTACCTTATGGATTTTTGCTAAACGGCGCGCTTCTCGTGTCTGTTTTTCACTTAAGGTTATGCCCATCACCTTTGCTCCAAATTGCTTAGCCAGCCAGATAGTACTGCCTCCTACCCCACATCCGGCGTCCAAAATTATATTCTCTGGTTTTACCCCTGCCTTTTCCGCTATAAATTTATTGCTATTTAACAGGGCTTCCTTGTGGTTTCTCGTACCCTTTTCCCAAAAACCATAATGCATTGCCAGAGTGTCCCCATGCCAAAAATGTTTATAAAAGGGCAGGGTGTAATCATAATATTGGGCTATTTTTGTTTTATTCATGAAAAATTTACTTCAGTTATTTAACCAAAAAAATATTATAACCGCTGGTTTGTCTCTTAGCCAAATTTAAGATACAATATAAGTGATAGCTTCTACTCCTTAAGTTTATAATTTTCCTCGCAATTAAGCAAATTTATGTATCTTTTGATGATCACCAGAAAAGTGGATAAACAAGACAGCCGGGCCAGCTTTGTCTTTGATTGGCTTTTTGTCTTGGCTAAAAATTTAGAAAAATTAGTTGTTATCTGTCAGGAAAAAGGCGATACCCGAGGTTTGCCGGCCAATGTGGAGATTTACTCTTTGGGTAAAGAATTGGGTCGCTCAAAAATCAGGCAATTTTTTTTAGCTCAAAAATTTTTGTTTAGACTAGTAAAAAAATGCGCTGGTGTTTTCGCGCACCAGATGCCGATTTACTCAATCCTGCTCGGTCCCTGGTGCCGGATATTTCACAAAAAATTGATTCAATGGTACACCCACAGCTCGGTTGACTGGCGCTTGCGTCTGGCAAATTTTTTTATTGATGAATACGCTACCGCTTCCAAAAACAGTTTTCGTTTAAAAACCAAAAAAACGGTTCATGTTCTCGGCCATGGTATAAATGTCAGTCGCTTCGCTCCAACCGCCAATATTATCTCCCGCAGGGAGACAAATTCTCTTCCTACGGGAGATCACCCGAAGAGAGACAAATTCCAAATTTTAACCGTCGGCCGGATTTCCCCAAGTAAGGATTATGAATCAATGATTAAGGCCGTTTATGAGTTAAAAGAGCGAGGATTTAATAATATTAAATTAACTATCGTTGGCGCGCCGGTTGAAGCCCCGGGCTTGTCGTATCTTGCCAGTTTGCAAGCTATAACAGAAAAGATGAATTTACAAAAACAAGTGGAGTTTATTGGCGGTATCCCTAATGACCAAACCGTTCCTTATTTGCAAAATGCCGATTTATTTATAAATTTGAGCGATACCGGCAGTCTGGACAAGGCAGTGTTAGAAGCTATGTCTTGCGGGTGTTTGGTTTTAACTAGTAATGTTGCCTATCAAACTATTCTGCCGCCGGAGTTATTCATTGCCAAAGATAATCCTCAAGTTTTAGCGGGCAAAATTAAAGAACTGATGCATTTAGTTGAAGATAAAAAAGACGAATTAAGAAAACAATTGCGGGAGGAAGTTGTCGCGCACCACAATTTGGGGGATTTTGTCGGGAAGATAGTAGGACTTTACTAATTTAAAATTTTTCAATCAGGCCCATAATACATAATACTTTATACATTATACTTGTTTATGACCATCGCCCTAATTGGTTCCGCTGGCCAACTCGGTACTGATTTTAGAAAAGTCATCCCCGGCGAATTATTAACAAATTTAAATTATCCTGCTTTTGATTTAACGAAAAAAGAGCTTATCCGCAAGCAATTACTGGCGATCAAGCCGGATATTATTGTCAATACCGCCGCTTATAATCTGGTTGACCGCGCTGAAGAATTGCCACATGAAGCTATGGCTGTCAACTATCATGGGGTAAAAAATTTGGTGGATGTTTGTTTGGAATTGAATTGCGTTTTGGTACACTATAGTACGGATTATGTTTTTGGGCGAGACAAAGATCGCGAGACTCCCTATAACGAAGATGACGAACCCGGACCGGTCAATCAGTATGGCCAGTCAAAACTGTTGGGGGAAGGCGAAATTGTTTCTCGGCTGAAAAAATATTTTCTTATTCGCACCTCGGGGTTGTTCGGCGCGGCCGGTTCTCTTGGCAAAGGCGGCAATTTTATTGAGTCCATTATAAAAAGAGCCAGGGAGACCGGCGCATTGAAAGTCGTTAGCGATCAGTTTTTGACTCCGACTTACGCCCTTGATCTGGCCAAACAAACATGGGCGTTAATTCAGACCGAAAAATGTGGTCTTTATCATATCACTTCCGAGGGGCAGTGCAGTTGGTATGAATTCGCCCGTGAAGTCATGAAATATATTGACCCGAGCGTAGAAATTATTCCCGTGCCAAGCTCTGAATATCGTTTGTCCGCTCGCCGGCCAAGCTATTGCGTTTTGGAAAATAAAAAATTAAAATTACTCGGCTTGAATCAAATGCGGCCTTGGTCAAAAACTATCCCCGATTATTTCAAAGAGAGAAAATATATTATTTAATTTAATAAACCATGTTGGCATATCTTGATAAAATCAAAAAGACAAATTTTTATGCCGAAGCCCGCTACTGTTGGCGGGCAGTTTTCAAATATCGTCATCCCTGGTCTTATTTTATCAATCGTTTTTTTGTTTATAAAAAAATCGCGCGAATCAATATCGCTCGCCTCGGCCTGCCGGAAACCGATGCTTATTCTTTTCATACCTTGTGCGGCCATAAACATGTTTTTATGCTGGCCTGGTCGCTCGCGAGCTGGCTTTATCAAACCAAGGTCTTGCCGGAGATTTATCTGCATGCCGACGGCAGTTTGACTAAAGATGACGAGCTTTTACTCCATCACATTTTTCCCCGTCTGCGCATTATTGACCCGGCAGAAGTTAAAGATAAAATTGTATCCGCGCTTGCCGATTATCCGCATATCCGCGCTTATCGGGATAATTATAAAAAACATCCAGTCTATCTGCCCAAGTTAATTGACCCATATTTTGTGAGTCACGCGCCTTACAAACTTTTTTTTGATGTTGATGTGCTATTTTTCGCTTATCCAAAAGAGGTCTTGGCAAACATCAGCGCCAAAATACCTTTTATGGCTGCCGGCAATGTGGATATGTTCTTGACCGAAGGTCTGGCCGGATTTAGATACGCCGATGGCGCCTGTCCTAAAGACGCGCCCGGTTTTGTCAATGGCGGCATCGTTGGCTATCCCGAAGAAGGCTTTAGCTTGTCAGCGCTGGATTATTTTTTTGAGCGCTGCGGACCAACTAGTCAGTATCGCCTGATCGAGCAGGCCGGTTACGCCTATATTCTGAATCGGAACAAAAATTTTCAAAAACTTGATCAGCGGCAGTATCATATTAAAGGCGCCGTTGGAGAAAATACGGTAACCAAGCATTATACTGGCCCGCGTCGGGAAGAATTTTGGTCGGAAGGCGTTAAAATTTTGAAAAAGAGAATATTTCAGTAACTTGTAACTCGCAATTAGTACTTAGCACAAGGAAAAAATTTTT
>Ga0156304_153_pt1 | contig 16860 bp, 15 predicted proteins | sample RifCSPlowO2_12_FD_107952 | JGI IMG/M metagenome (GOLD analysis project Ga0156304, IMG submission 107952) | Candidatus Kuenenbacteria bacterium RIFCSPLOWO2_12_FULL_42_13 | reverse complement strand
GCATAGTTTTTGACATATGCCCTTAGAATACCTGAAAAGTGCAAAATGTGTGTGCACATTACCACAAGCGCTTGACAAAAACCAGTCTAAACCTTAGGATTAAAACAAAGATAATCAAAAAACTATGACCAAAAGGAGGAAGTAGGCTATGAGCAAGAGATTGACCAAGGTGTTGGCTCAAAATTCAGTCGACACTAAAGGGCAGGCGGTTGACCACGCCGCCAAAGATCGCATCGGCGGTAAATTTCTGATTTTTTTTCTTGCGGGAGAAGAGTACGGAATTCAGATATCAAAAGTGCAGGAGATAATCGGGATGTTACCCACTACGCAGATTCCAAACATGCCAGCTTATTTTTGCGGCATTATCAATCTGCGTGGTAAAGTCATTCCGATTATTGATCTGCGATTGAAGTTTGGAATGAAGGTAAAGGAATCAACCAATGAAACTTGTATAATCACTATACAGAATGGAAATCAAGTCATGGGGTTCATTGCGGACAATGTATCTAATATAATAGATATTGCCGCAAAAGACATCGATACACCTGATTTATTTGAAAAACGTCCTTTCACAAATTGTCTATCAGGCATAGGTTTGCCAATAGGCCATTTGATATTCCTGTTAGATATTGACAAAACTTTAGCTGCTCTGGATGTGTACTTCTGGCTAGAGAAATTATCATAGAAACAAATGTGAGTCAGTTTTTACTCGACTCACTTTTTTTATTTCAAAATTATTTGTAAAATGAATTACCCTGCGCCAAGAGCGCAGGGAAAAGCAAGTTTTAAATCATAAATCGCCCTGCGGCTTATCCAAAACCAACGGTTCAATCTTCTTTTCTCCTTCGGTAATTTTCACCACATCTTTATCAATCTTGTTCAGTTCTTTATACGCTGTGTTGTAAGAATTAACCACGGTGCCAAGATTATTGCCTAATTTTTTCATATACTCGTCAAAGCTGGCGTAATGCCGGCCTAATTCCTCCACTCTTTTTCTGATTTCTTTGGCCGACTCTTCTATCTGCAAGGCGCGCAGGCCTTGCAAGACCGTTTGTAAATACGCGGCAAAAGTCGTGGGCGAAACAATAATCACTTTTTTTTCTTTAAACGCGTAGTCAATCAAGCCGCCGGTGTCCACTTTAACCGCGCCGACTTCATTGATCAGTAAATCATAATAAATGCCTTCGGCCGGAATAAACATAAAAGCGAAATCAAGCGTGTCTTCATTCGGCCGAATATATTTTGAGGTTTCATCAATTCTTTTTTTCAAATCATTTTTAAATTCTTTTTCCAGCTCTTTCTTTTTTTCTTCATTTACCTCGCTCAAAATCCGACGGTAATTATCCAGAGAAAATTTGGCGTCCACCGGCAGAATTTTATTTTTGATTTTGACGACCGCGTCCACTGTTTCCCCGTTTTCAAAACGATATTGCATTTCATAAGCCTGCGGCGGCAGGATATTGCTCAAAATTAACTCCAAACTTGCTTCGCCCAAAGAACCCCTGTTTTTTGAGCTGGTTAAAACTTTTTCCAAATTTTGCAGTTGGTCCGTAAAACCGACCACCTGCTTGTTAGTTGCTTCTAATTTTTCCAATTTGCTCGTCACTTCCTGCACGATTTTGGCCGTGTCCGTGGTTTGCCTCTGCATCATCCCGGCCGTGGCCGCTGATTGTTTTTGCAAAAAATCCAAATTTTTTTCCAAACTGCCTTTCATTTCTTCTTTGATTTTTTCCATTTCCTCGTGCACCTGTTTTAATTTATCATCCTGGCCAGTGTCTTTGCCTGTCTTTTTAAAAATCACCAAAATCACGGCTACAAAGCCAAAGACGACTAAAATCATTAAAACGATTTGGAATATGCTTGGCATATTTGTTTTAAAAATTATAATTTTTAATCACCTTTCCGGTCTAAATACCTCTGTAATATCACCCTGGCCGCGCTTTCGTCCCGGCCGTGTCCGCCGGAAAATTTTTGACCTTCAACCGTGCTCAATCTCTCGTCTTCGGTTTCCATTAAAATTTTCACATTATTTTCCAAGGTTTCAATAAAAATCACTGTTTCCTCTGTCTTTTGCGTGTACTCCCCTTTCATTCCGAGCGGCAAGCCGACTACAATGCTGTCAATTTTCTCATCATCAATCAGCGCGTTAATTTTTTCCCAAAATTTCCCGTCAATCGTGAATGTATCATACACAAACGCCTGTTGTTGTTCCAAATCGGAAATCGCCAAACCAATATTTTTTGTCCCATAATCAATGCCTAAAATTTTGCCAAAGCACTTTTTATTAGTCTGATTAAAATTAATCTTTGTTAATATCTCCGCTCCTTTATCCGTGACCAAAACCGTATTTTCATAATGAGCCGTCAAACTCCTGTCTTTTGTCACTGCTGTCCAGCCATCATCTAAAGTTTCTAATTCATAACGGCCAAAGCAGACCATTGGCTCAATGGCCAGCACCATGCCGGCTTGTAAAATCTCGCCACTGCCCTTTTCTCCGAAATTAGGAATCTTCGGGTCCTCATGCACTTTATAGCCTACCCCATGCCCGCTTAAACTTCTAACTACCGAATATCCGCGAGACTCAACATAACTTTGGACTGCCTGCCCGATATCGCCGACTGTCGCTCCCTGCCGAATGACTTTTAACGCTTTAAAAAAAGATTTTTCAGTCACCTTAATTAATTTTTCAGCTTGCTTAGAAATTTTGCCTACCCCCACTGTCCGCGCCATGTCAGTATAAAGCCCATTTTCAGAGGGATACTGCATACCAATATCAATTCCAACCACATCCCCTTGGTTTAAAACAAGTTCACCATGCGGCACGCCGTGCACAATTGCTTCATTAACTGAAACGCACAATGTCCCGGGAAACCCCTCATGCCCTTTAAACGACGGCCGGCCTCCGGCTTTTAAGATCAGCTCCTCTGCATAGCTATCCAACTCCTCTGCCTTTACTCCGGGCTCCACTCGTGCCAAAACCATATCTAAAATCTTGGCCAGCTTTTGCCCGCCCTGGCGCAATATATCTATTTCTTGCGGTGTTTTAATCGTGATCATAAATAAATTATTTTAAATTTTCCATTACTTCCTCCGCCACCCTTTCTATTGCCGGTCGGCCGTCAATCTGTTTATGAACACCTTGTCTTTTATAAAAATCAATCACCGGCTCGGTCGCTTGGTGGTAAGTCGCTAATCTTTTCTTCAAAGCCTCTTCTGTTTCATCTTCCCTTATAATTAATGCCTCTCCATCATGATCGCAAATTCCTCCAACTTTCGGCGGATTGTATTCAATATGATACACCGCTTGGCATTTGGGGCAAGTCCGCCGTCCGCCGATTCTCCTGATCGCCTCATCGTCTGGCAAATCTATTTCCAAAACATGGGTTAATTTATCCACGCCGTCCAAAAATTCCGTCTGCTTTAAATTTCTCGGATAACCGTCCAAAATATAACCATTCTGCCCATCTGCTTTTATTTTTTCCGCGATAATTTTATTCACCAAATCATCCGGCGCCAAATGCCCGGCGTTTATAACACTCCCCACTTCCTTACCCAACTCATCATCCTGCTTGATTCTTTGCCGTAAAATATTCCCGGTTGAAAAAATTGGCAAATTAAATTTTTCCGCCAAAATTTGCGCCTGTGTGCCTTTGCCCGATCCCTGCGGACCAATGAGTAAAATTTTATACATATAAGGTGAATTACTTTGTCATTCCCGCGAAAGCGGGAATCCAGACAAAAAAAGAATTTAGTCCGCCAAGCGGCGGGAATACTGGATCCCCGGGTCTCATCCCGATGAGCGCAAGCGCTATCGGGGCTCGTCCGAGCCTGCCTGACGGTAGGCAGGGATGACAAATAAACTAGTTGATTGCTTTTAATCTTGTCTTATTGTTTTGATTTTTAATTTTTTAACTTTTACCCGCCTAGTACTTTCTTCAAATTCTTTACATCAATTGCGCTCAAACCCAATTCCACTCGCCGCTCTGCATTCCGTTGGTTCAGGTCTCTGGCCTGAACCTAAAATTTGGTTAATGGTAAAAACAATAAATTACTGCCACATGCTTACAAAGTTGCTCATCCGCTCAACCTAAAGTTAATATTTTTTCCATAATAATTTTACTCTAACCTCCCTTGTGGTAGGGCGCATTAATCAACCCACATTTTTTGTACTTATAAATTTGTCCAGTTACGGAGTTAATCGCTCCGCACGGACACGGATCGTTGCGGCCAATTTTTTCTTTCTTTTCCACCGGCGCTGACTTCAACTCACTATCAGACAATCCCGCAATCTTAGCTGGCCTGGTCGCGCTCGCCGGTGCGCTGTTTTCTCCGCCGCTCAAATTTTTCAGTCCAGATTCATAATTCCCTTCTTTTTCTGCTCCTTGAAATTTCAAGTTTTGACTTTTGCCTTTTGAATTTTGACTTTGTTCTCCCGGCGCCACGCCCACCTTGAATATTGAATGCGCCACCTGTTTTTGAATGTTATTTTGCAATATTATAAACATCTGATAGGCCTCCCGCTTGTATTCCACCAACGGGTCTTTTTGCCCGTAACCCTGAAGTCCTATGCCTGTGCGCAGATGATCTATGGCGTCAATGTGCTCCACCCACAACATATCAATTGACCGAAGCAACACCATTTTTTCAACTAAAAGCATCGGCGATGCTTCTGTGCCTTCACCAAAAGATAATTTATTTATTCTCTCTTTCAGCTCATCATAAGCCTCGTGCGCCAAATCTATTAAGTAATTTATCAATGTGTCTCTGGCCTTGACATCGGCCTTTTTATCACCGGCGGTCTTTTGGATGTCATCCATCTTCAGCCTCACCGACAAGGGCAAAGGAAATATTGTGTCCGCCACTTCATAAACCTCTTCCACATTCCACTCCTGCTCGTCTTCAGACATTGTGTGAAAAGAAACCACCTGCTCAATTTCTAATTCAACCATCTCCATAATTATCTCTCGCAGCGTCTTTGGGTCGCCAGCGTCATCTTCTACATTTGCCTTTTGAATTTTGCCTTTTGCCTTTAATGTCTCATAAATTTCCAAAATTCTATCGCGTTTCCGGTAAATAACCTCACGATGTTTATTGATTACATCATCATATTCCAGCAAATGTTTCCGGATATCAAAGTTGTGGCCTTCCACTTTCTTCTGCGCCGCTTCCAAAGATTTACTGACCATGGAATTTTCAATCGGCATATCATCGGGCAAACCCAATTTTTCCATCACTGACTGAATTCTATTGGAACCAAAAATCCTCATCAAGTCATCTTCTAGAGAAACATAAAATCTTGATTCACCCGGGTCGCCTTGCCGGCCAGAACGCCCGCGGAGCTGATTGTCAATCCGCCTTGATTCGTGCCTTTCCGTGCCAATCACATATAGCCCTCCTAAATTTTTTATTTCTTCTTTTTCATCCGCCGTCCCATCCGCTCCGCCAAGCACAATGTCCACGCCGCGACCAGCCATATTTGTCGCGAGCGTCACCGCTCCTTTTTTGCCGGCCTCGGCGATAATTTGCGCTTCTCGCTCATGGTTTTTAGCGTTTAAAATATTATGAACGATGCCCTCTTGGCTTAAAAGATACGACAAAATTTCATTCTTTTGAATGGAAATCGTGCCCAAAAGCACTGGCTGGCCTTTTTCGTGCCGTTCCCTGACATCTTTAATTACTGCCTTAAATTTTGCTTCCCCATTTTTGTAAATTAAATCTTCCCGATCTTTCCTGACGGTTGGTTCATTGGTCGGAATAACAATCACATCCAGCTCATAGATCTTGGAAAATTCTTCCGCTTCGGTCGCGGCTGTGCCGGTCATGCCGGCTAATTTCTCGTACATTCTAAAATAATTTTGAAAAGTCACCGTGGCCATCGTCACCGACTCGCGTTTGATTTCCACGCCTTCTTTAGCTTCAATGGCTTGATGTAATCCTTCGGAATATCGTCGGCCATACATTAATCTCCCGGTAAATTCATCAACGATAATTATTTCCCCTTCTTTTACCACATAATCCCGGTCGCGCTGAAATAAAGTGTGCGCTTTTAGCGCCTGCTCAATGTGATGCGCTTCACTGATACCTTTCTCCGTGTAAATATTTTCCACTCCCAGCCATTGTTCCATCTTCTTTATGCCTTCCTCGGTCAGAGTCGCCGATCGCATTTTCTCATCAATGTTATAATCCTCGCCTTCTTTTAACCTAGGCATAAGCTGGGAAAATTTCCTGTATTTTTCAGTCGCTTCTTCAGCCGGCGCGGAAATAATCAAAGGTGTTCTGGCTTCATCAATTAAAATGGAATCTACTTCATCAATAATGGCATAATAAAAACCTCTTTGTGTCTTGTCTTTTTGCTCCGACGCCATATTGTCACGCAAATAATCAAAACCGAATTCATTATTAGTGCCATAAGTAATGTCGCACTCGTAGGCTTCTTTTCTGGTACAAGGCTTCAGATGTTTTAATCTCGGGTCATTCGCCTCCCCGTTATCAAAATCACTGTCATAAATAAACGCCTGCTCGTGAATAATCGCGCCTACTTTTAACCCTAAGGTGTCGTAGACTCCGCCGATCCAGCCCGTGTCTCTTTTGGATAAATAATCGTTAACCGTCACAATATGCACTCCGCGGCCGATCAAGGCATTCAGCGTGGCCGCCGGTGATACTGCGTAAGAAGTTTTGCCCTCGCCGGTTTTCATCTCGGCGATTTTGCCTTCATGCAAAACCTTGGCGCCGATCATCTGCACATCAAAATGACCCGAGCCCATCCGGCGCTTTGCCGCCTCGCGCACTGCCGCGAAAACCTCCGGCAACAAATCGTCCAGTGTCTTGCCATCCGCCAATTCCTTACGCCAAGCCTCGGCCATCTTTCTTAGTTCATCATCGCTCATCTTTTCATACTTTGGCCCAAACTTGCCGATCTCTTGAACTAATGGTTCCAAATTTTTAATATATTTTTTATTCGGATCGCCAAAAACAACCGTTAGCAAAGACATAAAAAAAACAAATAATCAATAAATTACCTTTACAATAATAAGATTATCTTATCATTTTAGCGCCCAAAAAGCAAAAACAACCTTTTTAACCAAAGGTTGTCCAATACCTGACTTGCTGGGCCTGCCTGCCTGCCGGCAGGCAGGCTTAACTCGCTTAATTTACTGAACTTGCTCAATTTTTTTTACAAAACCTTTCTCGGCAAAACCATCACGAATAATCCGCAGATAAAAGATAAAATCGCCATAATGATAAAAATCGCGCCAAAACCATAAACCTCTGCCAACCAGCCTCCGGCAATCGCGGCTACCGCCGGTAAAAGATAAGCCAGCCCGTCATACAGACTCCACTGCCACGCCGCCTCATCTTTGGTAGTATGTTTGCCGTAAGTGGAGTGAAACGCCGGCCAAAAAAGTGCCATGCCGATGCCCAGCATGGCCTGCGCCAAATAAAGCATTAGAATTCCGTCGGTCAGATAATAAAGCACATAAGCGAAACCAATCACGAATTGCGACCAGGCAATCCCAAGTTCCGTTTCTTTTATTTTATTTTCCCATTTGCCGGTAATAAAAGTTAAAAGTCCGGCCGTTAAAGAAAACACGGCCCAGGCATTGGCCGCCACCGTAATGTCCTCGCCGATTGTCTCCACGAATAAAGCGTAAATCGGGCTGAACATGCCAAAAGCAAAGGTAAATAACCCACTGACAATCAAAAGTACCTTAAGCGGCCCGTTTAATTTACTTTTATATTGCAATTGATAACGGTAGACATGGTGTTGCATATTGTCATTATAGCAAATCTATCTTACGCCATCAAAGATGGCTAGGAAATATTTTGTTGCCATTCCTAAATAATAAAATTTTGTGCGAGCAAAAATTTTACAACAATATAATAATGAAGCAATGAAATAATGTAACGCCTTTACTTCCCAACTTCCAATTTTAAATTTCCCAATTTTTACTCCAATAGAATCTCTTGAAAAGGACTCTGCCGCGCATAGGGCAGTTTCGTCAGAGTCCCTAAACGGAGACTCTGACGGGGAACGGGGAAAATTACTGGTATCTAATTTCTGATTGCTACTTTAATGTTTTAACCTGCCAGGCAACGCTCTCACTTGCGAGGCTGGCGGACATCTTCCGTGTTTCTGTGTTTTTTGTGTTTTCGTGCTTTCGTGTTCTAGCGTTTTAGTATTTTCTGTGTTTTCTGTGTTTTCTGTGTTTTCGTGCTTTATGTGCTTTATGTGCTTTATGTGTTTTAGTGCTTTATGTGTTTTAGTGTTTTATGTGTTTTAGTGTTTTAGTGTTTTCTGTGTTTTTTGTGCTTAACAACCCCTCCCCAACCTTATCCGCCTCGCCGGCTCCGAGCGTCATCACCACCTCGCCCGGCTTTAAATTTTTTTTGAGATAACCGATAATTTCTGAAAATGTTTTAAAAAACAAAGCCGGACTCTCGCGTCTGTATTTCTTATTGATTAAATTCACCACATCTCGGCTGGAAATGTGATAAACATTTTTTTCCCTGGCCGGATAAATTTCCGCCACCATCAAATTGGGCGCCAGATTCAAAGCCTCGGCGAATTCCGCCAGAAAATCCCTGGTTCTGGAATACAAATGCGGCTGGAAAACCACCCACCATTTTCTGCCCTTGAATTTCTCACCCGCGGCATTCAAGGTCGCTTTGATTTCCGTCGGATGATGCCCGTAGTCATCGTAAATTTCCACTCCTTCTGCCTTACCTTTCAATTCAAATCTACGCCACACGCCGTCAAACTCGGCCAAAACTTTTCTCACCGTCTTTGGCTTTACACCAAGCACCGCCCCTGCTGTCACAGCTCCGAGCGCATTATAAATATTGAATTCGCCTGGCACTTTCAATCCAAACTTCTGTTCATGAAAACTTTTATAGGCTTTTTTTAGCACTTTCAAACGAAATTCCACAACGCCTCCTTGTTTGTGACGGATTTCTTCCGCCGAAAAATCAGCTTTATCTTTTAAGCCAAAAGTCAGCTTACGGCCGCTGAATTTTTTCAAGAGCTCTTGCAAGTTTCTGTCATCCGCGTTGGCTAGCAGATATCCGCCTTTTTTTATCTGACTAATAAATTTCCAAAAACTTTTTTTCACCCCGGCCAGATTTTTGAAATAATCCAGATGTTCCGCTTCCAGATTTGTCAAAACCGCGATATCCGGCCTGAAATTCAAAAAATTATCTTTGTACTCGCACGCCTCGGATAACAAATATTTTAACTCGCCCAAACGAAAATTACTCTGCCACTCTTTAACTTTCGTGCCGACAAAAACCGTCGGATCAAAACCAGCCACCTCCATTATTAGTCCAATCATCGCCGTGGTCGTGCTTTTGCCGTGCATGCCGGACACCGTAATCGTCTTCTTTTCCTTGGCCAAAACGCCCAGTAATTGGTAAATCGTCAGTGTCTTTATCTGCAACTGCCTGGCTTTTTTTAACTCCGGATTGTCGGCCGCGATCGCTTGCGTATAAATTACCAAATCAAAATCTTTTTTGATGTTACCCGCCTGGTGGCCGACCGCAATCTTGGCCCCCATTTTTCTTAATTCAAAAATCAACGCGCCCTTACTTCTGTCAGAACCAAAAACCTGTTTTTTCCCGGCCAAAAAATATTTGGCCGCGGCGCTCATCATAATCCCGCCAATGCCGATAAAATATACCTTATTTATTTTTTCAAAATCAATTTCCATAATTAAATCTATAATTATCAATCAAAAATCTGTTTTCCCCCCTTCGGGCGATCTCCCGCAGGGAGACAATCTAAAATTACCAACCTCAAATCTTTCTTGCTGTTTCTAAAATAATTTCCGCCAGCCTTTCTTCCGCTCCCCATTTTATCATCTCGTGAATCTTTTTTGACAACTCTTTCAATTTGCTTTTGCCGTCCAAAAGCTCCTTGATTCTTTTGATCAAATCGTCACTGTCTATCTTTTCCTGATCCAGAATTTCCACCGCTCCTCGCTCATAAAAATAATCGGCGTTGGCTACTTGGTGCGAACGCGGGATAGGCATTACTAGCGCCGGTTTTTTAAGGTAACTGATCTCCGTCAGGGTGCCCATGCCTGCCCGCGTAACAATTAGATCGGCTATTTTTATAAAAGGAATAATATTGACCAAAAAATCATAGTGAATATAATTTTCATGCGAAAAATCATCATCCGCTTTATTTTCGCCGGTAAGATGCACAACCTGGCAAAACTTTGTCAGTTCTTTCAGTGAATCAAAAACCAATTGGTTTAGAGCAAGGGCGCCGGTTCCCCCGCCGGTCACTAAAACCACCGGCCAGTCTTTTTTTAAATTCAACCTTTCCAGCAACTCTTCCTTGTCCAGCACGGCCATCGCCCTTAAATTATTTCTGACCGGATTGCCAATGATTTCTGTTTTGTTTTTTTTAAAATATTTGGTTGTCGCGGGAAAACAAACCGTTATTTTTTTAGCCATAAAACCGCACAACTTATTGGCCAGTCCGGCTTGAACATCTTGCTGATGAACTATGTTTGGTATTCCCAAAAGCCAGCCGGCCCAAACCACCGGCACGGCCACAAAACCGCCGGCTGAAACGATCGCCTGGGGTCTTAATTTTATCAGAATAAAAACAGCTTGCCAAAAACCAATGATAATTTTAAAAACATCCAAAACATTTTCCATGCTGAAATACCGTCTCAATTTGCCGGAAAAAATTCCTTTAAAATCAATATTATAACGTCGGATTACCCTTTCTTCCGGGCCGCTTCTGGTCCCGAGCCAAAATAAATCACAACCAGGATCCCTGGCTTTTAAAACTTCGGCCACCGCGATTAAGGGTGTCACCGAGCCCATTGTTCCTCCGCCGGTAAATAATATCTTCATAATTAGTAAATTCGTAACTATCTAAAACCCTTCTTATGCAGGCGCTCTTTCGTAAATTTTGAAATATTAACCACTATGCCCACTGCCGCCATCGCCGTCATCATTGCCGTTCCGCCATAACTGACTAATGGCAAAGGCAAACCGGTCAAAGGCAAAAGTCCAAGCATCGCTCCTACATTAACAAAAAACTGCCCCAAAAGCCAGACGCCAACCCCAATCGCCACCAGATGACCGAAAGTATCAGCTGTTCTATCAGCCGTTTTCATCATGCGGTAAAAAAGCAGGATAAATGAAATAATAAAAATAACCACTAAGACAAAACCAAGTTCTTCGGCGATAATGGCAAATATGGAATCGCCGGCCACCTCGGGCAAATACTGAAATTTTTGTTTTGAATGTCCCAGTCCAAGCCCGAACCAGCCACCGGAACCCACGGCCAAAAGAGCTTGTTTAATATGGTAACCGATTCCCTGGGGATCTAAATCTGGATTTAAGAAAATCAAAAACCTGTCCAGACGATACGACGCCACTTTTATTAAAGCCACCAGCCCGACCACTGCTCCGCCAAACATAATCAGGATATGACTGAATTTTGCTCCGGCCGCGTAATAGACCACGATACTCATTAAAATTATGATAAACACAGTCCCCACATCAGGCTGCATTATGATCAAGCCGGCCACCAACCCCAAATAAACCAAAAACGGCAAAAATCCGTAAGCAAAATCTCTCAGCTGTTCTTTTCTTTTTGCCAGCCAAGCCGTCAAATAAAGCAAAAAAGTCAGCTTAACAATCTCCGACGGCTGCAAAGAAAAACCGAAAATATTTATCCACGATTTGGCCTTGCCGTAAGTGGCTCCGAGTCCGGGAATAAAAACCAAAACTAAAAGTCCGATGGAAAACAGGAGCAAAAGCGGCGCGAATTTCCTCCATATCTGATAATTGATTTTGCTGAAAATAAAAAATAAGAATAAACCCGGCAAAAAACCCAAAAGTATTTGATGTTTCACGAACCAGTAACTATCGCCAGATTTGGTATTATAGCCAAGCACGGACGAAGCCGATGACAGCATAACTAAACCAAAAACAATTACCAGCCAAAATAGTATAATCAAAACATAATCTGGTTTGTGGCCCGATTTCTGCATATCTCAATTTTACCGCAAATTTGGGCAATTAGCAAAAACCCTCTTTACCAACCCGGTTGTTTAATGTTAAAATTCCTCTAGTACTTTTATGTTTTTCGCCCTTAGGGCGATCCCTGCCTGCCGGCAGGCAGGCGCCTTCCACTCATGCGAATGATCTACTTGGAAAATTGGCGGACTGTGTTTTCGTGTTTTCGTGCTTTAGTGTTTTTGTGCTTTATGTGCTTTCTGTGTTTTATGTGTTCTATGAAAAAAGCTAAACTACTATCACCTCAAAAAGGTTACGACCAATATGCTGTTTATTACGACCAAAAAACCGCCTACCTTGACAGTTTTGAACAAAATAAACTGCTGCCGTTCATGGGTAACCTAAACAACAAAAAAATTTTGGAGGTCGGCGCCGGCACCGGCCGCCTGTCTTCGCGTCTGGCTGAATACGGAGCGCTGGTAACCGCCTTTGACATATCGCCGGAAATTCTCAAAGTGCTCCACAAGAAAAATAAAAATATCGCGACCGTCATTGGCGACGCCGAAAGCCTGCCTTTTCCCAATAATACTTTTGATATTGTCACGGCCGCTTTTTTAATCGTTCATCTCAAAGAATTAAAATATTTTTTTAACGAAGCTTATCGCGTCTTAAAGCCAAGTGGCCTTCTCGCCCTCACTAATATCAACCAAAAGCGCCCGCCGGAACTTAAAGCCGGCCGGGAGAAAATCATCATTGAATCGTATTACCACCGCCCGGAAAAAATCATTAAAGAGCTTAAATCGCTTTCTTTTTCCATAATCAAAAACACCTTTATCAAGGATAAAGATGTCTGGATTAACCAAATCGTTATTGCGGCAAAATAGGTTTTAAAAATTTAGCTCAATATTTTATTCGTCTGTTTTCATCCCTAGCTCCAGTAAAATATCCGCCGGTATCGGCACTTTACCGCCCGGTTTAGTTACCCCGGGATAACGCCAGGCTGATATGATTTTTATCACTCCTTTGCCAGCTTGATACATCAGCCACACCTCATAAGGATGCTTTTTCGTTCCGGCGCTCTGCATGACCGCCAAGGTTTTTTCCGCCACGCCCTCTTCCATTCTTTTGGGATAACGCAAAACCCTCATCAACCGCGCTGCCGACAACTGGTAATAGTGCATTTTTTCTTTTGCGTGCTTGGTCCAATAAAATTTTTTGCTGGCTGGCAACTGCATAATTGCATCGCAAGGTTAATGGAATCCGTGCGCGTAATCGCCGAATTTTTTTCCGTAATGATGATTCCATACATCCATATTGATATACTTGTTCTCCCCTATCCGCACGCGCAAATACTGGTGCGGGGAAACATACCAGACTAGCGAATAGCCAAACTGAATATCCAGATCGTCAAACCAGCCGCTTTTAACCAATAACACGCGCAGCAAGTAATTCATAGTGTGGCAGTGGAGAAATCCGTCCCGGCTCCATAGTTTTTTCAAATCAGTCTCAAACGCCAGGTGGATTTTGGTACAGGTTCTAAACCGATAGCCGCGGAATTTTCGCGTCATGATTTGATGCGCTCTTTTCAAACAATCTTCTTTGTCTACGGAACGGCTAAGCTCTTCCGCGATTTTTTGCATGGCATCGGGAATCTTATTCGGTATGGGCAATTTGGTGAAAAAATTCAGGAGCATTTTAAATATTAATTTTTTACAGGATTATCACTCCCAAAACAATTAATGAAACCACAAACTCAATTTTCGTGCCGGAGGCCAGCGGCCCGAAATATTTCCTTTTTGAAAATGGCGCCAGCGGCTGGTGCTCAAACTTCATCAAGCCGTCCAAAGCAATGTGCGAAAACTGAAACAAAAGAAAAATCCACCACTGCACGGCCAAAAGAATCGCGCAGAATACGCCTATTGCCGCACCGCTTATAGCGCCAAAAAAAGCTTCGTGCGTCCACCAATGCTGATTAAACCTGCCGCTGACATCGCTCGCTTTTTTAAAAAATAATTTAATGTTTGGTAGATATTTAAAGTTGAGTAGCGCGTGATCAATATCAATCGCCACCCCGCCTAAAAACGCCACGAGCCAGCCCGGCCCGGACAAATCCAAATATTTACCCAAAAACAAGGTGGCAGCGATGTGAGTGGTGATGAGCATTTTTTACTTTTGGTTATTTTCTATGAAACGCGGATCTCCAGGATTGCCAAGATTATCCAGGATCGATTTTTGGTTGGTCCAGACCTGTCTTTTAAACTGGGGCTGCTTGCCAAAATTTAGTAATAACCCAACCCCAATATTTGCCGCGCGCGGGTAATTTAAAAGCTGTGCCTCGTGTTCCCCGCACAAACTCTCCGCCGCTTTTATCTCAATAATAATGTTGCCTTATATCAGCGTAATAATCACCGACTTGATGCAACGCGTCATAAAACACCCGGATGGGAACTTACGACTGACAATACAAACCGTGCTTCGCTAATTCAATCATCATTGAATTTTCATAAACCTTTTCCAAAAATCCGTACCCAAGCTGATTATATACATTAAAATACGACTTGATTATCAAGCCAGTTTCATATTCGTATTGCATATTTATTTGTTTTAATCTTTACCTATCCTGGTCATCCTGGTAATCCGCGTTCTATTATTTGAATTTAATTCCCAACTCTTCCAATTGTTCCTCGCTCACTTCACTTGGAGAATCCATCAGGGGGTCCCTGGCATCAGCGGTTAAGGGGAAAGCGATGACTTCGCGGATGGATTTTTCACCCTGAAGGATAGCCAAAAGGCGGTCAAACCCGGGCGCGATACCGCCGTGCGGCGGCACGCCATAGGTAAACGCTTCCAAAATATGCTTAAACTGTTGTTTTTGCTTGTCATCAAAACCGATCAGCTCAAAAACCTTTTCCTGAACTTTGGGATCATAAATCCTAAGCGCCCCGCCGCCGACTTCAATGCCGTTTAAAACAAAATCATGCTGGTAAGCTTTTACTTTGCCCGGATCAGTCTCAAGCAGCGGCAAATCTTCGTCTTTCGGCCTGGTAAACATATTGTGCGACGGCGCCCATTTGCCGGCTGAACCATGAAAATGCGCCTCGCTGTCGCGGTCCGCGACTTGTTTTTCAAACAACGGAAAATTCACCACGAAGCAAAAGGCCAGCTCGTTCGGGTCATTGTTATCTTTGCGCAAATCCGGTTTGTCCGTGCCGTATTTGTCCATCGCTTCCTGCCATTCCAGCCGCGGCCATCTGTCAAAAGTCATTTTCTTTTCCGGCCACAACTTTTTCACCATGGCTGTAAACATTTCTTCAATTAAATTCAAAATATCATCTTGGCTGACAAAACTCATTTCCATATCCACCTGATAAAATTCTCCCGGGCTTCTGTCGGCCCGCGCGTCTTCATCACGAAAACACGGCGCGATCTGGAAATACCTGTCCATGCCGGCTACCATTAAAAGCTGTTTATACTGCTGGGGCGCCTGGGGCAAAGCAAAAAAATTGCCCGGAAACTTTCTGGAAGGCACCAAATAATCGCGCGCGCCTTCTGGAGTGGACTTAGATAAAATTGGTGTGTGGATCTCAATAAATTTTTTCTCATGTAAAAAATTGCGCACAAAATGCATCATGGCTGAACGCGTTTCTATATTCTTTTTCATCCGCTCGTGGCGCAGATCAAGATAGCGATATTTTAAACGCAATTCTTCATTCGCCTGCCGGTCTTCATTCGCGACCTCAAACGGCGGGGTTTCCGCCGTAGCCAGGACAGTAATTTTTTTCGCCAGCACTTCCACCGTGCCAGTCGGCAAATTTAAATTCTTTTGTTTCTCTCCCCGCTCCTGCACCAGCCCCTCAATTTCCAAAACAAATTCCGGCCGGATATCTTTCAATGCCGTCTGTGACGACTCATCCAACTCCACCGGCACACACACCACTTGGACAATCCCCCATCTGTCGCGCAAATCCAAAAACACGATTTTGCCCATATTTCTGCGCGCATTTACCCAGCCGTTTAGTTTAACTGTTTCCCCGATTTTTTTTGAAGTTTCTATGGATAGTGTGCGTGGCATAAATATAGTTTAATTTATTCTACTAAAAAATCTTTGAGCGGCATTGATTTGAAATTATCATAAGAGCCTTGGCTTTGGTTGGTAATTATTAAACCTGACTTGTTTTGATAATCTGCTAAAAATTTATAAAATCCGTCTAAGCCTTTTTGTTTCAGGTTAAAATCCTTTTTACTTTTTTCCGCTGGATTAAATTTAACCTCTATCGGTTGAAATTCAAAATTACCTTGGTTGTCTAATTTTTTAATAATAAAATCACACTCTTTTTTATCTTGATAAAAATAGCTAATTTCCTGATTGTTGTTTTTTAAATGATTGGCCGCGATATTTTCCGCTAAACAGCCCAAATTACCTCCGCCTGACAGAATTTTTACTAACCCGGTGTCATAAAAATAATATTTTTTTTCATTATAAATCTGTTCGTTTAAAGAAGATGAAAACTTGGGCACTTCATAAACCAAATAAACTTCGGCCAAAAACTGCAAATAATCTTTGACTGTTTCAATGGAAACTTTTAATGTTTTGGCAATTTTATTTAAACTGGTCTTATGGCCAACTGATCTTGATAAAATTAATAATATATCTTTAATAATTTTCGGTTGTCTTATTTTATAAACCTCAACAATATCCTTATAAACAATATTATCCACCAAATCCAACAGATATTGCGGATCGCGGTTAATCACATATTCCGGATAACCGCCAATCTGCAAATAGTCTAAGAGATCTCTATTTTGGGAAAAAATTTGAAATTCCTGCCAATCAAGAGGCTGGACGATATATTTTAAATAGCGTCCGGTCAAAAATGTTTT
>Ga0156304_134_pt1 | contig 18642 bp, 18 predicted proteins | sample RifCSPlowO2_12_FD_107952 | JGI IMG/M metagenome (GOLD analysis project Ga0156304, IMG submission 107952) | Candidatus Kuenenbacteria bacterium RIFCSPLOWO2_12_FULL_42_13 | reverse complement strand
CGGGAGACGAGGTGACTCTGACCGGATTTGGCACATTTATCGCCAAATTCAGGTCGGCCAGAGGCGGAGTTAATCCGCAGAAGCCTGAAGAAAGAATTCAGGTGCCGGCCGTCACCGTGCCGAAGTTCAGGGCGGGCAAGACTTTAAAGGATGCGCTTAAAGCCAAACCGGTTTAGTTTTTTGTTAAAATAGTTCTTTTTTAAATGCTCGCTAAAGCATTATTTTTTGGGACGCGGCGATTTTCTACAAGCACCGGCGTTTGTTTTTTGCGCCCGTAGCTCCGATGTTCCGACGCTCCGGTCGGAATCGGGTCCGATGACTCCGCTGAGGATGATACGGAGTATCGGACTCCATCGGAGATTCCGACATCACAGATCGTCGGAACTCAACTGGATAGAGGCTTAAAAGCAACTGAATGTTGCTTTTAAGCGGCTCCTGCCCGCCATTGCCTTAGCCCTCGTGGTGAAACGGAATCATCTTTGGCGGAGTTTATCCCGCATAAAATGTGCCTGTAGCTCAACGGATAGAGCGTGTGGCTTCGGACCACAAGGTTGCGGGTTCAAGTCCTGCCAGGCACATTTTGTGCGGGAGACCAAAAATTAGGGGTTCGAATCCCTTCGAGGGCAGTGGCGATGGCAGGCGGGTCGGACCAGAAGGGTTGCAAAGCAATGCTATTGCTTTGCAACGGTTCAACTCCTGGCGGGCGTATGGATTTATGCGCCGTTAGCTCAGTTGGTAGAGCAGGGGCCTCTTAAGCCCAAGGTCGCAGGTTCAAGCCCTGCACGGCGTACCAAAATATTTAAAACCACTCCGTAAATGCGGAGTGGTTTTAAATATGATTGATTATGTTGTATAATTACGGTAGTTTTAAGTGATATTTAAAATATGGAAAAAATAGTTATTTCTACAACACAAAGTGATAATTTAACCGCGCAATTAAAATGTTTATATGAGACATTTAAGCAGTTTAAATTTGGTGAGCAGGTAGAATTTGATTTATCAAATTTACAGTGGGCTTGTCCTATGTTGATTTTACCATTAGCCGCATATATTCAGAAAAGTGGTAGTATTTTTGTGTCACATAGAAACAATAAAATTGAATCATACTTAAGTAATGTGCATTTTCCGGATGGCGTCCAGTCTATGCCGGAATGGCAAAAGGAAAAGAATTTTATTCCGATTGGTTTTTTACAAAGAGAAGATATGAATCAGAACGAAAAATTAACTAGTTGTTTTACAAAAATGATTTATAAAATTTTTGAGAGGACACAAGGAATTATAGATGCTGTGGATTATCCTATAACTGAATTGGTCGCCAATATTTTTGAGCATAGTAAAGGCGATAATGGTTATGTTTTTGCCCAATTTTATCCAAAGAAAAAATATTTAGATATATGCATTGTAGATACCGGCAGGGGATTGGCAAAATCTTACAATGAGGAGGTTGGGTTTAATTTGTCTGATGAGCAAGCGATAAGGAAAGCTTTGGAAGGTTTTTCTACTAAGCCCAATAGGCATGAAAGGGGCTATGGATTAAACACCTCAAAAAAATTGATTTGTCAGGGTTGGGTGGTGGTTTTGTTTTGTTGAGCGGTAGTGCTGTTTTTATATCTAGCGGGAAAAGGGAGATGATCGCTCAATTGGATAATTTTTATTGGCAGGGGGTGGTAATTGCTTATAGGATGCCTAAACCAGAGAAACCCATCGATATTCACGAGTTTATTGATTATTGACAATAATGTGTTCTTTTGTTAAGGTATAAAAAATGCTATAATAAAAATATATGAAAAAAGCATTGGTTATTTCAATAAAAAAGGAAATAGCGCCGGTTATCAGCTCCAGAGATATTATCAACCGATTGGCTAGGGCTATTGAAGAAGCAGATTCAAAAAAAATTATGCTTGATTTTAATAAGGTGGAATTTGTTTCTCGGTCAGCTACGCATGCCTTGATTAAACTAAAAGAAAAATATAATAAGAGCTGGAACATCTTTAACAAGAAGAAAATTGTTTTTATTAATATAAACAGAAGTTTTGAAAAGATGGTACAATCGGTAGTGGCGAGTAAAAAATTTATGAATAGGAAGGTAGAGTTTAACCCAGAAATGGTGAGTGCCGATGCTCTTTTTGATAAGAATATTGTATAGGATTATTCTTAAAACCACTCTGATGATCAGCGGGGTGGTTTTTGATTTTCCACTTTTGGTTTCCGTCAGCTGGGGGCGAAATATTAAATGTTTGCCAAAAGATAATAAATCTGCTATACTGGAATTGTGAGCAATACACGGACAAGGCTTGAGCCGCGAGGCTCTGGTGGGTAATCAATCCCAGTGGGTAGTGTGTGGTGTTTTCTCACAAAAACAATTGAATAGCTCATTATCAAGAGTGCAGAGTAGGGAACTAGCCCGAAGATCCTGCCAGCAACCCTTTGAGAAGACTTCTCAAAGAAGGTGCTAAATCTAGCCCGCAAGGGAAAAGATAAAGGTCGATTTTTTATTTGCAAAAACTCTTTTCCCCCAGCGGGCGAAGAGTTATTTTATTCGTTAAAATATAAAAATATGAGCATTGAAGAAGATGGTGGATTTATTGGATTTGTCCCTGGCAGATTAGAGATAAAAGAACGGCCGGAGTTGAGTGTTTTCCCATACAATGTTCTTTTCGCCAGTCATAAGATCACAAACAGGAAGAGGGCACTTTATTTACCTGACATAGAGTCATTCAAACAAGACCCAGATAAATTATCTATGCGCTATCATAATGATTGTGGCGGGAAGAGCTGGCTCCTTATTGAATATAACCCGCTCAAGAGGAGCTATTTGGGACAGAAGTTTGTGAATAATAAATCCGTAATGGAAGCGTCAGGGAATGAATGGAGTATGTTTTTTGTCCATTTTACCATGTTGGGTTTGACCGATGGTGAGGAGACTGGCGAGTTTGAATATAAACTATAAAAATATGAACATAGTAGCAATATCGGTCGCTCCTTGTGAGATTTGCGGTAAAAAACGCGGTCACTTAATAGAAAAATATAATGGTCTTGTTCCCGTGTATTGCAAGTGTGATCTGTGGGATAAAGAAAAAAAACTTGCCAATCCTTGCGCGATATTTTGCGATGGCGGTATTTATGGCCCTCGTCCAATCTGGAAACCAATATCAGACCATAAGGAAGAAGATGGCGTTCGGCGGTATACCTCACATCTCGCTGGCCCATCTGTCTGGTAAATTTTGTTATAAATTATTAAATAAAAATATGTCTAATGCTATAACTATCAGTCGCGCTACCGCCGATGAGAGTGTGGTGACAAAAGAGATCTACGAATTATTAGAGGAAGATGGTAACAAATACCGCCTGCTGGGGACGGCCACCGGGGTAAGCATGGATCATTGCGTGGTATTGGGGTCAGAACACAAAGAAAATTTTTGGGAGATGGTATATGGGTATAAAATCATTCAAAATGAAACGATGGAAAAAATTATAGTTGAAGCAACCAAAAATATCAACCCGGAAATCCAATCATATATGACGGTTAGTTTTTTTGAATGTCTGGCAGAAGAAAGAATTTCATGGGTTCCCCGTCGTCTGCAGATTCCCGATCGTCCCGAATTGAGCAATTTTCCGCTTAATATTTTATTTAGCACTGTTTGTACGGGCGATAATAATACCCGCACGGTTGAGTTGGCCGAATATGTTCCGGATCTTTCAACTTTTGTCGAGAACGAAGCAAAACAGACAATGAAATATTATAACCGCCTGGATGGTGCGCGACATTATTGGACAGAGATTGTTTATGATACTGCGCGCAAATCTTATTTTGGCACCAAATATTGCGACGATGAAAGCGCTGGCGCCGCGTATGGAAGAGATTGGAATAATTTTTTTGTTCATTTGACGATGTTGGGTGTGTGATCTGATCTTTACACTATTAACCATAGAATTTGGCCATTTATATTGAGATGTGGCCCAAATCTTGTTGGTTATTCGTGACAATCCGTGATATGATATCAATATAAGATAGCTGAATTTGGCAAATTTATGGTGGATTCTAAAATACCGAGAATAATCGAAGAAAGATCCATAAATGATAAAATATGGCAAGTTATATCATTTTTTGTGGATAGCATAGAAAAATTTGATGTTGTCTGTTTTGATAAATCAAATACGAACGAAGTGGTAGACAAATTAATTTCAAGTAAGAAAAGAATTAAAACTTTTGGGTATAGAGAAGAGGCATTAAAATTTATAAAAGAATTAAGCTAAAAATATGAATTTAGCAAATAAAATTATATGGGGATTATTATAAATTTAATAAGTTTGTTTATTGGTTTCTTTCTTTGTTTCTTTTTTTGGTGTGTTTATGGTTTTATTAAACATAAACAAACAATAAGAATGGATAAAAATGAAATTTATTCCTATCTTAACGGCGGATTATCTCTAAAAGAAGCATTAAAAAAAGCATTTTTTAACTTAAATAAATACGAAGCTCTTGGCCTGAGTGATTTAACGGTTGATAGTGTGAGCAGAAAGTTGGCTGGCTTATCAATAAAAATGGATAATGAAAATATTGTTGAAATATACTCAGACTTTGTATATCGATATATTTATAGACAAAGAAATGGTAGATTAAAGAAGCCAATAGATGTTTCAGACGAAAAAGTAATTTATGCTTTAGATACTTTAGACATTAACGGGCGGAACGGTTACTTTGTTATCAAACCAGATAAGGGTGAAGAAATTGATAAAAAATATCCAACCCAATCAAGAAATAAGATAATTAAAATTAGGTATGTTTGGGCGATTTTATTTCTTATTGCAACCGTTTTTTTTAATTATTTTTTTGAAGTTGAGGATTCGTGGCATTATTTATGGATTATTGGCAACTGTATTACTGTTTTAATCTTAATAAAATTGGTCGATTTTGGAAAGCCCAATAAGAAAAGGGGTATTCAGGCAATTATACTTTTTCTTGTTATTACTTTTTTTATTTCTTTGGGTTCCATATTTGAACTGGTAGGGTATGGTATTATGGCTTTAATCTATAAAAAATGGGCCGAGCTTGGAGGTGCCAATGAAGAAAAAAGTTAATTTTTTATAAATAATTAAAAATAAAATCTATAAATATTCTAAGAATAAAAATATGAAACAATATTTTCAAAAACTCAAAAAGACAATTGAAGAAAATGCCTTGGGGCTGGAGCTGGCAATATTTATTATTATTCTCACGGAGTTTTTGCATTTTCTGAAATACTCAGAATTTTCTGTTGATTTTATGGGGGTGGAATTCATGGCGATTTGTTTTTTTGTGCTTATTTTGAATCTCTATCAGGAAGAAAAAAATAAGAAAAAATTTGTCTTAAAAACCGTTGGTTTGGTTGTGCTCTTTTCAGTCATTGTTTTCCAAATTATGTTTGACTATATTTTTGGTGAGAATTTCGCCTGTTCCCGTTGTGATGGATTTTTTGAAGCGATTTTAAAATAAAATTAATAGCTAAATAACTAAAGACAAAACCTATGGATATGCAAAAATTAAGAGTTTTATTCGGGCCAAAAGTCAAAAAGGTTTTTAAGATAATCGGTATTGCGATTGTGGTTTTTATAATAATTGCATTTTGTTTTGGAGTATACTTTTTATTTTTTTCTAGTGATGACACAGGGGAAGAAATGGATGTAGCAGAACAAGGCGTAGAAGAAAATTGCAATGTTTCTGGCATCAGTCTGCATGGCGATTTGTGGACTTATATTTCTCCGGCTGATTATGACACTGACGGCAATCTGTTGTATGATGAAAGCGCTTCAGAAGATCTCGTTTATAATATTGAGCAGGCGGAAAAAGATGAGCAAATCAAAGCCATTATTTTAGAGATAGATTCTTATGGCGGCGGGCCGACAGCTGGCGAAGAAGTTGCTAATGCTTTAAAAAATGCCGAGAAACCCACAGTAGCTTTGATTCGCGAGGGTGGGGTTTCCGCCGCTTACTGGGCGGCTAGCGGCGCGGATATTATTTTTGCTTCTCAAAATTCTGATGTGGGCAGTATCGGCGTGACCATGTCTTATTTGGACAACACCGCTCAAAACCAGAAAGAAGGTTTGGCATATAATCAATTGAGTTCCGGCAAGTTTAAAGACACGGGCGATCCCAATAAAACATTATCGGTTGAAGAAAAAGCGCTTCTTATGCGCGATGTCAATATAATCCATCAGAATTTTATGGAAGCGGTGGCGGAAAATAGAAATTTGGATATTAATAAAGTTAAGGCCATGGCCGATGGTTCATCAATGCTTGGCGAGATGGCGCTCCAAAATGGTTTAATTGACAAAATTGGCGGAGAAAGTGAAGTCAAAGAATATCTGAAAGAAAAGATTGGTGATGAAGTGGAGATCTGTTGGTAAATTTGGTTAATATAAAAAATAAAACCCCGCTGTTTGGGCGGGGTTTTTGAATCGGTGTGAATTATGAAGTGGCTCGTTACATCAGCGTGACGCTAGCCACTTCATCGCCGGCTTCTTTGAGGCGCATCAGGCGCACACCTTGGGTGTCGCGGCCAAGCCTGGGCACTGACTTCAAAGGCAGGCGGATGACTTGTCCTTTGCCGGAAATAATCAGCAGATCGCCATTGGTTCCTTCAGGCAAATTGGCCGGGTCAATGATAAAGGCTGAAGCCAGCTGGCCGGTTTTGGCCGTGAGCTTAATTGTTTTTACGCCAGAGCCGCCGCGGCCTTGAACTTTATAATTTTTTAGAGAGGTCAGTTTACCAGTGCCATTGGCGGAAAGAGCGAAAACAAAACCTTTATTATTATTAGTGTTAACAACATCCATGCCGATAACATCGCTATTCTTTTTTAGGCGGATGCCGCGAACGCCGCCGGCGGTGCGGCCCATGGATCGCAGATTGGTTTCTTTAAAACGGATGGCTTGACCCACAGCGGAGGTGAGGACAATTTCGTCTTTGCCGGTGGATGGCTTAACCCATTCCAAAACATCTTCGTTTTTAAGTTTGATGGTAATGAGACCGGAACGGCGGACATTGTCAAATTGATCCAAAGCGACTTTTTTTATGGTGCCGCCCCGGGTAGCCATAACCAGAAATTTATAACTGCTTAGATCAGCCAGAGAGAGCACGGCGGAAACTTTTTCGCCCGGGGCGAGCTGGAGGAAGTTAACAATAGCCTGGCCTTTGGCAGTGCGGGAAGCTACTGGAATTTCATAAGCCTTAAGCTGGAAGACGCGGCCGCGCGTGGTGAAGAACAGCAGATCTTTGTGGGTGGTGGTGGCAAAAAGCGATTCCACCGTGTCTTCTTCTTTGGTGGTAACGCCGGCCACGCCTTTGCCGCCGCGGGCTTGAGTTTTGAAGGTGTCTGGCGCCAGTCGTTTGATATAACCGTCTTTAGTGATCACCACAATCACATTTTCATCCGGAATAAGGTCTTCCTGCGAAAATTTATCCACGGCGTTTTTGAAGATCTTGGTTTTGCGCGGGTTGCCGTATTTTTCTTTAATGGCCTTGAGCTCTTCTTTGATAATATTTAAAATCCTTTGCGGGCTTTTAAGGATTGATTCCAATTCTTTGATCAGATTCCTTTTTTCTTTGAGCTCGGTTTCTATTTTCAGCTGTTCCAGATTGGCCAATTGCTGCAGCTTCATTTCTAGAATGGCGACGGCTTGAATTTCAGTCAGTTTAAATTTGCGCATGAGATTGAGTTTGGCCTGGTCTTTGTCCTTGGATTCCTTGATGGTTTTTATAACTGCGTCAATTTTACTTAACGCCAGCATTAAGCCTGCCAAAACATGGGCGCGGGCTTTGGCTTTTTCCAAATCAAACTTGGTCCGTCGGCTGATTATTTCCTGCTGGTGTTTGATATATTCTTCCAAAATCATTTTGAGTGTCAAGACCCGCGGTTGAATGCCGTCAACGAGAGCGAGCATATTGACATGAAAAGAGCCCTGAAGCGTAGTTTGTTTATAGAGCTGATTCAAGATTTTTTTGGGATAGGTGTCTTTTTTGAGTTCAATCACCACGCGCACTTCACCTTTGGCCGATTCGTCGCGGATATCTTTAATGCCCTCTATTTTTTTGTCTTTGACCAGTTCGGCCATGCGTTCAATCAGGGCGGATTTATTGACCTGATAGGGGACAGAGGAAACAATGATCTGAAAACCATTTTTATTTTCCACTATTTCGGCATCAGCTCTCATGACAATAGAGCCTTTGCCGGTGGCGTAAGCTTGTTTTATGTCTTGTAGATTAAAAATAGAAGCGCCGGTCGGAAAATCAGGACCCTTGACATATGCCATCAGGTCGTCAAGATCGGCTTGCGGGTGGTCGATCAGATGACAGATGCCATCCACCACTTCGCCTAGATTGTGGGGCGGGATGCTCGTGGCCATACCGACGGCGATGCCAAGCGAGCCATTGAGTAAAAGATTGGGAAGTCTGGCCGGCAGGACTCGCGGTTCCTGTTGCGTGCCATCATAGTTGGGAATGAAATTAACGGTATTTTTTTCCAAATCCAAGAGCAGCTGCTCGGCAATCGGGGCCAGTTTAGCCTCAGTATAACGCATAGCGGCCGCGCTATCGCCATCCATGGAACCAAAGTTGCCTTGGCCGTGCACCAGCGGATAGCGCATGGAAAAATCCTGGGCCAGACGAACCATGGAATCATAGACCGCGACATCGCCGTGAGGGTGATATTTACCAAGAACTTCGCCGACGACCGTGGCGGATTTTCTAAACTTGGCCGTTGGTTTTAGACCAATGTCCCACATCGCGTAGAGAATGCGGCGATGGACCGGTTTCAGGCCGTCGCGCACATCAGGCAGGGCCCGGGATACAATCACCGACATGGCATAATCCAAATACGACTCGCGCATTTCTTGAACGATTTCGCGCGGTTCAATCATTTCATTGGTTGGGGTCGGCTCAATAGGGCTGTCGTTGGTTGATTTGGATTTCTTATCTTGCATATTTTTTAAATTAACAATTGGCGCACTGACAATTAACACACTAACAATTAACAGATGGCTACTGACTTATTATTTAATATTGATGGTTGAACTTGGGGTGGTGGTGGAGACGGTTTTGTTTTTTAACTTTTCAATTATTTTATCCAACTCTTCCGGTTTGATTTCGGGACCGCCCTGGAGCAATTTGGCAGTAGTAGTCGGCGTTTGGTTGAGGGATTCTTTGAGTGTTTCAAAATCATCAAAGAGATCCGACAATTTTCGTTCAATCATTTGCAAATTATCGGGAGAACTTTTTTTGGCCTGATCAGCCGGAGTTGATTTAAGCGTGTGCATAAAAACGGCTATCCAGGCCGTAAAAATCACCACCATAGTTGCGCCGATAGTCAGATAGAGCTTACAACGATTATTTTCAAAAGGGAACTTCATGGCAGTAATTTTTTACGGTTTTAATAAAATCAAACGGGTTTCTTCCGGCGGCAGATCTTTTTTGGAAATTTTTAATTTATCCAGTTCTTCTTCGTGATTGCCCATTTCTTTTACGAAACGATCAGGGGCGTCAAAGGGCAGGGCGAGGCCGGGGATTTTATAACACATCGGAATAACAATTCTCGGTTCTATCTGATTGACCAACCTGGCGGCATCGGCGGCAGTGAGGGTTTTTTCTCCGCTGATTGGCACAAACAAGATGTCCACGCCTTCAATAGATTCAAGCTCGCTGGCGGTTAGTTCCTTTTTATTGAGTAACCCCAAAAAACCGATTTTCATGTCTTCCACCGATAAAACATAAAGAGTATTTTTTTCTTGGGCGGAGTGAGACAATCCGTAGACAAAAGAACCTTGGAGTTCATATTCGCCGGGGCTTTTAACAATAAACGGCTTAGGCGTTTGCTCGGTGCCCTTGAAGTCTTTCAGATCGCCAATCAGCTCGTCATCTTCACGGCTCAAAACCACAATGTCGGCCGCGAATTTCATTTTTGGCAAGCCGCATTTGGCAGCGTATGGATCGGTTAAAATCGTCGTTTCTCCGCCGTTTGATTTGGTTTGGATTTTAAAACAAGAATTGCCGAGCCATTGGATGGTCATAAAAAAAAATTAAAATTCAAAATTTTTATGTCCGCTTATATTGGTGTTTTGGGTTTGAAGCCCCGCAATACAATACTTTTATGTTTAAATTATTATTTTGAACTCTTTTGATAATCTCAAAAGCCGCTTCTTTGCTCCCCAATATAATGCCGTCTTTTTGCTTAAATCCTCTTTTTAACATTTCGCTGGCATTGCCGGTGGTAAATTCTGCTTGATCTAAAAGCAGATAGGACACGCCGATATTATTAAGTTTCAACGCAAAATCATACACTTCATTGACGAAATCGGGCAACATAGGAAACTCTGCGTGGATAGGAACAGGGGAATTTTTGACTATTTCATACGGATCAAATAGCAATGTCTTTTCGTCTTTTAACTTGGCGGACATCTTTATTTCATCCAATCCGGCATCCGCTAATTTATTCAGCAGAGAAGGTGTCAGGCGTCCGCGGCCGCTTCCGTCAGTAAAAAGATAAGTGTATATGTTGTCCTTTTTGGCTCTTTTAATAATATCCAAAACCCTACCAATATCAGTTAAAGGCTCTCCTCCAGAAATGGCTACGCATTTGTATTGTTTGATATGTTTGAATGCGTCGTCAATATCTTCAACCGGAATGTTTCCGACCATCATCTTTTCCGTATTTCTCAACTCGGACGGAACTGAACAATAAAAACATTTATAATCGCACTTGAATGTCATATAAAAAGTAACTTTCTCTCCTTTAACACAATATTCGCAGCCCCTTGGATATGCGCCCCGTTTGTATTCGCGGCTTCTGACTATTTTTTCACTAATTTCATTTATCATAATAGATTATAGTTTGTTTTCATAAATTACTTTATATTAAAGGACATCTGTCAGTGATATTAATTTTTGGAGATATTTCAGCTGGGGGGTTCTAAATGTTTCATAATGATTATGTTTTGAGGTGAGTAGTTTATTGACAAAAAAGCAATAAAATTAAAGGCACTGAAATAAAATGAATGCCTTTTAGATGCTTGAATATTACCAATTTTTACCCGGCTTGTCAAATCGGCGGAAATAGGCTATACTACTTTTAATTAAGATAATTTTATCAACTAACAGAGGGACTTAAATGCGACGGCGTTAGCCCTTATTATTAACTAATTTTTATGGTTACCAGCAGTAAAATTGAGGTAAGCAGCATGGAAAAATTACTGAACTCCGAAGAGAATCCAGTCTTGCCGAAAACGGGAGACTTGATAGAGGGAGAGGTATTATTTGTCGGACGCAATGAAATAATGGTGGATGTTGACGGACTTTTGACCGGCATTATCCGCGGTTATGAAGCTTATGACGAATCTGGAGAATATAGCCACTTGGCAATGGGCGATAAAATCTCCGCGACAGTAATTGATAATGAAAATGAAAAAGGTTTAGTGGAACTATCTTTAAAACAAGCTGGCCATAAGAAGGCTTGGGATAAAATTCGCAAAGCCAAGCAGGAAGGCGAGATCGTGGAGGTCTCGGTATTAGACGCCAATAAGGGCGGACTAATGGTTCGGCTTGACCAGACTTTTGGATTTTTGCCAGTCTCGCAATTATCGCCAGAACATTATCCGCGCGTGATTGGCGGCAATAAAAATAAGATCTTGGAAAAATTAAAAACGCTTATCAACGGCAAATTCAAGGTTCGGATTTTGGATGTGAACGACGACGACGGGACGCTCATCGTGTCCGAGAGGGCGGTGGATATGGAAGAGAGAAAAAAGATCTTAGCTGAATATCAAAAAGGCGACATGGTAGAGGGAACGATTACCGGCGTGGTAGATTTCGGGGCTTTTATGGAGTTTGGCAACGGGCTTGAAGGCCTGATTCATATTTCCGAACTTGGCTGGCAGAGGATTGACGATCCGCACGATATTGTTAAAGAGGGCCAAAAGATAAAAGCGCAAATCATTGACATTAACATTAATAAGGTTTCCTTGTCTCTCAAGAGATTGGAAAAAGATCCCTGGGAAGCCATCAAAGATCAGTATAAAATAGGTGACAAAACAAGAGCTAAAGTTGTCAAAGCTCATAAGCTCGGCGCTTTCGTGGAGATAGCTCCAAATATTCAAGGTTTGGCCAGACTGGGCGACAAGGGCCAAGACGACGAGCGAGCCGAGCTAGAGGTTGGCAAAGAATATGAGTTCGTAATTACCAATTTTGAACCCGTCGGGCACAAGCTCGGGTTGAGTTTGACATAAGATTTTTAAAATGGTTAAATAATTAAAACCTCCATAATAGCGGGGTTTTGATTTTTTTAAAAGCTTTAAAATGAAATCAGAATTTTAAGCCGCCAGTGGTTCGGTCTCTGGAACGCAACAGCCGTTTTATTCGTGTAGTGGGATGTTTTGCTTTTCTTTTGTAAAAGAAAAGCTAACAAAAGAAAGCTAGCTCGCTTGGAGCTCAAAAGAAAATCTTTGCCTCACTCGCGTGAAAATTGTCAGGGAACCCCATCGGCTAATCGCCTCACGCCCTGACAATTTTCTACGCCTCGTTCGGCCAGATTCTCATTTTCTCGCTCCAAATGCTCGCAGCGCTGACTCGGGCAGGATGAGCTAATCAGGATTGGCTTGATTTTCATAATACGACAAAAAGCAGAAATAAGATTATTTCGTTTGCTAAGGTTTTTAAAAGGGGATTTGGTTATTTGTTCAAAGATTGTTATAATACATTCATTACTAAAAGATATTTATGAAAAACATTTCCAAAACATTCCTTGCTTTTTTTGTGATGATGATTGTGACGGCCGGGATTTTGTCTTTATTTGAAAACGACAACGCGCCAAAGACTGAAATTGGTTTGGGCCAGTTGGCAGGCAAGATCAAAGCCGGCGAGGTGGAGAAGATAGAGGTCAGGGGCAACGAGCTCAAGATTTTTACCAAGGATAAAAAAGAAGAAACGGCCTACAAAGAATCAGTGCAATCTTTGAGCGAGGCTTTGGTAAATTATGGCGTGACCGAGGAAGAGTTGCGAGCGACGGGGATAGCCATTAAAACAGACACGGGTTGGCAATACTGGCTGTCGGTGGTTTTACCGTTTTTGTTGCCGTTTCTTTTAATCATCGCTTTTGTGTATTTTGTTTCGCGCCAGGTGCAAGGCGTTAATAAAAAAGCCATGTCTTTTGGCCAGAGCGCGGCTAAAGCGGACAGATCCGATGAAAATAAAAAGCAGAAGGTGAAATTTGACCAGGTGGCAGGCGCCAGAGAGGCCAAGGCAGAACTTGAGGAGATCGTGCAGTTTTTGGAACATCCGAAAAAATTTATTGATCTGGGAGCAAAGATACCCAAAGGAGTACTGTTGATCGGTCCGCCCGGTTGCGGCAAAACGCTTTTGGCCAGGGCGGTGGCCGGTGAAGCAGGCGTCCCCTTTTTTTATGTTTCCGGTTCAGAGTTCGTGGAGATGTTTGTCGGCGTTGGCGCTTCCAGGGTAAGGTCGTTATTTGATAAGGCCAAAAAGAACGCGCCGTGCATCGTATTTTTGGATGAACTTGATGCCGTGGGCAGGAGAAGAGGCACTGGACTTGGCGGTTCTCATGACGAAAGGGAACAGACATTAAATCAAATTTTGGTGGAAATGGACGGTTTTGAGCCGAATGAAGGCGTGATTCTTCTGGCTGCGACCAACCGGCCCGATGTTTTAGATCCGGCGCTGTTGCGGCCGGGCAGATTTGACCGTCGGGTCGTGGTGGATTTGCCGGATTTAAAAGACCGGGAAGAAATTTTAAAAATACACGCCATGGGCAAGCCTCTGACCAATGATGTTGATTTGCACACGGTGGCGGCCAGAACGCCAGGCTTTTCCGGAGCGGATTTGTCCAATTTATTGAATGAAGCGGCCATACTTGCGGCCAAGCAGGATAAAAAACAAGTGGCCATGGTTGATATTTTAGAGAGCATTGATAAGGTAATGATCGGGCCGGAGAGAAAATCAAGAATGCTGTCTGAAAAAGAAAAGAAGGTGACGGCTTATCATGAGGCCGGGCACGCGGTAGTGGCGCACAGTTTGCCCAATGCCGATCCGGTGCACAAAATTTCCATTATTTCAAGGGGACAGGCCGGCGGTTACACCATCAAGTTGCCGACCGAAGACAAACATATGCACGCCTATTCGGAATTTTTGGATGAGATGGCGGTATTGCTCGGAGGCTATGCGGCCGAGAAGTTGGTTTTTGGCGAGATCACAACCGGGGCGACTTCTGATCTCAAGAGAGCGACGGAGATCGCCAAGGATTTGGTGATGCAATACGGCATGAGCCACAAGCTGGCGCCGAGAACATTTGGCGAAAGAGACGAGTTAATATTTTTTGGCAAGGAGATAAGCGAGCCGAGAGACTATTCGGAGAAATTGGCGGAGAAAATAGATGAGGAAGTGGCTGACTATATCAATGAGGCTCGTAAGAGCGCGAGCGATATTTTGACCAAGCGCAGAGAAGTTTTGGAGAAAGTGACAGAGGCGCTTTTGGCAAAAGAGGTTTTGGAAAGAGAAGAGTTTGAAAAGATCGTGGGAGAGAAAGGGGGCAACAAGGAGCAATTAACAATTAACAAGGAACAAGGCAGAACACAGAAAACACCCGCCCGCCTCGCAAGCGAGAGCGTTGTGGGCAGGCAAAAACACGAAAACGCAGAAAGCACGAAAGCACAATTAACAGGCAACAGTTAACCTGCCTACCCTGCCTACCCTGCCTACCCTGCCTACCGGCAGGCAGGCGGCAGGCAGGCGGCAGGCAGGCGGCAGGCAGGCGGCAGGCAGGTGGCAGGCATGCAAGGGACAAGGAGAAAACAAGAAATCAAGAAATCAAGAGAATAAGAAAACAAAGGAGATTAGAAACCAGATACCAGAAATCAGCAATCAGTGATTAGGAATAGATTATGGGAAGGGCAGGATGGAAGATGCGGCGTGACTATCATTGACCAGTCCCCAATCGTAGCCGAGGGCAGGCTTGACCGGGCAATCCAGAAATAAATTTGGCGTTGCATTGGAAACTGTGTTATAATAAAAACATTAAAATAAAAAATTAAATTTAAAATTATGGAGCCGATTTACAGACCAATTTTAAAAAAAGCCTGGCTGATCACTTGGCGCTTCAAATACTTGTGGTTTTTTGGTTTGTTCGCCGCGCTGCTCGGCAGCGGAGGCCTTTATAATTTTGATTTAAGTGTGGATAAGGCGAGCGACCAGGGCACATGGCTTTTAAAATTAAAAGAATTTTTTTCCGGAAATCTTTTTGCCGACTTGGGAGCCGGAGCCGCTGGCACGGGCAGCTTTAATGTTTGGTTGATGGTTTTACTCGTAGTGGTGGCGGTCTTGGGCATTTTTCTGTTTTGGTTATCGGTGGTTTCACAGGGAGCTTTAATCTACGGGGCAAGAGAAGCCAACCAGGGCAGGATATTATTTTTCAGCGAAGCTTTTAACAAGGGCAGAAAAAAGTTTTTTTCGCTTTTCGTTTTGAATGTGGTGATGGCTTTAGTGGCTTTGTTGATTCTGGCCGTTACCACCTTGCCGTTTCTACTCTTGGTTTTTAAACCAGAGCTGGCGAGCACCGCGGCCAGTCTTTTTGTGGCGATTTCGTTTATTATTCTCGCGCCTTTGGGATTTATTTTGTCTTTTGTGGTGCGTTACGGTTTGATTTTTGTGGTGAACAAAGACCGGAGCATCTGGGCGGCCATCAGCGAAGCCCGGAACATGTTTAAGAAAAATTGGCTGCCGTCTTTGGAGATGGCCATTTTAATTTGGTTGATTTATATCGTTTTGGGGCTTGTCTTGGGTTTGTTGACTAAATATATTATTTTGCCGGTGATTGTTTATATTTTTGCCTTATTCGTCAACACTTACGCGGGGTCAGAGCTCTTGGTGCAGGCGTTGGTCACTTTTGGACTCATTGTTTATCTGGCAATTTCTCTTTTAATCGCAGCGGCCGTGAGCGTCTTTGAGACTTCTTCGTGGGTTTTGCTTTTTGAAAGATTAAACAATGACGAGGTGGAGAGCAAGGTGGTGCGTTTGGTGTCGGCGGCTTTGGCCGGCAACAGAGAACCGGATAAATTGTTGCCTAAGCCAGAAGGACAACCGGAACTTTTGACGGCGCAACCACGCAAAGTGACGGTAAAAAAAATAATAAAAAAGAAAGCGCTGAAAGACGGAGAAGCGACGGAATAATTTGAGCATAAGATAAAGCATAAGATAAAAAGCCCCGACAAAATCGGGGTTTTTATGTTTGATTTTTTAATAAGCTAATGTTATAGTTGAAGTGAATTCAGGGAAGGGTGGTCCCGAGGCGAGCTCGGGATTGAAGGCGCAGTTCTCGTCACGGGATAAACCCGTGGAGCCACGAGTTCATTTCGGGGGAAAAAATAATTTAATTTATTGCGGAGCATGGAAGGGTGGCCGAGCGGTTGAAGGCGCGGCTCTCGAAAAGCCGTATCCCGCCAAACGGGATCGTGGGTTCAAATCCCACCCCTTCCGAATTTAAAATTGAATCAGTGGCCACTAAAATCCGACAGTTGAAACTATGGCCAAAATCGCCGAAGCGTTAAACATGTCCATGGAGGAATTACTGAAATAAAATTATGAATGCATTCAGAAAAAATATTGTTTCTTGGTTAGTATATGATCTTGGCAATTCTTTTTTTGTAACTGCCATTAGCGGTTTATTTTTAGGTCAGTGGTTGATTTTAGATAATAAATTAGACGATATTTGGTATGGGGCCGGATTTTCAATAGCCACTATATTTGTTCTTATCTCATCTCCTTTTTTAGGAGCATGGTCAGACAGAATCGGGAAGCGTATGCCCTTTTTAAAATGGACAACGATCGGTTTATTTATTTTTAACGGATTGGTTGCGCTTGTTGCTGTTTCTAATATCCCAATGAGCCAAAGAGTTTTTGTTGTTTTGGGGCTTACTATAATTGTCCAATGCTTGTATCAAATAAGTTTAATTTTTTATAATTCATTATTAAAAGAAGTATCTACCGAAGAAAATAGAGGAAAAATATCAGGGCTTGGCGAAGGATTTGGACAGTTAGGTTGGCTTTTTGGTTCAGTAATATTGCTTCCTTTTGCCAATGGGGCCATAACTCTTTTTGGAGAACCAGGCCGTCATCAAGTTTTTATTCCGGCATTTATAATTTCAACCCTATTAATGCTGCCTTTGTTATTTTGGTTTAGGGAGCAATCTCAAAAAAAAGAACAATTCCAAAAAACAGATGATTGTCAGCAAAATTCTATCGCTAAAAAAACAATTGAGGGAATCAAGCAGCTGTTTAATAAAAACAAAAATGTCGGAATTTTTTTAGTGGCTTTTTCCTTGATATCAGATATAGTCTTAACTCTAACTTTATATTTTGCCGTTGCAATGGACGCGCTTTATAAGATTAACGAAAATACGAAAGTTTTTATATTTGCCATTTTTCTTATTTGTACGACCGTTTTTGGTTATATTTTTGGAAAATTCGGAGACAGATTTGGGCATAAATTGATTCTTGTGATTTCTTGTTTTATTTTAATTGTTATAACAACTATTTTTTTCTTTTCATCGTCTTTGGGTATTTTATATTTAGTGGCAATTTTAGCAGGTGCCAGCGGCGGCGGATATTTTGTTCTTTCCAGATCTCTTATGATAAAAATATCGCCCCAAAACCAGTTGGGTGAATATTTTGGTTTTTACTCCACATTTGCGAGAGTTGCTTCAATATTTGCTCCTCTTGTTTGGGGAATAATAACTTTATTGCTAAGAGATTATTTGGTTTTAAAATATCAAGTTGCCGGCATGGTGATGGTTGGATTTTTAGTAATTGGGACTTTGATTTTATTAAAGGTTAAAGAAAACAAAGAAGATGTGTTACCAGGAAAAGAACTTGCCGTTTAAGCGTAACGAAAAATTTGAGATTGTTCAATCAGAAAGGGTCGCTTCTCCGCCAAAGGCGGACAGGTGCGGCGGGGGGGAGGGGGTTTTTGGGGGGGATTCCGCCTGCCGAGCCAATCGTTCGTAAATTCGGTTCGGATATTTTCAAACAGACACCGAATGGGGTTATAAAGTTAGAATTGAAGTAAAATAAGGATTTTTACGATTGAAAAGCCGGTGCCCGCCAAAGATACCGGTTTTTTAAAATTCTTATCAATATTAGAAAAAACTGGTATAATAAAGTTATGAATGGGAATCAGAAACATTTAAATCATATAGGCACAGTTAATTTTGGGTCCTATTATACACCAGAAATTATTGTTGATCTGGCTTATTCTATTTTACAAAAAAATGTTCCTGATATTGGGGATTTTACAATTTTAGATTCTTCTTGTGGCTACGGTTCGTTTTTGGCAAGAAACAACATTGCGAGAAGATTGATTGGAGCCGATATCGATCAAAAAGCCGTTTCTGAAGCAAAAAAAATAATTGGCGAAGTTGATTTTATCTGTCAAAATTCTCTTTTGAATGTTAGTCGTCCAAGTTTAACGATTAAGAATGATGAAAAAATTATTACCATAGGCAACCCCCCATATAACGATACGACTTCCATAATTCGCAATTCCATTAAAGATACTTCCATTCAGGATAAAATCGATGCCGACATAAAAACTAGGGATTTAGGCATGTCA
>Ga0156304_146_pt2 | contig 18769 bp, 18 predicted proteins | sample RifCSPlowO2_12_FD_107952 | JGI IMG/M metagenome (GOLD analysis project Ga0156304, IMG submission 107952) | Candidatus Kuenenbacteria bacterium RIFCSPLOWO2_12_FULL_42_13 | reverse complement strand
GGTTTATTACTTTTTTGTAGCCATATTGAGCAATTTTTGAGAATGTTTGAAAATCCGCAGAAAAAGAAATCTTGGACATCTTGATCTTTTATTTTTGAAATCTCGGCAAAAATAAAAGCGAGTTTTCTTTTTTCTTCTGGCTTAAACCAGTAATCAATTCTTTCATGTTCAGGTGCTTTTACTCTTGTTTTATCGTTGTATGTTTCCAATCTCTTTTGAAAATTTATAAACTCCTTTTCAATTTTAACTGGATCAATTGCTGTAATTTTTGCTTTTGTAATCAAAACAGCAACAGGGTTAATGTCAACGGCAATTGACGGTCGTCCCATAACTTTTGATTCAACAAGTGTTGTCCCGCAACCGCCAAACGGATCAACAATAAAATCACCCACTCGTGTATATTTTTCCGCCAAGCGAGAGACAATTTGCGGAATAAATTTTGCCGGGTAACGATGATAACCATGCGTAATATATGCCGTGTCTTTTCTTGTTTTATCAGAAAAAGACCACGACGGATCAATCTTGGTTGTGTGCAACAAGCCAATTACGGACTTAGTTTGTATCATACCCTCATATTATAATAAAACACACTTTTAATCAATAAAAAACGGGCTTCTTCTTATTCTCCCACCTTCACCCAAATCCCTTTATCTCTGACTGTCTTGCCGTTCACCCCGGTCAAAATCACATACAAATTATATTCCCCGCTCATCGCTTCGGTTAATAATAAATTAGCCTCCGGCCCTTTGACCTCATTGTAGCCTAGCCAGGTTGATTGCTCGCCTTTTTTCTGCAGATAAAAATCAACTTTATTAAAAGAGCTGTCATTGCTGATTCGCACGCTCAAATTAAAAGGGAGCTGCTCTTGATAAAATTCTTGTCCGTCATGTGGTGTCGTCCAGTTTATCGGATTCACATATTCGTCTGGCAAATTTAAATAAATTTTTACATTCTTTTCCGCCGAATTTTCAACATCGTCAAAAGCCACGGCCTTTAAAAAGTGCTCGCCGTTTTCTATGCCGATAAGCTGATAATCATTCAGATCAAAAGGATAATTTTTTTGCGTGCTGATCAGCTCGCCGTCAAAATAATATTCCACCCTGGCGATGCCCCTCTTGGCGCTTGCCTCCGCCGTCGCGCTGATTGCCGGATTGGTCACGACAGTCCCGTCCGCGGGCGACGATAGCTGGATCCTCGGCTTGTTTTCTTCCGTGTGCACATTGTCATATTCGGTCGGCAACGGCTCCTTGGTCGCATAATTATTCTTTTCCGCCCAGCGCATTACCCCGTCTTCAAAAGCGCTATACGCCGGGTCTTTGGCCGGATCGTTCGGTATCGGCCCCAAAATATTTCCCCGCGTCACATACTGCAAAATTGAGTGCGGCTCGCTCCGGTATTTTCTTTCTTCAATTAAATTCACGGGCGTCAGATCAGCCGCCAGCCGGCCGGTTATTTTATCTACCTTAACAACCGTCTCTGCCACTGCCTGACCATTGAGCATTGGCTTATCCGGCAATGGTTTAGCTTCCGGCTGTTCAAAATTTTCCACCAGCGTCCCTGCTACAATCTTTTTCATGTATTCGTTCCAGATCGGCGCCGCCACTATACTGCCGTCTGCCTTGCCTTTCATCACTGTATTGTTATTATTGCCCACCCACACGCCGGTCACGATACTTGGCGTATAACCGATCGTCCAGCCGTCGCGAAAATTATTGGTCGTACCAGTCTTGGCCGCGACCGCGCGGTCCGGCAAAGTCAAATAATTTTTTTCTCCAAAAATATAAGCCCGAGCATTATTATCAGACAAAATACTGTTTATCTGCTTGGCCACCTGCGGCTCCAAAACCTCTTCGCCCTTATTTTCCTCCGGCTTGAATTCCTCCAGTGTTTTACCGTCCTTATCTTCAACTTTTAAAATATATTGCAAATCGTGCTTGACGCCGTTTTGGGCAAATATGGCAAACGCCCCGACATGTTCCACTAATTTTACTTCACCGCCGCCCAAAACCAAAGACAGGCCAAATCTGGACCGGTCGCCAAATGTCGTATAGCCCATCTTGTCCGCCAGATCCAAAACCTTGTCTATGCCCACCGTATAAATCGTTTTTACGGCTGGTATGTTCAGCGACCCGGCCAAAGCCTGACGAATGGAAACCGGGCCGTGTTCCGTCCCGTCATAGTTATGTGGCTCATAATCATCGCCGGTTTCCGTTTTATATTTAGTCACCGTGTCAAACAAAACCGTTTCTGGCGAAAATCCTTCCAAAAACGAAGCGGCGTAAACTATCGGCTTAAAGGACGAGCCCGGCTGCCGCGGCCGCATCGCCACATTGACCGCGCCGTCGTATTCCTGATTGAAATAATCCCTGGAGCCGACCATGGCTAACACCTCGCCGGTCTTGGCGTCAATGGAAACTAAAGACGCATTGTGCGCTCCGTTTTTTTTCTCATTTCTCTCCACTCCCGCAACAATTGCTTCCTCGGCGATTTCTTGTTTTTCAAAGTCAAGGCTGGTAATTATTTTTAATCCGCCTTTCTCCGCCGCCGCCTCGCCATATTTTTCAGCCAATAATTCCTTGATGTAAAGCGTGAAATGCGGCGCCACAATACTCTGCGACAATGGCTTGAATTCCAGTTTTTCTTCCATTGCCTGCTTCTCCTGTTCCGCCGTGATATAGCCGAGCTCGGTCATTTTTTTTAAAACGAAATGCTGACGCTCCATCAATTGGTCCACATGCGACCCATAAGGCGAATAGTAAGTGGTTGCCTGGAGCATGGCCGCGAGAATCGCGCCTTGGGCCAAATCTAAAGCCTGCGCTTTTTTGGCAAAATAAGTGCCGGCCGCCGCTTCTATGCCATAAGCCGTGGAGCCGTAAGGCACGACATTAAAATACAAACCCAAAATCTCATCTTTGGTAAATCTTTTTTCCAGATAATAGGAAAAAATTAATTCTTTTAATTTTCGTTTATATGTTTTTTCCGGAGTCAACAAAACATTTTTCACTAACTGTTGAGTAATGGTGGAGCCGCCTCTGGCCGGTCCTATGCCCAAGACTTCATGCAAAGCCGCTTTGATCAAGGCCGGAAAATCAAAACCATGATGTTCATAAAACTGATCATCTTCTGTGGCAATGACTGCCCAGCGCACATGCTCCGGTATCTGATCCAGCGGCACCCAGACTCTTTTCTCGTCGCTGGAAAAATAGTAAAGCAGATGTTCGCCGGTGCGGTCGTATATTTTTGTGGCAGACCCTTGCGAAGCCGAAATCATTTCCTCTTTGGTCGGCACCCGGCCGGAATAATATACCAGAGCGCCCAGAGCGAAAATGACTACCGCCACAGCGGCAATGATCCCGAATTTTAAAATCTTTCTAAAAAGTTTTTTAATCACCGTCATTCCTCGGTCTCTCCGGCCAAAAAAACCGGAGTTTCTAGACGCAAGTCCGCTTCTCCTGCCTGACAACGCTTCTATTTTTCGTTTGGCAATTAGGCGCTCGCTAAATCTGCTCTGGCGCTCCCAACTTTTTGGCGATTTTATTTTCATGGCCGGAATAGGCATAATTAAAAATTTCTAATTCCTAATTCTATTTTTTCACCCTTCAGGCGATCCGCCTTCTTTGTTCAAAAATAATCTGATTTGATAACTAACAGGCTTGCTTTCTTGTTTTCTTGATTTTTTGATTTTGTGTTTTCTGTGTTTTAGTGTTTTCTTGATTTCTTGTTTTCTTGATTTCTTGTTTTCTTGATTTCTGTGTTTTAGCATCCTTATTGCCATTATACCAATATTAAGTTAAAATGATAATATCAATTTTGACTAAAACTATGGCGAAAAGCAAATCAGAGCAAATTGAGGAACTTTTGGAAAAGGGCGTAGCTAATATTTACCCCAGCCGTAAATTTTTGGAAGAAAGACTAGATAGCGGCCAAAAACTCAAAATTTATCAGGGTTTTGATCCCACTGGCAATACTCTCCATATGGGCAGTATGGTGGGCATTCTCAAACTCAAACAATTTCAAGAGCTGGGGCACGAAGTTATTTTTCTGATTGGCGACTACACTGCCATGATCGGCGATCCTGACAAAAAAACTGCTCGTCAACCTTTGACCCGCGAACAAGTATTGGCCAATTGTCGTGATTACCAAAAGCAAGCCGGCAAAATTTTAAATTTCAAGGGCAAAAATCCCGTGGCTTTAAAATTCAACAGCCAGTGGCTGTCAAAATTGACTTTTGCCGACACCTTGAATCTTCTCACCAATTTCACTGTCCAAAGAATGTTGGAACGTGATCTATTTGAAGAAAGAATCAAGTCCGGCAACCCGCTCTATCTGCACGAATTTATGTATCCAATCATGCAAGCCTATGACTCGGTCGCCATGGATGTTGATGGCGAGATCGGCGGCAATGATCAAACTTTTAATATGTTGTCCGGCCGCGATCTAATGAGAAATTTAAAAAACAAAGAAAAATTTGTCCTGACCATGAAATTGCTTGAAGACCCAACTGGCAAAAAAATGGGCAAGACTGAAGGCAATATGATTACCCTAAATGATTCACCAGCTGATATGTTCGGCAAGGTTATGAGTTGGCCGGACAATATGATTACCCTTGGCTTTGAACTCTGCACCCAATCCACTGTGTCTGAAGTGGCTGATATTGAAAAAATGTTAAAAAGCGGAGTGAACCCGCGCGATCTTAAAGCCGAGCTGGGCAAAGAAATCGTCACCCTTTATCACTCCAAACAAAAGGCCCTGGAAGCTGAAAAGGAATTCAACCAAATTTTTAGAGAGAAAAACAACCCGGACCAAATGCCCGAGATTAAAGTCAAAAACCAATCCTACAATATCGTTAATCTGCTTTTAATGAGCCGGCTCGTGGACAGCAAATCAGAGGGTAAAAGACTGGTGGAACAAAACGGCGTCAAGTTGGATGATAAAACCATTGTCAGCTGGAAAGCTGATGTCGCTCCCAAAAACGGCGCCGTGCTCAAGGTCGGCAAACGCAAATTCGCCAAATTGGTAATCAAGTAGCCAATCCACGAAAATTGACTTTTTAAAGATAAAATTATAGAATAAAACCATTATAATGAACCGGTTATAATGGTTTTTTAGCGGCAATAATTAATTTCGGGCGCGCAGCTCAGCTGGTTAGAGCGTTCACCCCGCCCCAAATATGCGCGCGTGTAGCTCAGCTGGTTAGAGCGCGTCACTGATAATGACGAGGTCCCTGGTTCGATTCCAGGCACGCGCATATTTGGGGCGGGGAAGGCTGATAATGACAAGGCTTTAAACAAACAACCGTGTTGCTTTTCAACGGTTCAATCCTCCGCCGCCCACCAAACCCGTGTTTTTTGTTAACTGAGATGGTTATAAAACTATCTAAATTTGGCTGAATTTAGCCACACAAAATGACTTTTGTAACCATCTCACTGTACTTTGCATTTTGTTTTTCGCCGAGGTAACTCAGCGGCCCGCCTGCCATCGCAAGCATGAGCTTGCCCCGCCTGCCATGCCTGGCACTGGCGGGCAGGTCAGGCGTTGCGGGCGGGTAGAGCGAAAGCTAATCTCTATATTTTATACTTACATCCTAAAAAGTTTAAAAGACCAACTTTTGTATATTGGTTGGTCAGATGATTTAAGGTTAAGAATAAAAACCCACAACAAGGGGTTAGCAAGTGCCATCAAAGACAGAAGGCCTTTGAAACTCATTTATTACGAAGCTTGTTTGGATAAAAACAAAGCCATAGTTAGAGAAAAATATTTTAAAACTGGATTTGGTAGAAGGTTTTTAAAAGATAGAATTTAATTTGTGCCAGGGTAGCTCAGTGGTAGAGCGAAGGACTGAAAATCCTTGCGTCGGCAGTTCAATTCTGCCCCCTGGCATATAAGGCAAAATTTAATGCGGGGTAAACTCCGGACTGAAAATCCTTGCGTCACGACAGCGCCAGCTCGTCGGGGCTCTGCCTCTCGGCATATTGAGATTTATAATGGGCGCGGGTTTGCACCCGCGCCTATTTAAAAAATTATTCTCTTCTGATTTTTGCCTTTTGCCTCTTACTTTTTTACTTTTTTAGCGGGCTGTCGTATACCGGTAGTACGCATGCTTTGGGAGCATGTTGACTGGGTCCAATTCCCAGCAGCCCGACCAATTCAGACATTTTAAAAATTCAGAGGCGATTGATTGCTCGCCTGCCCCGCCGGAGTTTGTGCATATAATTAAAAATTTATGAAACAATTACTAATGAACAGAAACGAAGTTTTTCAAAGACCTTCTCCAAAGGTTTTGAATACTTTGAAAAATTTTAAAGCGGAGCATGTAAATCGGTATTTTGATGAAATTGATGGTTATTATAATTCCATTTTAATACCAAAAATTTCTAAAATTTTTGGTATTTCTGACAAACAAGTGATAATCAGTTATGGCGAGGAAGATTTTTTCAGGACGGTTTTTGAACGACTTAGTCTCCAAAAGGATTTTATTTTAACATCCCAACTTCATTACAGCTACCTTGATAAATATCTCTATTTTAAAGGAATTAATTTGTTGACATTTAGGATGTATGAGAAGGATAAAAATTTTGTTTTTGATGTCGAGGATTGCATTAAACAATACCAAAAATTCAATCCGAAAGTTATATTAATTGCTTCTCCAAATAATCCAACAGGCAATTCTTTATCTGTAACTGAATTAGAAAAAATTCTAAAAAATACTAGGGTAGAAACGCTTGTTATCTTTGACGAGGCGTATTATGGATTTGATGAAGGATATAACCAACAAGCGTTTCTTTCTTTGCTCAATAAATACGCGAATTTGGTCTTGTTGAGAAGTTTTTCAAAACGCTACGCGCTTGCCGGTTTCCGAATCGGTTTTGCTCTCTGCGGTGTTAATATTAAGAACCTTCTCAATTATCAAAACCGCTATTTAGGGTTAAGTAGAATTTTGGAAGAAGTAGCGATTGCCGCTTTAGAGTCAGAGGACTATTACAAAAAAATATCGTCTGAAATAATCGGAGACCGCGAATATTTCATAAAATCAGTCCGCAATTTCAATAATTTTAAGCCATTTAACTCAAAAGCAAATTTTGTTTTTATGCGAGTGGCAAGTGGCGATATTATTAAACAAATGCAGGATGCGTTTACGAAGGAAGAAGTTATTATTGGTAAGTTTATGGATGACAATCTTTTGCGCGTTACTATTGGATACAATGAATACACCAGAAAATTTTTGAAATTACTTGAAAGAATTGATAACCTGAATTAGTTGGCGGTGCGCCAACTTCGTTGGCACGACCTGCCTGCCGCCTGCCTGCCGGTAGGCAGGGCAGGCAGGCGGCAGGCAGGGAATTTTTGCCCGCCCTCGCTTTCCGATTCCGATTTTTCCGCCGCCGAATTTCGTATTTCGCTTTTCGAAATGCGCCGCCATAAATTTTGCTTGTCTAAAATCATTTTATTTGGTAGTATAACAATGAAAGTAATAACCTTGTATACTACAATACTACCAAAACTTTATTTATATGACAGGTGGGAAAACAATCAGCGAGAACATCAAAAAAGTGCGCGCTTCGGCCTTTGACAGGGGACATCAGCATCCAGAGTTGGTTTTCCCAATCAATAATGGAACTGTTGTCTTAGCCGGACCAAACCCCACCTCGAATCGAGCAGGAAAAACGGTCATCGTTGACCACGGCAATGGAGTTCAATCGTATTATCTTCACTTGTCACAGTTCTTTTGTAAAAAAGGTGATAAGATACGAAAGAATAAGCCCATTGCTAAGTCTGGTAATTCGGGCTTGGGGATTAGTGGTATTCACCTCCACTTGACCATCAAGATTTACGGAGCTCTCATCGATCCAGAAAGATTCTTGGATTCGTTGAGGGAGTAGCAAACACCTCGTGACGTAAGTGGGGTATTCTTTTTTAATATTATTTTTTTGAATTTCATTTCTTAATTACTGACAGTAAAAAAAGATTACAAAATTAGTAAAAAGATAGTATATTTATTTAAATAGTATTTATTATAAAAGAGCTTCAAATATGAGTAAAATAAAGTCATTTAAGGAGATTGCTAAATTAATAAAGTCACATCAAGCAACTGTTATAGGAAGTTCTTTTTATCCTTTTAATTCTTATTATCTCCACCTTCTTAAATGGGCTGCTAAAAAATCTAAACCCCTAATCGTAATTGTTCAAACTGATAAAGTTGTTTCCTTGCGAAGAGGATTAGTTGTGCCATCAGAGAACCAAAATCAACGCGCAAAACGCATAGCCTCGTTATCATTTGTAGATTATATTATTATTTCCTCGCGGGTGGCCCATAATCCGTTCTGTATCAAACTTCTTAAACCGAAATTTATTATTTTCCAAAGAAACAATAAGATTTATCAAAGAGCAACCCTTGAAGATTTAAAAAGAAACCATCCCGATGTTCAAGCTAAAATAGCGCCGTTTGGGCGCAATTTTCATCAAGAAATTTCTAACATTAGGCCGTTTCATTTAGGAACAAAAAATAAAATAATCTTATACCTAATACTTTTGGCTAAAAAAAGTAATGCCTCGTTTGGGAAAATATCGGCAGTGCTGACGAAAGAAAATAAGATTTTAACTGGAGTTGCTAATTCTGACAAAGAAGAGCACGCAGAAATTATTCTTCTCAAAAAGTTCAAACCGAAAAAGAACTTATCTGATTGCACTCTTTTTACCCTTATCCCCCCATGTTTAGTATGTGCCAAAGCTATTGTCGGGCGAAATTTAAGGGGGGTTTATTATCTTTTCAAATACGGAGATGGGATGGGTATAAAATATCTTAAATTTAAAGGAGTTAAAATTAAGCAGTATAGAATTCAATCGACGGCATCAAAGAAGGGTCGGATATTTTAGGCGTTTCGCTTGATGATTTAATGTGTAAATGTATAATTATATGGAATATAATTATGCGTGTATAGGTAAGTAATATGAATGAGCGTTATATGTTCTCAGGTGAGGCTGAATCATTTGAGAAATTAGAATTAACTAAAGAAGAGGAGGCCATCCTTAAAGGGCTCGGTCTTGCACCAGAGGATTTACACAAGCTTCTTGCTACACATCCCTTCGCAGAAGGCAGTTATGCTTTACTTTTCGAATTGCCTAACAATGGTGATTCAAATCTCGTCGCAAAGGCGTGGAAGAATCGTAAGCGTGATTCTGAAAGGGGGGCGGTTGAAAATGTAGCTCTGCGCTTATTAAGAATTCGTAATTTCAAAAATGCGCAAAGGGTAAGCGGTTATTTGCGTCCGTCGTCTATTCTTTTCGAGGAAAAAGTAGAAGGCGAGCCCGTAGAGCAGCTTACTAAAGATTGCATAGAGCGCTTGGCGTTGGCATTGGCCGATCTTCATTCTATAAAACTTAATGCCTATGGCAAACCTCTTACAAAAAGGAAGGAAGGCACTCAAATGGATTGTTTACTTGATGGCATCGAAACCCTTCATAAGGTGGCAGAGCCTTTTGCGAGCCAGGCCGAGGTGATGGAACTCGTTAATAAGGCACTATATAAAATAAAAAATAAGGCAGAAAAATCTAGTGTTGCTTTTTCATCGACGAATTTCACTCTCGTGCATTTTGATTTAAATAAGAATAATATTTTATATTCTAAAAAAGATGGCGCTCCCATTATTATTGATTGGGAACAGGCCTCTGCTGGTGATGGCGCAATGGATATAGCTAAGTTATTCTTGAAATCGGGCTTTGATGCAGATCAAAAATCTGATTTTTTAAAAACATATGAAAGCCACCAGGTGGATGATCAATCACATTTTCAAGAAAGACTTAAGGCATACGAACCATTTGTTCTTATTAACTCAATAATTTGGAGGTTGGGTGTTCTACGCGATATGCCGCAACAAATGACATCGGATAATGAAAGTCAATTCTATAATCGCGTTAAGACTAATTTTGATAAAGAGATAAAAACGCTCAAAGATTTTGTGTTAGAATAAGTATCTACTTATGGATAAACTCGATTTACATTTTCATTCAAATTATTCTGATGGAAAATTGCCCGTTTCGGAGATTGCTGCAATTATCAAATCTGAAAAATTAAAATTTTGCGCTCTTGTCGATCATGACAGCGTTGCCGGCGTCCGAGAGTTGGAAACATGTCTCAATGGTTCTGGCACTAAAGTAATTACTGGCGTTGAACTTACTGCGAGATACAACGAAAATGAGATTCATATTTTGGCGTATGATTTTAACATCGATGTAGCGGCTGAGATACTGAAAGAGCGCAAAGAGCTTGTTGGGCTTCAAAAGATTGAAGAAATGAAAAAGGCAATCCAGCTTTTCCGTGGAGAGGGATTTGAGATTACTGACGGCTTGGTTCCGTCTGAAAAACAACCTGTTGGCCTTACAGTTGCCCTTGATGTTTGCGCAAGTCGTTTTAATCAAGATCTATTTACTAAAAGACATGCAAAATTGATTATCCCCGAAGAGGTGTATTATGAATATCAGGCACCGGGTAAATCTTGCGCAGTAGAAAGAAGCGACGTTACCGCTGAGTGGCTGGTGAAAAAATTCAAAAGAGTAGCGCGAGATTTAATTATTGCACATCCCTTTGTGTCGGTAAGTGTTGTCACAAAGCCATTGAACGAGAAAGACATTAGTAATCTGGTGAGAATCGGATTAACGGGGGTTGAAGTATATCACAATGAGACTTCAGATGAACAAATTTCCTTAGTAAAAAGAATAGTTAGAGAAAGGGGACTTCATTATACTGGCGGATCTGATTCTCACGGGAAAAAAGGAGATACGCCAATTGGCCAATATGGTTCTAATCGAACTATTCCTGATTTTTATCTTTCGAACTATAATAGCAACATCGAATTAAATTAAATAAGCAAAAATATGCCGAATGAGTTGTTAATTAAAAAGATCAAAAGAATACTGGGTGATAACTTTAGAAAATTTAAATCTATCCGGTCGGCTTATATTTACGGAAGTATTTTAATAAATAAATTTCATAAGAAAAGCGACATAGATGTATTATTTATCGTTGAAGACACTACAGACCGCTCCGAGTTTTTGAGGGAAATTAAGGCTGTGCGCGCTAGAATAAAGGGCTTAAAATTAGATATAAATGTTGTATTTTATAGTGAGTTTCGTCACCTCTGGCACATTTTTAGACCGCCGACTTTTTTTATTTGGGTTAAGCGGCGCAATATTTTATTATGGGGCATAGACTCTTTGCGCAATATTAAAGAAGAAGAGATTACTGTAATGTCCATTTATAAACGCGCCGTCGATTTAGCTCAAGGTTGCCGAGCTGTGTATTTGAATAATAAAGATGTAGCATTTTGGGAAATCAAATATGGTAGATGGCTACGTGAGTTACAATATGGAATGTTGTACCTCCATGAAAAGATTGAACTAGATTCAAAACTATGTGGCGAAATGCTGTGTGAGGCATTTCCCGAAGTCAAACGGGCGCGGCTTTTAGCAGAAGATCGGTTGCCTATTAAAGTCCTTTCAGAAATAGCCGAGATATTCGTTGCTTGTATTCATAAGCATTTTGTCAAAAAACCGTGAAAATATTAATACTGACATCTCGTTTCGGCTTTGGCTACGGTATGGGTTATTCGGCTTATAAAGAGGCGATTGCTCTAACTCTACTCGGACATTCAGTGACTGTGGTCCATTGCTATAGCGATCCTGAAATAGCTGATTTTTATGATTCGCGGATTAAACTAATCTATTTGCCGATGAGCAAATTACCCCTCGTTGGTTTTTTCACATATTTTTTTAAACTTAATAAGGCCATTAATGAGAAAATAGAAATAGAAGATTTTGACATTGTTTATATTCAATCCTTAGAATTTGGCCTGTTAGCTTTAGCGAGAATAAAAATACCCATATTCTATTATGCTCGAAGTACAATACGGGGCATGCGACTGGCATTTCAGGGGAAAGAGGTTAAAACATCGTTTCTTTCTAAAATAACCAATTTGATTTTGATAACTCTTGAGTGCAGGTGCATTCGTTATAGTAAAATGATTTTCGTAAAATCTTACAGGATGGCAAGAGAAGTTTGCGATCTTTATGGCGTGGGCCCTAAAAAACTTGTGGTTATCACCGGGGGCATAGATGATAAAGATTTTCAAATACAATCGGAATTATCTTGTATAGAATTTAAACGTAAATTAAAGATTCCATCAGATATTCCTATTGTGCTTTATGCGGGACGTATCGTGCCGCAGAAGGGATTGTCTTACTTAGTTGAGGCATCGTTAAAGTTACTTCAGGAAATGAATTTTGTTGTTATTATTGCGGGCGCTAATGCGAACGAACCATATTATGCAAAAGTAAAACATCTAATAGATAATTCTATATATCGAAATTCTTTTTATTTTCTTGGACACATTAATCAGCTTGATATGTCTTTGGTTCTCAATTTAGCAGATTGCCTTGTAACGCCTTCGTTCTATGAGCCATTCGGTATGATTAATTTGCAGGCGGCCTTTTTGAATAAAAAGATTATAACAACCGAAGTGACGGGCTCGGTCGATTTGTTGGCTAACTATGAAAAAATAAAAATTGTTCGTGCCGGCTCTTCGACGGCTATTGAGTTAGCCATGCGGGAAGTGTTACTTCTGAAGTCACCGACTAATCAGTTACCTATTGACCTGAGTGATTATTCGTGGAGAAGCGTAGCGGAGCAGCTTTTACGGTATTTTTCTTTAACCGACATAATTTAGCGCGGTGCGCCAGTTTCACTGGCACGAAAAATTGCGGCGGCGGAAAAATCGGAATCGGAAAGCGAGGGCGGGCAAAAATTCTTTCCCCCCAACCCCCTTCCTTTTCGCCCGCCCGAGCGTTCAGTCTCTGCCGCGCTTCGCGCGGCAATCAGTCAGGATTTTGTTCAAAAAAGGTTCGAGCTTCGTCCAGCAATTGCGCTTTTAAACTGCCAAAAAAAATAAATTTAAATGGATTTTGACGAAGATCAAAAATAGTACTTTGTGTATTATTTTTTATTTTCAACTGTTACCGTGGTTGATATTTCTTTATTCTCCATGCCCGCGCTAAATCTGGCAAATTCAATAAAAAGCCCGGTGAATAATAGAACCATGATGATCGGCGCGACAAGCGACGCGTAATTGCGCTTACCCGGCTTAAACAACTTTAAAAGCAGGGAATTGGAAACAACTGATATTGAAGAGAGTGCCATGGCCAGTCCGGCCAGTTCCGGTTTTAAGATCAAGCCAAAAGCCATAAAAATTCTGGCCGCAATCGGTATGCCAATGACATTATAAAATAAAGCGAAAAACATATTCTGTTTGATTTTTGCCATAGTTTCGCGCGACAATTGAAACGCCGTGACCACATCATTCAGGTCGTCTTTCATAATCACCACCCCGCCTGTTTCCATAGCCACATCCGTGCCCGAGCCCATGGCCATACCGAGATCTGCCTGGGCCAAGGCCGGCGCGTCATTAATGCCATCGCCGACCATAGCGACTTTCTTGCCAATGGCTTGTAGCTTTTTCACTTCATTCGCTTTGTCTTCCGGTAAAACTTCGGCCAAGATCTGGGTGATGCCAACTTGACTGGCAATGGCTTCGGCCGTGCGGCTGTTGTCGCCGGTGATCATATAAACTTCAATGCCCAATTTTTGCAATTTTTCCACGGCCGGCCGCGAAGTGGGCTTGACTGTGTCAGCCACGGCAATCGCGCCGATGATGTCATTGGCGCTCACGAGTATCATGGCGGTTTTACCCTGTTTTTCCAATTTTTCCAGCTTGCGATTCACTTTATCCAAAGAAAGATGCAACAGATCCGCGACCAATCGCCTGTTGCCAAGATAATATTTGATACCATTTATTTCACCTTCAACGCCATGACCGGGAATCGCTTTGAAATTCACAACTTCGCTCATATTCAAGCCTTCTTCCTTGGCATAATTACAAATGGCTTCTGCCAAGGGGTGTTCGGAAAGTTTTTCCAAACTGGCGGCCAAACCCAAGATTTCTTCCTCATCCAGTTGGCCAAAGGCCAGGGTGTCTGTCACTTCTGGCTTGCCATGAGTCAGGGTGCCGGTTTTATCAAAAATAACCGCGTTGATTTTGCAGGCCGCTTCCAATGGTTCGCCACCCTTGATCAAAATACCGTATTCGGCCCCTTTGCCAGTGCCCACCATAAGTGATGTTGGCGTGGCCAGTCCCAAGGCGCAGGGACAAGCAATAACAATGACCGCGGTAAATGCCATTAGAGCAAAAGCCAGACTCGCGCCCAAAAAGAAATACCAAATGCTGAAGGTGATGACCGCAATACCAATCACGATCGGCACAAACCAGGCGGAAATTTTATCAGCAAAACCCTGAATCGGCGCTTTGGATCCTTGCGCTTCTTCTACAATGCGGATAATCTGCGCCAGAGCAGTTTCACTGCCCACGGCCGTGGTTTCAAATTCAAAACTGCCGACTTTATTGACTGAGCCAGCCACTACTGTGTCCCCAATATTTTTTTCCTTGGGCAATGATTCGCCAGTAAGCATGGATTCATCCACGGCTGAAGAGCCGCGCGTAATTTTCCCATCAACCGGAATTTTCTCGCCGGGCCGAACCACCACTATATCCCCGTGTTGAACGGCTTCAATCGCGATATCTTCAGTCGCGCCATTGCGGATAACCCGGGCAATTTTCGGTTGCAAGCCCATTAATTTTTTAATTGACTCCGAAGTTTTGCCCTTGGTCCTGACTTCCAGCCATTTGCCCAAAATGACAAAGGTAATCAGGAAGGCCGCGGTTTCAAAATAAAGGTCGGGAATTTTGCCAGCTAAACCAATGAGCGATCCGTTTTTCACAACATATAAAATATAATTGATCGCGCTGTAGAAAAAAGCAGTTGAAGTGCCAATGGCAATCAAAGAATCCATATTAAATGTTTTCATTTTCAAAGATGACCAAAAACCGCGATAGAATCCCGCGCCGATTATGAATTGCACGGGAATGGTGAAAATGAATGAGATGATGCCAAAATACGGGGATAAACTCGTGGCTCCCGGCAACCATTTAAAAAAATCCAAAAGCATGAAATAGAACATGGGCAAACTCAAGCCAAAACTAAACCAAAACTTTTTTTGATAACCCTTAATGACAGCCGCGTGTTTGCGGCTGTCATATTCCGTGTCTTTGACATCCACCGCCTCCGCGCCATAACCGGCTTTTTTCACTGCTTCAACCAAATTATTAACTTGAACGGCTGACTGATCAAAAGTCACTAAAGCTTTTTCCGCGGCAAAATTAACATTGGCTTGTTTGACGCCGGCTACTTTCCTAAGCGATCGTTCAATCAATCCGGCGCACGAAGCGCAATGCATGCCGGATATGGATAAATTCACCCGGCCATTACTAATACCACTGCTATTGACGGCTTCCGCCGGCATTGTTGAATTTGTTGTCTTAGTATTATGCTCTGCCGCCAGAGTATGACTAGCATGATCGTCCGAGCCATTAACTGCGTCAAAAAGTTTTGACAGGTTGGCGGCGCTTGATAATTTAGCAATAAAACTATTTGGCTCGCTGTATTTTTGCGGCCAAAAAATTTCCGCGACTTTATGGTTTTTAACACTGCCTTCAAAAAATGTTTTGCCGTCAGTCCCTTCTTTGACGCGGCCCTGGGCCTCCACATTGGTTTCTAATTTTATTTTTAATGGTTCGCCCAAATCAACCGTGTGTTGTTTCACGATGATTTCGTTTTGTGCCACGGGAATATCCTCGGTATTTATAGCCGTGACTTCATAACCAGCGGTTTTTACGGCCGAGCGAATCTGCTCCAAACTCACCTTTGATTCATCAATCTCCAAACTGCCTGTGCCGGCAAGAGCGTCTATTTTGATATTAACCGCGCCGGGCAGTTCGGACAGTTCCGCTGTAATAATTTTTTCGCAGGAAGAACAATGCATGCCATTGATTTTTAAATTTATTTTTTGCATATGTTTATAATTTAATTGCTGCATTCCAAAACAATTGCCTTATCATAAAGCACGGGAATCATAATGGCATTGTTAAGTTATGGTTTAATTTAAATCTTTCTTTTTCTCCTCAAACTCTTGTTTATCAATCTCACCTTTGGCATAGCGTTCTTTTAAAATATCAAGAGCGCTTTTTTCTTGTCCTTTTTCTTTCTCGTTTTGACTGACCGTCCATCTGACAAAAGCGATAATACCCCAGACAATCAAAATCCAAAACAGCATCATAAATATCCAGCCAAAGCCAAAACCCATTGGATTGTTGTAAAATGACCACATCATAAATTTTTATTAAATATTTATTAATTTTTTCGTGACCTTTAACTAAAAAGTTAAAATTTTATCGCTTTCTTTTATCAACGAATGCAAATCCTTCAGGGTGCTTATTGGGCAAGTTTCAGTTACTTCTTGTTGGCGTAGTTTTAAGCAGGTGCCGCAAGCGAGAATTTGTGTTTTATCAGACAGTAAAAATTCTTTCACTTGTGCCTGGATATTAAATTTTTCAGAACTACCCGACTCATATTCAACTCCTTGGCCAATAAGAAAAAGTTTAACTTCGTCGTTTTGCTTAACGGCAAAATTAGCCAAACGCAAGGCATTCCAATTAGTTTCCGGATTATTAGTTGAGATAATCATAGCAAGCTTCATAATTTTAAAATTAATTATTTTTCTGGCGTAAACCCCCACACCAAACAAAGTTATGGTGTGGGGGTAAAACAGCAATAACCAATTTTGTCTGCTCTGGCTTTCATGTCTTGCCAAATCTCTGCTTCAGTAATGACTTCTAAAGCCGTCGGGTATAAAATATTATTTTCCTTAAAAATATGATCGCGCAGATTAAAGACTAAAAATTTAGCGGTGGCGTCTAATTGGTTTTTTAAATCAGTAAAGTTAAACGTTTCAGCTTCATTCACCAACCTTTCCAGTTCGTGCTTATGCTTTCTTAAATCCTCATGTTCTGCCAGCATCACCTGCGGGGGACCAAAAACGCCGCGTTTTTCCAGTTCTGGAAAAAGAATCTGCTCTTCTCTTTGATGGTGCGGTTCAGCGCCAATCAAATGTTCAGTAACATGTTTTAACTCCTGCCATTCCTTATCTTCTGCTTGATAGCTTTCCATTTTTTGAATTGTTTGATTAACCGTTTCTAACTTATCCAAAAAAGATAAAATTTTCTCATGTTCTTTTTGCAAGGTGTCAATCATATGTCCTGCGGGCAGTTCAACATTTTGTTTTAAATTTTCTTTTAACATCTCTATATGGGCAGCGCAAAGATGCCTTAAATCTTCTGGCTTTAAACCAGCTTTGATTAATTCCTGTTCAGCCATGCTTAATTCAGCTGGGTTAAGGTCAGTTAAAAATTCTTTAGCTTCTTGTTTGAGAGCTGGTGTAATGCCGTCTGAATTTAATCTTTTTAAAAGATTAGTCAATTGTTGAATTTTTTCTTGGTTCATATATTTTATTCCCGTTTATTTGTCTTTTTCAAATAAACATTTTAATGATATACTTAATTAAAGGTCTTAATTATAAATATTTTAAACTCTTTAAACTCTATGAATAAACAAAATAAAATTATCTGGCTCTTGCTCTTGGCATTATTTTGTCTGCCAGCTGGGGCCACCTTAATTCACTTTAAAATTCATAAAAGTATTGCTTGGCTGCCTTATTTAACGCTTTTTGACGCGGTGATAGTCACGTTGCTTTTTTATTTTAAAAAAACTTCTGTTTACGCGCTGTTTTTAAACAGCATTTTTGTCATCATAGGCGTGGGCTATCATTTAAAATTTCTGCCCGGCGGCTGGGCTGATATTTTAATATCTTTGACTGATTTCTTTGTCGGCCTTGCCCTCTATCTTCTCGTTACCCAAACTCCCATGGTTAAACCACCAGGAGAACCATCTCCGCCAACCAATCAAGCTGGCGCTACCAGCATCAATAATTAACTTTAAACTTATGGATAACTACAATCTTATTCTTTGGTCAGGCCGGATCGCGGCAATTTTTTTGGCTTTAAACTTTCTGACTTGTTTTGCTATGCCTTGGTCAAAAACCAAATGCCTTTGGAAAGGCGAACTGCCTGGTCCTGACAAATGCGACTCGCAAGGCTTTAAACCTATTGCCTACGCTCATCGTCTTTTTGTTTGGTTAACAATTACTTTTACTGTTTTGCACATAGTTTTAGCCATTGCTGATTAAGATAATTCAGGATTTATTCAACTATCATGTTCCCTTTCATGCCTAACTGTCGATGACTGCCAACTGAACAATAATATTCAAACTGGCCTTTTTGGCTGGCAGTAAATTCAATGGTTTCCTGTTCACCGGCCCTGATTTGTTTTGTGCTGGCATTCAATTCATCAATTACAAAATCATGAAAACCTTCTCTGTTGATCAATGCCACCCGCACGATCTCGCCTTGTTTCACGCGCATTTCAACAAGTGAATATTTAAAATTACTGGCCTCTAAAGTAAACTCCTTAATTGTCCCGGTGGTTGTTTCTTTGTCCTGATTACGAGCTGGCTGACTTTTATTGATTACTGGGTTACTATTTTTATTTTCTTCTGAAGTAAATAACCACCACGCCCCGCCAGCAATAATAATTAAAACTATAATAATTAGAATAATATTTTTTGTCATATAATTACTGATTTAATTATTTGACTAAATTTATTGGCTTGCCTTTTAAGCAAGCTTTGATGTTTTCAATTGTGGTGTCTAAAATTCTTCTTAATGCCTCTTCAGAATTAAAAGCATTGTGCGGGGTGACTAAAACTCGTGGG
>Ga0156304_134_pt2 | contig 19147 bp, 18 predicted proteins | sample RifCSPlowO2_12_FD_107952 | JGI IMG/M metagenome (GOLD analysis project Ga0156304, IMG submission 107952) | Candidatus Kuenenbacteria bacterium RIFCSPLOWO2_12_FULL_42_13 | reverse complement strand
GAATTATTGAAAAAAGACAAAAAAACCGCCGAGGAAGTTTCAACATACTTTAGCGAAATGAATCAAGTTTTTGGTGAGATGAAAAGAATGTTAAAAAAAGGTGGCAAAACCTGTATTGTTATCGGCAATACTAGTTTGAAGGGCGTTGAGATACTTAATGCGGAAGTTTTTGCTGAGCAATTACAAAATTTGGGATTGAAGATCGCCAATATTATCAAAAGAGAAATACCATCAAAAAATTTGCCGTCTGTTAGAGATGAAAAGACAGGCCGGTTTGCCGGTATAAATGATAAAAATAAAGTTTCTGTTTATCCAACAGAATATATTTTAATAATGGAAAAATAAAACTATGACTTATAAAGATGTTATAAATCTATATGAAAAGTATAGAAAAATTTATAAAACGGATACCTATAAGTATATTTCAAAAATATTACGAGAGGTAAAAATAATTCACTATCAGGATTTTTTAAAAAATCCTACACCGAAAAAAGACCACGAACAATCGTGGAAACCATTCAAAGGTAACGCCTTAGAGCGACTTATTGATTATATTTTAAAAGAGAAAATAGAAGAGATGGGATTAAGACTGATAAATGGCAAAAAAGTTGACAGGACTGAACCAAAAAATCTTAGCATTGAATTGCAAACAGTAAAAAGAAATTTATCTATTGATTTTGGTAAATTTGGTTTTCATATTCCAGATGTAGATTTGATTATTTATAACCCAAATAATTTTAAAGTTATTGCTGTTATTTCCAGCAAGTCGTCTATGAGAGAAAGAATTGCTCAATCCGCTTATTGGAAATTTAAAATGAAAAATTATTCTTTGACAGAACATATTAAAGTATTTTTAGCGTCACCAGATGAAGATGGCAACTTTACCGAAATTAAAGGTACAAATAAAAGTAGAGTTATCGTTGAAGCAGATCTTGATGGAGCATATATTATGAGCGAGGTTCCAATTAAAGAAAGTGAAAAAATAAAAACATTTGATAAATTTATAGGTGATCTTAAAAAATTATTAAAATAATTCTATGGATACAAAAATCCAAGTTTTAACAATTATCATTTCTTCTTTATTGTCTGGAATTGTTGGAGTTATTGTTTCAATTCTCTATCACAGAAAATATGAAAATCGTAAAATTAAAATTGATACATTAAGAAATTTTGTAAGTTATAGGTATGATACAAAAAATATTGAATTCATGAAGACGATCAACGAAATTTTTATTGTATTTAGAAATTCAAAGGAAGTTATAGATACTTTAAATAAATTACACGAACATGTTTCTGTTGATCAGATAAATTTGGCAAATGACTGTTTAGTTAAATTATTTAAAGAGATGTGTCGCGATTTAAAAATAAATATTAATAAATTTGCCGACGACTCAGTGTTTATTCGTACATTTGGTATAAAAAAATGATATTATGGAAATAGAATCAACAACACTCTGGGATTTTCCTAGACAGAATTATGGCGATAAGCCACACGGAAATAATAAATACAATGGAGTAACGCCTGCTTTTGTGATTTGGAATTTACTCCAGCGATATACGAAAGAGGGCGATTTAGTTGTTGATCCAATGTGTGGAAGTGGAACAACTATTGATGTTGCCAAAGAATTAAAGCGAAAAGTTATCGGGTACGATTTGAATGTAACAAGACCAGAAATAATCAAAAACGATTCTCGTAAAATTCCGCTTGCAGATAATTCCGTTGATTTTGTTTTTATTGATTCGCCGTATTCAGATAATATAAAGTATTCTGATGATGAAAAATGTATTGGCAAAATTTCATGCGAAAAAACGGAATTTTACGATGAGTTAGAAAAAGTGGCGAGTGAAATGGCAAGAATATTGAAGCCGAGTAAAGCGATGGGCTGGGTTATCGCTGATCAATGGATAAAAAAGAAATTTACACCTGTCGGATTTTTACTTTGGCAACGATTGGAAAAATATTTTGAGCCGATTGATCTTGTTTGTTTGACGAGAAAAAACCAAACTTCAAATACTCCAATTTGGCACAACCGAGCGAGGCAATATAATTTTTATTTGAGAGGTTTTAAGTATTTGTTTATAATGAAGAAGCCAAATAAATAAAAACGAGTTTTTACTCAAAAGAATTCACAACCAAATTTCGTGATTTGACCAGTGATGATATTTGGTGTATGATGATTTTAGCTAGTTTAGATGATAAACTAGCTTTAATTGTTAAATTTAATTTTATGGCATCGGAATTAACGCAGGCGATCAAACAGGTGTGCGATGAAAAAAGAATATCAGTGGAGTCGGTAGTGGAGACGATTGAGCTGGCGCTCGGAGCGGCTTTTCGCAAAGACTTTGGCAATAAAATGCAAAACATCAAAGTTAATTTTGATATGGAAACAGGCGGCTTTAAAGTTTTTGATGTAAAGGAAGTAGCGGAAGACGAACTAAAAGCCGAATATGAGAAGATAAAAGAAGAGAGAATGAAACTGGCCGAAGCGGTCGCGGCCGGACTGGCCGTCGCGCCGGCGAAAAAAGAGGAAGAGGCAGAGCTGGAAGAGCTGGCAGAAGGACAAGCAGAGGTAAAGAAATTTAATCCCAAGACCATGATCAGTCTAAGCGAGGCAAGGGAGATAAAAAAGACATTAAATATCGGCGATGAGTTGATACAGGAGTTGCTGCTGCCGGGCGATTTTGGGCGCATGGCGGCGCAAACAGCCAAGCAAGTGGTTATTCAAAAATTGCGCGAGGCAGAAAGAAGCACCATTTTTAAAGAATATCAGGATAAAGTCGGTGAACTTTTAACCGGCACGGTGCAAAGGCTAGAGGGTCGGGTGGTTTTAGTGGATTTTGGCAACACGACAGCCGTGATGCCTTTGGAAGAAGGCATCCGGACGGAGAATTACCAGCCGGGCGCGCGTTTTAAATTTTATGTAAAGAATGTGGAACAGAGCGCCAGGGGACCAAGAGTGATTGTGTCAAGAGCGCATCCGGAAATTTTGAGAAAACTTTTTAAACTTGAGGTACCAGAAGTCGCTTCCGGGGCGGTGCAGATAAAAAGCATCGCGCGCGAGGCCGGCTTCAGATCCAAGATCGCAGTTTTTGCCAAAGAGGAAAATGTGGATCCGATCGGTTCTTGCGTGGGTCAGCGGGGCACAAGAGTCCAGACGATAATTAGCGAATTGGGCGGAGAAAAGATTGACATTATTGAGTGGATGAATGATCCGATAAAATTTATTGCCAAAGCTTTGTCGCCGGCTAAAGTCATCAGGGTGGAATTGGTGGAAACGGGAGACGCGGGCTTAAGAAATCAAAAAATCAAGAAATCAAAAAATCAAGCAGGCGAAGACCAGGAGAAGTCGGGGGGAAAGACAGACGCCAGAGCAGGCGACGCAGGAGAGGCTCATATGCGCGAAGTCAAGGTGTATGTGGCAAGCGATCAATTGTCTCTTGCCATTGGCAAGGAAGGACAAAATGTCAGGCTGGCGGCCAAACTGACGGGTTGGAAGATTGATATTATGGAGGATAAACTGGAAGACACTGAAAATACTGAAAAAGTGGAGAGCCCTGAAAACACTGAAAGTATTGCCGCGGCAGCCGGGCAGGCAGCAAGCACACCCGCCAATTCCCCAAGTGGATTATCTCCGCAAGTGGAAGGCGCCTGCCTGCCGGCGAGGCAGGGGTCGCCCGCAGGGCGAAAAGCGCAAAAGCACGAAAGCACAGAGGGGACTATCGCAGAAGCGGTGCAGGCGGAGGATACAAAAAGCACGAAAATACATAAAGCACGAAAGCATAAAAACACAGAGAACGCAGAAAGTTCCCCGATGAGGGATCTTCCGGAGGGAGACGCAGAAAACGCAGAAAACATAAAAACACAAAAGCACTAAAACACTAAAGCACTAAAACATAAAAGCACTAAAACACTAAAGCACTAAAACACAAAAACACTAAAGCACTAAAACACAGAAAGTAAGGAACCAGTAATTAGAAATCAGGAATCAGAAATTAGGACAACCGTCAAACTCTAAATTCCAAATTCTAAGCTCAAAACAAGCTCAAAATTTAAAGGTTAAAATATTTTAGATTTTGGGCCCGGTAGCTGGAATTTGTTTAGAGTTTGGATATTTGGATTTTTGGTTTATCATTAGATATTGTAGAATTATAAATTAATTTTTTGCGAGTTGGCATTATTTACCAACTGGCAGATAAGGTAAAAATATGGAGCTGGGATTGGTTTTCGTAGTTAGCATTTTGGGGTTGGCGGTAGCTGGTCTTTTGGCAAAACATATTTTGAAAAAAGATCAAGGCACGGTCAAGATGCAAGAAATCGCCAAGGCGATTAAAGAGGGGGCGATGGCATTTTTAAAAAGGCAATACACGACCATCGCGATCATTACCGCCATTGGCACAGTGATTATTTTTGGCATTTACGCGTTGTCCGGGAGCGTGAATTTGGGAGTAAAGACCGCGATCGCTTTTTTGGTGGGGGCGTGTTTTTCAGGATTGGCCGGATACATTGGCATGTACATTTCAGTCCGGGCGAATGTGCGCACGGCCGCGGCCGCAGCCAGTAATTTGAACGCCGCGGTTAGGGTGGCGATGAAAGGCGGGGCAGTGGCTGGGTTTTTGGTGGTGGCCCTGTCTTTACTCGGCGTGGCCGGACTGTTTGTGCTGTATGGTGGCGTAAAGAATCCGGAGAGCGTGCCTTTGACGATTGTCGGATTTGGTTTTGGCGCGTCATTGGTGGCGTTGTTTGCCCAGCTCGGCGGCGGAATTTATACCAAGGCGGCTGATGTGGGCGCGGATTTGGTGGGTAAGGTGGAAGCCGGTATTCCCGAAGACGACATTAGAAATCCGGCGGTAGTGGCGGATTTGGTCGGCGACAATGTGGGAGATTGCGCAGGCCGCGGGGCGGATTTGTTTGAGAGCACGGCGGCGGAAAATATCGGGGCCATGATTTTAGGTATCGCGCTTTATCCAATTTTCGGGATTGGCGGAATTTTGTTTCCGCTGGTGGCGCGCGCTTTCGGGCTCGTGGCTTCGGTGGCCGGAGTTTTTTCAGTCAAAGTCAAAGGCGAAGAAGATCCGATGAAAGCTTTGAACAGGGGTTTTTATGTGACCGCGGTGGTGGCCATCATCGGTTTTGCTTTGGCCGCGCGCTGGCTGTTACCCGGCCATTGGCTGATATTTTTAGTTTGCGGAGCAATCGGGCTTATGACAAGCGTCGCCTTTTTATACGTGACTCAATATTATACTGAATATAAATATCGGCCGGTCAGATCAATCGCCGAAGCGTCAAAAACTGGCGCGGCCACAAATATTATCACCGGATTCGCGGTGGCTCTGGAGAGCACGGCTATGCCGGCAGTCATCATTTCCGCGGCGCTTTTGGGATCTTATTTAATCGGCAAGGCCTCGGGGCTAGCAAGCGGCGGATTGTATGGCACGGCAGTGGCGACCATGGGGATGTTGTCAACCGCCGGTTATGTGTTAGCTATGGACACATTTGGGCCGATTACGGACAATGCCGGCGGGATTGTGGAAATGTCCGGCGCGGACGAGTCGGTGCGGAAAATTACGGACCGCTTGGACGCGGTCGGCAACACGACCAAGGCCCTGACCAAGGGTTACGCGGTCGGGTCAGCGGCTTTGGCAGCGTTTCTTTTGTTCTCGGCGTTTTTGACCGACGCGAAATTGACGAGCATTGATTTGGCGAAGCCAGCGGTGTTTGTGGGCGGATTTCTGGGCGCGGCTTTGATCTTCATATTTTCCGCTTTGGCCATCAGAGCGGTCGGCCGCGGGGCTCATTACATCATCAATGAAGTCAGAGAACAGTTTAAAAATGATCCGGGCATAATGGCTGGCACATCCAAACCGGATTACGCCAAGTGCGTGGACATCACAACCAAGGGTGCCCTAAAGGAAATGGTAGCACCGGGACTGGTGGCAATTATAGTGCCAATCGCGGTCGGTTATATTTTTAAGGCCGAGGCGGTCGGAGCGATGCTCATGGTCGGGACGATTGCCGGGGTGCTGATGGCCCTGGTATTAAACAACGGCGGCGGTGCCTGGGATAATGCCAAAAAATTTGTTGAGGCGGGCAATCTGGGTGGCAAGGGTTCTGACACGCACAAAGCGACCGTGGTTGGCGACACAGTCGGTGATCCTTTTAAAGATACGGCCGGGCCGTCACTGCATGTTTTGATTAAATTACTGTCCACCTTGACTTTGGTGATGTTGCCGCTATTTATGTAAATGTAAAGACGCTGGGCTGACGCAGAAGAAAAAAAAGTACGGAACAAACGCGGAAAGTTAGAATACTGGCAAACACTGAAGGGACACCTTAAAAACATTGAAAAAAAGAATACTGATACGATATTAATTAACTTTTAAATTATGAGAAGAGATAACAGGGATAATCAAGCGGGCGGCGGCTACAGAGACAGACGATCTGGCGGGCAAAATTTTGGCAATCGCGGTTTTGGCCCGGGCCGGGACTTTGGAGCTAGACAGAAATTTCAGGCGGTGTGTTCGGCTTGCGGCGCGAGTTGCACAGTGCCTTTCAGGCCATCCGGGACAAAACCGGTTTATTGTGATGATTGTTTTAGTAAGAATAAAAGCAGAGATGGTGGTCGTGACAACAGGAGTTTTGGCCGAGACAGCTATGATAATCGGGACAATCGTGACAATCGCGGCGGAGACGCTAACGGCAAACAATACCAGGCGGAATTAAAAACCATCAATTACAAACTGGATCAGATTTTGAAGTTTTTGAAGCCGGCGGTAGAGCTGGAGTTTGAGTCAGGGATAATGGCGGATGAGATTGGAGAGGCGGCGCTCAAAGTGAGTAAAGAGGAGAAGCCGAGGACAAAGAAAGAAAGGAAACCGGTCAAGAAATTTGGTAAAAAGAAATAACACGGATTATAAAAACTGCCCCGTGAATGGTTGAGATAAATTAAATTTAAAAATATGAACCTAGAAAAATTTACTAAATTTCTAAAGACCATTGATCTTAACTCTTACCGAGACAGATTTTGACCAATAAAAATTGTGGAAATGGATTTACCCAAAGATATTCAGGCAATTTCTTTGCTTTATAAAATTTATTGGGATGAAAAGAAATTTATTGATTACGATAAATTTTATCAAGAATATCTGTCTTATTTAGGCAAAAATATTGAAAATTTTAGAGAGAAAATTTTAATGTGTAAAAAATGTTTTTATTTAGGATTGCCGGCCAGAATCTATCGCACCTGGGCCAGTCTGATTACACAAATCCATGCCGGTTATGTGGCTGAATCAGTTTTCGGCGCGAGTAGCGTAGTAATGTCAGAGGAATTAGATCATCAAGGCGCTGATTTCAGGGTAACATATAAAAATAAAAAACTGAATTATCAAGTCAAAAAAGAGACTTATAGTCGTGAAGTTAGAAAACAGAAAGAAGCAAAAATTAAATTGGGCGGGGAATTCGTTGATATTTTATATAATGTTCCTGCCCATGATATTTTTGAAAATCCTAAAACAAAAAAGGGCGAATTAAGAAAGCCCTATAAAATTTTATGACGAACAAAAATTTGGAAAGATTCAATAACGGATTTGTGGTTTTTACGCCGGAGATTTTTGAAGCCAAGAAAAAAGAGATTGATGCCCAATCAAAATAATTTTTGTGTTACTCGCGCAGCAGCAATGGCTCTCTCGGCGATTTTCACATAGTCAGGGTTAATCTCAAAGCCAATATAGTTTTGGTTTAATTCTTTGGCGGCTGCGCATTCTGCGCCGCTGCCGACAAACGGAACTAAAACGATGCCACCTTTTTTAGGCATCGCGGATTTGATTAGTTTTCGACAAATTTCCAATGGCTTCTGGGTGGGGTGTTTAATTATTTCATGATTAGAGTGTTTTTTTAATGCTCTTGGTTCAAAAACATCGCCCCCGCAAGTCTGGCAGATAAACCATCTTTCATTCATACCAGCTCCGCCAGCCAGGGCTGGTATTTTTATTACATCTCGTGGAAGTGCCCCACTTTCATGAGCTTGGTAGATTGTTTCTTGGCCATTTTTGCTAAATCTGCCCATTGTTCCTTTGCGTATTTTTCCAGCCGCTCCATTGAGAAATCCTTCAGTATATGGCTCTCTTACCTCATCTCGATTAAAAAATGGTTTATCTTTCCATGCGCAAATTATAGCTTCATGGCTGCGTTGCCAGAAGTTTAGAGAAGCCACATTTTTATTAGTATAATGCCAGATTAACCATCTTTTATTGATCGATATTTCCACAGAAAGATAAGCTAAAATTTCGCTGAAGCCATAAATAAACATTGTGCCTGTCGACTTTAAAATCCGAATAGATTCATTGAGCCAGATTTTTGACCAGCTGATATATTCATTCATTTCTCGTTTGTCCATATTATTGCCGAAATCTTTGCCGATGTTATAAGGCGGATCAATTATAATCACATCACAACTTTCATCCGGCAGTTTTTTTAATTCTTCAACCGCGTCGTTTAAAATAATTTGGTTTAAGGGAAGCTCGGTGTTTCGTTTAATTTTTTTAGGCAACGGAAATTCTTTAACAAGACCAGTTTGACTGTTTTTGATTATGTCAATGACTATGCCTTGGATGACAAAAGGAGTATTTCTATGCACAATTATCGGCTCCATTGTTTTGTTGGCTGGTTGCAATCTGATGTGTCCTCTTTCCCGATAAAATTTTTTTAATGTGGCCTCATAATTATCAATTAATGCCACGATTTTTTGTCCGTTTTGAGCAGTGGTTTGTTGTTTGATGAGGACAATGTCGCCATCGTTGATATTTTCATCAATCATACTCTGGCCTGCTACTCTTAAAGCGTAACAGCTGCCAGAACGGGGCAGTTTATTTTGCGGCACCGCGATGGTTTCCTTGTTTTGAATAGCTTCAACCGGTTGGCCGGCCGCGATCACACCCATGAGGGGAATATTGATCATTGTTTCAGCAGCAATGACATTGATGGTGCGTGGTTTATTTTTTACTTTTTTTAAATACCCTTTGGCTTTTAATGTTTCAATGTGCTGATGAATGTTAGAAACAGAGGATAGTTTAAAGTGTTTCCTGATTTCCTCATAGGTGGGGGAGTAACCGTTTTTCGTGAGATACTGATTTAGATAGTCCAGGATATTTTTTTGTTTTTTGGTGAGCATGGTGTTTTTCATGTTTGGCTGGAGATAATTTTAAGTTATAGATATATTATACCATACCGAAAGAAAACCGAAAATGTGGATAACTTGGTCCTCACGAGATAAAAACAGATGCGGTCCTGAAGATTATTTTTACAGCACTTGCCGCCGAGTGTGTTTTTTCTTCTAAAAATGGTAAAATATAGATATAACTTTTTATTTAATATTTATTAACTAAAAAATCCTATGGACAAAATCAAAATCCAAAATCACGGCTTTACGGCGTTTTCGTGGTTTGCCGCCTGGCTGTTCACCATCGGCTTTTTGCAGTTGCCTTTTTGGCAGGCAATTTTGGCGCTTGTTATCTGGCCGTATTATATCGGCGAGATGGTCAGAAATTTAGCGCATTTATAAATTTAATATAGCTTATGAAAAACAAAAAAATCATTTATTGGTTGCCGAGAATTTTGAGTTTGGCTTTTGTCGCGTTTTTATCTTTATTTTCTTTTGATGTGTTTGAAGCATATAGCGGCTGGCAGGCCATATTGGCGTTGGCCATACATCTTTTTCCCGCGCTTATTTTACTTGGCGTGGTTGCCATTGCCTGGAAATATGATTTGGTTGGCGTGATTATTTTTTTGGGTTTGGCCGTGTTTTATGTTTTGGCCATTGGTTTCAACCGTCCCTGGAGCTGGTACGCTGGCATATCCGGCCCAGCTGTTTTGGTCGGGATTCTTTTTCTTTTGAGTTGGTTTAAAAAAAGAAGTTAATCCATGCTCATTTAGAAGATCAGGTTGCATCTGGAGAGGAATTAACATTAAGCAATTAAGCGCTAAAAAATATGGGCATAGTCAGTGATTTTCAAAAACACGAAGTGTTTATCAAACAGGCATTAACAAGCGCGAAGAGCGATGCTTTATGGCGGGAATTGTCGGATTATCACCATAAACAAATCCAAAATTTTCAACACGAGCGATTGATACATTTGCTCGTAACTTTAACTTATGCCATAGCTAATCTGATGTCTTTTGCAATCACACTCGCTTTTCCAAACATTGGCACAGTGATTTTAAATATTATATTACTGGTGATGCTCGTGTTTTATGCTAGGCACTATTTTGTTTTGGAAAACGGAGTGCAGCGGCTGTATCGGCTGGATCGGGAAATTATCAAAAAACTTTTCAGACATATAAAATAATTTTATGGCTGAAGAAAATAAATTAACAGATAAGCGGACAAAAGATTTTGAGGTGGCAATAATCGGCGCCGGGCCGGCCGGCATGATGGCCGGGATTCGGGCAACGGAGCTGGGGGCAAAGGTTGTGATTATTGAAAAAAATCCAAAGCCCGGGCGCAAACTTTTAATCACTGGCCAAGGCCGCTGTAACATTACTCAAAATGAAACAGAACTGAAAAAATTGATTGAAAAATTTGGCGCGAACGGCAAATTTCTTTTTTCGTCTTTGCATATGTTCGGGCCGAAAGAAGTAATGAATTTTTTTGAAAATCAGAATTTGGCCGTCAAAACAGAGCGCGGCGGCAGGGTATTTCCAGAGTCGGATAAAGCAATTGATGTGGTGAATGTCTTGATAAAAAATCTGGCAAGAAATAAAGTGAAGATGATTTTTAAGACCGAGGTTTTGGATTTTGAGTTGAAAGGCGACAAAATTGAAGGCGTGATATTTAGAGAGACAGATTCAGGAGCGAAAAAAATAATCAGGGCGGATAAATATATTTTATGCCTTGGCGGTAAAAGCTATCCAGCGACCGGCTCAAGCGGAGACGGTTACCGGTGGCTAAAAAAAATGGGCCACACAATCATTGAGCCAAGACCGGCTCTCGTGCCGATTATAACCAAAGAATCATGGGTCAAAGACTGCCAGGGCTTGAGTTTAAAAAATGTTTCCGTTAGAATTATACAAAATAATAAAAAGCAAGCGGAAAGATTTGGAGAAATGATATTTACGCATTTTGGCGTGAGCGGGCCGATTATTCTTGATATTTCAAAAACAGTCGGGGAATTGTTGAAAAATGGAGCAGTCGGATTGGAAATTGATTTAAAACCAACTTTGGATTTTCAGACACTGGACGAGCGGCTGAAGCGGGATTTTGGAAAAAATCTGAACAAAAATTTTAAAAATTATCTGCCTGAACTTTTGCCGCGAAAGATGATTCCAATAATTATAAAGTTGTCCGGCATTGCGGGTAATAAAAAAATAAATTCAATTACAAAAATTGAAAGGAAAAAACTGATGCTGATTTTAAAGAATTTAAAACTGACAGTGGCTGGACTTAGGGGATTTGACCAGGCAATTATCACGGCCGGTGGAGTGAACTTGAAAGAAATTGATCCCCAAACCATGCATTCAAAAATTATTGCCAATTTATTTCTTGCCGGGGAAATTCTTGATCTGGACGGCCCGACCGGCGGCTACAATTTACAAGCGGCTTGGTCAACCGGGTATGCGGCCGGGAATTATGCCGGAAAAATTTGAGCAAAATTAAATAAGAAAAAGGATACCACTGCTGTGATATCCTTTTAAATTTAGCGGGGTAGATTATTTATTGCTTGATCAAGTAGGTTGCTAATAATAATTAGTAATTTTGTGAACACCTCAGTGATCAAGGTAAATACCCCGGGAAGGAGCCATGATAGCACTAGTAAAGTTAGCGCTAGAGAAAGTGCTCCGGTAAACGCCTTGAACATATGTTGGCGTTTAGTTAATAACGGAAGCGCTAGCCCTAGTGGCGACTAACCCACTGTGCTACAACATTGGTTCTCCTTTTTCCAATGTCGGCTCTTCCAGTAGCTGATAGCTGACGGCGAGCCGGCTGTCAATTGCCGGAAGAGCTTGGTTGATTTTTTAAAGAGCTGTCTTTTGACAAAAAACCCACCAGCCAATACGGTTTGTGGGTTGTCAATGTTCGGGAGAAATTAAGGTTGTAATGTGATAGCCAAAGCCCTAATTTCTGCCGGACATTTACTATTTGATTGTTAAGGATTATATTAGCAGATAATAGGAATTTGTCAAACCTTGCATTTTTCTTAGAAGCGTGTTATACTACTTTCATTAGTCTTCTTTAATATTTTTGCATCTTAAATAACGAACTTTCGTTTATAGGTGCGGTGATAATAGGTCGTAAAGAAGTAAAAAAATTAAACGAAAATTTGTTATGGCAACCAAGCTTTTTGTGGGCAATTTGCCCTACGAAGCAACTGATCAAAGTTTGACTGAGCTTTTCAGCCAATCTGGCACAGTTGTTTCAGCATCAGTGGTAATTAACAAATTCAACAATCGAAGCAAGGGTTTTGGATTTGTAGAAATGTCCACGCAAGAGGAAGCAAACGCGGCTATTGAAACCTTGAATGGTCAAGAAATGGGCGGAAGAAGGATTATAGTCAGTGAAGCTAGACCTCGCGAAGAAAGACCGGCTGGCGGCGGATTTCGCAGCGGCGGAAGTCGCGGCGGATATGATAGCGGCGGAAGTCGCGGCGGATATGATAGATAATTGATATCGCTAAAAACCGTCCCGCAGACGCGGGACGGTTTTTAGTTGGTAAATCAGTCAGAAATGTTTTATTACTTTTTTAATGGGAGGGTTAGAATCTGGGGCGGCGGCGGTCGTCGCCTCGAGGACGGAAAGGCCGAGACGATCCAACGGCAGGGGGAGTGAAACCAGAATAATCAAAGTCGGTTTGTTTTAAAGAAAGATTAATGCGGCCCTGTTCGTCAATGTCGACGACTTTGACTGGCACTTCATCGCCGACATGAACGATATCTTCTGGCGTGTTGACGCGGAAAGGCGCCATTTCGGAAACATGGATCAAACCTTCTTGTTTGGGTAGATATTCAACCATGGCGCCGAAGTCAAACATGCGGGTGACTTTACCTTGATAGATTTTGCCAACTTCGACTTCGGCAGTTAAAAGTTCAATCCATTCCTTGGCCTTAATGGAACCTTCCGGCGATAGTGCGGTAATAAAGACTGAACCGTCATCTTCAATGTCAATATTAACGCCGGTTTCGGCGATAATTTTATTAATCATCTTGCCGCCGGGCCCGATGACATCGCGGATTTTTTCCGGATTGATATGCAATGTAGTGATGCGCGGAGCGAAAGGAGAAAGCTCGGTTCTGGGCGCGGGAATGGCCTTGGTAATGGTCGCTAAGATTTCTAGACGCGCTTTTTTGGCTTGGGACAAAGCGTCTTTGATGATGTTTTCCGTCAAACCGTGGATTTTGGTATCCATCTGAACAGCGGTGATGCCGTCAGCGGTGCCGGCAATTTTAAAATCCATGTCGCCGCTGTGGTCTTCAAAACCCTGAATGTCTGTCAGGATGCGATATTTGTCAATGTTGTTATTGTCGGTGATCAGACCCATGGCAATGCCGGCCACCGGCTTTTTAATAGGCACGCCGGCGTCCATAAGCGACAAGGTAGAGCCGCAAATGGAAGCCTGTGAAGAAGAACCGTTGGAAGAGAGTACTTCAGAAACAACGCGGATGGTATAAGGAAAGTCTTCTTTCGCGGGGAGCATGGGCACCAAGGCTTTTTCAGCCAAAGCGCCATGTCCGATTTCACGCCGGCCAGGACCGCGCAAGACTCCGGTCTCGCCCACGGAAAAAGGCGGGAAATTATAGTGATGCATATAACGCTTTTTGCTGGATTCCTCCATAGTGTCAAGCGTCTGTTCCATTGACGGAGAGCCAAGGGTGACTATGGAAAGGACTTGGGTCTCGCCCCGCTGAAAGAGGCCGCTGCCATGCGTACGGGGCAGCACGCCGACTTCGGCTGAAAGTTGACGGATCTCATCCATTTTTCTGCCATCAGGCCGTTCACCTTTTTCCAAAATAAGCAGGCGCAGATGACTGTCAATAAAATCGTCAACCGAACCGACGGCTTTTTTTCTTTCATCTTTGGAGATTTCATTGTCTGCTTTGAGCAGAGCGTCAAGCTCTTCTTTGGCTGCGGTGATGTTTTTTCCCAATTCCTCTTTTTGCTGATAGGTGAAGATGGCCTTGAGTTTGTCGGTTGTTATGTAATTTTTTACCTTGGAATTTATTTTGTCCAAGGAGGTTTTTTCTTCGCCGGTCAATTTAGGCATGGGGTCGATTTTTGCCTGTCCGACTTCAGTAATGATTTTTTCAATCAACTGAAGAACGGTTTGGGTGTGTTTCTGGCCAAATTTAATAGCTTCAAACATAATTTCTTCCGGTACTTCATTGCCGCCGGCTTCCAACATTACCACCCTGTCTTTATTGGCGGATACTATTAAATCTAACTCGCTTTTGGAGCGGGCTTCATAGCTCGGGTTTAAAACCCATTCTCCATTGACGCGGCCGACGCGCACGCCGGCAATGGGACCGTGCCAGGGGATAGGGGAGATGCTGATGGCAATAGCCGCGGCGGTCAGGCTGATGACATCAGGATCATTTTCGCCGTCAAAAGAAAGAACAGAGGCGATGACTTGAACATCGTTTTTGATTTCTTCGGGGAAAAACGGACGAATGGAACGGTCAATTAGACGACCGGCCAAAATAGCCTCGTCTGTGGCGCGGCCCTCTCTTTTGATAAAGCGAGAGCCTTTGATTTTGCCCGCGGCGTAAAGCTTTTCATCAAAGTCCACGGTAAGAGGAAAGTAATCAATGCCCTCTCTAATTGCCGGGTTAAGACAAACAGTGGCTAAAATAACAGTGCCGCCGTATTGGACAGTGCAGGAGCCGGCGGCTTGACCGGCCAGTCTGCCCACTTCAACGATGAGATCCTTGCCACCGATGGCAGTCTCAAACTTATGAACAGGATTCATTTTTTCTCCATTGTTGGTTGACAAACGACAAGCATGCCATAAGCAGCCTGGGTGTTTGTCAGCCAATTATTGACTATCTCGCGTATCTTGATAATAAAACATGCCTGTTACGCACACCATCCGCTTGCCCTTCGCCCGAAAAATATTTTATCTATATTCAATACGGCTCAATGCTTTTCGGCTCCGGGGCGGCGCATCTGGCAGAAACAATCAGGTTTTCTTCATTGAAATTTATGTGCGGATAGTCAGTTTAATTTCGCCAAATCCAAAGACTTGGCGGGTTGATAATAAAGGACGGACTATTTTTTTTCCGGAACAACCGCCTCTTCTTCTCCAACTTTAATCGCTCCGTCTTCAAGTAATTCGTTCTTGTCTTCTTTGAGCGTGGCGATTCTTTTAAGCTTGAGTTTTTTGATCAGGGCTTCATAATTTTCCGGTTCGGTTTTGTTAAGATACATCAGGAGCTTGCGGCGCAAGTTGACTTTTCTAAAAAGTCCGCGGCGGGAAGAGAAATCTTTTTTGTGCGTTTTCAAGTGTTCGGTCAGTTCGCGGATTTCCTCGGTTAAAATAGCGATTTGTACCTGCGGCGAACCAGTGTCATTGTCATGCGTCTTGAACTTTTTGATCAAAGATTGTTTTTTGCTTCGATCTAACATACATGTGCCTATGCGATATTCCCAGCCAATTATTTTTTACCGCCTAGCCGGAACTATTTTTGTAATAGCTCTTGGAAAAAAGCCAGGAATACGTTAATAATTAAAAGCGGTAAAATTCAAAGAAAGCTTAACATAAGCTTGGAAAAATGGCAAGGGGGCAAGACATGAAAATACAGCCCGCCAATTACCAAATCAGATTATTCTCGTGAGTGGAGGGCGGATCGCCCGAAGGGCGAAAAACACAAAAACGCTAGAACATTAAAACATTAAAACAAAAAACAAGAAAATACAAAAATTAAGAAAGCGCAAAATCACACAAATATAAAAACACATAAGCGCCCCCCTTGATTAAATGGTTTATTTATGATAAGCTAAAAATAGCTTAAAAAGCTGATTTTATTATACTAATTAAATTTTTAAAGCAAGGGTTAGGGATAAAAACATCCTGAAAAGCAGAATGGCGGGCTTAATAATAACAGTGACTGGATTAAAGAAAGCAGAGACCTTAAGGAGTTTCCAAAATTTTTTAAACTAAATGTTTCCAAATATTTATCTTAGTTTAAAATATTCTCTTCTTTTAAAAATGTCCTTGAGACATTAAGTTTTTTGCTTCAAAGCTGGCTCATTTTTAGTTTGAGCTTTTCGGCCAAAGTTTTCTCCCTTGTCTTTAACATCAGGGAGCCAATATGGAGTTATTAATATTTTTGTTGGTCCTCGGTATCGGTCTGACGGCCGGATACTATTTTCGGCGTACCATTGCCAAACATGATGCCAAGACCGCCGAGGCCAAAGTGGAAAAGATGATCTCGGACGCCAAGGACAAGTACCGGGAGATTATTATTGAAGCCAAGAACAAGTCGCTGGAGGTTTTGGAAAAGTCAAAACAGGAGGAAGATAAAAGACGACGGGAGCTTTTTGAGATTCAAAGACGGCTGGAAAAAAGAGAGAGCATGTTTGACCAGAAGTTTTTGGAATTTGAAGACCGGCGCGCGAAGTTGGCCGAAAAAGAAAAAGGAGTGGAGACGCTCCGCGAGGATTTGCAAAAGATAAAAGAAAAGGGTTTGGAAAAGCTGGAAAAAATAGCGGCTTTGACCAAAGATGAGGCCAAGCAAGTCTTGATTAATAATATTGAGTCTACAGTCAAGGAGGAATTATACAACCGGGTGAGAAAAATGGAGCGGCAAACAACGGAAGAGTTGGAGGAAAAGGCAAAACACATTTTATCATCGGTGATTGAGCGGTGCGCCACCACGCACTCGGCGGAAACGACCACGACCACGGTCAATCTGCCAAACGATGAGATGAAGGGCAGAATTATCGGTAAAGAAGGCAGAAATATCAAAACGATTGAACAGCTGACTGGCACGGAGCTTATTGTGGACGAAACGCCGGGCACGATTTGGGTGTCGGGATTCAGTCCGATCAGGCGGCAAGTGGCCAGAGTGGCTTTGGAAAAACTGATGGCTGACGGCCGGATTCATCCGGGCAGAATTGAAGAGGCGATTGAGTCGGCCAAAAAAGATTTATCAATTGAAATCAAAAAGGCTGGTGAGGATGCGATGTATGCGGTCGGGGTTGGCGGGCTTGACCCAAAATTGGTGCAGATTTTGGGCAGACTTAAATACAGAACAAGCTACGGGCACAATGTTTTGCAGCACTCAATTGAAGTGTCTTTGCTTGCCGGACTTCTGGCGCAAGACTTGGGAGCTGATGTAGCAGTGGCTAAAAAAGGCGGACTGTTGCACGATATTGGCAAAGCGGTGGACCATGAAGTCAAGGGCGGGCATCCGGAGATTGGTTATGACATTATGAAAAAATTCGGTCTGCCAGAGGAGATCGCCAAGGTTGCCTTAGAACATCACCAGGATCATCCGGAGACTTTGGAGGGTGTGATTGTTAAAACGGCAGACGCGATTTCCGGCGCCAGACCCGGCGCCAGAAAGGATACTTACGAACAATACATACAACGGCTTGACGATTTGGAAGACACGGCCAAAAACATCGCCGGCGTGGAAAAGGTCTATGCCATTCAGGCAGGCAGAGAACTCCGGGTTTTTGTGGAACCGGCGGTGGTTGATGATTGGGGAGCAAAGAAATTGGCGCGTGAGGTGGCTGACAAGATAGAGCAGGATTTAAAATATCCGGGCGAGATAAAAGTGACGGTCATCAGAGAAACTAGGGTGGAAGAGTACGCACGCTAATTAAAAATTTTTAATTTTTAAATAATTTTTGATACTCAAGCTCAAATTTTTAAATTAGTGCGATTTTTTCTTTATTCAGGTTTCACCAAGTTTTTTGGATAGCCGCGCATTAATAGTTGATTTTTATGAAGATTTTATTTTTTGGCGATGTGGTGGGCAAGATCGGCCGCCAGGCAATCAAGGAAATTTTGCCTAAATACAAAAAACAATACCAGCCTGATTTGGTGATTGCCAATGGGGAAAATTTGGCGCACGGAGCGGGCGTGACCGAAGATACGCTTAGAGAGGTTTTGACAGCCGGGGTTGACTTAGTAACCACGGGCAATCATGTTTTTGACAAAAAAGGTTTTGAAGAGATTTTCACCAACTTTGAAAATAAAATTATCAGGCCGGCCAACTACCCGGCTAGCTGTCCGGGCCGGGGATTTGTCACTTTGAAGACACAAGACCGGCGAGTGGTGGTGATGAATTTAAACGGTCGGATTTTTATGCGGGAAAAGCTTGAGGATCCGTTCCGTCAATTTGATGAGCTTTATAAATTGCTAAAAATAGCAAAAAGTGATATAGTGGTGGTAGATTTTCACGGTGAAGCGACCTCGGAAAAAAACGCTTTTGGCTGGTATGTTGATGGCCGGGCAACCGCGGTTTTGGGCACTCACACCCATGTGCCCACGGCGGACAATAAAATTTTACCCCAGGGCACAGCCTATATTACCGATGTGGGCATGGTGGGAGCCAAGGAAAGCATAATCGGAGTGGAAAAGGCAGGGCCGTTAAATCTTTTTTTGACCCAGATGCCGGCGAGATTTGAGATCCCTGAAGAGGGAGTGGCGCAAATCAACGCAGTCCTGCTCAAGTTGGATGACAAGAGCGGCAAGGCGAAAAAATTGGAACGAATTGACGACGAGGTTAGCGTTTAAAACAAAAAACAAGGAACGGTTAACAAGAAACAAGAAAGTAATCAGTAAGCAGAAATTAGAAATCAGGAAGCGGGAGAAATAGATAGAAATAGATGGAAATTGAGAAACTGGGAGCTTCGTTTCCATCCCGCGCTTGCGGGATGGTTACTGAAGCAACCAGAAATAAATAAATTAAGGGAATAAAAAGAGAAACAAGAAAAATAGAGACTATTCTTTGTTCCATTATTGCAGTATTATAAAGAAGCCAAGAAAACAGACAATGGTTAAGAATAAAAAATAAAGGTCTTTGAGAATTTGATAAATTAAATAATCTATGAACAAGGCAAATTTAATAGACAAAATATCAGTAAAGACCGGTCTGGAAAAAAGACAGGTGCTGCAAGTACTGGATGCTTTTGAAGAGGTTGTTATTGAGAGA
>Ga0156304_101_pt1 | contig 19543 bp, 19 predicted proteins | sample RifCSPlowO2_12_FD_107952 | JGI IMG/M metagenome (GOLD analysis project Ga0156304, IMG submission 107952) | Candidatus Kuenenbacteria bacterium RIFCSPLOWO2_12_FULL_42_13 | reverse complement strand
GAAACGCTGACTGGCTGGAAGGAAAAAGAAGTGGTTGATAAATCTTTAGTTAAAGTTGTCCCAAAGGAAGATGAAAATGGGAAGAAAATATCATTTAAAGAAAGCATCCTCTCCAAGATATTGCTGGGGAAAATATTGACTACTGCTGCTGCTACCACTGCTGCTGCTATTGGCATTGAAAAACTGCCTACTTTTTATTGCGTCCGAAAAGACAAAAGCAGATTTCCGGCAAGCAGTGTCATAAGCCCCATACTGTTTAATGAAAAGATAACGGGAGCGGTAGAAGTTTTTTACGACATTACCAAAGAAAAAGAATTAGAGCGCATCAGAATGGATTTTTTATCACTTGCCTCTCATCAATTGAGCACTCCGCTTTCCGGCACAAAGTGGTTGATTGAGACGATGTACAGCGGTGCTTTGAGCAAGATGACAAAAAAACAAAGAGCATATCTTGATGATGTTTATAAAATTAATGAGCAGATGATCAAGCTTGTTTCCGACATATTGAGCACCTTGCGGCTGGAGAGTGAGACGGCGCTCATAAAAAAAGAAAAGATTCCGGTAGCCTCTCTTTTCATAGATGTTTTAATTATAGCGACCGCGGCAGCCAAAGGGAGGAAGCTAAGGCTGCAAAGCCCGTCAAATCATCAGCTGCTTACCGTTGAGACTGACCCGGAAATATTGAAATCAATTCTTGGGTGCTTTCTCTCTAACGCTATTGATTATTCAATGCCTGGCCAAAAAGTGATTTTGGATGTTAAAGAAGAATCAGGGGCAGTAGTATTTTTTGTTCGCGACTTCGGGATTGGTATCCCTAAACATGAGCAAGACAGAATGTTTGAGCGATTTTATCGCGCTTCCAACGCGAAAACATTGAAACCAACTGGCACTGGTCTCGGGCTTAACATCGCCAGGATGCTGGCTCAAAAGATTGGCGCGGAAATTTCATTTGAATCCCAGGAAAATAAAGGCTCCATTTTTTATTTATGTATTCCCAAAAGGTCAAATAAGGGCGCGAAAAGGAGGGGCAGTAAGAGTAAAAATTAAAAAACCTAATGAACTAAAATATGAATAATATATTAATTGTTGAAGACGAAGATTTTTTAATTATGGCGCTTAAAGATAATTTAGTCGCCGAGGGCTATACGGTTGATATTGCCAGAAATGGCGATGAGGCGCTTAAAAAAATACAAAAAAAGAAGCCCAGTCTTGTTTTGCTTGACATTTTGATGCCTCAAAAAGACGGTTTTTATGTGCTGGAAGAGATAAAAAAGAATCCCGAACGGCAATTGATTCCAGTGATTGTTTTATCAAACCTTGGAGAAGATAAGGTAATTAAACGGGCTTTAGATATGGGTGCTGATGACTATCTTGTAAAATCCCAACACTCAATCCAAGAAGTAATTAAAAGAGTGAAAGATTATCTTGAGGGCGTCAAGACGATCAAGGGCCATCCTCAACAGCCAGCACAATGAAATTTCAATAGGTCTAATTTACCTAATTATTAATTTTAAAAATAAAAAAGTTTTTAATAAATGCATGACAAAAACAACGATTATTATCGGTTAATATCGCCAACCCCATTGGCAGTCCGCGGCTAGCAGCAGTTCCGGCCTAGCTTTAGAATAAGGAATTGCTGATCCAGTCAGCCAATTTTGTTTTTAGGTGCGCCCAATTTTTATCTTAAAGGAAAAAATTTTGATTGAGGCATAGCCGCCGCTTAGCGGCGGCGCGGAAACATTGTCCGCCGCGTTTTTCAGGAATTTTTGATGCAATAAGTTCAAGTGGAGTTGAATAATTCCATTTTAAAACCCCGAACAGCAATCGGGGTTTTAAAATACGCTGTACAGGATTTGGGGAGTCATCCGACTCCCCGCCCGGTCGAATGACCGAGCGAACCTTTTTAATCAAAAAAAGACCTTCATAAACAGAAAGTCTCTTTTTTACGCTGTACAGGATTCGAACCTGTGACCTTCTCCTTAAAAGGGAGCTGCTCTACCAGCTGAGCTAACAGCGCATAGATTTATATCTTAGCTACCTTTTTTATAAACTTATAATGTTCATTGGCATTATGCTTTAATGTATATTCTCTCCATCTCGCTTCGTTCTCTTTATTATATTCTTCATAACCAATTAACCGCCATGGCTTCTTTTTGCTGGTATATTTTACTTTGCCATTATTATGATATTCCAACCTATTTTCTATATCGCCGGTATAACCAATATAATAAGTGTTATCCAATTCACTTTTTAACAAATACACCTTATAAGACATATCATTATCATGACGGCTGCTCCCTCCGGGCCTACGGCCCGTAGGGCCGGAGGCTACCAGCTGAGCTAACAGCGCATAGATAAGTCAAAACTCAAAACTCAATTAACAAAATACAAGAAACAATTATATTTGGTTAGGTTGTTAATTACCCGATGGCGGGATTGTCCCACCGCCATGGCTCGCAGTAGCGGCGCACCCGTTTAAAGATATTCAATCTTTTAAACTCAAAGAGGCGGGGGAAAAGACTGCCAATTATTTCATAAAAAACAAAAGACCGTCTGACCGCCTAAAAAAATCTTAACAGAAAAATCAAGATCAATCAATAGTCTATTGGAATTTTACCTCTCTTGCCCCGGGCACCACTTCAACCCAAATTTTGCCCGGCTTCAGCAGTAATTCTCCACCGGACTGATCATAGAAAATAGTTCTGCCCTCGGCGCTGCCTTTCCGCCACCGTCCGATTATTTTCACTCCATCTCTAAATAGCCAGACCTCACCTTCGCCCGTGAGTTGGATTGCCAGCCGGCCGGTTGCGTCCAATATTTTTTCCTCTTTCACAAATTGAATAATTATGTCATCGGCTTTGACTACTTTATTGTCCAGCCCGTCAAGGTAAATTTTCCCATTTTGACGCCGGGTGTAGTCAGCCGTGCTGGTAGCATATTGCCAAGTTGCCTGGTAATTTTTATCCGCTGAAAAATTGATGGTTATTTGCTCCGCCAAATCCAGTCGGTAATTATTGTTTAAATCTCGGTTAAAAAGCCAAGACTGATAACTTGAAATTTTATCTTTTAGCTTCCAGTCAACCACTGCTTGCGTCAACTTGTCCGTTGAAGTGAATAAATTGTGCGGCGTCTCCCTGGAATATACCCGCCAGAAGTACTCCGGCCCCCACCAGGCAATTTCTTCCAGGTTGTTTATCCGTAGTTTTTCTATGTCTTTCAGCGCCTCTGCCGAGCCGCCGGCATGCGCCAAAAGCGCGTCGTACTCTTTGACCGCCATAAGAAAGTATGGTCTGACCGACCGAACCGGCCCTATTTTTTCAACTTTATTAATCATTTCTTGCCCCGGCGTGTAAAACGCCAGAAATCTCGTTGCTCCGCCTTCCACCGGAAATTCATAGACGAGGCTGGCTTTATTTAGTCCGAAAGTTGGGCGCGCGTCAGGGTGATTGTCTATGACCACCGCTACCGGCCAAAGATTTTTTTCATTATCGCCCACTGCTTCTCCGTTGATTATTTTAATACCCGACTCCGGTTTAGTTTCGCGATTATCCCCGAGCTTGTTATTGATGAGCCCGTTATTGTCCATCGGTTCAAGCGCGACAGCATAGACCAAGCCATAAGTCATAAGTCCGGCCAGCGCCACAAAAATACCAACTAAGATCATTAGCTGGCATTTGAGAACATTCCTTATCAAGATATTTTTGATCATAATTTTTTTGTCGATACGGATGATTCTTTTTTCCCTTCTTCTTCCGCCGCCGCTTCTTCTTCAGCTTTTGACTTGGCTTCCCTTTCAGTGATTGGCGCCTCGGCAGTTGCTTCCGGCTTCACTTCCTCAATTTTTTCTTCCACTATCGCCCTAAGGCTTGCCACCGGTAATTCAGCGTCAGAAACCAACTCTAAGCCGGGTGGCAATTTTATGTCTTTGGCGTATAAAACATCGCCGATATTTTTTAAAACCGAAAGACCCACTTCTATTTCTTTGACTAAATCTGCCGGCAAACACTCCACCGCCAGCTTGTCCGTGCTTTCCGAGACCTCGCCGCCGGAAAATTTCATTACTTCCTCTCGGCCCAAAAATTTTAATGCCACATCTACTTTCGTTTTCTTTTTCATGTCCAATTGATAAAAATCGGCATGGATGTAATTATCGCTGACCGGATCTTTTTGCATGTCGTGAACAAGGACCTTAATCGGATTTTTATCCCCGACAGTCAAATCAATTAAGGTTGATTCGCCGGCTTCTTTGAGCGCCTGCTCAAAATCACGATAGTTGACGGAAATATTTTGGTTTTTCACCCCAGGACCGTAAACCACGGCCGGAATCTTTTTTGCCGTTGTTTCCCTGGGAGACTCTTCGCGTTTTTCTCTTAACTCTGCCTTGAGAATTATTGCTGTCATAGATGCTTGGTTGCTTTACTTAATAAAATAAATAAAATATTTAAAATAATAATTCGTATAACTTCAAGACATCATCCTCGCGCACTACCTCTTGATCTTTTAATTTTATCGCGTCCTCATAATCCAAATCAGTCACGAGACCGATGAGCGTGATGCCTATAAAATCCTTGTGAAGCAAGGATAAAACCGCGCCTTGGCACAAAGGACAGTTGCTGTGGGCTAGTATGGTTTCTCCCGCCTGCTCAACCACCTTGAGATTGGCCGGCGCATATTCCTTGTCGCACAAGGGGCAAAAGATAACCGCTTCCTTTTTTAATTTATTTATAATAATGGACATATTTTATTCGGATTTTGTTTTAGAATAAAGTTAGTATAATGGAAAAAATGCTGGTTGTCAAACCTCAATTTTATTTAGCTTTTTTAGAAATTGCTCATCGCCTTTCATAATACTAAACACCCCGCTGTCTTATTGATACGCTTTCCATAACGCCGATGGCCGCCAAAGAAAGGATCAAAAACGATCCGCCATAACTTACAAAAGGCAAGGGTAATCCCATGACCGGCAGCAGGCCTAAATTCATGCCGATATTTATCACCGTTTGAGTGAAAAAAATTACGCCAAAACCAAAAACCAGGTAAGCGCTCAAATTATCTCGGCATTTTTTTATAATCATCAGTATTCTCAAGAACAGCCAGGCGATGAGCGCCAGAAGCACGCTGGCGCCGAGTAAACCCAGGGATTCAGCAATGGCGGCGAAAATGAAATCAGTTGCGGTCTCCGGCAAAAAGCGCAACTGGCTTTGTGTGCCAAGACCCAAACCTCGACCAAGCGCCTGCCCCGCGCCAACGGCGATCATTGATTGGCGGACATTGTAGCCGCGTCCCAAAGGATCACGCATCGGGTCAACAAAAGTCATGATTCTGTTTTTTTGGTAGTCCACCAGCACAAAGTTCCATACGGCAATGGCGGTTACTATAGCCATGAATGTCACATAGATTATTTGTTTCGGTTTTAAACTCAACAATCCAAAAAAAGCCAGGCCGACCGTCAAAAGCATGGCCGCTGAACCGAGATCCGGCTGCAGCATTGTTAAAATCACGGGCGCGGTTGTTATTAAAATTAATGTTGCCACGGTTGAAAAACTTTTTTCCCGGCCGCGATGTTTATGATATAAAGACGCCACGGTCAAAACCAGGGCGAATTTTGCCAATTCCACCGGCTGAAAATTAAAGCCAAACAATACAAACCAACCAGTCGTGCCCCTGATAGTTTTGCCCCACAAAAACACGACCGCAAGGAGTATTAAAGCAACAATGTAAATCAGCCAACTGTAGTTGGTTAGCCGTCGGTAATCAATGAATTTTATCACGAAAAGTCCGATCAATCCCAAACCGGCGGACAATAACTGCTTATTAAAGGCTGTCCAATCTGGATTTTCCACATTTAGGTTGGTTGTGTATAAAGTCGCCAAGCCGAAAATTATTAACAACAAAACCGGCGTGAAAAGCAACCAATCCATTTTTTTCAGATTAGACAAGTATTCTTTGAGGCTCATAAAATAAAAATACTAGACTACAGATATAGTCTAGGATTATTCAGCGGTTTTGTAAATAAAGCAAGGACTGTCCTTTGGCTGACTGAACAAAGGACAGTCCTTGAAAATTTTAGTTAATTTCCAGTCCGGCTGGTTCGCCCGGCCCGGCGTCAATTTTCATCAGGGCGTTTTTATCCAAAAAATTTATTTCCGGATAAACACCCACGCTGTTAACTGTTTTATAAATCGGTTCCTGCCAACTGAAAGAAACCACGCGCTCCTCAAGTGATTTTAGTCTGTTGACGACCGCATAATTGATCGCTATCGGTTCTAAAAACTGGTCATAAAGCACGATTGGCAGGCCCACTTCCCAAAAATTGAAAGGCGTCTCGTTTTTAATCGTGCAATTAACCTGACCCGAGATTATTCCAGAATTGTTTGGTGTAAACTCCGCCGATTCTATTGTTACTTCATCTTTATAACTGATCAAACTATAATCGCGGATTCTCTCCCAGCTTATGCTGATTATCTTTATTTCGGCGCGACTGGTTTCTGGCGCGTTGAAATACATTAAGTATTTACTGCTTTTGGGCAAAATAAAAGTGGCGCTCCGCCCTAATTCTTGCTCATTCACCAAAAAGGCATAAGTGATGTTTTTTACCGCCCAGTTCGCATTGTCGTTTTCCGCCACCGCTAAAAAATTATTTTTACCCTCGTCGCCCCTAAGCATCTTTACCTCGCCCAATCTTAATTCCTCTGGCGCCATCTGTTGCTTAATAATACTGTTGTTGACTAAATTTTTCGGCAGGCTCCAAAGATAGTTTTCGTCGCTGATCAGCCCTGTTTTATAATTGACATACAAAGATCCGAACAAGAAAACCACGATCAAATCCAAGAAAAAAATAGCGAAGACCAACGCCCGCTTCAAAAGTATTTTGTGTTCCGTGTAAAAATAAGCCAGCTTTAGTTTCCATTCCGGCACCTCCGCTGTTATGGTTGCCGTCGTTGGGTTATTATTTTCTTTCATATAAATAATAATATCACAGTTCACAAATTTTTTATAGAAGACTTTTCACATCTTCTCCGGCGTTTTAACGCCCAAAAGTTCAAGTCCGATTTTTATTACTTGGGCCACGGCTCTGATCAAATCCAGTCGCGCCCGCCTTATTTTTTCGTCCGCTTTCAAGATCGGCACCTGCTCGTAGTAAGAATGGAAATCAGCCGCCAGCTTATCTAAATGTAAAGCCACTATATTTGGTTTGTATTCCTCGGCCGCCGCCCTCACCGCTTCTGGAAAGTTGATCAAATCTTTCATTAATTTTATTTCCGCTTGTTCTTTAAGCAGTTTATAATTTGATCTTTTGATTTTTTGATCTTTTGATTTTTTGAAGATACTTTTCACCCGCACATAAGTGTATTGGAGATATGGCGCCGAACCCGATTCAAAATTGAGCATTTTGTCCCAGTCAAAAATAATATCCGTCAGCCTGTTTTGTGAGAGGTCGTTGTATTTTATGGCGCCAAGCGCAATAATTTTGGCTGTTTTTTCCAACTCTATTTTGGAAAGATTTTTATTTTTAATCTTTATTCTAACCTTTGCCTTTTCTATTCCTTCGTTAATAATTTCCATTAAATCCGCCACCTCGCCCTCTCTGGTTGACATCTTTTTGCCTCCTTTGCCAAGGATTAAACCAAATTTTATATGCATCATTTCTTCTTTATCATGATAGCCCAAAAGTTCGCTTGTCTTAAAAAGTTGTTCAAAGTAAAGACATTGTTGATTGGCCACCACATAAAGGTTTTTTGTCGGACTATATTTTTCGTGCCGATATTTGATCGTTGCCAGATCGCTCGTGCTGTATAAATACGCCCCATCCGTTTTTTTGATCAGCAGCGGCGGCAACCCGTATTTTTCCAGATTGACAATCAGCGCCCCCTGGCTTTTTTCAGCCACGCCTTTTTTGAGCGCTTCAGCTATTACGCCCGGGAGCATTTTGTGATAAAAACTTTCGCCGTGCCAAGTTTCAAATTTTACGCCGAGCAAATCATAAACCTTTTTGAATTCCGTCATGCTTACCCGGTAAAATAATTGCCAGAGTCGGTAATTGAATTTTTCATGGTCTTGAAGTTTCTTAAGTTCTTTTCTGGCCACTGCTTCCATCTCCGGCCGCTCTTTTGCTTCTTGGTGAAAATCAAGATAGAGTTTTTCCATTTCTTCCACCGTGATATTTTTTTTGATTGTTTCTCCGTAGATTTTTTTGTATTGAAAAATTAATTTTCCAAATTGGGTGCCCCAGTCGCCAAGATGATTGTCGCCGATTACTTTATAGCCGAGGAATTTATGCAGATTACAAATAGCCGCCCCGATGACCGTTGAGCGCAGATGTCCGACATGCATTTTTTTGGCAATGTTTGGAGCTGAATAATCAATCACCACTGTTTTGCCTTTGCCTTCGTTGCTGTTGCCGTATTTTTTGCCTTGCTTCAAAATAATTCCAAGTTGTGCCGTCAGCCAGTTTTGATTAAGAAAAAAATTTACGAAACCCGGTTTGGCTACCGTTACTTTATTCCACATTTTGTTTTTACCAAGATTATTCATGAGTTCATTGGCTATTGTCAGCGGATTCTTTCTCAACTCCTTTCCAATTACCAGCGCGACATTCGTGGCGTAGTCGCCCATTTCCGGAAGCGGCGGGTAATTAACATTGAAATCCAAGCCGTCCGCTTGATATTTGTCGGTCAGGACTTGCCTAATTTGTTTTTTGATAGTATCTTTATTAGTCATGTCTTTATCTTAGTATGAATTAATTATATCGTAAAGTTTGCTATAATAAAAGCAAAGCAGCCGTTGAGCCGTCCAGGCGCTATTTTTACTTTTATGAGTATCGCTGAAAACAAAAAAGCTTATTTTAATTATCAAATCATGGAAACCATTGAGGCTGGTTTAGTCTTGTCCGGCCCAGAAGTTAAATCCGTCAAAAGGGGCGATATAAATCTGAAAGGCGCTTATGTCAATCTTCAGGGTACTGTCGCCGCTTTTTTAGTCAAGGCTCATATTGCGCCCTACAAGCCCGCGGTTGTTGCCCAAAGAAATTACGATCCATATCAAGATCGTCAATTGCTTTTGCGCAAAAAAGAATTAAAGCAAATTTTCGGACGCTCCAAAGAGCCGGGCGTTACCATTATCCCTCTCAAGGTTTACCGCAGGGGCGGTTTGATTAAGCTGGCCATCGGCATCGCCCGCGGCAAAAAACAATTTGATAAGCGCGAAACTATTAAAAAAAGAGAATTTGAAAGACGGAAACAAAGACTGGTTGACAGTTAGTTTTGGCTTTTTGATTTAATTTAATTCGGGGTATAGTATAACGGAAGTACGCATGCATGGGGTGCATGTAGCGGCGGTCCAATTCCGCCTACCCCGATTGAGCGATAACGGTGGTGCGCAGATTGGGTTCCCCTTATGGGGGAGCTCTCTGTTTTTTTCGTTGCCATCACCGGTTCAATTGTTTTCGGTTATCCGGCTTGTTTGGCGCTAAACAAAAAAATCAAAGAGGTCTTATCCGTCCTCAGTTATACTCTTCTTTTCTGTTTAATAATTATCTCGATTGTATTACTTGTCCTTTTAGAAAGATGATTCTTATGAAAGAAAATCTGCGGCTTATGCCCCAACAATTTAATAATTATCCCCCTATTTTTTTTATGCGGGGGCACAAAGATGTTAAAGCAATCAAAACAACCGAATCACAACATTGCATTTTTTATGTTCATATTCCGTTTTGTTTGCAAAAATGCACCTATTGCGTTTTGTCATCTCTTATAAAGAATCCAAAAGCGTTCGAAAATACTTTGGGATATGTAGAAAAAGAAATAGGAATAATTGTTTCTCAATTTGGCCGAAGGAAAATAGCGGCCGCTATGTATGGAGGAGGCACGCCAAGCAATCTTTCATCAAAACAGATCGCAGGTCTTTACGGAAAAATCTATAAATCACTGAATTTTGAAACCGGCGCCGAAATTACAGCGGAGATCAGACCGGCAACTTTTGACTTAGACAAATTAAAGGCCTTTATTGATTGTGGCGTGAATCGTTTAAGTTTTGGGGTTCAGACACTAAACCCGACAGAATTACAATATTGCGGTCGTCAAAATACTTATGATGTTGTTGCGTCAAGCATGGAACTTGCCTATCGGGCGGGCTTTAATAATATTAATTTTGACATAATATACGGTTTGCCGAAACAAACGCCGGCCAGTTTTCAAGAGACTTGCAAACAAATTTTTGCCAAGTTGAAACCACAGCATGTATGTTTATATTTGCTTATTGTGCATCCCGGTACAGCTATTGCCAATCTTAAAAAGATAAAGCCGGAAATTTTTCCCAGCGAGAGAGACAAACAGCAAATGTTTGACATTTTTATTGAAATCGCGAGACAACACGGATATATAAATACCAGTGTGGAAAATGTGGCTCAGTCAAATAATTTATTTTCTCGGTATCAACGGCTTAATTGGCAGGGGTTGGAAAGAATAGGCGTGGGACCGGAAGCAATCGGGTTTGTTAATCAATGTCAATATGTTAATTTTTCTTATGGACAAAAATACAGGCAAGCTGTTGGGCAAAATAGATTGCCGATAGATTTTAGTTATAAGCTTAATGGCGAAGAGTTACTAATAAGAAAAATAATTTTAGGTTTGCATAATTTAAAGATTAAAATAGATGATCTTGAGCGGGAGTTTGGCATAAATATAGAAAAAAAATTCTCAAAACAATGGGAATATTTGAAAAACAATGATTTTATAGTTAAAAACGGCAAAGAAATTACGCTCAGCGATAAAGGAATGAAATTCTTTTTCTTTGTTCAGTCTCAATTTTTTAGCGATGAAATTCGGGAGAAGGAAATAAAAAAAGTCCTTGAAAAAACCATGAGTAATTTATCCATTATCGGTTATCCACCAACACCCTTGCCAACTTAAAGGCCTTTAGGTTTATCTCTCTTTTATTAAGTTTTTTTCAATACCCCATCCGCTTGCGGTGGGGTGATTCATTGTCCACCTTCGCCAGCTTTTTCAAAGCTGTTTTATTTTTGCCAAAATTATGGTAAATTGCTTTTGCCTCCCCAATAGCTTCATAAGACATTTTTTAAATTTATGACCGAACGGTCCGACGAACAACTAATTGGCGATTATTTAAAAGGCGACAAGCAGGCGCTTGAATTTTTAATTAAACGATATCTCAAACCGATTTATGGTTTTATCTGCCGCTACCTTGGCGGCTTACCGGAAGCCGAAGATGTTACCCAAGATGTTTTTGTCAGGGCGTGGCGCCATTTAAAAAAATTTAACCGTAGAAAAAGTTTTAGAACATGGCTTTTTGCCATTGCCAAAAATGCCGCATTTGATTGGCTGAAGAAAAAAAAGCATTTTAATTTTTCCGATTTTACCGACGAGGCTGGCAATAATATGCTGGAAGAAACATTGATTGACCCCGAGCCATTACCAAGCGAACTTATGGAGCGAGCCGATGTCGGGCAAATTTTAGAAAAAGCATTGAAGCAATTGCCGTTAAGTTATCAGACCGTTTTAATTCTGCATTACAACGAACATTTTACTTTAAGCGAGATAGCGGAAATTTTGGGCGAGCCAAAAAATACGGTTAAGAGCCGTCATAGGCGCGGTCTGATTATTCTTAGAAAAATTTTAACCGCCGAATCGTAAATAAAGGACAGTCCTTGTCCAAAGGACTGTCCTTTATTTCCCCTTACGCACCCAAACCGAATTCTCAATCGTATTAACTAATAGAAGTTTAAAAATATGCGCCAAAACCTGGAACAACTTTTTGTCCATCTTAATCAGATAGAACCGCCGGTCGGTCTTTTTTTGCGTTTACTGAATCGTTTGGGAAAAGAAAAACAACTGCGGGCCATCAGGCGCCAATTGATGATTTTGACGCCTGTTCTTATCGGCGCTTTTGCCGCTCTCGCTTTAATTTTTCAGTCTGTTCAGGCCAGTTTCCATGAAACAGGCTTTTATCAGTTTATCTCCCTTTTGTTTTCTGATTTTTCCATTGTGGTCGTTTATTGGCAAAATTTCGCTTTGTCGCTTTTGGAAACATTGCCAGTGACCGGTCTGATCGTATTTTTAACTACCCTGCTGGTATTTCTATCAGCGCTTCGGCTCTTCGCGCGGGACATAAAAATAATCTTTGCTTCCAAACAATTAATTAACTGTTAACTCTATGGACTTTAATAAATTTTTTCAATCAAAAACATTTGCCGCTGCCGTTTTTGTTTTGGCCATTGTTATTCTTTTACTTCTCGCTTTCAAAGCCGGTATGATCGTCGGCACCAAAAAAGCTGATTTTTCTTGCCACTGGAGCGACAATTATCATCGTAATTTTGGCGGTCCGAAAGAGGGATTTTTTCGGGGTTTGGGCGACCGAGACTTTATGGAAGCCAATGGCATCGTCGGGCAGATCATTAAAATTGAAGGTGGCAACCTGGTTATTAAGGGCAAGAATAATGTGGAGAAAATAATTTTGGTCAATGCCGAAACGGTAATCAATCGCCTGCGTGGCACCATTACTCTCGCTGATTTGAAAATTGATGATGTAATTGTTACTATTGGCGAGCCGAATGAGTTTGGCCAGATCACCGCCAAATTGATCCGGGTTTTGCCGCCCACACCCCAGATTCAAGCGCCTTTTGGCAATTTTTCCGTTCCGCCGCCCCATGTTTTTTAATCTAATTAAAAATATTCTCCATAAGTATGTTGCTAAAATTTTTTCAAAAAGCGATGGCTCATAAAATTTTGTCTGGCTTTGTCGTGATTCTTGTCGCCCTTGGCGCCTATTGGGGCTACAAATTTTTTAAGGGTGATGCGGTAGAGACCCGTTATGTTTTGGCCGCAGTGGAAAAGGGCACGCTGATTGCGTCGGTTTCCGGCAGCGGTCAGGTATCCGCGTCTGATCAGATTGATCTGACGGCCAAGGCTTCGGGCGAGATAACTTATCTTAATGTTAAAAAAGGCAGCGAGGTTAAATCCGGCGCTCTTTTGGCGCAACTTGACTCAAGCGATGCTCAAAAGTCTGTCAGAGACGCCGAGTCTAATTTGGCTTCGGCCAAACTTTCTTTGGAAAAATTAAAACAGCCGACTGATGAACTTACGATCTTGCAAGCGGAAAATTCACTTTTAGCGGCCAAGGAGAGCAAAAAAAACACTGAAGAAGACTTGGTTAAAGCTTATGATGATGGTTTTAACTCCATTGCCAACGGTTTTTTGGATTTGCCGACGGTTATGAGCGGCTTGCAAGACCTGCTCTACGCCAATTCTTACAACCAAAATCAAAGCAATGTGGAATATTACACCAATGTGGCCAAGTATTATGATGAAAAAGTTTTTCAATATAAAAATGACGCCGAGACTGCCTATCGAGCGGCGCGCGTTGCTTATGATAAAAATTTTAGTGATTACAAAGCGGCCAGTCGCTTTTCAGAGATCTTGGTGATTGAAAATCTTATTAGCGAAACTTACGACACCACCAAAACCATTGCCGAAGCTGTTAAAAGCGCCAACAATCTGATTCAATTCTACCAAGACAAACTTACCGAACGCAATCTGGATCCCCAGTCTCTTGCCGACACGCATCTTGCGAGCCTCAATGTCTATACCGGCAAAACCAATACTCATCTTTCCAGTTTATTTTCCATCCAGTCAACCATTAAAAATAGTAAAGAGTCTATTATCAGCAGCGACCGGACAATCATTGAAAAAACCGCATCACTCGCTGAACTTAGAGCCGGCCCTGATGCCCTGGACATCAGGGCTCAAGAATTATCAATCAAACAAAAGGAAAACGCTCTTTCTGACGCCAAAGAAAAATTCGCTGATTATTTTGTCAAAGCGCCCTTTGACGGAGTTGTTGCTGAAACAAATGTTAAAAAGGGCGATACTGTGTCTTCAGGCGTCACCATTGCCACGCTGATTACCAAACAAAAAATCGCGGAAATTTCTTTGAATGAAGTTGACGCGGCTAAAGTTAAGGTTGGCCAAAAAACAACTTTGACTTTTGATGCAGTTGAAGAGCTAAGTCTGACTGGCGAGGTAATTGAGGTGGATACTTTAGGTACTGTTTCGCAAGGAGTAGTCACTTATACAGTAAAAATAAATTTTGATACGCAAGATGAACGGGTTAAATCAGGCATGAGCGTTTCCGCCAATATTATTACGGATATGAAGCAGGATATTTTAATGGCGCCAAATTCAGCTATCAAATTTTTAGGCGAAACAAGTTATGTGGAAATGCCCAACGAAACCGTTGGCACAAGTTTGGTGGGCACAAATTCAGGCATTGTTTTAACCGCTTCACCGCGCCAGCAAACTATTACTACTGGTTTGGCAAATGATTCTTATACCGAAGTTGTGAGCGGTTTATCAGATGGTGATCAGATTATTACAAGAACCGTCAGTGCTTCAACTGCAAATTCTACCAGTAATTCTTCGTCAAACAGATCTTCCAGCGGAAATATATTTAATATGGGCGGCGGGCCAGCCGCCGGCTCGGTGATGATTAGGCAGTAGCATATAAATTTAACATGATTACCTGCAAAAACATTACCAAAACCTACTACTCGGCCGCGGGCGATGCCACGGTTTTAAAAAATGTTTCTTTTGAAATTAAAGACGGCGAGTTTGTGGCGATTATGGGACCATCTGGTTCTGGTAAATCCACTTTGATGCATATTTTGGGTGCCTTAGATAAACCAACAAGCGGTGAATATTTTTTAGACAATAAAAATGTCAGTGAACTTTCAGAAGATGATTTGGCGGACATTAGAAAAAATAAAATCGGTTTTGTTTTTCAGTCATTTAATCTTTTGCCAAGGTCAACTGTATTGCGCAATGTGATTTTGCCTTTGGTTTATGCCGGAGTTGATGTGGAAAAAAGAGAAGAACGGGCCAAAGAAGCGTTAAAAAATGTGGGTTTGGAAGAATCACACTTCTATCATCTGACGAATCAGCTTTCCGGCGGCCAGACGCAAAGAGTGGCCATTGCCCGGGCTTTGGTTAATAATCCTGCTTTGATTTTAGCTGATGAACCAACTGGAAATTTAGATAGCAAAACAGGAGAAATAGTTTTGGCAACTTTCAGAGAATTAAATAAAAAATATAATCATACAATTATTTTAATCACGCACGAACATGATGTGGCTAATCACGCGGACAGGATTATTGAGATCAGAGATGGGGAAATTGTGCGCGACACGAAAACACTAAAACACGAAAACACCGAAAACACTCGGCCGCTGGCCTGAAAGCACTAAAACACATGACTAAATTTCAAGAAAGATTAAAACAACTAATGGACGAGTATGTTAATTTTGTTTATCAGGTAACCAAAGAGTTTCCTAAAGAGGAACGCTACTCCACCGTTTCCCAATGGCGACGTTCTACCTTATCTGTAATTTTAAATTATATTGAAGGTTATGCTAGGAAAAAGCCATTGGTTCAACTTAATTTTCTAGAGCAGTCCTATGGATCGTTTAAGGAATCAAAATATTTATTATTTTTTTCCAAGAATCAAGAATTTATCACAACAGATGATTATGGTCGTGGCTTAGAACTAACCGAAGAAATCGGCAAAATGTTGTGGAAAGAATTAACTGATCTGGAATTTAGTATAAAGAATAATCAGCTCTAAGTGTTTTCGTGTTTTCTGTGTTTTAGTGTTTTTGTAAAAAAAGATGCTTCTCTCCGACCTATTTCAAGAAACCTATTTCGCCCTCTCGGCCAATAAATCCCGGTCGTTTTTGACCATTCTTGGCATTGTCATTGGCATTGGTTCGGTTATTGCCATGGTCTCAATCGGCCAGGGTGCTTCCGGCTCAATCCAATCCAGAATTGAATCCATTGGTTCAAATTTAATTCAAGTCATGCCCGGGGCACAGAGATCCGGCGGGGTCAGTTCGGGCTGGGGTTCTTCCCAGACATTGACGCGGGAAGACGCGGCTGCAATCGCCAAGGAAATATCACTCGCTAAAGCAGTGGCTGAAGAAATTTCCAGCCGTTATCAAGTTACGGCCAAAGGCACAAATACTAATACATCAGTAGTTGGCACGGTAGCGTCTTATCTTTCCGTTAGAAATATAGAAATGGATTTGGGCGTTTTCATTACAGAACAAAATATCAAAAGCTTGTCCAAAGTAGCGATTTTAGGATCGGGTGCACGCGATGATCTGTTTGGCGAAGGCACTGATGTAGTTGGACAAACTATCCGCATCAAAGGCATTGAATTTAAAGTGGTTGGCGTGACCGAATCAAAAGGCGGCAGCGGTTTTGGCAGCCAAGATGATATGATTTATGTGCCTTTAACAAGCGCCCAAAAATTTTTAGTAGGAAAAAATTATTTAAGCGCTATTAGCATCCAAGCCATTGACGCGGAATCTATGACTATGTTGCAGGAAGAAGTGACTAATTTGCTTTTAACGCGGCACAACATTATCAATGCTGATGAGGCCGACTTTCGGATTATGAATCAAGCGGATCTGGTAGAAAGCGCTTCTTCAATTACTGAAACATTAACGCTTTTATTAGCCGCTATCGCCGGTATTTCTTTGGTAGTCGGCGGCATTGGCATTATGAATATGATGCTAACGACCGTGACTGAACGAACACGGGAAATTGGTTTAAGAAAAGCGATTGGCGCCAAAAGGCAGGATATAAATTTACAGTTTTTAATTGAAGCCGTGGCTTTAACTTTTATCGGCGGCGTGTTCGGAGTTCTGATTGGTTGGCTGGTTTCTTTGGCTATTACCCATTTTGGTAGCGTAGTTACCACTGTTTCTTTAACATCCATCGCACTCGCTTTTGGTGTTTCCGCGGCCATTGGCATAATTTTTGGCTATTACCCTGCCAGGCGCGCAGCAAAATTAAATCCAATTGAAGCATTAAGATATGAATAACACAAAAAACACGAAAGCACATAAAACACAAAAACACTTTTATTAAAATTAACAATTAATATCAAGCTTATGAACAAAAAAATCATTCCAATTATGATCGCAGTTATCATCATTGCCGGCGCTGGCGGATTTTATGGCGGTATGAAATACAGCCAGAGTAAAAATCAAAACAGCGGGCGCAATATGGCTGGATTTTTTGCTGATTCAGAATCAGGCAATGGCCAACAAAGAATGCGAATTTTTGCAGGCGAAAATGCTGGCAATATAGCAGGCCAGCGCGCAGACGGTGAATTTGCTAGTGGCGAAATTTTAGCCAAAGACGAGCAAAGTTTAACCATAAAATTGCGCGACGGCGGTTCTAAAATTGTCTTTTATTCAGGCAGTACGGAAGTAATGAAAACCGCGACCGGCACGCCAGCAGAATTAAAAATTGGCGACACGATTACCACCATCGGTTCAGCCAATCAGGACGGCAGCATTACCGCCCAGTCAATCCAGATGCGGCCAGAAATGCCAATTTCCTCCCCGGTCAATTGATTTGTCTTTAAAAATTCGTCAAAAACCATCCTGGTGCACGGGGTGGTTTTTGATTTATTGACTCTCTTGATAAAAAATGACAGAATAAGGATAATTGAACAGTTTTTTAATTTAATTAAAATTTATGTACGAAACAATTATCCTTGGCGCCGGACCGGCCGGAGTCGCGGCTGGCGTCTACGCCGCCAGGAAAAAGATGAAAGCCCTGCTGATTACGGAAAATTTTGGCGGCCAATCGGTTGTTTCCGTGGAGATTCACAACTGGATCGGCACCAAAGCCATTTCCGGCGTTGATTTGGCAAAAAATTTAGAAGAACATTTGCGCAGCCAGGAAAGTATTGAAATAAGAGCAGGGGAGAGGATTGCCAAAGTTGAGAAAACCGGCGATAATTTTAAAGTCATCACCAATTTTGGCGTCTATGAAACCAAAACCGTGATTGTGACGAGCGGCGCCAGGCGGCGCAAACTAAATGTTTCTGGTGAAAAAGAATTGGCTGGCAAAGGCGTGGCTTATTGCGCCACTTGCGACGCTCCGCTTTTCCGCGGTAAAGCCGTGGCCGTGGTCGGCAGCGGCAACGCCGGGCTGGAAGCGGTTATGGATCTTTTGCCGTACGCCAAAGAAATCTATATTTTAAGCAAGGGTGAGACAATTAACGGCGATCCGGTTACTTTGGAAAAAATAAAACGCGCGGAAAATTTTAAAGCCGTTATTTTTAATGCCAGTATCAAAGAAATTTTTGGCGATAATTTCGTTAGTGGCCTGAAATATTGTGATTTAAAAAGCAACGAGGAAAAAATATTGCCCGTTCAGGGCGTTTTTGTGGAAATCGGTTCAGTACCCAATTCCGAGCCATTATCTGATTTGGTAAAAATTAATGAGCGCGGTGAAATAGTTATTGATCATAAAACCGGCGCCACTTCAGCTCCTGGTATTTTTGCCGCTGGTGATATTGTAGATTCTGCCTACAAACAAAGCAATATCGCGGCCGGGGACGCAATCAAAGCCGCGCTCTCGGCCTACAGTTATCTGCAGTGGAAATAGCTCTCACCACAGTTTTCTTCCACAAATTGGGGAGGTTTTTATCAGTGGATAACTCGTTCTTGCTACCATTAAGCTGGAGAGGGGATAGGATGAGGGTAAATTTTGAGCCGGTAAAAAATTTTGCTACAATATAACCAACCTATGGTCGTGAAAAAAATGTCCTCAATTTTTTTAGTCGTCGTTTTACTAGCCCTTATGCTCGCTGGTAATTTTTTTATTTTTATTCCATCAATCTCCGCCGACAACCCCGCCTTACCAAACCTTAACGACTACTTGGCCTATTTTTACAATCGCTACAGCCAGCATCTGGATGCCCACGGTTTCGTTTTTAAAACGCCGGATTACGATGTTGAAAATTTTAGCGCTCCAGACTCGGCTAGGGAAATTTTAAGTCTGGCGCTTTATTACAAATATCGCGCTCTGTCCGGCGAGGCTGGCGCTTTGGTCAAAGTAAAACAAGCGGTGCTAGACGCTGAACAAGAATTATCTTCTCGACCAACCGTCACTCTTTCTTTTTCCGACGGTTTTGCCGAAATGGCCACCATTAGTCTTCTCAATTCTTTTCCCACACTTTTTGAGTCAACAGAGAAAGATTTGCTTTATGAAAATATTTTAAAAAGAATACCAGCCGGGTTTCTGGCCGCCGACACTTCCAACCGCGCCGCCTTGTCAGCCGTTTATTGGCAGTTTGTCCTGAACGATTTTTTTCAAAAAAAATGGATCAGCCCTGGCGATTATGAACGGCTCTCAAGACTGGCTTATGATAAAATAAAAAAATTCGTCGACGAAGACATTACCGCGGACGGCTGGTATCTGGAGGGCGCGCCCAAAAGATTCAACCCGCACTACCACCTTATTTCCGCCTTTGCTCTTTTGGCTTACGGAGAAATTACTGATAATCCCGAATTCATCGTTATCTCGGAACAGATGACGGCCAATCTGCGTCAGATCAGTTTTTCCAACGGCATGGTGGAAGCCAAAATCGGCGATCGTCCGGTCGGTTTGGGCGCCCAATTTTATCTTGGCGTTGGCCTGTTGAATTATTATTTTGGTTATCCTGATTATAATGT
>Ga0156304_136_pt1 | contig 23736 bp, 28 predicted proteins | sample RifCSPlowO2_12_FD_107952 | JGI IMG/M metagenome (GOLD analysis project Ga0156304, IMG submission 107952) | Candidatus Kuenenbacteria bacterium RIFCSPLOWO2_12_FULL_42_13 | reverse complement strand
ATCCGTTTTGTCCTAATTTTTCTAGTAAACCTGCCTAAAGGCAGTATGAAAAAACTGGCAAACGGGAAAGTCCTAAATAATAATCAATTAGGAACCCAAATAAGATCCCTTGTCGGGAAACCATTTGTCTGTTCTTATTTATTGATTAATTGAACGATAAACCAGGTAAAAGATCTTATAAAACCAAGCTTGCTGTGATGTTTTATATCTGGTTTGTTATAGCCAGATTTTTTTATACTTATGAAATTTATTCTTGGACAAAAAAACGGCATGACCCAAATTTTTACGGCCGACGGCGTCGCTGTCCCGGTCACCGTTATAAAAGCCGCTCCCTGCTCGGTAATAAGGGTTAAAACCAAAACTGATAAAGACGGCTATAATGCCACTGTTATTGGTATGCCTGGCAAAAAAAAGCTGGGCAAAAGGGCTCTTGGACAAACCAAGGGTCTTGGTAGTTTGCAATATATAAAAGAATTTCGCGCTGATGAACCAATCAGCTTAAATCATGGCGATCTGATAAAAGTTGACGCTTTTACCATTGGCGAAAAGGTGAAAATAACCGGTTTTTCCAAGGGTAAAGGTTTTCAAGGCGTTGTCAAAAGACATCATTTCCACGGCCACGACAGCACACACGGCACCAAAGACCAGGTCCGCACTTCCGGTTCAATCGGGCCTTGCGAACCAGCCAGAGTTTTCCCCGGTGTCCGCATGCCCGGCCACATGGGCGCCAAAAGAATTTCCGTGAAAAATCTGACCATCGCTCAAATTGACAAAGAAAAAAATCTGCTTTATGTCAAAGGCGCCGTTCCCGGCGCCAAAAATGGACTGCTTATGATCACCTGTCCGGGCGAACTTAATATTGAAAAACCAGTCTGAAGATTTGATTCCACGACTGATTCTTTAAATTTTACTTAGCCAATGAATTACAAAGTTCACAATCAAATAGGCGAAGTCGTCAAGGAAGTAAAACTCAATCCGACCGTGTTTGAAGTGAAGATCAACGAACCGCTCATTCACCAAGTGGCTGTCGCTCAACTGGCCAATGCGAGAGTGGCCATCGCCCACACCAAACAAATAGGCGAAGTCGTCAAGGAAGTAAAACTCAATCCGACCGTGTTTGAAGTGAAGATCAACGAACCGCTCATTCACCAAGTGGCTGTCGCTCAACTGGCCAATGCGAGAGTGGCCATCGCCCACACCAAAAATAAAGGCGAAGTCAGAGGCGGCGGCAAAAAACCATGGCGGCAAAAAGGCACTGGCCGCGCCCGCCACGGTTCTATCCGCTCTCCTCTCTGGAAAGGCGGCGGCGTCACTTTCGGCCCGAGAAACACCCGCAATTTTTCACAAAAAATCAACAAGAAAATGAAAAAGGCCGCTCTTTTTTCCTGCCTTTCAGACAAAGCAAAACAGAAAACCCTGATGCTCTTGGATAAGTTAGAATTGACTGAAACCAAAACCAAAGAATTCGCTAAAATAATTTTAAACCTAAAAAACATTTTGAACCTAAAGGAAAAGAAAACTGGAACCGTTGACTCAAAAAAAACCAAACCCGCTGAAAAGAAAAATCTAAAAGATTATTCGCTTTCTTTATTGGTTGTTGCCAGCGAAAATGTCAGCCGTTTGTCCAAGACTGGACGCAATATCCCCGGCGTCAAAATAATTGGAGCTAATTCCTTGAATGTCGTGGATTTGCTTCACTATAAAAATCTGTTAATGTTGGAAGACAGCTTGCCGGTCATAGAAAAAACCTACTTAACTAATAAATAATTCTTTGCTTTTCGCCCTTCGGGCGACCCGCCTTCCACGCACTAGAATAATCTATTTTGGTAATTGGCGGGCTTGATTTCTTGTCCTATGTCTATTTTTAATTTTAAAAAAAAGAAACCGGAACAAAAAACCGACTCGGTCAAACCAGTGGGCCAGCTTAAAGATGAGCTTAAAAAAACAGCAGCCAAAACTGAACCGGAAAGCAATCTCAAAAAGCCTGCGAGCGCCGGAGTTTTAGCTTATAAAAATCTGCTTTATCCCTTAATGACTGAAAAATCCACTATGTTGACCGGTTATGGCCAATATGTTTTCGCGGTAAGTCTGAACGCCACCAAAACAGCCATTAAAAAAGCTATCCAAGAAATTTATAATGTCAAGCCAATAAAAATTCGCATTATCCGCCATCAGGGCAAAAAAGTTCGCACCGGCAAAAACACCTCCGGTTACTTGAAGGCTTGGAAAAAAGCGCTGGTCGTTGTGCCCAAAGACGCAAAAATTGATGTCTACGAAAACTAATCATTATGGCCATCAAACTCTACAATCCAACCACCCCGGCCAGACGCAAAACCTCCATTGTGCTTTCTTCTGATTTGACCAAAAAGAGGCCGGAAAAAAAACTAACCCGGCCCAAAAAACAATCGGGCGGTCGCAATCAAAGCGGCCAGATTACGGTTCGCCATCGCGGCGGCGGCGCTAAAAGAAGAATCAGAATCGTTGACTTTAAAAGACATCTTTTCGGCCAGACAGCCAAAGTTTTATCTATTGAATACGATCCCAACCGTTCTGCCAGGCTCGCCCTGATTGTTTATCCGAATGGCGTTAAATCATATATTTTGGCTGCTGACGGTATGAAAATTGACGACGAGATTATTTCGTCTAAAGAAAAAATTGATGTCAAAATCGGCAACTGCATGCCTTTGAAATTTATTCCCCTCGGCGTTATGGTTCATAATGTAGAGCTTGAGCCGGATAAGGGCGCCGTTATCGCTCGCTCCGCCGGCAATGGTATTTTTGTCCAAGCCATTGAAGGGCCGTACGCTCAACTAAAAATGCCTTCTGGCGAAATCCGTCTGGTTAAAAAAGAATGTTTGGCCACCATCGGACAAGTTTCCAATCCCGACCACGGCTTGGTCCGTTACGGCAAAGCCGGCCGCATGAGGCATAAAGGCGTTAGGCCAACCGTCAGAGGTAAAGCCATGAACCCTTGCGACCACCCGCACGGCGGCGGCGAAGGACGGCATCCCATTGGCATGCCTTATCCCAAAACCCTCTGGGGCAAGCACGCCCTCGGAGTCAAAACCAGAAAACCAAAAAAATGGTCAAGCAAACTAATAATCGCAAGAAGAAAAAGAAACCGCAAAGAATTATAAGTCGTAAAAATAAAACATATGAGTCGTTCGCTCAAAAAAGGTCCTTATGTGGATCACAAATTATTAAAAAAGATCGCCAATAAAAAACCGACCGAAGTTGGTGTTGTCAAAACCTGGTCAAGGGACTGCACCATCACCCCGGAAATGGTTGGCTTTACTTTTGGCGTTCACAACGGCAAACAGCATCTGCCTGTTTTTGTTATAGAAAACATGGTCGGACACAAACTGGGAGAATTTTCCCTCACGCGCAAATTCATCAAACACGGTGGCAAAAAACAACGGGAAGAAGAACAGGCCGCGGCTGCCAAAACAGCGCCGGCCGCTCCCGCCCCGGCCAAAAACGATAAAAAATAACCATTATGGAAGTTCACGCCAAATTGAGATATTTCAGGCAATCGCCAAAAAAAGTCCGCTTGGTCGCGGACTCAATTAGGGGTTTGGCTGTTTTGCGCGCCCGGACCAATCTTCAGTTTGCTCCAAATTTCGCCGCTACCCCGCTTTTAAAGCTCCTGAATTCAGCCATTGCCAACGGCGAACACAACTTTCAGCTTAAAAAAGAAAATTTATTCATCAAAGAAATCAGAGTGGATCAGGGACCAGCCCTAAAAAGATGGCGGCCTAGGGCTTTTGGCCGCGCCAGCGGCATCAGAAAAGAAACATCTCATGTTTTGATTGTGCTGGGAGAAATCAAACCTACGACTGACCATAAAATTACCGCGGAGAAAAAAGACGAAAAACTCGCCACTGCCAAGGTTGTCAATTCGCTTGACGAAATCAAAGAATCGGTTTTAGATGAAGACAAGGACTCCGGCGCCAGAAAATCATCGGGCATAAAAACCAAAACCGCCTGGCATAAAGACGGCCAAAAAGGCAAAAAAAGATTTTTTAGTCGAAAATCAGGTTAATTTTTATAAATTTACAAAGTTAAAATTCCGCCTAAGTTCCACTTATTTCCGTATTGGTTCCGCGATAAAAAATTTTATCACTGAACCCGCGCGGAACACAACAGAACAACGCGGAATTCACTAAAACAAGATTAAAAAAACATATGGGTCAAAAAGTTAATCCCAAAATTTTCCGCATTGGCATCACCGGCACCTGGAATTCCAAATGGTTTTCCGGGAAAAACTACGCTGCCAAACTGGAAGCTGATGTAAAAATCAGAAAATTTTTAGAAAGTAAGCTCAAGGAAGCCAGCATTGACAGTGTGGTTATTGATCGCACGGCCGACACCCTGGAAATAAACATCAATACCGCCAGACCGGGCGTCATTATCGGCAGGGGCGGCGCCTCTATTGAAGAGTTGAAAAATCACATTACTAAAAAGATAGTTAGGAATAAAAAAATTAAAATCCAAATTAATATCAAGGAAGTCCCAAAGCCGAATCTTTCCGCCAGAATTATCGCGCAAAACATCGCCCTGGATTTGGAAAAAAGAATTCCCCATCGCAAAACCATGAAAAAATACATTGAGCAGGTGATGAAATCCGGCGGCTTGGGAGTAAAAATACATTGTTCCGGCCGACTTGGCGGCGCCGAAATCGCCAGGCGCGAGACCCTGGCCGAGGGTAAAATTCCTTTGCACACGCTGCGCGCCGATATTGACTATGCCAGACTCGCGGCCCATACTACTTACGGCGCTATCGGCATAAAGGTTTGGATTTACAAAGGCGATGTTTTTAATACCGCCAATAATATCAAATAATAATTATGCTGGCTCCAAGAAAAGTAAAACACAGAAAATGGCATAAAGTAGCCGGCGCTTCCGGCACCAAAGCTACTCGTTTGACCGAGGTTGTTTTTGGCGACTATGGCCTCAAGTCAACTGAAGCCAAATGGGTCACGGCTCGCCAGATTGAAGCCGCCCGCCGCGTGCTGGTCAGATACATCAGAAAGGGCGGGCAGGTCTGGACTAGAATTTTTCCGGACAAGCCAGTTACGAGCAAGGGTTCGGAAGTCCCTATGGGTAAAGGCAAGGGAGCCGTTGACCATTATGTTTTTGCCGTTTTACCGGGTCATGTCCTTTTTGAAATATTCGGCATTCCGGAAAGCCAAGCCAAAGAAGCTCTGATTATGGCCGGCCATAAATTATCGGTTAAGACCAGGGTTATCAAAAAATAATATGGCACTCAAAGAACTTAAAACGCAATCCATTGATGAATTGAAAAAGCTGCTGGCCGAGAAAAGAAACCGTCTGCGAGTTATGCGTTTTAAGGTTGCCCAAAGACAATTGAAAAAAGTTCACGAAATTAAAAGCGTAAAAAAAGAAATTGCCCGTTTGCTCACTTTCATCAATCAGGGTTTCGGGGACAAACGAGCAGCAAGCAAATAAATTAATTTTATGACTAAGCAAGAAAAAAAACGAAAAAGAGTTTTGACTGGCCAGGTGGTCTCTGCTAAAATGGCAAAAACCATTGTGGTGGCCGTGGCCAGAACCAAGCTTCATCCCAAATACCAGAAACATTACAAAACCAGTCGACACTACAAAGTCCACGATGAAAAAGGTCAACGGAAGGTTGGCGACAAGGTCAGTTTTATTGAATGCCGCCCGCTTTCCAAAGATAAAAAATGGCGCGTCCTAGATGCTCAAAATAACTAATCTTTTTATGGTTCAACATCGTTCCATGCTTAGGGTAGCCGATAATTCCGGCGCTAAAAAACTCCAGGTCATCAGGGTCCTCGGCGGCTACAAAAAAAGATACGCCCGTCTTGGCGATATCGTGACCGTGGCCGTTAAAGAAGCCGAGCCTCACACCCAGATCAAAAAAGGGACGGTGGCTCACGCCGTCATTGTTCGGACTAGAAAAGAAGTCAGCCGGCCAAGCGGCACCTATATCCGTTTTGACGACAACGCCGCCGTTATTATTGACAAAAAAAACAAAGAACCCAAGGGCACTCGCATTTTGGGACCGGTGGCCAGAGAACTCCGCGCCCTGGGTTTTGCCAAAATTATTTCTTTAGCTCCCGAGGTTTTATAACAGCAGTTTCGTAGTTTAAAATAATATGAAGATAAAAATCAACGACACGGTAAAAATACTTTCTGGCAAAGACCGCGGCAAAACCGGCAAGGTCTTGCATGTTATCGCCGGTAAAAATCAGCGCGAGAGAGAGGGAAAAGTGGTAGTTGAGGGTTTGAATCTAAAGTACAAACATATTCGACCGAAAAACGAACGCGAAAAAGGACAAAGAATTATGTTCCCTTACTCGCTCCCGATCTCCAGGGTGGCGCTCCTTTGCCCAAAATGCGGTCAGACCAGTCGGGTTGGTTATAAAATAGCGGAAAACCAAAATACCAATCTCAAAAAAAAGACGCTCAAGCAGAGAATCTGCAAAAAATGTCAATCAGCCGTCTAGAAACTATTAAATTTATTAATTTTATGAACAGACTTTATAAAAAATATTTAGATGAAGTGGTGCCGAAATTGGAGGCTGATTTTGATTATGACAATCGTCTGGCCGTCCCCAAGATTACCAAAGTAACCCTAAATGTCGGCATCCCAAGCGCCAAAAGCGAAGCAAAATTTCAAGAAACGGTTGGGCGCACCCTCGCCAGAATCAGCGGGCAAAAACCGGTTTTCACCAAAGCAAAAAAATCCATTTCTTCTTTTAAAACCAGAGAAAACCAGATTATCGGCGCCAAAGTCACCCTGCACCAAGAAAGAATGTATGAATTCATTGATAAGCTGGCCAGCTTGACCTTGCCTTCAGTCCGTGATTTCCGCGGCCTGAATAAAAAGAGCATTGATCAAAAAGGTAATTTATCCATCGGCTTTCGCGAACACCTGCCCTTCCCGGAAATCAACCCTGACGAGGTAGAAAATATCCATGGCCTGGAAGTCTGTCTAACCACCACTGCTAAAAACAAGGCCGAGGGCCTGGCTCTTTTCAAATACTTGGGGTTTCCTTTCGCGCTCAAAGACAACGACTCGGAAAAGAAAAAAACAAGCAAAAATAAATTATAAGAATTTATGGCTACGCAAGCACAAATCGCCAAAAGCAAAAGAAAACCTCTCTACTCAACCAGGGTAGTCAGACGGTGTTGGCGTTGCGGCAGAAAAAAAGGCTACCTGCGCAGATTCAATCTTTGCCGCATCTGTTTTCGGGAACTTGCCAGCAAGGGCGATGTCCCCGGTATCACCAAATCAAGTTGGTAATAAAAATCAAGAAAACAAGAAAGCAAAAAATCAAGAAAACAAGAAAGCAAAAAATCAAGAAAACAAGAAAGCAAAAAATCAAGAAAGCAAAAAATCAAGAAAGCAAAAAATCAAGAAAGCAAAAAATCAAGAAAACAAGAAAGCAAAAAAGCAAGAAATCAAGAAAACAAGAAAGCTATTAGATTGTATGATTTCTTGATTAGCCGCGAAGCGGCATATGATTTATTGATTTATCGCATAATATGACGGATCCTATAGCTGACATGCTAACCAGAATAAGAAACGCTCAAATGGTTAAAAAGAATGAGGTTATTTTGCCATACTCCAAATTAAAAATAAATATTCTTGAGATTTTGGCAAAAGAAGGCTGGCTTGAAGCCGTTGAAAAAAATGAAGACCTGGCCGGCAAACCCGTCAGAAAAAACGCCGCGCTCGGCCGCTTTGCCACCATTAAAATAAAATTAAACTACAATAAAAACGACCAGCGCCCTAAAATCAGCAAACTGGAAAGAATCAGCAAGCCCGGTCGGAGAGTGTATGTTGACAAAGATAACATTCCCTATATTTTAAACGGCAATGGCATGGCCGTGATTTCTACTTCCAAAGGGCTACTGACGGACAAGGAAGCGCGTCGCCAAAAAATCGGCGGCGAAGTGCTTTGCGCTATCTATTAATTTCAACACTATGTCAAGAATCGGCAAAAAACCAATCAATATTCCCGCGGGCGTCACCGTTTCCGTCAAAGACAACCTCCTGCAGGTCAAAGGCCCGAAAGGAGAATTATCATATCATCTCCATCCGCTGGTCCACTTAGAACAAAAAGACAACCTGCTCCAGCTGACCATTGACAACAAAAACAATCAGAACGAAAGGGCGCTCTGGGGCACTATGCGACAAATCACCGCTAACCTTGTCAACGGCGTCGTGAATGGTTACCAAGAGCGGCTGGAAATAAAAGGCGTTGGTTATAAAGCGGAAATGAGAGGTGGGGCTCTTATTTTGGCAGTCGGCTTTTCCCATCCGGTAGAGTTTCCCTTGCCCGCCGGTGTTCAAGTCACTGTTGATAAAAATATTATTACCCTGGAATCAACAAATAAAGAGCTGTTGGGGGAAACAGCCGCCAACATCAGAAAAATTAAAAAACCAGAACCATACAAAGGCAAAGGCATCAAATATATTGAAGAAATAATTATCCGGAAAGCCGGCAAACAAGTCAAAACTAGCGCCTAAATATGACTAACATCAAATCATCTTGCTACTGTTGGATCGTGCTCTCGGTTATTATCTTCGGTACCGTCGCCTTTATGTTGAACCTTTATCAAAAGACACTCACGGAAATCTCGGCTAATTCCACTTTCCCCGATAACAATCCCGGGCATCGCCTATTTAAAAACACTTATTATGAGGAATAACAATAAAATTAAAGAAATGGCTTTGGCTCGCCGGCACAAGCGCGTCCGCGCCAAAATTTCTGGCAGCGCGGAAAAACCGAGACTGTGCGTTTCTAAAAGTCTCAAATATGTCTTTCTGCAGCTTATTGACGACAAAAACGGCCACACGCTGGTTAGTCTCCACAGCCAAAATCTGAATAAAAAAGGCGCCAAAACGGAAATCGCATTGGCTGCCGGCTTGACCTTGGCCCAAAAAGCAGCGGCCAAAGGCATTACCAAATGCGTTTTTGACCGCGCCGGCCGCCAATATCACGGCCGCGTCAAAGCCGTGGCCGATGGCGCGCGCCAAGGCGGTCTGAAATTTTAATCATTATTTTATTTTCAAACCATTATGTCTCCAAAACCAGTATCAAAAAACAGCGGCCGATCTAGAAAACAGCGAGGGGAAGATTCCGACCTGGAACAAAAATTAGTTGACCTGGCCAGAGTTACCAGAGTCACCAAAGGCGGTAAAAGAATGAGCTTCCGAGCTTGCGTTGTCGTGGGCGATAAAGCCGGCCAAGTCAGCTTTGGCGTTGCCAAGGGCGCCGATACCACGATCGCTATCAATAAAGCCGTGGCTCAAGCCAGAAAAATAATGCTCAAAGTTGATATTAAAACAGGCACTATCCCCTATGCCCTAAAAGAAAAATTTAAAGCCGCCGAAGTGATGATTCGCCCGGGTAAAAAAGGACGCGGCATTATCGCCGGCGGCGTGATTAGAACCGTTCTGGAATTAGCCGGCTACCGCGATGTCGTGGCTAAAATCATCGGCTCGCAAAATAAAGTCAATAATGTCAAAGCGATCTATAATGCTCTTAAAAGAATGAGTAAGTAATCTTTATTTTATGACGCTCAATCTATCAAATCTAAAACCAGCCAAGGGCTCAAAACACAAGAAGAAAACCATTGGTCGCGGCGGCAAACGCGGCACCTATTCCGGTCGCGGGCTCAAAGGGCAAAAAGCTCGCTCTGGCGGCAAACGCGGTCTGAAAAGATTGGGCATGCGCCAATTGATTGAGCGCACCCATAAACTGCGAGGTTTTCAGTCCATCCATCCAAAACCGGCCATTATCTCGTTGCGACAAATTAACAAAAACTTCCAAGCCGGCGACACGGTCAGTCCGGAGAGTCTGATGGCTAAAAAACTTGTTGCCAACGCCACTCATGGCGTTAAGGTCTTGTCCGACGGCTCCATAAATATTAACATTAAATTAACCGGCTGTGCCTTCAGTAAAAAAGCCGCTGAAAAAATCAAAGCTGCCGGCGGTGAAATAATTCAAACCGTTGCTAACGCCAGTGTCCCTGCGCCAGCCGAGCAAGCGGGGATTTCACAAGCCTGATTTCTGACTACTACTTTCTGATTTCTGTTTTATCCCCTTTATTTTCAGCCTTGGGCTGACCCGCCCTCTCTGTTCCAGAATAATCCAATTTGGAAATCGGCGGGCTTAATTTCTCAATTTCTTTTTTATGAAATTCGCAGAAAAGCTAACTAGAATATTCAAAGACAAAGAATTGCGCAAAAAAATACTTTTTGTCCTTGGTCTTTTAATTGTTTTTAGAATTGCCGCTCACATTCCTATTCCCGGCATTGATTTGGTGGCTCTGAAAAATTTTTTCGCCGACAATGAAATTCTTGGCCTTTTGAATATTTTCTCCGGCGGCGGACTGTCCAATTTCTCCATTGTCGCCTTGGGCATCGGCCCCTACATCACCGCTTCCATTATCTTCCAGCTTTTAGCTATGATTGTCCCGCGCCTGGAAGAAATGATGAAGGAGGGTGAAGCCGGGCAGAAAAGAATCAACCAATATACCCGCCTTGTGACAGTGCCCTTGGCCGCTCTCCAGGGCTACAGCATGATCAAACTCTTGCAGCAATCTTCAAGGAGCATTATTGCTGATTTTACCCCGGCCAACTACATCATTACGCTTATTATTCTGACAGCCGGCACCGTCTTTTTAATGTGGCTTGGCGAATTGATTTCCGAAAAGAAAATCGGCAATGGCATTTCACTAATCATTTTCGCCGGCATTGTCTCTGGCATTCCTACTGCTGTTCAACGCACGGTGGCTACTTTTCAGATGGCGCAAATTCTAAATATCGCGGTATTTTTAGCCATCGCCGTGGCCACCGTGGCTGGCGTGGTTTATATCACTGAAGCGCAAAGAAATATTCCTGTCTCTTATGCCAAACGGGTCCGCGGCACCAGAATGTATGGCGGTTTTGACAGCCACCTGCCTCTGCGCGTCAATCAAGCCGGCATGATTCCCATTATCTTTGCCGTTTCTCTGATTATGTTGCCGACCCTCGTGGCCCAATTGGCCACGCGCGCCGACAGCCATATTATCGTCACTCTGGCTGAATTTATTTTAAATCTTTTCAAAAATCAAGTATTTTACGGCGCTATTTATTTCTTGTTGGTTGTTGGTTTCACTTATTTTTACACGGCTGTTATTTTTCATCCCCAGCAAATTGCCGATAATCTGCAAAAACAAGGCGGTTTTGTGCCGGGTATGCGCCCTGGCCGCCAAACTGCCGAATACTTGGGCGGCGTCAGTAACCATATTATGCTGGCCGGTTCGCTTTCTTTGGGGCTGATCGCTGTTTTGCCGCTTATTATCGGGCCACTGACTGGCGTCAATAGTATGGTTGTTTCCGGCGCTTCGCTTTTAATAGTCGTTTCCGTAGTTATTGAAACAGTCAAACAGATTGAATCCCAGCTGGAAATGCGCAACTATGACGAATTTTAATTGCGTTCTAATGACTGTCCTTAGAATATCAAAAGCCGATCCGACTACGGACCGGCTTTCTTTTTTTTGAAAACTAATAGTGCCGCTTTATAAAAAAAGGGGGGTAAAACTAACTAATCTATCCTGCCCGAGTCAGCGCTGCGAGCATTTGGAGCGAGAAAATGAGAATCTGGACGAATGAGGCGTAGAAAATTGTCAGGGCGATCAGGCGCTTAGCCGATGGGGTTCCCTGACAATTTTCACGCGAGTGAGGCCAAGATTTGCTTTTGAGCTCCAAGCGAGCTAGCTTTCCCTGCCCCGTGCTCATGAGCGGCGGGGTTTTGTTAGCTTTTCTTTTACAAAAGAAAAGCAAAACATCCCACTACACGAATAAAACGGCTGTTGCGTTCCAGAGACCGAACCAATGACCGGCTAAACCGCTTCTACTATTAGCTAAACCCTAGGTTCAATCGAAGCCTGCCTGCCCTGCCTACCCTGCCTCCGGCAGGCGGGCGGCAGGCGGGCGGCGAGGCAGGGACGATTGAACCAACTATGATTTCCCTTAATTTCTTTATTTCTCTATTTCTTTTGCTTCCTGATTACTGATTTCTAATTACTGATTACTGATTACTGATTTCTGAATCGGCAAAGTGAAATAAAAAGTCGTGCCCTCGCCTTCTTTTGACACAAACCAGATATCGCCTTTGTGCGACTCCACGATTGCTTTGGCGATAAAAAGTCCGAGTCCGGTGCCGCCCGTTTGCAGCTTCATCGTGTTGTCCACTCGAAAAAATTTCTTAAAAATTTTCTTTTTATCTTTATCCGGTATGCCCACCCCGTTGTCAGTAATACCAAATAAAACCTTGTTGTTCTGGCGGGAAATCTCTATGGAAATCAAGCCGTTTTTGTCGCTGTTGATGTATTTAACGGCATTGGTGACCAAATTTTCTATTACCACACTTATCCTTTTCGGATCCACAAGAAGCAAGGGCATTTCCGCGTCGGTTTTAAGACTGATCTTGATATTTTTCTTGTCCGCAAACAGTTGATTCTCGCTGATGATATTCCGGCAGATTTCAACTAAATTCGTTTTTTCCGGATGGATCTGTATTTTGCCGCTCTCAAGCCTGGCAATATCTAAAAGGTCATTCACCAGCCTGATCATCCGCTGATTAGAATCGCTGATTATCTTTAAATAATTCAACTGTTCAACCGTCAAATTGGCCTGCTTTCCCTTGGGCAATAAAAATTCCACATACCACTTAATAATTGACAACGGCGTCCGCAGTTGATGCGAGGCGATGGCCACAAACTCGGTTTTAATCCGATTGGCCGCCGACAGCTGCTCGACTGTTTTAATGGCCATGCCGCCGATTAAAATGATAATGCCGGTCACCAAAGACACGCTGCCGATGACGATTGTTGGATCATTATACCCCTGGGCAATAAAATAAGTGCTGGTCATCGCGATCATAGTCAAAAGACCCATGCACACAAACAAAAAAGACGGGTTTTCCCAAAATTTTTCTCTCTCCGCCTCTGACGGCAGCCTCTCTGGAGAAGGCAACTCGCCAGGGCTTGGGGTCGCTTTGTCAAGATTGTCCATAATTATAATCATAATATCACATATTTCATCTTTGGTAAAAAAATGTTATATTAATCATAGCTGAACTTGTTGATCTTGATCGTTAAACCACCAAAAACCGCCAGTCTCCGATGGCTGTCAAAAAAATAAAATCACTTGCCCAGGTATGAAAATCTTAATGCTCTCCAACGACCGGGCGCTTTTGGGCGAAGCCGCGAGCACCGGCGACACTATCGCGAGACACCGCGCTTACGGCCAGTTTGTTGAAAAACTTGCCATTATCGTCCTGACCAAAAAGGGCCGCTTTAAAACAAACCAGCTGTCTGAAACCGTTTACGCCTATCCCACCAATGCTCACGGTGTTTTTTGTTGTTTGAAAAACGGCTTGGCCATAGCTAAAAAATTATTGGCCGCCGAAAATTATGATCTTGTCGTTTGTCAGGACCCGTTCTTGACCGGGCTGGTCGGCTGGCGGCTGAAAAACAAATACGGCCTAAAACTTTTACTTCACTTCCACGGCGATTTCTGGGACAACCCTTATTGGCTCAAGGAAAACATCTTTCACCTGCCAATGTTGTGGTTGAGTAAATGCACGGTCAAACGCGCTGATGCCATCCGCGTGGTTTCCGGGGGCATTAAAACCAAAATTCTTCGCGCCAAAATCACCAAAGCTAAAATTGAAGTCATCCCGACCCCGGTCAACCTGGAACAGTTTAAAACGCCGGACAACCAGACTGTCATCAGCATCAAAAACGAATTTCCCGGCCAGCAAATCATCCTTTTCGTCGGCCGTTTAAGTCCTGAGAAAAACTTGCCGTTTCTTATTCATTGTTTTAAAAAAATAAAATCTGACCACCGCAATGTCGCGTTAATTATCGCGGGCGACGGTCCTGAAGAGCCAAAAATCCGGCGCCTGATTTCGGCCCTGAAGCTGGAACAATCAACCAAATTATTGGGGCGAGTGGCTTATCAAAACCTGCCCAGCTATTTTCATGCGGCTGATATTTTCGTGCTGCCTTCGCGCCATGAAAGTTTTGGCAAAGTAATTCTGGAAGCCGCTGCCGCGGGCAAACCCACCGTCGCTTCGGCCACCACCGGCGCCAAAGAAATTATTATTGACGGCAAAACCGGCTTTTTAACACCAATAAACAATGGCAAAAAATTCGTTGAAAAAACACTGTTGCTGCTTACCGACGATGTCTTGAGAATCCAAGCGGGTGCCAATGCCTATGCCCAAGTCACTCAAAAATACGAGTGGCAAACCAATCTGCTTCAAGTGGTTTCCTTTTGGCAAAAAATCATCAACAATAAAAATTGACAGCGACGGCGGGCGGGTTGCGAAATGCGCCGCGAAGAAAAAATGTTATGTTTGCCCCACCCACCCGCGCGCAGGCGACAGATTTTTTACTCCCTAAAACTTTGACTGAAAAAGTATTTTGTAGTATATTCAAAAAGTGCTAAATCATTTAACATACTTCAATATAAAGGAATTAGAAAATATGATTATAGTTAAAAACGAGGGAATAATTTTAGAGAAAACAAATCTGGAATTTGAAAATAAGGCTGTTTTAAACCCGGCCTGCATCCAGGTAGGTGACATTACTCACATGTTCTACCGGGCAGTTAACCACAATGATATTTCTTCCATAGGCTATTGCCAGCTGAAGGATAATAAAGTTGTCCAAAGACTTAAAGAGCCGGTTCTCTTTCCAGCATATGATTACGAGAAAAAGGGCGTAGAAGATCCCAGGATTACTCTTTTGGATGGAACATACTATCTTTTCTACACTGCCTATAATGGTAAAAACGCTCTCATTGCCTACGCCACAAGCAAGGATCTTGTCCATTTCGCCAAACAGGGACTTATCTCGCCGAAAATCTCCTACGATAAAGCGGAAGACATTTTTCGCGAGTCAAAAGTCAGAGAAAGATATACAATGTTTGAGATGTTTTACAAAGAGAGAGAGGGAAAAGATATCTTGTTATTTGAAAAGGATGCTTCTCTCTTTCCTAAAAAAATCAACCATAAATTTGCTCTTCTCCACCGTATTCTGCCCGGGATCCAAATTATTTATTTTGACAGTTTCTCCGAACTTACCGAAGATCGCTGGCGCGATTATTTCAAGAATTTAGGTGATTTTATTGCGCTTGACCCTCTCTTTTGGTTTGAAAACCGCAACATTGGCGGCGGTTGTCCCCCGATTGAAACAAAAGACGGATGGCTGATTATCTATCATGCGGTGGAGGATACCCCTTTTGGAAAAATCTATCATGCCTCCGCTGCCCTGCTTGATCTCAAAAATCCCCTAAAAGTTTTAGGGCGATTAAAAGAACCCTTGTTTTCCCCAAAGGCTTCCTGGGAAAAAAGCGGGGTTACAAACAATGTTGTCTTTCCCACCGGATCAGTGGTAAGAAATAAAAGACTTTATATTTATTATGGGGCGGCCGACAAGTTAATCGCCGCGAAATCCGTTGACCTCGCAGCGTTGTTGACTGAACTCAAGAAAAGCTCCTTAACACTATGAGCGCTAACCGGCCACCCCGATGGCCATCGGGGAATCCCGCCGTGGCGGGACAAAACAAATCCCTGCCTACCGGACAGACAGGTTGGATCGTCTGTCTGGCCACCTTCCCGCCGCGACAATGCGGTATAGCTACCTTTACCGCTGACCTTACCAATGCCATTGATCAAATGTTTGGACCGTCGGTTAAGTCAAAGATTGTCGCGATGAAACTTACTGAAGTAAGTTATTTCCCCTATCCTGGCAAAGTAATTTGGGAGATAAGCCAGCCCCGTGAAGAAGACTATGTTAAGGTTGCCGACAAACTTAATCAAATTAAAGAAATAAAACTGGTTAATATTCAACATGAATTTGGTGTTTATGGTGGAGAATATGGTTCGCACATTCTTCTTTTTTTAGAAAAAATTCAGAAACCGGTTGTTACCACTCTTCATACCGTTCTGCCAGATCCTGACAAAAAAATGCGCTCGGTTGTTCAAAGTATAATGAAACATTCCCAAGGCATAGTTGTGATGACCAATAACGCCAAGAAAATTCTTGAAAATGACTACGAAGCAAAGCCTGATCAAATTCAAGTTATTCCTCACGGGATACATCAAGCGCCCTATGGAACCAGCGCTCACGCTAAGTCCTTGCTTGGTCTTTCCGGCAAATTGATTCTTTCTACTTTTGGGTTCTTGAGTCCCGGCAAGGGGATTGAATATGTAATTGAGGCCTTGCCGCCGGTAGTGAAAAAATTTCCCAATGTTCACTTTCTAGTTGCCGGCGTCACTCATCCTGCCGTGCTGGAACAAGAGGGTGAAAAATATCGTAATTTTCTTACCAAAAAGGTCTATGAGCTTGGTCTGATTAATCATGTTTTATTTTATAATACCTATTTTGATTTAAATAAATTATTGAGATTACTGGCGGCTACTGATGTCTATCTTTCCACCTCCTTAAATCCAAACCAGGCCGTTTCCGGCACTTTATCTTATGCCCTTGGCAGCGGTCGTCCGGTCATATCTACAGCATTTGCTCAAGCCAAAGAAGACATTACGAGCGAGGTCGGCATATTGATTGACTTCAAAAACCCGCGGGCTTTTACTAAGGCCATCATTAAATTAATAAGTAATAATGAATTATGTTTACAGATGGGCAAAAACGGTTATTTCCGCACCAGGCATATGACCTGGGAAAATATTGCCCATTCCTACATAAAATATTTCTCGCAATTTGCGCCGGAGCTAACCACGGGACAAAGAAAACTTCCACCTATAAAACTTGAACATTTGGCTAAATTGACTGATAATTTTGGCATTATTCAGTTTGCCAAGCTGACCGAACCGGATCTTTCCTTTGGATATACCGTAGACGATAATGCCCGAGCCTTAATCGCGGCCGCTCTTCATTATAAAAAATTTGGGATTCACTCGGCGCTAAAACTTGCCTCCATATACCTTAACTTTCTTTGTCGGGTAGCTAAACCCGATGGTTATTTTGATAATTATGTCAATTCAAACCGCGTTATTGATAAGCAAAGAAATATCCAGGAAAATTCAGAAGACCCCAGCGCCAGGGCCCTCTATGCTCTGGCCTTAGTTTCAACCATCAAACAAATCCCCAAATGTTTTAGAAAACAAGCCCATTCTCTCTTTGATCAAAGTTTCCAGAAAAACATTGCTTTCTCTTCGCCTCGCGCGATCGCTTTTTACATTAAGGCGCTTAATTGTTTGCTTTCTAAATGGCAAGAACCCAAAACCTTGGCGGCCTTAAAGCTCCACTGCGAACAACTCGTGACGCTGTACGAGAAGAGCCACTCGCCGGACTGGGAGTGGTTTGAACATTATTTAACATATTCAAATGCCATCCTGCCAGAAGCGCTCCTCTTCGGATACAAAATAACCGGGGAGAGAAAATATTTTGAAGTGGCTGAAAAAACCCTCAACTTTTTAATTAAAAATACTTTTAAGGACGATATATACATGCCTATCGGCCAAGGCGGCTGGTTTTTCAAGGAAGGGATGAGATCGTATTTTGACCAACAGTCCGAGGACACCGCCGCCACCGTAAAAACTCTTAATACAATGTTTCAGGTAACAAACAGGAGGCGATACGAGGAATTAGCGAGTATCGCATTTAACTGGTTCTTGGGAAATAATGTTCTTGGACAGGTTGTTTATGATCGTACCACTGGAGGGTGTTATGATGGGATTGGGGAAAAATTTATTAACCTCAACCAGGGCGCCGAATCTACAATTTCTTACCTTTTAGCTCGCCTTTCTTTTGAGAACTAGACCCAGCGCTTCCTGTCCCGATTCTGACTTGTCAGAATCGAGGATCCTAGATTTGTTACCCCCAACTTTGTCGGGGACAAATCGGGACTTTTGCGAGGAATAGGCGGCGCGCCAGTAACAGAACAAAGTATTCTGGCAATTGGCTGGCTGTTTTCTTGTTTTTTTGCTTCCCGCGAGACACCACTGTCATCCCTGCCTACCCTGCCTACCGGCAGGCAGGCGGCAGGCAGGCGGCGGGCAGGCTCGGATGATCCCGCCAGCGCGGGAGAGATCCGCCTTCCGCTTACGGGAATAATCTATTGGGGAAATTGGCGGACTGATGCCTTGTTCCTTGCTAACTGCCCCTTGCTTTTTGATTTATTGTTTTCTGTGTTTTCGTGTTTTTGTGTTTTTGTGTTTTTTTGTTCCCATGCTAAAATACGCCCATGTCCATCGCCCTGGTTCACGATTATCTCACCCAGCTTGGCGGAGCTGAAAGAGTCCTGGCCAGCCTGCGGAAAATTTTTTCCGACAGCCCTGTTTTTGTTCTGCTTTTTGACGAAACCAAAGCCGGCGATCTGTTTGCCAGAGAAAAAATCCACTCCACTTGGCTGGAGCGCCTGCCCCTTGCCCATCGCCGCTATCAATGGTATCTTACCCTGATGCCTCTGGCCGCCGCTGCTCACAAACTGGACGGTTATGATTTAATCATCAGTTCCGCTTCTTCCTTTGCCAAAAATGTCTCTATCCCAAAGCGCGCCAGCCATGTCTGTTATTGTCATACGCCCACCCGTTATCTCTGGCACGACAGCTGTTCCTATATTGAAGATCTAGGCTGTAATAAAATCATCAAAAAAATCATTCCCCTTTTTCTGCCGCGGCTCCGCCATCTGGATTTTTTAGCCGCTCAAAAAGTGGATTATTTTATCGCCAATTCCAAAGTCGTCCAGGCGCGGATAAAAAAATATTACCAGCGAGACAGCACGGTCATTTATCCGCCGGTCGCCACCGAAGAGTTCACGATTGCCGAAAACATCGGCGACTATTTTTTGGCCGGCGGCCGCCTGGTCGCCTATAAAAAATACGACCTGGCCGTCAAAACCTTTAATAAACTTGGCCTAAAACTGAAAATTTTCGGCGACGGGCCGGAATTCGGCCGACTCCAAAAAAAAGCTTACAAAAATATTGAATTTCTCGGCCCGGTTGATGAAAAAACCAAACAAGAACTCTACGGCCGTTGCCTGGCATATATCAATCCCCAAGTGGAAGATTTCGGCATCACGGCCGTAGAAGCCATGGCTGCCGGCCGGCCAGTAATCGCTTTTGCCGGCGGCGGCACCATGGAAACCGTTATCCACGGCCAAACCGGCGAATTTTTTGAAGAACAAACTTGGGAATCGCTTGCCTATCGCCTCATCCGCTTTAGACCGGAGAGATACAAGCCAGCCCTGATCAAAAATCACGCCAGCCAATTTTCCACCGAACGGTTTGAGCAAAAAATTAAAGACTACATTGAGCATATCACCCGCGACCTGGCAAACCAAAAAATATTTTCCATGAAAATAACGCAAAGTTAAACCAACCAATCTAAATTATTCTCCATTTAAATTCTTTTCTTTTTATTTTTTGTCTGGATTGTCCCGCCAGGCGGGACAATGACCGGAAAGAAAGGGCGTCTAGATTGCCGCTGGAGTTTACCCCGCGCCACGATGCAGGACGGGAACGACAGTCGCGCCGCGCATTCCATTCTATCCTTCCCTTGATTTCTAATTTCTAATTTCTTGCCTTCTTGATTTCTTGTTTAGGCCGCGAGGCCGTATGATTTCTTGATTTCTTGCCTATAGTGTTATAATAAAATCAACATAATAAAGCTACCCCCCATGTCAGTTAATTTTATTAAAAAACAAAAAAAACGGCTGCACCATTATTTCATCCCCTGCGAAGCCAATGGCCATAAACCGCACTTTATCCGCCACCAGGCCCTGCATTTTTACAGCGCTTTTATTTTAGCCGGCAAGATTTTCGTTTTAGCCCTGCTTTTTGCCACCTTTCCAAGCCAAGCCGAATTTTCCACGGTCACCGCCAACCGCATTATTGAACTGACCAACCGCGCAAGACAGCAGGCCGACCTATCTCTTTTAATGCACAGTCCGATTTTGGACAGTGCCGCTCTGCTCAAAGCCAATGATATGCTGGCAAACGATTATTTCGCCCACAACAGCCCGGACGGTACCACCCCTTGGGAATGGTTCAGACAAGCTGGCTATAATTACACCTACGCCGGAGAAAATCTGGCGATGAATTTTTCCGAAGCCGAGGAAGCCATGTCCGCTTGGCTGCAAAGCCCGACGCATAAAGCCAATATTCTAAACAGCAACTATGATGAAATCGGCATCGCGGTGGCGGTTGGCAAAATCAACGGCAAAGAAACTACTCTGGTTGTCCAGCACTTTGGCAAAAGTTTTGTTACGCCCGGCGGCGAGTCTGGGTTCGCGAGATCGCCAAGTCAGACCGCGCCTCAAATATCCGGCGTCACTTCGGTTAGCGGCGGCGGCCAAGTAGAAGTCGCCTATGGCGAAACTCCGCATAACCTGACCACCCAGATCGTCTATTACGCGGAAAAAATCTTTCTGGTTCTTTTAATTTTTATTTTTGTCAATCTGCTGCTGACTATCTTCATCCGCATCCGGGTTCAGCACAAGCCCATTATCGCCCATTGCCTGCTGGTCATCTCGCTCAGCTTGCTCGCCCTTTCCTATCACTTTCATTTCATGGAATCCCTGGCCGGCGAGGTGATAAAAATAATATAAATAATATCACCAATCTTTCACTGGCTCCAGACTCCCTCGCTCCGATAGCGCTTGCGCTCATCGGGACGAGATCCGGGGACCCAGTTTTTCCACCAGCTGGCGGATTCTTTTCTTTTTGTTTTCTATTTTTCCGCTTGCCGCTCTCCCACCACCCCGGCCTCGCCCTCACGGGACTCGGCCACCCCTCATCAAAGAGGAGGGGAAAATACAACTTTTCCCGTCATGATTATAATCATGACAATTTTTTTATTTTTGACTTTTTAAGGTAAAAAGAGGATAATTAAAATAGATATAAAATAGGGATTAAATAATAGGTATGCTTTCAATTTTAGATCTCAAACACAAATGGGAAAAAGAAAAAACCGCTTATACTAAAAAAGAGGTTGGCGATGGCGTGCAAAAATTTGTCAAAGATGTTTTAAAATGCGCGGAAGTTTTTAATTTGAAAGAAGGTCTTAATTCCACCAAGTTAGAAAACCGCAAAAATGAGTTTAAAGAAGAGGAAAAGAAAAAATCAGCCACCCACGCCGATGTGGTAATTTATATCAACCCGGAAATTATTATTCCAATGGAAATAGAAAGATTCCAAAATATTTCCGCGGGCGAAAAGCAAATAATTCAGTATCAATTGGAATGGAATGAACACAGCAATCGCCGTTATGGAATTTTAACCGATGGCTGGACTTGGCGTTTTTACAACAACAATGAATACCGCGAATTTATTTTGGACGATATTTTTAAGAAGACAGAAATTTTTTTGGAATTTTGGCAAGAATACATCAAGCCCGAATTTTATTATCTCGCGTTTTTTGAAAAGAAAGGTCAGCAGTCATTGCTTAAAGAAGCGGAAACATTGCGCGTGGAAGAATATCGTCAATTATTTTTTGAAGATATCACTAAATTGATAAAAAGTTTTAATAATAAATTAAATATAGAGGGTTACTTAAAAAGTTTTGATAAAAAAGAAAGAGGGAAAAAGTCAATTGAATTGACTTACGCTTATATTATTCAATTCGTTCTTTATAAAACCTTAGTTGATAATGAATTTAGCAAATTCAAAAAAGAATTTGGCGAGAGACAACAGACAATTTTTGAATGCTTGAAATCAAAACAATATGGCAAAATTTTGGGTGTGATTGACGGCGTGTCGCAGATGATTTCTAAAAACATCTATCACCCGTTTGCTAAAGAGCAAGAATTCATCACCCAGAAACTTTTGGATTTAATCCATCAGCCCAAAAACGAATTGCATGATGTTTCGCCATGGCTTGATATTTTTGTTTTTATTAAAAAATATAATTTTGCCAATGTTAGGAATGAAATTTTTGGCTACATTTATGAAAACTATTTGAAAGCGTTGTATGAGGATGAGAAAAAAGGTCAGTATTTTACCGATCCGGTCGTGGTTAATTTTATGTTGGAGCAAGTTGGCTATACTTCAGCAGAAATTACTAAAAGATTAAAAAACGAACCGGAGGAAAATTATATTTCCTTGACCGACCCATCTTGCGGTAGCGGCACATTTTTATACAGCGCGGTTGATCAAATTATTAAAGCGGTGCCCAATGGCTCGGAAAAATCCTCCGAGAAAATTGAGGAATTGATAAATAACAATGTCTATGGTTTGGATATTGAGGAATTTCCTTTGTATTTGGCCGAAATGAATATCTTAATGAGAATGTTGCCATTGATTATTAATGAAAAATATAACAATCCGATTGATAAAAAACTAAAAATATTTTGGACGAAAGATTCTATCGCCGAATTTATTAATGATAAATTAAATAACACTATTAATGATATTATGGTTGCTGGTGGTCAACAGAAATTATTTGATTCCAGAGCACTTGAATTTGAACATAATAGTTTTATGCGAGAAAAAGATGATTTAACAGAGATGAAAACGAGCATGCGTCCACCAAGAAAAAGATTTGATTTTGTAATTGGTAATCCGCCGTATATTTCTTATAACGAATGTTCTAAACAGGAAGTGTTGGTTGTAAAGTCAATACAAGAAAAAAGAGTTCAAATGAGTAATATTTATGGGATGAATTTGAATACTGTTCCTGGAAGAATAAAAGCTTATGCGCCTAAGCCAAATTTATATGCTTTTTTTATTGCTTTGGGTTTAGCATTGTTAAAAGATGGTGGCCGATTATGTTATATTATTCCGCAAACAATTTTAACTGCTGGTGACTTGGATGTTTTGCGTTATCATTTAGCAAAATTTACTACCATTGAAAAAATTATAATTTTTAGTGGGAAAATGTTTATCGGCCGTGGAATTAAAAGAGATAAACCAGTGGCAACATCAAGCTTAATTTTTGTAATTAAAAGACAAATGCCTTCATTAGCGCACCAAGTTGAAACGGTCTACTATAAAGATGCTGACGATGATATTGAAATTTGTCTAAAAAATATTTTAGAAGATAAAAAAATAAGTAAGAAGAAAATTTTGCAGAGTAGTTTATTACAAAATTTGGCTAACTGGAATTTTATTAAACACAATAAAAAAACTTCGGAGTTGTTAGAGGTTTATAAAAAATGCGAAAGTTTTGATATTTATAGGATGCCTTATTATTCGGAAAAATTATTTAATTCCATTTTCTATTTTGATAAGGGGCTTGTCTTCCCAAAAAACAAAATAAAAGACGAGCCAGACTCGAGCAAAGAATCATTTAATTTAATAAAAGCTGAAAAAGATAAATATAAACTGTTGTTAGATAATAGAATTATAGAAGAATCAAATATCCGTCTTCCAAAGGGGAGCCAAGGATTAGATGTATACAAGAAAATACATAAAATTATTTGGAGTTATGCCAATAGTGATAAATTTTATTATTCAGACAAGAAAATAATGATAAATTTTAATTGGGTGCTGATATCGTCCGACAATAAACAAGAAATCATTTACATACTGTCGTTATTAAATTCAAAAATTAGTAGGTCTGTGTTTAATGCTTTATTAAAATCAGAAAACGAAAAAGATGTTTTAATAGGAATTAAGACGATTAAAGAATTTGTCCGTGTGCCAAAAATCACCGAAGACAATCAATTTATTAAAGATGAAATTATAAAAAGAACGGAAGAAATGCTGGCGTTAGAAGAGGTAA
>Ga0156304_148_pt1 | contig 24250 bp, 17 predicted proteins | sample RifCSPlowO2_12_FD_107952 | JGI IMG/M metagenome (GOLD analysis project Ga0156304, IMG submission 107952) | Candidatus Kuenenbacteria bacterium RIFCSPLOWO2_12_FULL_42_13 | reverse complement strand
TGTGTTGGACTAATACATTTTCTTGTTTCTTTTGAATTTTTGTGCTATACTAACTGTGTAGCTAATTTTCTAGCTAACAAAAAACAACCCCATTGCATTAAACGATTCCCCAATCGCTTACAAAATATAAAATCCATAGCCAATAGATTTATATTAATAACCCTTACCACGGGGTTGTTTTTTAATTTGCCTAAATTCCGAGGATAAAAATCTTTTTCACTGCTAGAACTAAAACCCTTATTCGGTTCGTTCCTCATCTTAATCCCCGCCCTCCCTGCCAGTCAAGCTTTCTAATCATTTGCCAAACTCATTGTTTCTTGCCAGTCTACCTTCCTAATTCTCCCTATTCTCTTTAGCTTTTGTGCCTATCCGATATATCTTTTACCTTATCTTAAGTAATTTTTAATTTTTTTTGCCACTATTTTGTATCCGATAGTATCATTATAGCGCATTTTTCGCCTTTTGTCAAAAGTATCGGATAGACATTTTAACCTGATTTTAGACTGTTTGCCAACTAATAATGCGATTTTCGGCCGATTCCTGTTCCTGCGCCTGCGAAATTGCCAAAAATTAGAATTTTGCGTTTGTCCCTCCTGTCGCTCGTGAGCGACGAAATAAAGGGATACCGCCAAGCCAGCCATTAGTTTTTTGATTAACCCGCTGATTCGGATTTGCCCGCCCTTGCCAGCGAGACAGGGAAGCCGAATTGCAAAGATTTCTCCAGGGCCTCTCTGAAATCAAACCGTGTTCCACGGCGGTCGTGGTATAGGAGTCACAAAAATATTCTTTTATTTATTTTTATTCCCCCAGCCATCTGTGATGGCGTCTATAATTAAAAAGAACGGACTAACACCGCTCTTTTTGGTCTGATTGTTTTTCCCTCTATAAGACACGAGCCCAGGAAAAAGTCTCCTGTTGCCTATGATATTCAACCTCCTAATGATTCATGCCAGCCCGTCTTGCCAATCTTCTTTCTATCCGATACGCTTTTTGCCTTATTTTAGAAAATTTTAATACCTTCTGCTATCCGATATTATCATCCTAGCACATCTTTCACTCTCATTAGAATATCGGATAAGCATTTTCGTCTCTTTTTCCACCCACTGGAAGCTCGCGCCGTAAGCTTCCAATCCAGATGGGTTTAAAGATTGATTATCTTTAAACGGGTATGGGGTGGCACTGAACTGATGGACTGATAGATTGAGCCAATATTGATACCCATCCATCCCACACCTTGCGAACGACGGGACGCCTAAACTATAATAAATATAATAACAGGGCCGCGCATTATCTATCTAGCCAGCTTCCCAATTGTTAATACACATTACTCATTATACATTACTAGTTACTAATTATTTCCTCATTCTCTTCTCTAGTTTGCCAATCGCTATTGTCGTTTTTATGACCGTGTCTGAATTAAGAGAAATTGAATCAACCCCCTCCCTGACCAAAAACTCCGCGAAGTCCGGGAGATCGCTTGGTCCTTGTCCGCAAATTCCAATCTTTCTTTTATTCTTCTTCGCGCCGGTAATCGCCGCGGCAATCAACCTTTTCACCGCCTCATTTTTTTCATTGCCAATGAACGATAATGTCCCCGCGTCTCTGTCCAAGCCCAAAGTTAATTGCGTCAAATCATTTGAGCCGATGGAAAATCCATCAAAATATTTTGCAAACTCGTCAATCAAAATCACATTGGCTGGAATCTCCGTCATCACATAAACCTGAAGCGCCTTTAATTTGTACTCTTTTGTTTTGCCAACGCCTTTTTTTATTTTCACTCTCACCCTCTCCCCTCTTTGGAGCTTGTTATCGGCCATTGTCTGAAGCACCAATTTCGCTTCTTCCACTGTTCTGCAAAACGGCACCATCACAATCACATTGTCCAGCCCCATTTTTTCTCTTGCTTTTTTTATCGCCTCGCATTCCAGCCCAAATGCGTCTTTAAATCCTGATGAATAATATCTTGACGCGCCGCGCCAGCCAATCATCGGGTTTGCTTCCGTTGGTTCAAATTGTCTGCCGCCAATCAACTCCGCATATTCATTGGTTTTAAAATCAGACAATCTGACGATCACATCTTTGGGATAAAACGCCGCCGCGATCTGCCCTATCCCCTCGGCCAGCTTGTCCACAAAAAACTGCCTCTTATTTTTATACCCGGTTGTCATTTTCAAAATCATTCTCTTTGCTTTTTCATCTTTTAGTTGATTAAATTTCAATATGGCGTTCGGGTGTATCTTGATGTAAGAATTAATAATAAACTCTTCTCTGGCCAAACCCACGCCGTCATTAGGTATGAAACTCTGCGCGAAAGCGTTTTCCGGTATGCCCACATTCATCATTATTTTGGTTTTCGGCCTCGGAATATTTTGTAAATTTATTTTTTTAACGGCAAAAGGCAATACGCCCTCATATACATAGCCGTCCTGACCTTCAGCGCAAGAAACCGTCACCGCTGCACCGGTTTCTATTTTTTGAGTTGCCGTCCCGGTGCCCACTACACAAGGAATACCCAACTCTCTTGACACTATGGCCGCGTGGCAAGTGCGCCCTCCCTGGTTGGTTATGATCGCTCCGGCTATTTTCATAATCGGCTCCCAGTCAGGATCGGTTACATCAGTCACCAAAACCTCGCCCGTTTGAAATTCTTTCATATTTTTGGCGGCCAAGATCACTCGCGCCCGGCCAGCGCCGATTTTGTTGCCCACGCTAATCCCTTTAATCAATAATTTCTTCTCACTTTCTTTTACCTTCAAATAATACTCCTCTAAAATATTTTGTTTGGCTGTAAAATGCACCGTCTCCGGTCTTGCCTGCACGATATAAAGCTCGCCAGTCAATCCGTCCTTGACCCATTCCACATCCATGCTCTTTTTGTAATGCTCCTCAATCGTAACGCCCCACTTCGCCAACTGTAATATGTCCCCATCACTCAAACATAATTTATTTCTGTCACTTTCGGAAACTTTCTCTTGCTTGGTTGGTTTAGCCGCTGAACCGCTGTAAACCAATTTTATTTCTTTCGTTCCCAATTTCTTGGAAATAATCGCTGGGAAGCCCATCTTCAGGGTAGTTTGGAAAACCCTGAATTCATCCGGCGTTACTGCTCCCTTAACCACATACTCGCCCAAACCGTAACTGCCGTTGATGACCAATGTTTCTTTAAAACCGGACTCAGTGTCGGCCGTAAACATCACGCCGGAAACCCCCTTGTCCGATCTGACCATTTTTTGCACGCCCACTGATAAAGCAAGCTTAAAATGATCAAAATTTTTGTCAACGCGATAAGAAATGGCCCGGTCAGTAAATAAAGAAGAGATACACCTTTTAACCGCCGCTAATACCGCCTGCCCGCCCGTAATGTGCAAGTATGTTTCCTGCTGCCCGGCAAACGAAGCGTCCGGCAAATCTTCCGCCGTTGCCGAACTCCTGACCGCCACGCTAATATCTTTTTTGCCGGATAATTGTCTATAGGCTCCAATTATTTCCTTTTCCAAATCAACCGGCAACTGGGCGGACAAAATCAAATTCCTGACAGCCTGGCCATGAACCTTTAAATTGACAATATTACTGGTATCCAAATCCTTTAATATTCTTTCAATTTCTTTTTTGATGCCGGCCGCTTTCAAAAAATATCGGTAAGCGCTGGCCGTGACCGCAAATCCGTCAGGCACCATGATGCCTTTCTTGCTTAAACCGGAAAACATTTCTCCAAGTGAAGCGTTTTTGCCGCCAACTAATGGCACGTCCTTAATCCCAAGCTCGTTAAAACGCAAAACAAACTTTCTGTTTCTTGGCGTAGACATAATATTCATTTTTAGTTGCTAATCTGCCTTCATTATATCATAAAAACACGATTTTTAAAAACCGTGTTTTTATCTGTCCTTTGACTTTTCCCTATAAATTTATCTTTTTGGCGTATTTCCCGATAAAAGGCATCGCCCACTTCTTGCCTTGCCAACCGTTCAAAATTCCAAGCAGAGACAAAACCACAATTAAAAACCAACCAATTGGCAAAACTATAAACCAACCCAAAATCGGAATCATGCCCAAAAACATTATTGCGAAAGAGCCGATAAATAAAACCAAGCCCTGTTTGGCGTGAAACTGGCAGAACTCACTGTCTTTTCTTGATAAAAGCGGCAATAAGCACAAAACCCACAAGTAAGCCAAAACGCCCATTACCCGCTCGTCCCGGCTGACTGCTTGTTTCTTTTCTTCAGACATATATTTTTGATAATTTATATTTATTATAATGATAACATTATAACAGATTAGACGACAAACAGCAAACTTCATAAAGGCGGCACATCAATGAAATAAGGACAGTCCTTTGAATAAAGAACTGTCCTTATTTCTTCCTTGTTCCTTGTTAGCTGTTAACTGTTCCTTGTGCTTTAGTGCTTTTGCGCTTTTCGCCCTTAGGGCGATCCCTGCCTGCCGGCAGGCAGGCGCCTTGCGCTTATGCGAATAATCTATTTGGGAAATTGGCGGACTGTGTCTCTACATCATCCCCTCGCCCAGGCCATTATTATGGGCTAGCTCTTTTCTCTCTGGCAACTCAACCACTACCACTTCAGTGGTCAAAAGCAAAGAAGCGATGGATGCCGCGTTCTGCAGAGCTGATCTTGTCACCTTGGTCGGATCAATAATGCCGGACTCAACCAAATCCTCATATTTATTCGTCTTGGCGTTATAACCAAAATTCCCTTCGTGTTTTTTAATTTCCTCCACTACCACCGCGCCGTCTTTGCCGGCATTAAAGGCAATCTGCCTAGCCGGTTCTTCCAACGCTCTTTTTAAAATATTCAAGCCGATCTGTTCTTCTCCTTCAAACTGCAAACCCTCAATCGCCTGCAGCGCTCTAATCAAAGCCACGCCACCGCCAACAATCACGCCTTCATCTACTGCCGCTTTGGTGGCTGAAAGAGCGTCTTCAATCCTGTGTTTTTTCTCTTTCATCTCCGTTTCCGTGGCCGCGCCGACTTTCAATACCGCCACACCGCCGGACAACTTGGCCAACCTTTCTTGCAATTTCTCTTTATCAAATGAGGAATCGGCCAATTCCGTCTCTTTTTTAATTGTCATAATTCTCTCTTCAATCGCCTTTTTGTCGCCCTTGCCCTCAACAATCATAGTGTTATCTTTGGTAGACACGACTTTTCTCGCCTCGCCCAAATCAGACAAATCTACGCTATCTAATTTTAAGCCGACCTCTTCGGAAATTACCCTGGCGCCTGTCAAAACAGCGATATCTTCCAACATTTCTTTCTTTCTGTCGCCATAACCCGGCGCCTTAACCGCCAAGACATTCAAAATACCGCGCAACTTATTGACCACAAAAGTCGCCAAAGCCTCGCCTTCAACCTCATCAGCCACAATCACCAAATCCTTGCGACCGGTCCCGGCCACTTTTTCCAAAAGCGGCAAAACATCATTAATGGCGGTTATTTTTTTGTCGGTCACTAAGACATAAGGTTCCTGCCAGACTGCTTCCATCCTGTTTGGATCAGTCACCATATAAGCCGAAACATAACCCTTATCAAACTGCATGCCCTCCACTATTTCTTTCCTAATGCCAAGCTCCTGCGATTCTTCTACCGTAATCACCCCGTCCTTGCCCACTTCTTTCATTACTTCGGCAATTATCTTGCCAATCTCCGGATCATTGGCCGAGATGGCAGCCACATGGGCGATATCTTCATTGGACTTAACCGGCTTGGAAACTTTTTCTTGCAAAACCTTGACGATTTCTTCCACGCCTTTCTCAATACCACGCTTGATGTCTGGCGCGCTGCCGCCGGCCGCCACATTTTTAACGCCCTCGGCAATGATGCTTTGCGCCAAAAGGGTGGCCGTTGTCGTGCCGTCTCCGGCCACCTCATTTGTTTTAGTGGCGACTTCTTTCAAAAGTTCCGCGCCGATATTTTCAAACTTATCTTCCAGCTCAATCTCCTTGGCCACGGTTACTCCATCTTTGGTAATGGTCGGGGAACCAAAACTTTCTCCCAAAACCACATTGCGGCCTTTGGGCCCGAGCGTCACTTTAACGGCATTTGCCAATTTATCTACGCCAGCCTTCAGTCCCTGACGTGCCTTTTCCTCAAAAAAAATTTGTTTTGCCATATTGTCTGTAAGTTAATTTATAAATTTTCGAAATATTCACGCGAATATTCGCAAACTACTCTTTGGCTACTCTATAATGGCGATTACCTCGGACTCTGACAGCACTAAAAATTCTTCGCCATTCATCTTTATCTCGTCCGGCGAATATTTCTTAAATAATATTTTTTGACCCGGCTTAACTGACATGTCCAGCCGCTGGCCATTGTCCGAAACCCTGCCTGGCCCGACTGCCACGACTTCACCGGTTTCCGGCTTTTCTTTATCCACAGTTTCAGGCAAAACTATACCTGATTTAGTGGTTTTATCCTCTAATATTGGCTTGACGATTAAATGATCGCCCAATGGTTTTAGCTTCATATTTCTCCTTTTTTTATTGAGTCTTTTACTCAATAAAGTTAGTTGATTAATATTTAGCACTCTCAACGGTAAAGTGCCAATTCAATATCTTCTATTATCTTAAACCAACGAAAAAACCTTGTCAAGGGCATGTACAAGATGACCATATCGGTAACATCTTTGTTGATTTAGGTCTCCCCGCCTGAACCTAAATATTTGGTCAGCAATAGAAAGCCTGCTATTGCAATTTCGTTGCCAGCAAATTAAAACCTATCTACAATTTCCCAAACCTCTAGTTTAATCTACAAGATTGAAGCAATGCCAACATCTTGTCAATTATTAAAATTTCCTTCTTGATAAGCCAACCCTGCCGTAAGCCATAAAATATACATCCCACTCCCAGTCGTCCACCAAAAATGGTCAAAAAGCAATAAACAATAAACAATAATCAGCACACCAAAATAACCCTGAGCTCTTTTTTTAAATAATAATTTAACAATATAATAGTTTAACAATATCACTGTCAAAAAACCTATAATGCCCAGTTCTCCAAAAATAATTAGTGGAATATTATGCACTGGCTGAATATACCAGACTGGTTCATCGGGGTATCTCTCTTTTAATTCATCGGCATAATTGCCAACCCCGACTCCCAGCAAAAAATTATCTTTTATTATTTCTTTTGCCGCACGATAACCGGCTGCTCTTTCCATAGTTGATATGGTTTCTAGTCTGGTGATCTCCCCAAGATGCAACCTTGTCTTAATAATCGGCCAAGTGGCCCAAGTGAATAAAGCTAATAATAAAAATAAATAAAGCCACAGCCGTTGAGCAAACTTCTTAAGCCATTCATCCTTAACTGTTTTATACAGCCAGATTATTCCGGCGATAAACACCAAGCCAAATCCAAGCCAAGCGGCGCGAGAATAAGAAAACAAAATTCCCAGTGAAATAAAACTGCTTGAAAATATTAAAAATAATTGATGATATTTACTCTGAATTTTGGTGATTAAATAAATCACTGCCGCAAATGCCAAGACTAACAGCGCTCCGTAAATATTGGGATGCGGCCAACTGCCATAAGCGCGCAGCCATCTTTCAAGCCCGAATTCAACTACGGACGCGCCTAGCTCCCGCGCGTTTTGTCCGGCCATGCCCAGCCATTTTGACTGCCAGACGCTTTGATCTAAAAACTGCCAGATGCCAAGCAGACCCTGCATTGCCCCGGCTATAACCACCACTATAGCCAGTCTCAAGCGCGAAAAATCAATTTTCTGAATCAAGCAAAATAATCCCCAGCCGAGTAACATCCTTATCCCCCAATACAAGGCAATCAATTTCTCGTCAGCCCAGATGACTGACAATAAAACAATAAGGCAGTAAAGCGCTAAAGCAATATTAAATATTCTTAATTTCTTAACTGTTAAATTTTTTAATTCAACAATGAAACAATATAACAATGAAACAATGAGAATAATATCAAAAGAATACAAACTGATTCTCCCATACTCAAAAACCTCTCCTTGATAAAACGAGTCGTGAAAAATCCACCTTGTTTGCCAGGGCAACAAAAACACGAATAAATAAAATAAATATTCTGGTATACTTGTGTATTTTTTTGAAATTGAAAATTTGATCATTGAATCATTGTTTGCCACCCTTCGGGTGATCCGCCTTCCACGAATGTGAATTATTCGCAAGGAAACTTGGCGGAGAAATTGAAAATTGTCCGCCAGAGGCGGATCAGCCTTGGGCTGAAAAATTGGAAATTATTGAGTTTATCTCTTCTCTTTTATCATTCAAATGCAGTTTAAGCATCTGATCATTAACTATTACTTTTTTATCCCCCTGATGCATCGCTTGCTTTAATTCTGCTGGCATTTTTCTCATCTGAATTTCCTTGTAAAATCTCTGCTCAAAACCCAATTCTGTTTTAGCGATCAAATTTTTCAACCAAACCAATTTTGGTTTTATGATAAATCTCCTGTCAGACTCTCCGTATTTAAAATTGGGCAAATATTCATTAAGCCATTTATTGGCCTCAACAAATCTCGGCCACATATCATCCTCGCTGTAGATTGGCAAATATTGCGCCACCAAATAACAAAGATGCGCGTCTGGCTCGCCTACTTTGGTCTTTTCTAAATTCAAATTATCTGCACTGACATAATATGAAAGGCAAATTTTATCTTTCATTCCTTTTTTACTTGGCCTTTGTCCCAAAATTTTCATCAACATCACTGACCAAAATCTGACTGCCCAAATCTTTCCTTTTTCCGCCACAATAAATAAATCAATATCCGCCTCCTTATCTGCATTTAAATATCCTAAATTGCTGACAATGGCGATCATCTTAATAAAAGGGATAAAGCCGAGCAGCCTCGCCATTCTCCGCGCCTTCCTGATTTTTTGATAACTTACCTGCTCTCTTTTTTCCCTTAAATTAATTATATCCTCCCTGCCCGGCAAAAAATAAAAATCGTCAATCAAGACGATTTTGCTTCTGCCAACCAAAACATCAATAGCCGCTCTTGCGTCCTTGCCGCCTAATGTTTCCTTTTTATTCCAAAAAAGCCATTTAAAAATTTCCCCGGCCCCCAGTGGATAATCAAAAAAATCAAAATAACTTATCGTTAAAAAAATGGCCTTTCCCAAATCTGCATTCATAGCTTAATTTTAGATAAAAAGGGCCAAAAAAGCAAACCACGCCCCTGCTTTCTGATTACTGCCTGCCCGCAACGCTCTCGCTTGCGAGGCGGGCGGGTGCTTTCTGTGTCTTAGCATTCTGCAATACCCCTTTCAAAAACTGCCCCGTGTAACTCCTTTTCACTTTTGCCACTTCCTCCGGCGTGCCCACGGCCACAATCTCTCCCCCCTTGTCTCCCCCTGCCGGTCCCAAATCAATCACATAATCAGCGCACTTAATCATTTCCATATTGTGTTCAACCACAATAACCGTATTCCCTTTGTCCACCAGTTTATTTAAAATATTCAGCAACTTTCTAACATCTTCAAAATGCAAACCGATTGTCGGTTCGTCCAAAATGTAAACAGTCTTGCCAGTGTCGCGCCTGGATAATTCGGTTGCCAATTTCACCCTTTGCGCTTCTCCACCGGACAAAGTCGGCGCTGGCTGGCCCAAACGGAGATAACCCAGTCCAACCTCATTTAAAACTTTTAGTTTCGCCTTTATCAAGGGCAGTTCATTAAAAAATTCCAGGGCGTCCTCCGCTGTCATCTCTAAAACATCGGCGATATTTTTGCCGCGCCAATAAACCTCCAAGGCTTCACTGTTATATCTTCTGCCATGACATTCCTCACACTCCAGATATAAATCGGGCCAAAAATTCATTTCCACTCTCGTCGTGCCGTCGCCTTGGCAAGCTTCACACCGGCCGCCTCTCACATTAAAAGAAAAATATCCTTGGTCCAAACCTTTAATGCGCGCCTCCGGCTGTTCGGCAAATAATTCCCGAATATTAGTGAACACCCCAGTGTAAGTTGCCGCGTTTGACCTTGGCGTTCTGCCAATCGGTAATTGGTTGATAGTCACCGCCTTGTTTATAAATTCCAACCCTTTAATCTCTTGGTGTTTGCCAATTGCGTCTTTAGTCTGGTAAAAATGCTTGGCCAGACCTCTGGACAAGATATCCTCCACTAAAGTTGACTTGCCCGAACCAGACACTCCGGTCACGCAGATCATCTTACCCAAAGGCATTGCCACATCAATATTTTTCAAATTAAATTCTTGCGCTCCTTTTATCTCCAGCCGCTTGCCGTTGCCGCTCCTTCTTTGGTTTGGCATTGGTATCGTTTTTCTCCCAGCCAAATAATCACCGGTTAATGATTTTTTTTGTCTGCTAATGTCCGCCGCTCTGCCAGCCGCCACTACTTCCCCGCCGTGCTTGCCAGCGCCAGGCCCCATGTCCACCACCCAATCAGCCGCCTTAATGATCGTGGCGTCATGCTCCACCACCACCACGGTGTTGCCCAAGTCGCGCAAATCCCTGAGAATCTTGATCAGTTTATTATTGTCACGCTCATGCAAGCCGATTGACGGTTCATCTAAAACATAAAGAACACCCGTCAACTTTGAAGTAATCTGGGTGGCCAGTCTAATTTTGGCCGCCTCGCCACCTGATAGGGTCGCGGCTGAACGATCTAAAGTCAGATAATCCAAACCAATATCTAGCAACACTTGCAATTGGCGGCTAATTTCTTTAATCAATGGTAAGGCGATTTTTTCTTCCCGTTTTGTAAATTTTGCTCTCTTAAAAAAATCCACTATCCCTTTTAAGTTTATCTGGGCCAAATCGCTGATACTTTTATCGCCAATCAAAACATTAAGCACATCCGATTTCAATCTCTTGCCATGACACTCGCCGCATTTTTTCACGCTCATATACTTTTCAATCTCACCCCTGACATACTCCGATTCTGTTTCTTTGTATTTTCTAAGTAAAACATTAGCTATGCCCTCGTAGCCGCCCCGTCCCTCACTTTTATCTCCGTAAAAAACAGCCTTAAGATGATTCTCTTCAAAACTTTTAACCGGCGTCTCAATGGAAAAGCCATGACGCCTTGCCAGATCAACGATATTAGACATCTGATTTTCATAAATATTGCCGCTCATTCTGCTCCACGCTCTGACCGCGCCTTCGACTAGAGATAAATTTTTATTGGGAATTACCAAATCCAAATCCACCTCCAGTTTCACGCCCAGTCCGCCGCACTCAATGCAGGCGCCCAAAGGAGAATTGAAAGAAAAAATATTCGGCTCAAGCGATGCCAGGCCGACATTGCACTTCGGGCAAGTTAGGCTGTTGGAATAAACATAAGTTTGTTCTTTTTCCGTGGCGTAAACCGCAATCGTGCCATTGCCCAAATCAAATGCCCTGTCTAGAGATTTGTAAAACAAATTTCCGTCTCGTTCTTTTTTTTCTTCACTCCCGAAACCACCGATCACAATCTCTATGAAATGCTTTTTGTTTTTATCTCCCTCCGTCTGCAACGCCTCCTCAATAGAACAAAAATATCCGTCCAACCTTACTTGGCCGTATTTTGCGTCTCTCATTTTTTCCAAAATGTGTTTTGGGCTACCTTTTTTATTGATCACTACTGGCGCCAACAAAAAAACACTTTCCTCTTTATGCAAGCGCCAAATTTGTTCTTTCAGCTGCTCTTTTGTCCGTTTATTTATTGCCTCGCCGCAAATGGAACAGTGCGGCACCCCGACCCTGGCAAATAAAACCCTCAAATAATCATAAATTTCCGTCATGGTGCCAACGGTTGAACGCGGATTATTGGTAGCCGGCCGCTGATCAATCGCTATGGCCGGCGACAAGCCCTCTATTTTATCAACATCAGCTCTGTCTTTCAAACCTAAGAGCTGCTTGGCATAAGCTGATAAGCTCTCTACATAAAGTCTTTGCCCTTCAACATAAAGCGTGTCAAAGGCCAAGCTTGATTTACCAGAACCGGAAAGACCGGTTATTACCACTAACTTATCCTTAGGAATGTCAACATCAATATTTTTTAAATTGTGCGCTCTTGCTCCTCTGACCTTGATCATCTTGACCATAAATAAAAACAATAAAATAACTTGCCAGCATTATACACCCTTAACCGCCCCAAGTCAAGAAGGCGCCCAACTCCCTGATGTCTGATTTGTATTTTCCAATATCTTAATTTCTAAATTTTTAATTTTCGCCCTTCGGGCGACTCGCCCTCACCTCACGAGAACAATCTACTCTGAAAATTGGCGGGCTTAATTTCTTTATTTCTAATTTCTGCTTTCTAATTGCCCTTTATTTCTAATTTCTCAATTTCTCAATTTCTTTTGTTTTCCTTATTCCTTGCTAATTGCTCCTTGTTGTTGTGTTTTAATGTTCTAGTGTTTTCGTGCTTTCATGTTTTTGTGGTATATTACAAACATGATTGCTGAAATAATCCCCACCAAAAAACTGCCTCGCCAGCTCCAATCCCTTAGCTATCTCGTGCCAAAAGACACGCAGAATAAAATTAGAGTTGGCCAACTGGTTTCTGTTCCGCTCCGTAGTTCATTTGTCCCGGGGCTGGTCGCTTCTTTGGGTAAAAAAACGCTTGCTCCGTACCGGCTAAAACACATCCGGGAATTAATCAGCGAAAAAATTGTTTTTACTCCCCAGCAACTTTCATTGTTCCTTGACCTGGCCAAATATTACGCGGTTTCCGCTTCGCTCTTCGTCCATCATAGTCTGCCAAAAATTATAAAATCGGAATGGAATAACCTGCCTGCCATCCTGCCAAAAACCGCGCCCATTGGCCAAGCGCCGACTCAATACTTCTGGTGGAACAGCCGAAAAGAGCGTCTTATGCGCTATCAAAAACTGGTCAATCGGCTGCTGGATAAAAAACAGATCTTGATTATCGCGCCCAAAATCACCGATATTTACCAATTGGCCCATGACCTGAAAATCAACCCCGAAACTTTCATCCCTCTTCACGGCAAATTACCCCGTGCCGAATATGTCGCCGCCTGGCAAACGGCGATTAACAACGAGAAAAAAATATTCATCGGCACCCGTTCAGCCTGCTTTTTCCCCTTCGTTAACTTGGGTCTGATTATTATTGATAACGAGCATTCAAGAGATCACAAACAATACGATCTCACTCCCCGCTATGAGGTGAAAAAAATTTGCGAAGCGATCAATCGTCTCTGTAAAGTGCCCCTGATTTTTTCTTCTCCAGCGCCCTCGGTCAATAGTTATTACGAATTCCGCCCGAGAAAAAAAACAAACCGGCTTGAAATTACTGCCGTTAATTTGGAAAATGAACTTCAAAATAAAAACTACACCTTTATCTCCGATCCCTTGCTTGGCGGCCTTAAAAAAACAACGGACTCGCGTCAGGATTCTTTTATTTTTATCAATAAAAAAGGCGAAGCGTCAAACAACAGCTGCGCCGATTGCGGTTATGTGTTCAAGTGTCCATCGTGCCAACTGCCTTTGATTAAAGAAAAAAAAAATAAACTCATTTGCTATTATTGTAAACACGCAGAAGATCTGCCGCCTTTTTGCCCGATCTGCGGCGGGCCAAAATTAAAGTCCACGGGTCTTGGCGTGGAAAAAATCGCCAACAATCTCCAAAAGATATTTCCATTCTCCTCTGTTTCTATGCTGGTCAAAAATGGCCGCCGCGAGCCTGGAAACCCAGACGCTCCCCAAATCATTGTCGGCACCGAATTTGCCATAGACAAAATAAACTGGGACCGCATTGGCCTTTTGGGTATTATTAACGCCGATCAGCTTTGGCAGCATGCCGAGTTTATGACCAACGAACGGGCTTACCAAACCCTTATTTATTTATTGACCCGCGCCAATAAAAATGCTAAAATAATTCTTCAAACCTTTAGTCCGAATTCCACCATCATGCAAGCCATTGCGAATAATAAACCAGATAAATTTTACAAATCCGAGTTGGACTTTAGAAAAAAATTTGATTACCCGCCTTTCACTAATCTGATAAAAATCAGTATGCTGGATCAGAAAGAAGGTCGGGCCAAAAATAACGCCCAAAAAATTGTCCAAAAAATCTCTACTTTGAATAAAAACATCCTTTTCAGCGGTCCCATGCCAATCATGCGCCGCAAGATACGCGGGCGATACAAATTTAACATCATCCTGAAACTAAAAAATATCGCTGATTTACAACCACTCCTAAAATTGATTCCGTCCGAAGCCATTATTGATGTTCACCCCCATACCTTGCTTGATTAGCTAGAAAATTATTATATGATCCTCCAGGTCTTAACCATCCCAAAAAACGAAGAATTCCTGCGTCAGAAGTCAAAAAACTTTGATTTGTCGCTCTTGGCAGATCAGTTTTGGCAAAATTTTCTCAAAGATCTCAAGGAGACCATGGCCAGCGCTAACGGCATTGGTCTGGCCGCGCCTCAAGCCGGCCAGGCCGTAAGAATTATCACCGTTGATTTTGAGGGTGAAACAAAAATAATGATTAATCCGAAAATCACCAAAAAATCATGGCGCCATGAAATAGCCGAGGAAGGTTGCCTTTCCGTGCCGAAAATTTACGGCAAAGTCAGAAGGCATAAAAAAATAAAGGCGGAATTTTTTGACGAGGCTGGCAAGCCGCGTCGGCTCGCCGTCCGTCATATTATAGCCAGGATCATCCAGCACGAGATAGATCATCTGGACGGTATTCTTTTTATTGATAAAATTGTAAAGTGAACGAATTGCGCTAGCCATCTAACATAAAAATATTTTTTATTTTTTAACATCAACTATATGCCACGCATTTTTTCACAAACATTCTGCGTCGTCGGAGCTTTAATAGAAAAGGATGGCAAAATCGCTTTAGTTCAAGAACAAGCCAAGGATAAACCAGACCAGGGTAAATGGAATCAGCCCGCGGGTTGGCTTGATGTTGGAGAGAATCCGATAGTAGGAGCAAAAAGAGAGGTTGAAGAAGAAACAGGCTTCACTTTTACCCCAACAGCGATTTTGCGAATCTATTCCCTTGTTCGTAAAGATATAGAAGAACAGCTCAATGGAACGCCGCATGCCATTAAAATAATTTTTGTAGGAGATATTAATACGGACGAGCAAAAAAAATTTCACGATGACATCGCTGATCTTAAGTGGTTTACGCCAGAAGAAATTTATAGAATGGATAATTCAACACTGCGAGATATGGATATTAAACGGTTGGTTAGGGATTATTTTGACGGCAAGCGATACCCCTTGGATTTAATTCACCACACTGTTCAAAATAAAAAATAGCCCAAAATAATATTGAAAAAAATTAAAAAAATTTTTTACATCCGATAACGAAGAATGTCCAGTTTAGGAATTTTTCTTCTAAAATATAAAAAGGAGCAAAAAAATTTCTTCACCCAAATTCGCTCCACTTTGTTCCGCAAGCTTAATCGCGATACTACCGACAATTGTTTGCCTGTTTAATTATCAAGTTCATAAAGTCAATGTCAAACAACAACCCTAGTCTTGTTTTCTTCGGCACCTCCGACTTCGCGGCCACAATACTCTCCGCGTTACTGGACTCAACTGAATTCAAGTCATCCGTAGCCAGTGTTGTCACGAGACCCGATGAACCAATCGGCAGAAAACATGTTATCACTCCCCCGCCGGTCAAACTGCTGGCCGTTAAACACCATCTGCCGGTATTGCAACCCGAAAAACTGGATCAAAATTTTATTCATCAGCTAAAAAAAATCAACGCCGACATTTTCATCGTGGCTGACTACGGCCAAATTATCCCAACCGCGATTTTGAATCTTCCCAAATACAAACCGCTGAACATACACATCTCGCTCCTGCCCAAATACCGCGGAGCCAGCCCCATGCAAACCGCGCTTTTAAACGGCGACCGGGAAACCGGTATCAGCATCATTGAGCTCATGCCACTGCTTGACCAAGGCCCGATCATCGCTCAACAAATTGTCAGTATCAACCCAGACGATAATCATGCCACCCTTCGTCTGCGCATGGCTGGACTCAGTGCCGCGCTGCTCCAAAAAATACTGCCCGATTTTATTCAAGGCAAAATTACGCCCGTCTCCCAGGATGACTCACGCGCCACCTATACCGCCTTGATCAATAAAAAAGACGGCCTTATCCCTGTAAATAAAACCGCCGAAGAAACCTATAATATGTGGCGTGCCTACACTCCCTGGCCCGGAATTTTTCTCACCAACGGTTTGAAGCTTCTCAATACAGAACGAACTGATTTAACCAGCCAGACCAATGCGCCTCTGACCTTGTTTGTTCAAAACCAAAACCTTTTTCTCCAGTGTGCCAATGGCACCTGCCTGAAAATAAATTTGCTCCAGCCACCCGGCAAAAAACCTATGGACGCGCGAAGCTTCATCAACGGCTATTTGAAATAATATTTCCAAAACTTTCGTTTGGAGCTTAAAAATTTTATTATCCCGCTCCGAGGGATCCGCCTTCGCCGAGCTCGAATAATCCACGCCGTATGTTGGCGGAGAAATTAGATATTATCACCCTGCGGGTGATCCGCCTGCCACGGGCAAGAGTAATTCACTGGGCGACTAGGCGGAGAAATTAGAAATTTTAAAAAGCGGCTAAACCGCTTATTTTTATTTATCCTACTTTCCTACAACCCTACCCGCCTACCTTCTCACCTTTTTTGTCACATCAAATCCCAGATATTTTGCCAAGGCCAATCTGGTCTGGGCCTCAATCGCCGGTATTGAACCGAAAACAACCATGGTCACGGGCACTAAAACCCATTGCAGTACCACAAAAATCCAGCGCCAAGCGTCTTTTTTTTGTTTGGGCATCTTGGGCATCATAATGGTCGCCAAAAACCCTCCGATAATAATTCCCGCCATTGAAAAAGTCATAATCCTGCCCAAAGCCAAAGGCGACTGCTGCACTAAAACATTCTCCAGCCCGCGCCAAGCGGCTATCCTAAGAGGTAACCAACCCATAATGGTAATAATAATTGGCGCCGTTGCCCAAGAGAACCCGCCCTCAACCCACATAAACAAAAAACGAAGTTTCTTCCAGCGACTGATCTCTGGGTGTTTAAACCAACTCACTATTTGATAAGGAATGTGTTCTACCGCATAAGCCCAGCGACGCATCTGCTTGTATTGGTATCTAATAGTCTCCCAAATGCTTTCGCCCAACACCGTATCCATATACACCGGCACATAAATTGGCACTGTTTTGTAGTCGCCGCCATAATAATAAAAACACTGTAAAAATATTCTGGAGTCTTCAACAATTGAAGCGGTATCCCAAAAATCAACCGCCTGTAGAGCTTCAAAACTCATACTATGAGAAAAACAGGTGGCCAATCTTTCCGGCCTGCCCATTTCCGCCATCAACCAAAAAGTAGTGGAATTGGAAACCACCCGGCTGAAGGACGGCGCATCCCAGATGTTATTAAAATAAAAAGCTATAGGCTGATAAGCCGTTTGCACTGGGTTTTTTTGACTCAAATAAGTATGCGCCAAACAAGCTAAAAACCTTTCATGCGGCACGGTGTCGCTGTCAAAAAGAGACAAAATCACATGACTATAAGCGATACCGGCCGGATCAAGTATCTCCGCTCGCGCTTTCTTGGCCGCCCATTTGGCATTGGAGCCTTTGCCCGGCATTTCAGTCAACGGCGGCACCGGATGAATATAAAATTCTAATTTATAAAAAATGTCTTGGTATTTTTTTCGCAACTCGGCCGCCCATTTTTTATATTCTTCCACTTCGCCCCGCTCCTCTCTTGTCCAGACAATTATTATTTTCTTTTTATCATAATCTGCCTTGGCCAAAGCTTCCGTCGCGGCATAAATTACCTCTTTCGGCTCGCGATAAGTGGGCAGCAGCACCAGGTGGTACAAACGGTCATAATTTTCTTTTTCTTTTAGCTTCTGCGACCAGTCAATCCCGACTGCCCGTCGGTAAAGGAACCATGAATAAATTAAATATAAAACATAGTAACTGATTCTGACCAGCCACAAAAGATCAAAAACGATAATGATGTAAATGGCGGTAATCGGGCTGACAAAAGACAAAATTATCACTAACAAAAAAATCGCCCAAACCAAGCTGGCCGGAATTATCTCCAATATTCTGTATTTGGTCCGGTAGTTCATTAATCTGTTTTATTAGCTCTTTAAAAATAAAAGCAAAACGATTCCGAGCGCAATTCTGTAGATAACGAAGATATTGAAATTTGTCCGGTCAGCCAACCACAAAAGCAGTCTTAAAGACAGTATCCCGGCAACGAATGCGCTCAAAAAACCAAGGCTTAAAATGGCTCCGTCTTGGCTCAAAGTTCCCAGTCTCGCCAATTTTATCAACTCAAAAAAACCCGCGCCGGCAACTGCCGGCAAACCGACCAAAAAAGAAAATTTCACTGCTGTTTTTCTGTTCATCTTTAAAAACATTCCTCCGGTAATAGTGGCCGCTGACCTTGATGTCCCGGGGATCAAAGCGACCGCCTGGCATAAACCAACAACGAGCGCTTGCTGCCACCTGATCTCTTTTAACGCGGCTGTTTTCTTTGCCGCTTTTTCAATATATCTGTCGGCCCAAAACAAAAAGATTGCCCCGCCTATCAACGCTAGGGCAACCACCAAGGTTGACCTTAATGTGCTCTCAACCTCGACTTCAAAAAGTATTCCCGAAACAGCCGCCGGCACGGATGCCAAAACAATCAAACCTAAAAATTTCCAACTCGCGCGCGCGTTAAAAAAATTATTACCACGCTGCCAACCGCCGAAAAACAAGCTTATCTCTTTGCTGAAAACAATTATAATCGCTGCCGCGGTTGCTAGATGTAAAATCGCGTCAAAGGCCAAACCAGGGTCGCTCCAATGAAAAATTTTTGGGATCAATATTAAATGCCCACTTGAAGAAATGGGCAAAAATTCCGTTATCCCTTGTATTATTCCAAGAACAATTGCTTCCCACATATTGGTTGAGATGACTACAAAACTATTCTAAAGTCACCACTTGGCCAGGCGCCACCTTCTGGTTGTCTCCACGGTCTTTGCTCACATTGCCAACCGCCTGACTGATATTTTTTATAGTTTGAGGATAAATTACCCCATCGTCTTTCACCTCTTCTTGGGCTAGATTTCTCTTCAACAGTTTATCCGCGTCGATTTCTCCACTTTTAAATTTTTTAAGACATTCTTTGCAAAAAACATTCCGCTTATTATCCGGTTTGAACTTGATGTTCACCGCTTTGCCGCAATTGTCGCATACGGCTGTGGTCTTACCCGCTTTTTCTGAACTTATCTCCGTTGCTTCTTTTTTTCCAGTTTCACCTTCCTGCTCTCTATGCTCATCGTCTTTGGCTTTAACAGCCATCTGCTTGGTCACATAATTGGCCCGATAAATCGCTTCGTCGCCTTCTAGTTTTGCTTCCTTGGCTGATGTTTCCATCATCTCCTCAAGCCCTGACCAACGCATTATTTTTTCTTCCACCTCGCTTTTGCGGTTGGCATACCTCTCACGCGACACCTGGACAACCTTCTCTCTCGCTCCTTTACTCTCAATTTTTGTTGGCGGTAAAGTTGTTGCTGAAAATGGCTTGGAAGCCACCCCGTCAATCATTAGTCTCAAATAAATATGATATTTTGTCAAATTAACCAAATCTTCTTCCACAAAATACGGTTCAAACTCTTTGATCAATTCCTCCGCGTCAGGCGCGCCGATTCTAAACATAGCTATCGTGCCAACATTGCCAAAAACCGCGTCTTTTACTTTTGTGACCCTGCCCCCGCCTGAAACGCTGGTCAGTTGCGCTATGTATTGATGAGCCATGATTAAATTTAAACGATATTTACGCGCCTCTGACAGGATGTCGGCGAATGACTCCGTGGCGAAATTTTGAAATTCATCAACATATAAATAAAAATCTTTTCTCTCGCTCTCTGGTATATCCACGCGGCTCATCGCGGCTAATTGAATCTTGGTGATCATCATAGCGCCCAAAAGCGCCGAATTATCCTCGCCGATTCTGCCTTTTGATAAATTTAAAATCAAAATTTTCCGGTTGTCCATTATCTCTCTCATGTCAATCGTGGACTTTGATTGCCCAACGATGTTTCTGATCACGGCGCTGGACAAAAACTGGCCCACCTTATTTTGGATTGGCGCGATCGCCTCGGTCCTGAATCGCTCGTTATAGTTGGCATACTCCTCCACCCAAAAAGCTTTTACCACCGGATCTTTAATTTTGCTCACGATTTTTTTTCTGTACTCCTTATCAACTAAAAGTCTATTGATGCCAAGTAGCGTGTTGCCCGGCGAATCCAACAACGCCAAAATACAATTATTTAAAATGTATTCCATTCTAGCCGACCACATATTAGCCCAAATTTTAGTGAAAACGCCCATCAGCCCCGAGCTCACCAAGTGTTTGTATTCATCGTCAACGCTTTCCAAAATATTAAAAGCTATCGGATATTCCAAATCCGAAGGGTTCAAATAAATAACATCATTTATCCTTTTGGGCGGAATAAAATCTAACAAATCTTCCACTAATTCTCCGTGCGGATCCACCACTGCCACTCCCTCGCCTCTCTGAATGTCTTGAATGATCATATTGAACAGCATGGCTGTCTTGCCCATACCGGTTTTCCCCACCACATAAAAATGGCGCCTTCTATCATCGCGCTTGATGCCAAACCTTCTCCGCTCATTGCGAAAATTGGTTTCGGCAAAATATGTTATGTCATTGTCATTGGCTTGCTCAATCATAATAAAACCTTATTTTCTCAGCTTCCATCTGTCTCTATTTGTTTCTCTGTTGCCTTTCCTAATTTCTGGTTACTAATTACTAATTTCCAATTTCTCCTAATTCCTGATTCTTGCTTTCTTGTATTTTCCTTGTTCCTTGCTAATTGTTAGCTGTTTTTTGTTTCCGTGTTTCTGTGTTTTTTGTGTTTTCGTGCTTTATGTGCTTTATGTGCTTTATGTGCTTTCTGTGTTTTCGTGCTTTCCGTGTTTTTGTGTTTTCCGTGTTTCTGCGTTCTCACACCGGCAAATTACTCGGCGGTTCCGCCTTAGCGCTCCTGCTATGCAAATGGTTCATATAGCGGCCATTGCTTTCCGTCTGCTCATCTGCGAAAATCACATCCGGCAAATCTATTGGCGGCGCTTCCTTCTTGGACGCCACTCGCTTCACTCCTTCTCTAACTGCTTCCGGCACTGGGAAATGAAAAATTGAAGCCAATTCCTCCGTATTTAGAATAAAGCCCCGGCCCCAGCCGCCAGTTTGGCTCCTGTTCCTGAAATTTCTCAAGATGTTATTTTGTTTGGCAGTAACGCGCCTCTTCACAAAAAAATAATTAGCCTTGGTCATTGTTTTCATAATCGGCATAAAAGAATTTTGGTCAACGGCCGAAAACTGCTGCAACATACCAATAGACGCGCCAGCCCCTCTTGGTTTCACCAACTTGCCCTTCTTCCCCAGATAAACTATTCTCAACTTCGTCTGGTAAGCGATCTTGCTGATTTTTTTGGTAATACCTTCCACGGCGTTCTTTTCCTCCGGCGTCAGATAAAGCATCTTGTTCGGCGCTCCGTTATCTTTTGTCGTTGTTATTTCTTGGCCCATCTCATACCCTAGTCCGTAGACAATCAACTCATGAAAAAGATTAGCCACATAATGTAAAGGTATGAGCGCCGCCTGCAACGCGCCTCCTTTTTGCTCGCTTGGTGGCTTGGCGCCAATTATTTTGTTGATTATTTTATAACCCTCTTTTTTCCAGCCGTCTTTGATTGGAGTAATTACGAGCTGTAGCCACAATTCCTCTTCTTTGCCGATTTTGCCGAAAACCTCCAACATTGAAGCCATTGGATCAGCAAATGTCTGCGTCAGAATATCCTCAAACGATGGATAGGTTTTTATCAAATACGGCGACGGCTTCATCAGAGTAAATTCCGAGCCCCATAAATCATGCTCCTCTGACGGGAATCTTAAGTTTCTATATCTCAAGGCATAATCCTCCACCTCGGTTATCTCCGCCTTGGGATATTGCGCGTAAATAGCCGCCTCTACGATGTCTTTATGGCTGCCTGGCACCCTGATTAAAAATTGGGTGTATCCGCCGATGCTCACTATTTCTAAACTGAAAGCCAACTGAAATTTACCTTCAATATATTTTTCTATTAAATTTCTTGTTTCATAAAATGGCCACAAAGCCGCGAAAATGTGCTCTACCGCCTTGATTGATTGCAAATTTTCTTTTGGTATGTCAATCGCTAAAAGCGCCCACTTGACACTGCCAAAGTATTTACCCTGGATATTGTACACATAAACCCACCACAGACCGCGGGCAATTGCGATGGCAAAAAGCACCCAACCGCCTTTCAAAAATAAAATCACCATAATTTCAGCCGGGTGGCGTTGCCCCAACTCTAAAAAAATAGTTTCTAAGTTTTGGATAATCGTCTGAAAATCAAATGACATAATTTAGCTTAAAAATCAAAAATGCCACAACGGCCACAATCTCTTAAAATCGTTATGGCTATTGTGGCATTTTAATTATACCACCTTAAGACTGTTTTCTCAAAGCATACCTGCCGTCTTCGCCTCTCAAAAAAAGCGCCTTGTCTGACAAAGTTAAATTAATGCTCCCCTCTTTCACTTGCCGACATTTCAAAACCTCGTCAATGACTTCCTGCTTGCTCAAAGGTCCGTCTGCTTTCTTCAATATTCCCGCCACCACATCGGCAATCACTCCCGGTTTATAACCCCATTCGGCCAAACCGTAAATACCCCGACCTACCAAAACAAAATGTTCGTCTAAAATTAATTCATTATGCACCGTGGCCGGATGCGCCACCTTGCGGTCAAAACCTTCCTCGTTGATTCTCTCGGTAATTTGTTTGTAGTGCAAAGGCTGGCCGTCTTTCAAAAGCACTAAATAGATTTTATCGCGCATTCTTTTTGGATTTACCGAACGCCAATCAGCCAGTCCCCATTTGTTGAATAAGTTCTTTTTGAAATGCTTGCTCACTTCAAGACAAGAATGCACCGCCACTTCCCAGCTTTCCAATTCAGTTGCCAAACTTTTTTGCTCTTCCTTAATCTCTTCTTCCAATTCTTTGATAATTTCCACTAATTCCAGTGGTTGATTTTTCTTTATTAAAATATTTTTAATGCTGTCAATTACCGGCTCGTAATGCTTTAATTCCTTGTCTTTTATCTTCCAGGCTTTTTCCGTGTGCACGATCTCTACTGGCTCAACGGATTCGCCCAGAAACTTTTCTAAAATAAAAAGCAGGCAATTTTTATTCTGCGCTTCATAGCCTTCGCCCAAAAACTCCGCCAACAAACCCTCTTCAGTGCTGATATAACCTCTTTTGTTAATATGCTTAATAATTAAAGAAGACAAATCCGCCAATTTTTCCTGACAACCGCTCGTTTGTTTCGCTTTTGCAATCGCGCTGTTTTCTATCTGGCGCACTCTTTCTCTGGTGATGTCCAATCTTTTTCCAATTTTTTCCAAGGTCTGTTTCTCTCCGCCCAAAAGTCCGTATCTGGACGCTACTATGTCTTTTTCCCTTGAAGTTAAATCTTTTAACAGAAAATCAACCAGCTCTTGCGGATTCAGACTGGCTTTCTTTTGTTCATCTTGCGATTTAATTATTTTGTCCAAGATATTGCTCTTGTCTTGATTTTCCATAAAATAACGGCGATTTTAGCGCTCAAATATAAAAACCGCTAAAATAAAAAACTACTTTTTATACTTTAAAACAAGTATAACAAAATATCATCTATTTGTCAAATGATAAAAAGTACATTCAACTTTGAAGTGCAACACCCGTTAAATATTCGTTGGTTCAGGTCTCTGGCCTGAGCCTAAAATATTTGACAAATGACAAAAACTTTTCTGATGCTAATAGTCTGCGAGCAAATTGAAAGTCTGTTTATTGCTAACCAAACCATAGGTTCAATTTAAAAAATTGAACCAACGAAAACTTATCTCCCGTGAGATTGAAACCGGGCGGCGGTTAAGAGCCTTGGCAATAGTTCTGATTGAGGCTTTTTGCCAAAGCATTTGCTGTATCTTTTCTCTTTCCTCAATTAGTAAATGTTATTTTCATACACCTCTATTGTAGCAGAAGTGTTGCACTTACTTGTTGAACGGGGTAAAAAAATTATCACCCCCCTTGACCAAAAACCTAATTCCCTATATAATAATTACCAAATAGAGGCTCAAGCCTTTTTATTTATGGGGACGCTTTAAATCGATTGGAAACGCCCGCTATAATCGCTAACCAAG
>Ga0156304_130_pt1 | contig 30846 bp, 31 predicted proteins | sample RifCSPlowO2_12_FD_107952 | JGI IMG/M metagenome (GOLD analysis project Ga0156304, IMG submission 107952) | Candidatus Kuenenbacteria bacterium RIFCSPLOWO2_12_FULL_42_13 | reverse complement strand
AAGAGGGATAACCAAAATAAAATACGGAATTCTTTAGATGTTTTAACACTTTTGATTAAACAAAAACCGTTAAAGGAGGCTTTAAAATGGAAAATATACAACTTAAATCTAAAACACCTAAGGGGATGACGGATTCCCTAGAACCAGATATCTTGTATAGTGAAAAAATTGAGCATTTATTCTTCACGACCGCAAGAAGTTATGGTTTTCAAAGAATCCAAACGCCAGTTATCGAACATTTTGAAGTCTTTAACGCGACTTCGCCATTAAACCGGGATAAAGGATTCTGGGTAAAAAAAGAATTAAAGCCCGCGATTTGCAATATAAATTTTGATGTGAATAATAATGAGGTTGTTTCTATTATTGGTCCATCAGGATGCGGAAAAACCACGCTATTAAAAATTGTTGCGAGGATTTTAGAACCAGACTCCGGCACAATATTTTTTAAAGGTCAGAATATATTTAATGCGAGGATTGACTATCCAATTGGATATGTGCCACAAAATCATACACTATTACCCAATCGTACAGTGTTCCAAAATATAACTTTGCCTTTAGAGCTTAAAAATAAGAATGATTTCAAATTCGCCCTAGATTTATTGGAACTTATTGGTCTTAAAGATTATGGAAATCATTACCCCAGCCAAATATCGGGCGGAATGAAGCAGAAGGTATCGATCGCGCGGGCATTGGTATTAGATCCAGAACTATTATTACTGGATGAGCCGTTTGCTTCCGTAGATGAGCTTTCACGTGAAAAATATAATTTAGAGCTGTTGCGTTTAAATAAAATTTTAAAACGCTCAATAATCCTAGTCACCCATAACATCGAGGAAGCTGTTTTTATGTCTAATCACATCATAGTAATGTCTGATCGTCCTGGGGAAATCATCAATCAAATAGAAATACCATTTGGTCAAGAAAGAAACAGTGAAATCAGAACAAAAGATTCATTTTTTTCGCTGACCAATATTGTGAGAAAACTGATTAAAGATAACTCCAATGAATAAATTTAAACGCTACATACTTAGTTTGTTATTGGTACTATCAGTTATTCTAATTTGGCAGATCACAGAAAATATCATAAATACAAATCGATTGGCTAATAACGAAACTGGTTTGGAGGCATTTATTCCGTCACCGATCACTATAGTGCATGCCTATATTGAAAGTGGAGATTTAATACTTAATCAATCGGCGTATACATTTAGTAGAGCAATGGTAGGTTTTTGCATTGGTATCTTATCCGCTATTCTTTTGGTTTATATTTTTTCATTAATGCCGTTACTACGAAATATAACATTGCCAATTTTATTTGGCGTGAATTCGTTTCCAGTAGTTGGATTAGCGCCTGCTATTGTTTTAGCTTTTGGACAAGGGTCTTTTTCCTCAATAATATTTATTTCTGCTTTGATGTGCTATTTTCCGACCCTTATCACCTTAGACACGGCTTTCAATAATATTGACCAAGATGTTTTAGATTTGATGCATGTTATGAAAGCGCCTAGGTGGCAAATTATACGATATATTAGATTACCGCATTCTCTACCGTATCTATTTTTAACTATGAGACTAGCTATACCCGCCAGTATTATTGGTGCAACAATGGGAGAATGGCTGGGCTCAAAGAACGGATTGGGGCAACTCATTACGGTGGCATTATATCAGCTAAAACCGAGTTTATTATATGCCTCTTTGTTTTTGATTGTGGCAGTTAGTATCTTAGGTATAGCGGTTACAGGATTACTTGAGAGGCAGTTTGTTAAATGGAAATATTTAAAATAATCAATTCAATATGAAAAAAATAATACCTCCAAAGCTAAAAAGGGGCGACGAAATAAGGGTTATCTCCCCAGCCAGGTCAATGAAAATAATAAGTGCGGAATCTCAAAATATAGCAAAAAAAAGGTTGTTTAATTTGGGTTTTAAGGTGACTTACGGAAAACATGTGAATGAATATGATGAATTGGCATCTTCTAGTATTGAATCACGTATCCGAGATCTACATGAAGCTTTCTTGGATAAAAATGTTAAAGCCATCTTGACAACAATTGGTGGTTTTAATTCTAATCAGCTGTTAAATTATATCGACTGGGATATAATAAACAATAATCCCAAAGTTTTTTGCGGCTACTCGGATATAACCTCTATAAGTAATGCCATTTTGAAAAAGACCGGATTAGTATCTTATTATGGTCCACACTACTCTAGCTTTGGTCAAGAATTATATTTTGATTACACACTTGAGTATTTTAGAAAATGTTTACTTTCGACACAGCCTTTCGAACTCGTGGCTAGTAGGGAATGGAGCGATGACGCTTGGTATAAAGATCAAAGCGACAGAAAGTTAATAACTAATAAGGGGTGGGTTATAATTAATCAAGGTGAAACTCAAGGTACAATAATCGGAGGCAACCTTTGTACTTTAAATTTACTTCAGGGTACAGAGTATTTTCCAAATTTAGAAAAAACAATTCTTTTTATTGAGGATGATTCGGACTCGTCAGCAAATGTTTTCGACAGGGATCTGCAATCTTTAATACATTTGCCTGATTTTTTTAAAGTAAAGGGCCTAGTAATAGGTAGATTTCAAAAAAAGAGTAAAATATCCATAAACATACTTAATAAAATAATTTGCAAAAAGGAATTAAAAAATATTCCGATTGTAGCAAATTTGGATTTTGGCCATACTGACCCAAAAATGACCTTACCTATCGGCGGAACTGCTATAATTGACACACAGGGTGCCAAACCAGCAATTAGAATATTAGAACACTAATTCTCCCGCATATTTAGTCGTTCTAAAGATAAAATATAATTTAACAGTCTACCTCCCCTATTCAAAAAATCCCGCGTTTGCGAGGCTTAAAATGCAATTCACGGGTGGAGGGAATCGCCCCGCTCTGCAAGCAGGGCGGGGTTGGAGACCGCTATGGCTTGATTAAATAATAAACAATTGGCACGGGTGGAGGGAATCGGACCCCCGCTAGAGGTTTTGGAGACCTCTGTACTACCATTATACGACACCCGCAAGAGTAATTTTAAATTTCTAATTTTTAATTTTCAAACAATTTCCAATGACTCAATTTCGAAACTCAAAATACAATCAATAAAACTCAAAATACAAATAATTGCTGATTTGAATATTGTAATTTTGAATTTATTTTGTGCTTGCAGTTTGAGATTTGAAATTTAAAATACCTACTTCTCCCACGGCTTGTCCAGATGTTCTTTTAAAATATAATCATATCTGTCCATTATCTTCCCAGTTGATTCGTCAAAAAGCGGCGTGCCGCCGGCGTACAAAGTATCGGCCATGTCGCCATACTCATTCAGTCGGTTATCCACGATCCATTTTTCTATCCTGGCTTTTTCGCTGATTTCCAATGTTTGATTCCTGGCTTTGTTCCAAAGGCGAATATAAGTTGGCGATATATTATCTTCAGGATTGCTTTCCTGCGGCCAAAAAGCCACGATCATCGCGACGATCATAAAAGCCAAAACGATAATGATCGCCCAATAAGAAACACCGCGGCGGCAATGAAAAAAATTTTTCATAAACAAAAAATTATTTTGTTTCTTTGTGTAGCATGTGTTTTTTGCACCACTTGCAGTATTTTTTCAATTCCAGCCGTTCTTTGTTGAGTTTTTTGTTCTTTTGAGAAAAATAATTAATTCTCTTGCAGATACTGCATTCAAATTTAATCAGCTTCTCTTTGTATTTAGTAGCCATAAAAATAATTTTTAATTTCTAATTTTATAATTTTTTCCGCCAAGTTTTGGTGTGAATAATCCAAGTTTTTTGGTAGGCGGATCAGCCTCTGGCTGAAAATAAATTCTAATTTTTAATTTGAAAAGTGATGTTACGCAAATAGCAAAAAATAACACCAACTTTGAATCCTTCATAGTTTTAATGGAGACGACTCTCGGATTTGTCCCTGATCCGCCTTGGGCGGAAACCGAGAACCTACTGTTTATGTCCCTTCGGGACATCCCTCGAAGAGGGACAAATAGGTTGGAGCCAGCGGCAGGACTTGAACCCGCAACCAACTGCTTACAAAGCAGCTGCTCTACCATTGAGCTACGCTGGCCTGTTAATTTACAGTTTATGTCCCTTCGGGACATCTCCCGCAGAGAGACAAAACTATTGCTCTACTAAGTGAGCTATCTTGGCGCTTATACTAAAAAATAGCCCACATCCAATCAGGGTTTATTCAATTTTAGATTATCACAGACAGTCGGTTTTGACAAGAAGTTATCAGCCATTCCAGCGGCAACGATTTTTGCTAAAACAAAAAACGCCGTCAACCGGCGAATGATTCTTCCACGCGCGCTTATGCCTGTTTTATTTATTTTTCTGCGGGACCTGGATTCGAACCAGGATAGCCACCTCCAAAGGGTGATGTCCTACCATTAGACGATCCCGCAATATCTTCCTTATCTTAGTAAAAATAAAACCAACTGTCAAAACCAGTTCGTTTATTTGCCCTTGGCTAGACCTTCAGATGCTTACTCATGGCGAGCACCGCCGAAATCATATTGATCACGGCGATAATGATGAATTCAAAACCAAGAATATTTAGAATATTGCTGTTGAAATAAGCGCGAATGTCAAAATTGATGCCGGTCAAAAAGCTGTTTATCCAGTCGCCGGAAAAATACAACGCCAGCGCCCAAGCGCCCCAAAATATCAGGCAGCCGAAAATGGCGTATAAAAGCCCCTCAACAATAAACGGCAGCCGGATAAACCAATTACTGGCCCCTACCAGCCGCATAATCGCTATTTCCGTGCGATGGATGTAAATACCCATTCTGATCGTATTCAGCACCGTTAAAACAGCGATGAAAATAAAAATAATACTCAAAGCCAAAACAAAATTACGCAGCTTGTTGGAAAAGCCGTTGATGCGCTCAATCAGTTTTTGGTGGTCATTGTAATCTATTTTTTCCGCCAATTGATCCGCCTTCAGCTCTTTAATTTTTTCCATAATCAACGGATACTGGTCCATATTAAAAGCCGTCAAAATAAGGGTCCCGCCCAATGGATTTTCATCCAACTCCGCTAAAGCCGCCTGGATGTCGGCATCATCTTTATGTACTTCTTTAAATTCGGCCAGGGCGTCAGCCGGTGAAACGCGGGTTATTTCTTTTATTTCCTCTATTTTTTCCAATTCTTTCTCAAGCGCCTGAACTGTTTCCTCCTTGATACTGTTGTCAAAATATAAAGAAACATCAATCGTGTCCTTGACCGAATTGACCGCGTAATCGGCAATGGCGTTGACCAAAACCAAAGTCGTCAAAGAAAACAAAGTCAAAACAATGATCGTCATTGTTACGATGGACAGCCAGATGTTTCTCCAAAAATGCTGCCAAGAAAATTTTAAAATTCTTTTGGTTGATAAAAAAATCATAAGATAAAATTTCTAAATTATAATTTCTAATCTCTAATAAAATGTCAAATAACAAATACAAAATGGGGTTACAATTTTTGCATTAAAATTTAAAATTTTATTAGGCATTAGGAATTAGGTTAATTAGAAATTAAAGTATGTACCTTCCCCTTTCCTGATCATAGGCAATCTTACCGTCTTCCAGGGCAACCACTCTTTTGCGAAGCGAATTTACCACATCCCTGTTGTGCGTTACCAGCATCACTGTCGTTTTAAAATTATTTATTTTTAATAATAAGTCAATGATTTCTCTGGTGTTAACGGAGTCAAGATTGCCTGTTGGTTCATCGGCAATCAAAATTTTTGGCCTATGCGCCAAAGCTCTGGCAATAGAAACTCGTTGCTGTTGCCCGCCGGAAAGCTCATCGGGAAACTCATTGGCCTTTGGTTCCAACCCGACCAATGCCAAAATTTGCGGCACCGCTTCCTGAATGTGTTTTTTGCTGTAGCTGGCCACTTCCAAGGCAAAAGCGACATTCTCAAACACTGTTTTTCTGGGTAAGAGTTTATAATCCTGGAAAACCACGCCAATTTGCCGCCGGAGCATGGGAATATCAGCGGTTTTAATTCTCGTTATATCCCAGCCGCCCAAAATAATCCTGCCCTCGGTTGGTCTTTCCTCGGCCACGAGCATTTTGACTAAAGTTGTTTTGCCAGTGCCTGAACGGCCAACTAAGGACACAAACTCGCCTGGTTTGATATGCAGGGTAATATTTTTCACCGCCTCGGTGCCATTGTTGTAAGTTTTAGAAACATTTCGTAATTCAATCATCTGAACAATGTTTAATTTTTATAATTTTTAATTTTGTAAATACCTGCCTGCCGCCTGCCTGCCGGTAGGCAGGGCAGGCAGGAACTCTAATTTTTAATGTTTAAAAATTTAGATTTAAAATTTATTTAAAAATTTAAAAATTAAAAATTATTTCTCTCCTTCTTTTCTCAAAAACACTCTCACTCCAATCACTCCTCCCCGCGGATTGCTGATATTTTTAAAGGCTGATTTGGTTAAATCAGCAACTCTGCCCGCTACAAACGGTCCGGTGGAAATCACTCGCGTAATTGTGCACTTGCTCAAATTATCCAGCCGGCAGACCCACAAGGGCGTATTCATTGGATAAACATTAGAAGCGCAACCAAGCTCATTTCTTTTAGTTAATTCGGTCGGATACCACGAAGCCCAGGCCTCATAAGTTGTCGCGTCCGGCTCGTCAAAAAGAGCCACTCTGGCATAAGGTAAATAGATCGTCGCTCTGATCAGTTTGTTTTCAAGGTCAATTGATGATGGTAGAGCGCGCCACATTTCTTGTCCCTTATCCCAGTAATACATTATTTTTCTGTTCATTTTTGCGTTGGTGATTCCAACAGCCAGATAAATCGGCTTTGTGAGTTTGCCCATGCTCCCGTCCTCAGCCAATAAATCATACTCCCAAATCGCGCTGGCTTTTTCGCCCGGTGTTTTCTCAAGCGGCGCCAGCATATGTGAATCAGGAATTTTTTTAAATCTGACCGTCAGCGGCTTTATTACCGCTTTATCAACCACGCCCACCTTGAAATCATTCTCCGACGTCGTGAATGTATAGCCCCTTAAAACCGTCGCCTCATCAAGCCTCAAGGCGTAAATCATCGGTTCTTCAACCGTTTCCTGGATAATATCTCCGTTCGTTGAACTGGCGTTGTCCAAACCCTCCGCTCGCGCTGGTATTGGCGCCAAACATATCGTCAAATATATTATTAAAAACCAATCAATAAATATTTTATTGCGATTTGACATAAATAAAATTACTAGTTTCGCCTAGCAATTTTATTATAGCATAAATTTATTCATTCTTAAAAATCTAATTAGCCGGCTGTCGGACTTGAACCGACCACCTGCGGTTTACGATACCGCCGCTCTACCAGATGAGCTAAACCGGCAAATAAATGTTTAACAATACAACAATATAATTATACGACAACCCTGGTTGGTTCAGGGCTCTGTCCTGAACCTTAATATTTATTACTCCTCGCACAACTTAAGTTTTTCCATTTGCCCCATTTGTTAAAATATTTAAGCATTTTATTTACTGGTACCAAATTTTTTTCATAATCATTATTAAAAAATTATTTATCTTTATAGATTTTAAGTTTTTTATAATTTAAAAGTTTATGATTATAAATTCCTTTCCAATTATTTTCGGCTTTTAATAATTCTTCAGGTGTCCCAATATTAAAATATTGAGAATTTGTTGGAAAAGAAAATATTTTTCCTAATCCAGTTAATTTTTTTATAAAACCATCAATGGGTGCTGGTGTTTCTGAGATGTAATTTAAATCAGAAAATTTTATTATATACAACCCAGCATTTACTAAAAATTTATCTTTGAGGAGTATGCATTTTTTTAAATCCCTTTTTGGATATAATGTTGTTTTTAAAATTTTATAATTTTTATTAATTTCGACTACTCTATTTCTTAAATCTTTAGACGGCGATAAAACCATTATAGTTCGCTTTTTTTTGTTGTAAAAATTATTTAGAGAGTCCAGGTTTGCGCTACACAAAGTATCTCCGTTAATTAAAAAGAAATCATCCTTAATTATGTCAGAATTGTAAACAGCATATTTTATTGCCCCTGCCGTGTCCATCTTTTCTTTTTCTTTTACAATTTTAATATTTATATTCCAGGTGTGTTTTTTTAAAAAACTGTCAATATTTTGTGATAAATAAAATGTTGCAATGATAATATTTTTGACACCAAAATTATAAAAATTTTGTATGATGTGCTCCAGGACTGATGTTCCTTGAACCATGAATAACACCTTAGGGATTTTATGTATTGTATCATTTATTGCTATTGTCACCATTCTTGTCCCATAGCCACCAGCCAAGATAACAGCATTTTTTATTTTCTTATTTCTCATAATTTTTGTTTTTAACTAATTTTGCCGCCAAAGTGATGGCATCTACAAGACTTTTATAAGTAATAATCCTTTTCCCAACTTTACCAAAAGCGATTTCATAATCACATGATCAACAGGAATTCTTACATATAAATATATATCTTCGTAGCTCTGCTGCGGCTGGGTAATTTAATTGGTTTTTTTAAATCTCATTGTTTTTTGATGACTCCTCTTTGCTCATTATGGATTACCTATTGCCGTTTTTCATATTACCATCATTATCCCAAATGCCGCAGCCAGCCAAATAAACAGCCAACCGACCGTGTAAAAAAGCATCTTGATCGCGTTTTTCTTGTCCCCGTCCAGATACCATGTTATTGATTTGCCAAGCACGAGTCCGCCAACAACCGTAGCTGACACCACAAACATGAGCAAAAACGCCACGACCGTCACGACTGTCGCCATTTTGCCGAATATTTTATCCCCGTTCTGCATGATCAATGCCACCAGACTGACATAAACCAAAACGCCGAGGGAATGAACAAAACTATATTGAACGATTTTTTCTTTTGGCATAAATTTTAATTAATTTTTTAATACTGTCATTGCGAGCGAACGCAGTGAGCATCGCAATCCCGTGGCAAATAGCATTAACAACGAGATTGCAACATCGTCGCTTCGCTCCTCCTCGCAATGACATGGGGGTTTGCGTAACATCACTTAATAAGTAAATTAGCAATATTTTACTAAAATGTCAATTGGAAAAATAAAAAATCCCGATTGCGATTTACTCACAATCGGGACCCCAAACTTTATCCTTGCCAGCATCTTATTTTTATTGGTTCTTCCGGTATTCTTGGCATACATCCATCTACCGGACACTTATAAAATGGCCTGGGCGTCAAATGATCACCAGGCATTAACTTCATCTCCACATTATGTACTGGGCAAATGTGCGCCTTATTTGGCTTGTCTAATATTTTTTTCAATTTAATTTCTCCTATTTTATTTAAATTATATTTTGTTTTATATTTTTTGTTTTAATAATAAAACCGGCTTTTCAGCCGGCTATAATTTATTTTTATTTAAAAATTTTAATTCAAAATTTCATAGCAAAAAACTGCCGGCTTATATAGTCGTTAATTTTCCACCACCAAATATTTAAATTGTTCTCTCGGCTATTTTTCATAGTGTTTTCACTATAACACACATATAAAATCTGTCAATTTTTTTATGCAAACCTAACGCAAAAACAGTCGTTTAGCGACTGCTTTTTCAGACTGGAGCGGATAACGGGAGTCGGACCCGTATCTTATCCTTGGGAAGGATACATAATACCGTTATACTATACCCGCCAGCTCAATAATTTTCCGCATCAGTTCCGCGTTGTTGCTCTAAAGTTCCGTGTTAGTTCAGCGTCTCCCCGAAAAAATATTCCAGCCACAACCGCCAATTTTTTATCTCGGCCGCGCCGGAAACCGCGCCTGCCAGCGACTCTGGATTTTCAGCCTTTGGCACAAGCATCACCCGTTCTCCCGATTTCCGCATATTCAGTTTTTCTCTGGCTTCTTGCTCCACGAAGTCGTCACTTTTTAAATATCCCAATAATTCTGTTAATTCTAAATTTTTATTTTCCAGCTTGGCGATTTCCTGCTCCAAAGCGTTCATATTATTCGCCACTTTTTTCTGGCTTTGCTTTTCCCCAAAAACGGATATTTCTAAAAACACGACCAAAACAATAATCGCCAAAAAAAATATTTTTGAGCGGCTGATTTTTTTAAATAAAGATGTTGAATCGCCGTATCGGTAAATCATATTAAAAAGCTAGGCTGACGGTAAAAATTAACATGCTCAAAATGATGATAACAGAAATTATTTTCCACCACAATTGGATCTTTTTTCTGGACATAAAATATATTCCTACAAGTATTGCGATTTTCTGTCATTGCGAACCGGCGAGGAATCTCCCGCTTAATTTGGGATTAAGATAACCGTTCTAATCGTCTCGCCTGCGCGAGAGATCCTTCGTTCGCACTCAGGATGACAAAACAATGGCTAAACGCGAAAATCTAAAATTACTAATTCAGCACCTTCTCTTTTTACAAAAGAGATGATTACCTCTTGAGTACCGCCAAATAAGCCTCCGGCGGTATATCCACTTTGCCGAGCGAGCGCATTTTCTTTTTGCCTTTTTTCTGCTTTTCCAGGAGTTTCCTTTTGCGCGTCACATCCCCGCCGTACAGCTTGGCGGTCACATCTTTTCTCATGGCCGGAATTCTGGCCGCGGCAATAATTTTCCCGCCGGCATTCTTATTGCTGTTCTGATAACCCAAGGCCGCCTGAATTTTTACCTCAAACATCTGCCGCGGCAAAACATCTTTCAGACTTTCCACCACCTTGCGGCCTATCTGGAAGCTCTGGTCCTTGTAAACAATTGAAGCCAAGGCCTCAACCGGCTCTTCGGCCACTAAAATATCCATCTTTTCCACCTCGGCTTTTTTGTATCCGATGAAATCATAATTCAAAGTCGCGTAGCCGCGGCTGGCACTTTTAAGTTTATCATAAAAATCAACCAAAATGGAGTAGAGCGGTAATTCATAATGCAAGATGATGGAATCGCCGGAAAAATATTCGGTATTTTTGTACTCCCCCCTTTTCTCCTCTACCAGAGACATCATAGCGCCCAGATATTCTTTTGGCGATACGATATCCGCCCTGACCCACGGTTCCTGCACCTCCTCAATCTCTCCGCCAGCTGGCATTTCCTGCGGCGAATGAATTATTTCCCAACCGTCATCTTGACTCTTTGACTTTTTGTTTTCTTGACTTTTTGTTTTCTTGACTTTGTACGCCACCGACGGCACGGTCACAATCAGATCCAAATCATATTCTCTTTTCAGTCGTTCCTGAATTATTTCCAAATGCAATAATCCCAAAAATCCGCATCTAAACCCAAATCCCAAAGCCGAACTTGATTCCGGCTCAAACGTCAGTGCCGCGTCAGTTAGCTTTAATTTGTTTAAAGACTCACGCAGGTGCTGGTAATCATTGCCTTCTTTGCAAAAAATTCCGGCAAAAACCATGGATTTGACCTCTCGGTAACCCGGCAGTTGCAAACTTTTGTAATCAGTTTTATTTTCCATAAAAATCGTAAGCGTATCGCCGACTTTGCAGTCGTCAATTTTTTTCAGACCCGTTGCCAGATAACCGATTTCGCCCGATTTAAGTCCGTCGCTTTTTTTCATCTCCGGATAGAAATACCCGACTTCAGTTACTTCACTGCCGGCGCCTGCCCCGATAAATTTTATTTTATCGCCCGGCTTCAAACTGCCGTTGATTACCCTGACATATGCCAAAACGCCTTTGTAATCGTCAAATTTTGAGTCAAAAATCAACGCCTGCAATTTTTGTGAGTCATCACCCTTTGGCGCCGGTATCTTCTCCACCACGCTCTTGAGTATTTTCTCCACACCAAGTCCGGTCTTGGCCGACACCAAAAGTATCTCCTCATCCTTGGAACCGATCAGATCTATGATTTCTTTTTTGGTTTTTTCAATGTCCGCCGCCGGCAGATCAATTTTATTTATAACTGGAATAATTTCCAGTCCCTGTTCCAAGGCCAGATACAGATTGGCCAGCGTCTGCGCCTGAATTCCTTGCGTCGCGTCCACCACGAGAATCGCCCCTTCCACGGCCGCGAGGGATCTAGAAACTTCATAAGTAAAATCCACATGCCCGGGCGTATCAATTAGATTCAAAATATACTCGCCCGTCGTCGGACACACACTCTCAACTTTATTTCCGATTTGGGATTTATCATTTGTAATTTGGAATTTATTTGTGTCCCTTCGGGACATCTCCCGTAGGGAGAGAAATTGGAAATTGGAAATTGGAAATTTATAAGTGTATTTCATTCTCACTGGCTGTAATTTTATCGTGATTCCCCGCTCCCTTTCCAAATCCATCTGATCCAAAATCTGTTCTCTCATTTTTCTTTTTTCAATCGTCCCGGTCAATTCCAAAAGCCGATCGGCCAAAGTAGATTTACCGTGATCAATGTGCGCGATTATGCAAAAATTACGAATGTTGGTCATAAACGACAGATATTTGACATTTTTCAATTATGCAATATAATTAAATAGACAAAGGGGGAGACTGTTCACAAGAACCACCAGATTTTATAAATGCTGAACCGGTAGCTAGCGCGAGCCCCGGGCAGGCGCTGCTATACCTTCACCGCAGGGTGAAGACTATGGATCCGTAGTTGGTTCCCAAGGCTTTATAAAATTCTGGTGGTTTTTTTATTCACCGATTCAAGCCAGAAACTTAAACCAACCCAAACCTTTAAAACAACTTTATTCCGCTTATTTTGAATTTAAAATTTAGAATTTTATTAGAAATTAGAAATTTTTTAATCGTTTTTTAATAATATACTTCTTTATTTCTCCCACTTCCTCACTCCCCACAATTAAACTTATTATAACAAAAACGATCGCTCCTATTCCCCCCGCTCCGCCAAACTGTATGAGCACTCCCCAAAAAGTCCGCATATCAACGATACTCGCGATAGCGTATTTGGTCAACTGGATAAAGGTGAGTCCACCGAGCGTGGCCACGACAATTTTCAATATGGAAATGAAAATTTTCTTTTCATCAAGATAACCGAGTTTATGCCGGAGCATCGCTGCCAAAAGCACCAGATTGACAATACTTGATATGGAAAAAGCCAGGGCTAAACCCATAACGCCCATGATTGGTGCCAAAATCACCGCGCCGACAATGTTTATTGCCACGGCTATCAGACTGATAATCACAGGCATTTTGGTGTTCTGCAGGGCGTAAAATGCTCTAGCCAAAAGCGGGATCAGCCCTTGGCTGAAAATAGAAATCGTGAAAAACCCCAGGCTGTCTGCGGTCAAAATCGTATCTTCCCAGTTAAAACTGCCCGCGCCCAAAACTAACCTGACAATCTGCGCTCGAAGAGCGATCATAAACAAAGAAATCGGAATCATTAAACACAAAATCCGCCGTATCGCTGACGACAATTGCGTCCGGAAATTTTCATGGTTCTTTTGGGTAAAACTTTCACTCAAGCCTGGGAAAGTTGCAATCGCCAAAGACACCGCGAAAATGCTGATCGGCACGCTGCCAAGATTGAACGCCAGATTGTAAATAGCGAGCGAGCCGCTCAAAAGTCCGGAAGCAATCACCGTCGTGATAAGCTGGCTGATTTGATTGCCCGCCAGCCCGACAGTTCGGGGCAGCATCAGCTTGCCAATCTGTCTGACCGCTTTATTTTTTAAAGTCAGAATAAATCGCCAGCGAAAACCGGCGCGCCTAACTGACGGCCATTGAATCATCAGATGCAAAAACGCGCCCAAAACCACGCCCAACCCCAAACCGACTTCTCCCCAAATATCAACCAAAAAAATAATGCCAACGATAATTCCCAAATTATAAGCCACTGGCGCCAAAGCAAATACAGTAAATTTTTTTAAAGATTGTAAAATGCCGGAGAAAACATTACTTACCCCGAAAAAGACTATGCTCAAAAGCATTATTCTCGTCAGTTTAATCGTCAGCGTCATTTTTTCTCCGGTAAATCCCGGCGTGATTAATGCCACTAATTGCGGCGCAAAAATACACACTCCGGCGCCGAAAACAACCATAATCAGACTGACGATATTTAGCACCGCCGAAGACAAATCCCAGTGATTAAAATCATTGCCGTTTGCTATTTCGTCGGTTTTCACTGTCACACCGGCGGATAGTCCGATCTCGTCATCAAGTTGTTCCACCGGCAAAGTAGCGATCATGTTACCGTACCCATTTTTTTGGCCATGCTTTGATTTAAGCTCAATAAACACCGGAATGAATGCCGCGGACAGAGCGCCCAAAATTAAAGTATTAAAAATCAAATCCGGCAGTCTGAAAGCCGCGAAATAAGCGTCCAGTACATCACCGGCGCCAAATTTGGCGGCCAAAAGCCGGTCGCGCAACAGTCCCAGAATTTTACTCAAAATAGAAAAAGCGGCGATCACAATCGCTCCGCCAGTCGTAGAATTATTGAGTTTTTTAAAAATATTATTCAACCGTTTCATTGACCATAATATAGCATTTCCGTGTATTTTTGGCAAAAAAATATAATAAAGAACAGTATTTCGTGTTTTAGTGTTTTCTGTGTTTTAGTGTTTTATATCTTTTCACCGCCGCTCTGATAAACTCGCGAAACAGCGGGTGAGGCCGCAGCGGCCGGGATTTAAACTCCGGATGAAACTGCACCCCGACCATCCACGGATGATCCTTGACTTCCACAATTTCTACCAAATGCCGGTCCGGATTCACCCCGGCGATTCTAAGCCCCGCTTTTTCCATCGCATCTTTATAATCATTGTTAAATTCATATCTGTGGCGGTGCCTTTCAGAAATTATTCTCTGTCCGTACGCCTTAAAACTCAAAGACCCCGCCGCCAATTTCGCTCTCTGGTTACCCAAACGCATCGTTCCCCCGTAATTTTTTTCCGCGATATTTTTCCTCTGCTCCAGCATCGTCGCAATCACCGGAGCGGGTGTTTTCGGATCAAACTCCGTGGAATTGGCTTTTTTCAGCCGCAAAACATTTCTCGCGAATTCAATCGTCATTATCTGCATGCCAAGACATAATCCAAAATATGGCACCTTGTTTTCGCGGGCATATTTTGCCGCCATAATTTTTCCTTCAATGCCGCGTTTGCCAAATCCGCCAGGCACTAAAATGCCATCGGCTTTTTTCAAAACTTGCCACTCTTTTTTATCATTGCTTTCCAATTTTTCCGAATCAACCGCGATTACTTTAACTTTTGTATTATTAGCAAAACCAGCGGCCTTAAGCGCTTCATCCACGGAAATATAAGCGTCGCCGTGAGCCGTGTATTTGCCAACTTTAACGATAACCACCTGCCTGCCATTGGAAGCTTTTATTTTTTTAACTAAATTTTGCCATTGGCGCAAATTTGGTTTTTTCTCAAACATGCCGAATTTTTTAAAAATTATTTCCGAAACATTGGCTTTGGCAAAATTCAATGGCACCTCGTAAATACTGGAGATGGTTGGCGCCGGGATAACCGCTTGCTCGTCCACATCGCAAAACATGGCAATCTTGTCCAATAAATTTCTTGGGATATGATAATCGGATCGGGCCAAAATCATATCCGGGTGAATGCCCCGCCTCTCCAGCTCTTTAACTGACATCTGGGTCGGCTTTGTTTTTAATTCTCCCGAGGTTGCCAGAAATGGCAACAATGTCAGATGCACGAACATCACATTATTGTCTCCCGCCTCATGATGAAATTGCCTGGCCGCCTCCAGATACGGTTCGCCTTCAATGTCGCCGACCGTGCCGCCAATCTCAATTATTAAAAAATCAGCCCCAGTATTTTTGGCCGCTTTTTTTATAAAATCTCTAATCTTATTTGTCACATGCGGCACAATCTGCACGGTCTTACCCAAAAATTCTCCCTTGCGCTCTCTTTCCATCAACTCCTGATAAATTTGTCCCGTGGTCAAATTCGCCTGCCGCGACAATGGAATGTCAATGAATCTTTCATAGTGGCCCAAATCCAAGTCAGCCTCGTAGCCGTCATCAGTCACAAAAACCTCGCCGTGCTGAAACGGGCTCATAGTGCCTGGGTCTGGATTTAGATAAGGATCCATTTTTATAATGGAAACTTTGTAGCCGCAGGACTTTAAAATCGCTCCGATAGAAGCGGAAGCGATGCCCTTGCCCAGTCCAGAACAAACGCCCCCGGTCACGAAAATGTATTTTGTCTGCATAAATGACATTAAAATTTTTACTTAAACAAAAATTTTATGAACAACAAAGATAATATTTGGCTTGTAGGGGCATATTGCCATACGCCATAATTGGCCTGCGGCGTTGGTTCAGGGCTCCGTCCTGAACCTCATATTTTTTACAATCCCCTGACGGCTACAACTATGCTCGCCCTCTTTTGATTTTCTACATCAATCTCCACTCCATGTTCCCCTACTTCCTTGATATGTTTTTCAAGCCGAATGCGCTTGGCGGCAATATCAATATTTTTTTGCGTTTTCAATTCTTTTGCAATATCCTCTGCTGACAACCCGGCGAATAGCTTGCCGCTGTCAGACGCTTTGGCCTTTATTTCCAGTTTCAAACCGTTCAGCCTTGCCAAAAGTTTATCATTTTCAGCAAGATTCTTTTCTCGGGCTAATATTTTTTTGTTTTCTTGATTTCTTGCTTTTTTGATTTTTTGTTCTGTCGCCGCTTCAGCCATTTTTTTGGGCAATAAAAAATTCAAAGCAAAACCATCCGCGACATTTTTTATCTCGCCGGCTTTTCCGAGTTTTTCCACATTTTTCAGTAAAATTATTTTCATAAATTCAACTTCCTTGCTGTCATTCCCGCTCCGCATCGTGGCGCGGGGTAAACTCCAGCGGAAATCCAGACAAAAAAATAACAAAAAAGAATTTAATCCGTCAGCCAGTGGCCGATTGGCGTAGACTGGATCCTCGGTCTCCCCGCCCGGAGCGGGGAGACCGAGGATGACAATAAAAAATTTTCTACTTTCCTTCCGCGAAAAACTTTATTGCTCTGTCCAGCTGCGGATCCTTGCCCTGGTTCAAATCATCAACCGTTCTTTCTACCGCGATGTCCGGCTGAATGCCTTCCTTATCAATGGTTCTGCCTTTGGGCGTGAGCCATCTGGCAATCGTTAATTTGAGGGCCGAACCGTCATCCAGATTTTCCAGCTGCTGTACCGAGCCTTTGCCAAAGGTTTTTTCGCCGATAACTGTGGCCAAGCCGTGATCTTGCAGCGCCCCGGCCACGATTTCCGAGCTGGAAGCCGACCCGCCGTTAACTAAAACTACCGTTTTATATTTATTCAATCCCCCGCCGCCGATGGCCAAATGCATTTTTTTATCGCCAACAAGTTTTTCTTGCACTACCGGCGAGCCTTCCTTAACCCAAGCGCTGGCCATCATAATCGCCGTGTCTAGATAACCGCCCGGGTTGCTGCGCAAATCCAAAATTAAACCGTCCGGCCTGTCTTTGATCGCGTCCGCCACGGCTTTTTTAAATCTTTCTTCCGTATCCGCGTTAAAATTGGTAACTTTTATCAAATCTATTTTTTTATCCCCCAGTTCCGCGTATTGATCTTTATTAAATCTCTGCAAGGAAACGCTGACGATTTTTATCACATCTCTGACCACGGCGATTTCCAAAATGCGCTGCTCTTTTTCTCTGTAAATTTTTAGTTTTACCGTGGTGCCCTTTTCTCCTCTGATGCGGCTGACCGCCTCGTTAACATCCATTTTTTCGGTTTTTACGCCGTCAATTTCCAAAATGATATCCGCCGCTAAAATGCCGGCTCTCTCTGCCGGCGACTCAGGCAAAGGGCTGATAACCGTCAAAACCTCGTTTCTGACGCCGATTTCCGCGCCAATGCCTTCAAACCTACCGGCCAAACTCTCTTCAAATTCCGTGGCCACCTGCGGCTCCAAAAAACTGGAAAATGGGTCGTTCAAACCGGCCACGAGCCCTGACAGCGCCCCGTAAAACAATTTTGTTTCCCCTACCGGCCGATCAATGTATTTTTCTTGAATCTTGCTCCAGACATCCCAAAATATTTTGAAATTTATGTCTTTGGTCAAATAAACCGGCACGGCCTCGTCTTTGTCTTGCACCTGTCCGTAATCTATCGTTTGCGCGGCCGTGCTTGTTAAAATTGGCTGATTTTCCCGTCTGCCAGCCCAAAGCCCGGCAGCGAAAATGATAATCGCTAAAACCGCGCCCGTATAAAAAACCAAACTTTTTTTAAAAAAATTCCCGTTTTTTTTTGCCGAAGCGGGAATGGTAATTTTGTCTTCTTGCTGTGCCATAAATAAAAAATAGCTCTTGTCTTGCCTGTCATTATAGCATATTCACTTTCAAAGCCAAATAGCGTATAATGTAATTATAATAACTAAAAAAAATCCTATGCTTGAGTCATCCAAGGATCTGCTTTTTATCATCTTGGCCGTTTGCGCCATTGCTTTTACCACTTTTGCTTGTTGGCTTCTTTATTACCTTGTCGCCATCGTTAAAGACACTTATTCCATGACTAAAAGTCTTAAGAAAAAGGTGGAGCTCATAGACGAGATTTTAAAAACCATCAAAGAAAAGATTAATAGCACGGCGAGCTACATTGGTTTGATTTTCAGCGGTCTGGAAAAAATCGTTGATTATGTGCAGAGAAGAAAAACTTCTCCGGAAAGCAAATCCGCTAAAAAAACCGCCAAAGTCAAAATGGAAGAATAATTTGAATATTGTAAAAATGTAAATCTCAAAATGTAAAATGACAAGGCAAAATTAAAAATTAAATAATTCTAAATCTGCTAATTTTACATTTTTAACTGTCATTTTTATTTTTGATTTTTAAACCTTACATTCAATCTACGCCGCGTCTTTCCCGCGCAACACCACGATCGGCGTTTTTATCATAATAATAATATCCTGTTTTAGACTCCAGGTTTCAATGTAAAGCGTGTCCAGTTTTACTTCAGTTTCAAAATCTAAAGTTGACCGGCCGGACACTTGCGCCATGCCGGTTATGCCCGGTTTAATGTTTAACAATTTTTTGTGATGTTCCTGATATCTCGCTACTTCATTTGGCTCGTGCGGACGAGGTCCCACCAAACTCATCTTGCCAATCAAAACATTCCAAAAGTTAGGCAGCTCATCTATGCTCGTGCGCCGCAAAAATTTCCCCACCTTGGTGATCCTTGGGTCGTCTTTCATTTTGAAAAGCGGCCCGTCGGTCCGTTCGTTTTCCCCGGCCAGTTTTTCTTTCATCTTTTCCGCTCCGACGATCATTGACCTGAATTTGTAAAGCGTGAATTTTTTGCCTTTGGCGCCCACCCGCTCCGCCTGGTAAAAAATCGGTCCGATGGAATCTAATTTGATCGCGGCAATGATAATTAAAAATACCGGCGACAAAATAATCAAAGCCAAAAAAGAGCCGAAAATGTCAAAGATTCTTTTGACCACCCGGCCCCAGCCGTCCAAGGGCGTTTTTTTGATTTCCACCAAAGGAATGCCGTTGATGGTTTTTATTTCAATATTGGTGCGCCTGGCCCCGAGTAAATCAGCCGCATATTTAAAATCCAAATGATATTGGTTGGCCATATTGATCAGGCCGATTACTTCTTCGCGCGTCAGATTCGGATCAGCCTGAATAATTTCATCCACCCTGTCTTCAGCCGCTAATTCCTCTACTTTTTTGACCAATTCTCCATTGGTGCTTTTTGAACGGTAAACTATTTTATAACCCAGTCTGGGATTGCGGTAAAATTCCGCGGCTAGCATCTCGCTCGTGTTATCAGTGCCAACAAGCACCACCCGGTGTACGCCGATTTCCTGGCGGTAAAGCAGGTGCTGAATGCCTCTGACTATCAGGTGCGCCAAACTGATATAGATAATGGACAAAGTCCAAGCCGCGAGCACGATAAAGCGTGAAGAGAAAAGTTCGCGCGAAAAGAAAAATATCAAAATTACGGCCAAGGTGCCGGTGGAACAGGCGAAAAATATTTTATTTAATAAATCAAAAATTTTTCTCGTCGGCCGCATGGAGAACAATCCGGCTAAAGCGAAAATGAAAATCCACAGTCCGGCAATCGGATAAACCCAGTGCAGATACTCGGCCCGGCTCAAAGAGAAAACCACCTCGCGCACATTCTCCGTGTAAATCTTGGAAAAACGCAAGCCGTAAGCCGTAGCGCCTGCCAGAACCAAAAGCAAATAATCTATCGGTAAAAGAATGCTGGAAAATATTATCTCTGTTTTTTTCATAAAAAACTATAAATTAAAAAATAACAATTTCCTGTCATTGCGCGAGGTCTCCGTCCCGCGATTGCGGGCGACGAAGCAATGACATATGCGATTCAAATAAATTAAGCAATAAAAAAAACCAAGCGGGCCATAAGCCGGATTCTGTGGTTTAAAATACTTGAATTAAGTTCTTAAACATAATGGCCATCTATCTAAACGTCCGTCATTGGACTTGCACCAGGCAGGGTTTGCCGCGATTCCGTGTCACCACGAAAAAGTGTGCGCTCTTGCCGTCCCGATGAGCTAAAGCTATCGGGATCCCGATGTCCTATAAAAATTAGTCTATAAGGATCGGGACGCATTTTCACCATTGCCTTTCCGAATTGCTTCGGAAGTGGGCTGTTTGCTTTCTGTTGCACTTTCCCTGGGTTTTGCAATTGACCAGTAATAAATTACGATCGAAAATTTATTACCGTTCTGCTTATGCCCGGTCATTTTCACGACTGCCGCTTTATCCCGCCATTGCGGGACAGGTGTCCGGACTTTCCTCTCCAAATCCTCAATAAAATTGAGAATCTAGAGTAGCCATCTAGACTCGCTTGGATAAAATAATCCTACTACAAATATGGTTTTTTGTCAAAACAAATCACCCCCGTCTTGAAAGAAGACTGGGGAGCGTAACACAACATTTCGTCGGTTACTTTTGTCTCTATCTGGATTGCCCCGCCCTTCGCGAAGGGCGGGGCAATGACAGGCGCGCCGCGTAATTCTTCCCGCTTTCTAATTTCTGATTACTAATTTCCTGTCCTTCCCCTCTTCCACAATCAACGCGTGCAAATCCTGATACAGCTCAAACCTCTTTGGCAAATTAGTTTCAAATAGTTTTCTTAGATATTCATAATTCAAATTGCTCGCTATTCTTCTGCCTTTAACCAGCCGTCTAGTGTATTCGTCAATCACAAACACAGGCAAATCCAAACCGTAAAGCAAAATACTGTCTGCGGTTTCCGGGCCCACTCCTTTCAACCTCAACAATTCAGCGCGCAATTCCAGCGGCTCTTGTTTCATCAATTTTCCCGCCCCCCCATTCTCCAAAACATATTTGGCCACGCCTTGGAGATACTTAGCTTTGGTTTTGTAAAATCCGCTTGGCCGGATTAATGCTGCCAGTTTTGGTGAAGCTAATGCCAAAATTAATTTCAGCGAGCATTTTTTCGCCCGCTCCAGATTGCCCATTGCTTTATTCACATTTTGCCAGTTGGTGTTTTGCGTCAAAATCGCTCCGATAATGACTTCCTCTCTGTCATGCTTGGTCTTTGGGCGCTGGCACCACAAACCCCACTGGCCTTGTGGTCGGCCGTGTTTTTTTAGCAGTTCTTTATATAAAGCTAAAAACTGATTCATAAAAAGTTCCTCCTGTCATCCCTGTCTGCCGCCTGCCTGCCCGCCGAATTGGAGGGATCCGAGGATCCAGTTGTTCCACCAGCTGGCGGATCATTTTTTATTTTAACAATTCTGATCTTCATCGCCTTATTTACTCTAAAGCTTGCTGGCGTGCGATACGCCGGCCGGCCCGGCCGGTTGCCAACCTTGTGATGTTGTTTCATAAAAAGTAATGAGTAATGTGTAACGAGTAATGCATAATGTGGAGTAAAAAACCAGTAATACTGCACAAATTTTTAAATAATAAATTACAATATCCTTATTATCTCATAAACAATTCCGGCCAAAAGCGCCATGATTAAAACAGTTGCGATGATTTTGGCCGGCCGTTTTTTACTAGGCACGGCTTTATTGTACATTAAAATTATAACAATGCCATCCACTGCGAGCATAATCGCGCCGACAAAAGAAATTATTTTTATAAAATCGTTCAAGCCCACAAAATAAAACCCGACCGGCAAAATTGCCGCCAAAAACCAAGCGGTTAAACCCGCCATTTTCACATCATAAATTAAAACCCTTTTTAAAGCCAAAGACAAACTGACATGCGAGGTAAAAGTGGTAATGATGCCAAGCATTAAAAGCAAGGCGCCCATCTCCGCGCCAAAAATTTCATTCAAACCGCTTAAAGCCGACTCGGTCGTTTTTGCGCCGGTCAAGCCGACCACAAGAGCGATAAAAACAAAATAAACCGCAACTGCGGATATAATGGAGCAAACAATCACCAGGCGCAATTGTTTTTTATTCCGACCAAGAATGTCCCTGACTTCAGGCAAAGCCGACGCTCCCCAAAGTGAGAATAAAACCGCGCCATAAGGCAAAAACAAATTACGGCCGTTGTCGGCGCTTATGGCCAGATTATTGAAATCAAGATGTCCGATGGCTTTGACAAGAATAAGAATTAAAACCAAAATCAAGGCGAATATGCCTGCCACTTCCAGCCGGGCAATGGCTTTGGTGCCAAGCCAGACGAGCATGGCGCCCAAAAAACAGTAAATAATGGCATAGCTTGCTTGACCGCCACCCAAATAATGGTCTAGAAGCGTATATAGAAATTCGCTTCCCACAACAAGATAAGCCACTATCGCTCCAAATAGTCCACCAATATTGGAGATCAAAGCCAGTTTTGACCAGCTATTGCCCAGATAAATTTTGGCCATGCCGGACAAACGATGGTGGCCTTTTGTTTTTGTCTGTACTTCGCCCCAGAAAATATGGATCACAGCCACAACCGCGCCCAAAAGCAGAAAATAGGCCAGCACTATGGGAAATCCAATTCGAACCGTGATAAAGGGTAAAGAAAAAATCCCCACGCCGATAATCGTGCCCGTCAGCATGGCATAGCCGTATAAAAAATTTTTTGATTTGTGCCAAAACGCCATAGTAAAATTTATGTTCTGTTTTTATTAATGTTAAAAATTTCACCTTTTCACTTCCACTAACCCAACCAACTCTGTCTTAGCCGCAATATGGCCTTGCATCGCCGCTTCCAAATCTTTCTTGCGATTGCTCGCTCTCAAATCCAACATGCTGTCCAAGGCGTAAAGCTTAAAAAAATAGCGGTGCGTGCCACTAGGCGGACACGGCCCGCCCCAACCGGGCTTGCCAAAATCAGCGGTACCCTGGCTTGCTCCTTCAGGCACACTGTCCGCCGTGATTGTTTTGGTCTTTGGCGCGATATTCCACACCAGCCAATGCACCCAGTCCCCGGCTGGCGCGTCAGGATCGTCAACGATCAAAGCCAGGCTTTTCGCCTCGGCCGGCACAGCGCTTATTTCCAAATTTGGATTAACATCTTCGCCTCGGCAAGTGAATTTGTCCGGAATAAAATCATTGTTTTGAAAATCTTGACTTGTTAATTGCATAAGTGTTGTGTTATTTTTTATAAAACAATTAGCGCTGTTTGCTCTGGCGCTTGGCTGCTATTATCAATAATTTCTCCGAATTCCGGTTTATTAATTCCAATCTGATAATGATGTTTGATTCTCTCTTTTTCCCAATCTGTTAGTTTTCTCTCGCCTCTATTCTTCAAAACTATTTCTAGCTTCGGGTTAAGAGTAAAAAAATAGATTTGCTGGTTTGCGTCTTTTAAGTTTTCAATTAAAAATTTATAATTCTTTTTTAATAACGGATACGGCACAATCACATCTATGCCGTGCTTAACAAAATTCTTAATTACCGCGGCAGCGTTTTCCAAATTAAGCCCAATGGCTTCTTCAATCGGAATCCATTTCTCCACGAACGCATGCAGAGAATCAATTTCAACCAAAGCGGAATTTTCCAGCCGCTCGTGTAATATTTTGGCAATTGTCGTCTTGCCGGAATTGATTGAACCGCTAATAAAAATAATCATAAATCATAAAATTTTTGAATTTTACATCACCCAATTAAACAGATAACCGGTGAAAATTACGCCGACGGTGAGAATGGCGATATAGACGGACAAGAGTTTTGGTTTTAACACTTTGCGCAAGATGATCATTTCTGGCAAAGACAAAGCCGTAATCGCCATCATAAAAGCCAAGGCTGTGCCCAACGGCAAACCTTTTTCTATGAGCGCTTTGACAATTGGAATGGTGCCGGCGGCATTGGAATACAATGGCACGCCGATAAGCACGGCCAAGGGCACGGCAAAAATATTGCCTTTGCCTGCTAAGCTTGCCAAAAAGTTTTCCGGGGCGTAGCCGTGAATAAAGGCGCCCAAAAGCACGCCAAGCAAAACAGAAGGATAAATATTTTTAAATAGATTAAAAGTGTACTGCCGCGCTTCCTTTATTCTTTGCGCCAAAATTTTTGTGTCTTCCACGGCAGTGCTGCCTGCTTTAATTTTCCAGACATAATCCTCTACCCAACCTTCCAGTTTAAACTTGCCGATAATCACGCCGGTTACAACCGCGATTACGACGCCGGAAACCACATAAATCAAAGCGATTTTCCAGCCGAACAATCCCAAAAGTAGAACGGCGGCAACCTCATTAACCATTGGTGCGGATACTAGATAGGAAAAAGTAACGCCCAATGGCACGCCGCTTTCCACAAAGCCGATAAAGAGAGGCACGGCCGAACAGGAACAAAAAGGCGTGACAATGCCAATCATGGCCGCCAAAATATTACCAACAAATTCAAAACGATTAGCTAAAACTTTTTTGACTTTTTCCGGCGGCAAATAGGAACGAAGAAAGGAAACAAAAAAAATTATCGCCACAAGCAGAATGGCGATTTTAATACTGTCAGTGATAAAAAAATTTAAAGCTTCCCCGAAAATTGAATTTTTAGCAATCACCAAAAGCGAAAAACTCACCCAAGCAGAAAAACAATTGATTGGATAAAATATGTCCATAATTACATGTTGTGTCTGGCAATTATCTCTTTTAATTCCTCTGTGCTCGGAACGCGTCCAGCTACAGCGATCTCATTGTCAATTACAAGCGCCGGGCTTCGCAGCAAACCCATCTCCACTATTTCAGCGACATCAGTAATGTGTTTAACTTCAAAATTCAAACCATTCTCCAAAACCGCTTGTTTGGTCATTTCATATAATTTCTTACAAGTCGGACAACCCGAACCAAAAACTTGGATTTCCATATTTTTTAATCAATCTGTCCAAACAACACCACATAATTTTTCCCGTAAACCTTGGCGCATTTGGGGCAGGTGGTGTAGGAAAAATATAATTTTTTCATTGTCTTGCCTTTGGCTTGAACATATTCTGTCATTTCCTTGGCCCACTGGCCGGCATTTTTATAAGGCCCTTTAAAAACTTTGGTTAAAAAAGTGCCGGAGATGGTCGCCATTTTCGCGCCCGGCACATCTTTAACCACATCAATGTAAATATCCGCGCCCCATAAAGATTTTTCATCAGTCAGCATGAGTTGATAAGGCGCTTTGGCTTGCGCTTGTTCAATCAACTTCATGCTTTTAATAATTTTCGCGCCCATATTGAGTGGGATATGGAAAAAGCTCGTCACCTGGTCTTTGACAAAAATTTTATCTTGCCAAATGATTTCTTTGACTTGCCCCGCGCCTGTTGCGGGGTCCTGCCACGGTGTCGGGTCAAACGGTTCGCAGCAGCCTGTGGATTTGTTTGTTTCGTTGGACATAAGATTAGTGTTAGTTGATTATTTAGAATTATTTTTTTAAAGCAATTACTCCATCGTCCTGGCCAGAAAAAACATCAATCCTAAAAGTAATATAGTCGTGCTGATGGCTGAAAAAATTATCAAAACCTTCTTATCGCCCATTGTCCGTTCGCCTTTATTTTTTCCGATCAGCGGCACGAAAATGGCCAGCCAAATCGGCACGAACGGAGAAAAAGACGAACCGAAAGTTCCTTGTCCGCCATTATTGCTTGGACTGCCCATCACGAAAAAAACCGCCACGCCGACCGTCAATAAAAAACCCATTACCGCGGCCAATTGTTTGGTCGTCTTGCTTATCGCCGATCGCGCCCCAGCTAATTCTTGTACCGGCTGCTCTTGATTATTTATTTGCGTATTATCGTTGTCCATAATTTTCTGATTAAATTGCTCTGTTTTAATTATACCAAAAAATCGCCCTGCTGGCGACTAAGCTGGTTTTACTCGGCGATTCTATTTCATGCCTGCGGGACCTGGATTCCCCGCCTGCCAGAGCCTGAGCTGGGAGACCAGGATTCGAACCTGGATTGATGGATCCAGAGTCCATAGTCCTACCATTAGACGATCTCCCAGTTCAAGCTCCAGCAATGGCGGGCAGGGGACCAGGATACTCGCCTCCAGAGGGCGATGTCCTACCATTAGACGATCCCGCACTACTATTTTTAAAATTAAAAATTAAAAATTATTTTTATTCCACCACTTCTCCGCCAAAAGACTCCAAAACTTTTTCTAAAATATTATCATCAGTCACCTTAATGCCGGTCATTTTTTCTTGGCTGTTGTCAAACGCTTCTTTCTCCATCTCCAGCGCGGCCAGTTCACTCGGCTTGAGCGTCTTGGCCCGAATCGCGAGCGCCATGCCAACCGTTTCTTTTACCGCCTGCGTGAAAATATCCTTATCACTGTTTATTTCAAACCTGCTCTTGTGCAAATCATATTTAAAACCAAGTTCCAAAAATCCATCCGCGATACCGAGCGGCCAGACCATGCTTTCATTGACAAACATCAAATCCCGGCTTTTCTGGTGTCCGGCTTTTATGATTTGGTTCCAATTTTTTTTAATCTTATCTAAATTGGCGTCCGGCTTGCCACTGGTTATGCGAATAACTTCTTCTTTTTTTTCCTTTTCAACGGACGCCATCGGTTCTGATTTCGGTTCAGGCTCTTTTTTAAAAATTGCCGGGTTTTTAAAAACCGTCGGCTGTTCAACCGTCGGCAAATGACCAACCGTTTTGCCTTTTTCGCAAATGTTAATAATCGCCAATTCCATCGGCAGCTGCGGAATTTCACTGTCTTTTAGATCCCGTTCTATGCCCAAAAATATTTTTAAATAATCTACGATCTCCGCTGCGGTTGTTTTTTCCAAAATGGCATCCAGTTCGCCCCCAAGTTTAACCAGCCAGCCAAGCCAGTCGCCCTTTACCGCCCCCTCTTTGATCAAAATCATCTTGCGCAAAAAAACAATCAATTCTTTGTTAAAAATTTCCAGATCCACGCCATCGTCCACCAGTTTATTGGCAAATTCCAGGGCGGCAACAGTTTTCTTGTTAAAAATAATTTTTAAGAATTCCACCACCAGTCCGATTTCGGCCGACGGTAAAACCAAAGTCGCCTGTTCCAAGGTTATTGTTTTTTCGCCCAAGGACAAAACCTGCCCCAAAAAATTTTCCCCGTCGCGCATTGAACCCTCGGCGCGCAAAGCGATTATTTCCAAAACCTCGTTGTCAATTTTCACGGCTTCAGCTTTGGCTATCATTTTCAGCCTTTTGATCGCTTCTGCCGGCGCCACTTTTTTAAAATCAAAATGCTGACAACGGGACACGATCGTTTCCGGCACCTTGTGCAATTCCGTCGTGCATAAAATAAAAATCGCGTGCGCCGGCGGTTCTTCCAAGGTTTTCAAGAGCGCGTTGAAAGCCGAAATAGACAGCATATGCACTTCGTCAATGATAAACACCTTGAACTTTGAACGGTGCGGAAAAAAACGCACATTATCAATGATGTTTTCCCGCACATTATCCACGCCGGTATGCGACGCCGCGTCAATTTCCAGTAAATCCATGGCTTTGCCCGCCATAATGTCCAAACACGATTGGCACTCGTTGCACGGTTCCGCCTGTCCGGATTTTCTTTTTTCGCAATTGACCGCCTTGGCCAAAAGTCTGGCCACGGTTGTTTTGCCAAGTCCTCTTGGCCCGCAAAACAAATAAGCATGCGTAAAATTATCCTGCGCAATTTCGCTCATGATGGTCAGTTTAATATGATTTTGGCCGACCATTTCCGCGAATGTTTTCGGTCTGTATTTGCGATAAATTGAAGCCATGCCTTTATCTTAATAAATTATTGGATTAAAAGCAAATCAAAACCCCCTCAACACAAGGGGGTTTCAACAGGCTAAACTATAATTCTTCCAATCCTTGCTTATCCTTATCCCCCAAATCATCAACCTTGTTTTTTTCTTCACTCAAAAAATTGCTGTAATTATTGGCGTCTTTCCGCAACGGTATCGTCGGTCCGTAAAGCGTCTCGCCGCCGTGTCCGTCTTCACTCAAAAAAGAATCTCCCGCCTCTGGCATTGGATTATTTTCCGCCGGCGCCGGTAATTTCTCCGTCTCACTGATATTGACTTCCTTTTCTTCTTCCGGCAATTTTACTTCATCAAAAATCATCTTGGCCGTTTCCGTTGCCTTCTTATCCGTTGAATCCTCTAGCGTACTCATGCCAGGAATTTCATCTCCAGTCTTAAAAATATTTTCCACCGCCGCCCAAGAGCTTTCTTTGCCTTTGGGCACCAGAATCGTCACCCGATCACCCTCTTCACCCTTATAATAAGTGATGGAAGCGGTCAAAACTTTGTAGGCTTTGTTGTTGGCCGCCACCCGATACTCGTCAGTTTTTTCATCAACGGCCAAAAGTCCGACCAACCGTTCGCGTTCCAGAAGATTTATTTGTTTGTAAACGAATGATCCGTCCGAGGTAATTGTCAATTTCAAGCCATCGCCTTCAACCAATTTTGACTTGGAGGCGTAATTGGCCGGCACCGAGTATCTCTTGTCGTCAGGCCCAAGCATATTTTGTCCGTCAAAAAAGCCCTCAACCACCTGCCCGTCCGTAGTGGCCGCCACACTGCCAAATTTTTTTGCTTGATCAGTCAATATCGCATTTTCGTCTCCCAAAAGACCCTCTAAAATTTTGCGCGCTTGCTGTAAAGACAATTCCGCGCCGTCCACGAGATTTTTCAGTTCCAATATTTTGTTGTCGCTGTTGCTCATATTTTATTTTTGTATTAGTTTTTATTTTTAAAACTAATAGCTTCAGTTGATAACTTTTATTATGTTTTCATTATAAAATATCCTTCGTCGCCTGTCTAGAGCTACTAATATTTGCCAAAAAATAACACTTCCATAATCTGCTCTTATTCTTTACCCTGCCATTCTTTATAAAATCTGTCCAGAAACTGCTTCATAAATTCATGCCTATCGGTAGCAATTTTCTTCGCGGTTTTTGTATTCATTAAATCTTTCAAAAAAATTAATTTTTCATAAAAATGGTTTATACTCGTACTCTGGTTGTTTTTATATTCCTCAAAAGAGTTATGTCTGGTCGGTTTTGCGTTTGGATTATAAATCTCTCTCCCTTTACGCCCCCCATAAGCAAAAACCCTGGCTATGCCAATGGCTCCGATCGCATCAAGTCTGTCAGCATCCTGAACAATCATTCCCTCTTTGGTACGCATTTTTTGCCTTACGCCCGCTCCCCTAAATGACATTTCTTTTATTACCTCACAAACATGGGCGATAATATCTTCTTTGACCTCAAATTTTTTTAGCCATTTTCTGGCCAGCCGTGGACCGAGATCATCATTACCTTCATTAAATTTCCAATCGGAAATATCATGTAATAAAGCCGCGAGTTGGATTATGAACGAGTCCGCCTTTTCTTGTTTATTAATAAGAACTGCGTTCCGTCGCACACGGTATATATGCCACCAATCATGCCCTGATCCTTCGCCAAGCAATTTCCCCATGACATAGTTTTCTGTTTCCTTTAAAATTATTTTTTTATTCATCTGTTTTTATTTTATTTTGTACTCTCCACCCTTTGCCAAATTTTCGCCCTGCTTTGGCCAAGCAGCCGAATTTTAACTAAAACCAAAAGCCACACATAAAAACGCGCCAAAAATAAAAACCACAGCCAAACTGTGCGTCTAAAACTATCTCCATAATCGCGCCACATCACCCACGCTTCCCTTGCCTCAAACCAAAATGACCGTCCGCCTGTTCTTTTTTTCCATTTTTTCGGCGCTTGAAAACCGGCGCCAACCGTTCTTGTTTTTTGTTTGACCCAATCGGAAAAATTACGCGGACCCCTAACGCTGACTTCCGCTTTGGGTTGATAACCGATTTTTCCGCCCTGGCTCCAGACATAATATGATAAATATTCGTCCTCGGCCAAAAGCCCCTCGGGAAAAGTAAAATTATTCAGCATTTCTTTTTTTATTAAAAATAGATAGCCGCTTACTGGAAAATACTGGCCTTGTCCTGATTTTTTTATTCTCAATCTATGCGCCATGTCAAATAATATCTTCTGCCAAAAACCGTACAAATCGTCTTTTTCCGCCCAAATAATCGGCCTGCCGCTGACTAAATCTTCACGGCACGACAGCAATTCTTTAACCGCCGATCCAGCCACTTCCACATCCCCGTCTGAAAAGACCAGCGTTTCTCCTTTGGCTTCCTTAATCGCCAGATTCAAAGCGGCCGGCTTGCCCATATTTTCATCCTGAATAGTTTTAACCTCGCCATAAGCGCACTTGGCCGCGGCCAAGGTTTCCTTATCTGGCGCAACTACGATAACCTCAAAATCATTAGAGCCGTAATCCTGCTTTAAAAAAGCCAAAATCGCCCGGCCAATCGTCCGCGCTTCCTCTTTTGCTGTAATAATAATGGAAACCATAAAAATTTTATGTGTCTTCGTGTTTTAGTGTTTTCGTGTTTTAGTGTTTTTGTGTCTTCGTGTTTTAGTGTTTTCGTGTTTTAGTGTTTTTGTGCTTTCTGTGTTTTAGTGTTTTCGTGTTTTAGTGTTTTTGTGTCTTCGTGTTTTAGTGTTTTCG